>Ga0075157_10001716_pt1 | contig 13409 bp, 11 predicted proteins | sample JI81BgreenDNA_FD_70967 | JGI IMG/M metagenome (GOLD analysis project Ga0075157, IMG submission 70967) | Wastewater effluent complex algal communities from Wisconsin, to seasonally profile nutrient transformation and Carbon sequestration -... | ecosystem: Engineered > WWTP > Effluent > Algae...
AAGCCCATCAGCGCCGTCAGGAAGCCGGCCGACACCCAGCCGAACAGCAGCGCGAAGAGCGCCACCTGCAGGCCATGCAGCACGCCGCTGCCCATCAACGGCTGCGTGCGCGCCAGCAGCACGGTGGCCAGCACCGTGGAGGCGACGACGGTCGAGGCCAGCACGGCGCGGCGCATGCGGGCCGCACGACGCCAGGGGGCGTCGTCCAGCGGGGTGGGTGCCTCCTTGGGCGCACGCAGCCCGCCCCAGAACCCCGCCCAGGGCCGGGGCGTCATGGGCGAGGGCACCTCGGGCGGCGCCGAAACCAGACGGGCTGCGGACGGCCCGTCCGGGGACACGCCCACGGCGGGGCGCACGTCGACGTCGATCACGTCGGGGGTCAACGTGGCAGGACGATGTGGCTCCATGTTTCGCTCAGGGTGTGGTTTCCGGATTGCAGGAAGGCGCGCAGCTCGATCGGGCGCGCCGGGTCACGCGGCTTGACTCGCAGGCTCATGCGCCAGCTGCGGCCGGGGACGTTGCGGTAGGTGACGACTTCGGTGATCTCGCCGTTGGCGTCGGCGCTGGCGACGGCGCGCACGGGCTGGCCGTCCGGGCCGGCGGCGGTCAGCGCTTCCAGCGCCGGGCCGCCGAAGTCGACGATGAACTGGCGCTCGTCGGGCGCCAGCGCCGCAAAGCTGCGGCCGGCACGCGTCTGCACCACCTGGCCGGCCGGCGGCGCGGTGGGGGCGTCGCCCTGCCAGCGCACGCGCCAGGCGATGTCCAGCGGCTCGCCCGGCGCCGGCAGCACGGCCGGCACCCAGTAGGCGACGACGTTGTCGTGCGTCTCGTCGGGCGTGGGGAACTGCAGCAGCTCCACCCGGCCGGCGCCCCAGTCGCCCACGGGCTCCACCCAGGCGCTCGGGCGCTTCTCGTACTCGGCCTCGGTGTCCTCGTAGCTGGTGAAGCGGCGGTCGCGCTGCATCAGGCCGAAGCCGCGGGGCGAGCGCAGCGCAAAGCTGCTCACCACCGGGGTCTTCGGGTTCTGCAGCGGGCGCCAGATCCACTCGCCCGTGCCGTCGGCCAGCAGCAGGCCATCGGAGTCGTGCACCTCGGGGCGGAAGTCCGTCGACTGCGGCTGGTTCTCGCCGAAGAAGAACATGCTGGTGAGCGGCGCCACGCCCAGCGTGGCGATGCCCGGACGCAGGAACAGGCGAGCGCGCACCTCGGTCACCGTCTCGGGCGACGCCGCGGTGCCGGGCGTGATGACGAAGCGGTAGGCCCCGGTGGCACGCGGCGACTCCAGCAACGCGAGCACCTCGATCTGCTTCGCCTCCGGCGCGGGCCGGCGCAACCAGAAGGTGGTGAAGCGCGGGAACTCCTCGCCGGCGCCGCCCACGGTGTCGATGGCCAGGCCGCGGGCCGACAGGCCGTAGCGCTGACCCACGCCCAGCGCGCGGAAGTAGCTGGCGCCCTGGAACACCACCAGCTCGTCCTTGTAGGCCGGCGAGTTCAGCGCCGTGTGCACGCGAAAGCCCGCGTGGCCCAGACCCTGCATGTCCGCCGGGTCGATCGCCACACCGCCGAGGTCGAAGTCGGCGGGGTCGTAGGGGAAGGGCCTCGCCTGGCCGTCGGGGCCGATCTCGTGCACTTCCACGGCCTGCGTCTGCACGTAGCCGAGGTGGAAGAACTGGGTCTCGAAGGGCAGGCCCTCGGCGCGCCACAGCGAGCGGTCGGTGCGGAAACGCAACGCGCGCGCCTGGTCGTAGGTGAGCGCCCGCAGGGCCGGCGGCGCCACCCGCGGCGGCCGCGGCGGCTGTTGCGAGAGCTGGCGGGCCTGGGCGGCAACGTCGTCGAAGCCGAAGGCCCCGGCGGCCGGCGCTGCAGCCCAAGTCAGCAGCCCGGCCAGCAGCCCCGCCGCGGCGCGCTTCCAGCCCAGGCGAACGCGGGCCGGCGACGGGCGGAGGCGAGCGTCTCGGGACGTCGGTGCCGGGGCATGCCGGCGTCCAGGCAGGAAGTGGAAAAGGAGGCTCACCCCCTCGCCGACTGCAAGCTTCGTGCCCACGATTCGAGGCGGACCGAAGCACGCGTCTCCCCCGCATTCACCGAGGAGGGCCCCCCATGGAGGGAGAACCCTGCCGGCCGCGCGTTGTCGCCATCTGGCGACAGCCCAACGTTCGACGGACCCGCCGCCCCACGGTGCGAGCCCTCTGCGCCCGGGGAAAACCCGAGCATCGTCGCTTGTCGCCGATCAGCGACACGCCGCGGCGCTGCAGCGACAGATCCGCAGGCCCGCGGCGTCCGCAGCGCAGCCGGCCCGCTCAGGCCACGTCGGGGTCGGACCCGGGGCCGTCGCCGGCTTCGCGAGCGGTGTCGCGGGGCGCGTCGCCGGCGCCTTCGCGCGGCTCGCTGCGGAACTGCCCGGGCGTCAGGCCATGCTTCTGCAGCAGGCGGTAGAACTCGGTCCGGTTGCGCTGCGCCAGCCGCGCGGCGTCGGCCACCTGGCCGTCAGTGAGCTTGAGCAGGCCCACCAGGTAGTCGCGCTCGAAGCGCGCCCGAGCCTCGGCGTAGCTCAGCACTTCCAGGCCTGGCGCCCGCAGGGCGCGCTGCACCAGCGCCAGCGGCACCAGCGGCGTGGTGGCCAGCGCGGTCACCTGCTCGACCACGTTGTGCAGCTGACGGACGTTGCCCGGCCACGAGGCGGCCGCCAGCGCGGTGAGGGCGTCGGGCGCAAAGCCGTGCACCGGCTTGCCGTACTTGGCCGCCAGTCGGGTGAGGAAGTGCTGGGCGAGCAGCGGGATGTCCTCGCGCCGCTCGGCCATCGAGGGCAGGCGCAGCGTGACGACGGCCAGCCGGTAGTACAGGTCCTCGCGGAAGTTCCCCTCGACCATGGCGGCCTCGAGATCGCGGTGGGTGGCCGAGACGATGCGGACGTCCACGGGCACCGCCGCGCTGGCGCCCACCGGCCGCACCTGCCGGTCCTGCAGCACGCGCAGCAGCTTGACCTGCAGGGCCGGCGGCATGTCGCCGATCTCGTCCAGGAACAGCGTGCCGCCGTCGGCCGCCTGGAACAGGCCGCGGTGGTTCGCCACGGCGCCCGTGAAGGCGCCCTTGACGTGGCCGAACAGCTCCGATTCCAGCAGGTTCTCGGGAATGGCGCCGCAGTTCACCGCCACGAAGGGCCGCGCGGCGCGGCCGCTGGCGCGGTGCAGCGCCTGGGCCAGCAGTTCCTTGCCCGACCCGCTGGGCCCGCGCAGCAGCACGCTGGCGTCCGAGCCGGCCACGAGCCGCGCTTCGGTGAGCAGGTCTTCCATCACCGCCGAGCGGCTCACCAACCCCTCGCGCCACGCTGCGGCGGGGTCGTCGCGCGACGGCGCCGGCGGTGCCGCCAGGCTCAGCGCGCGGGCGATGGCGTCCAGCAGGGCCCGACCGTCGAAGGGCTTGGTGAGGTAGGTGAAGACGCCGCGCGCAGTGGCCTCGACGGCATCGGGAATGGTGCCGTGGGCGGTGAGCAGGATGACCGGCAGCAGGGGGTGCTTGCGACGCAGCGCCTCGAACAGGGCCAGTCCATCCATGCCCGGCATCTGCACGTCGCTCACCACCAGCTGCGGGCGTTCGCGCTCGGCCTGCGCCAGCGCGGCCTCGCCCGACTCGGCCGTGGCCACGCGATAACCCGCAGCGGTCAGCCGCATCGACAGCAGGCGCAGCAGGTCGGGGTCGTCGTCGACAAGGAGCACCAGCGACTTCATGGCGGCACCAGCGGCGTCACGGCGTGCCACGGGGCGCCGGGGCCGGCACCGGGCGGGCGTTGAGGCTGCGCTCGATCGACAGCAGCGCCTCGAGCTTGTCGTTGAGCTGCTCCACGCGGCGTTGATGCTCACGCTGCTGGTCGCGCAGCTGCTGGGCCAGACGCTCGGCCTGCTCCTCGGCACGGCGCTGCTCGGTGTAGCGCTGCGCGAGCCAGCGGGCCAAGGGATGCCAGACGCCGGCATCGGCGTTGCGCACCACGCCGTCCAGCAGCGCCAGCGCCCGCACGAGGTCGCCCGGTGCGCGCGTCTGCCCCAGCACCACGGCCAGTTCCATGGCGGCCTGCGGCGAGGCGCGACCATCGCCCAGGCGCTGCAGCTCGGCCGGCAGCGCCGCAGGCCCCTGGGCGGTGATGCGGTCATGGAAACTCAGCAGGTCCGCCACCGACCCGTCCGCCGGCGCCTGCACCGGCACATAGACGATGGTGGGCGGGGGCGGGGGCGGCGCCACCACCACCGGCGGGGGCGGCGGCGGGGGCGGAGCAGGCGGCGGGGTGGCGCAGCCCGCCAGGGCCAGCATCAGCGCAGCGAGGCCGCTCAGCGCACCGGCGCCGCGCCGGCCGTCAACGGGGGACATGAGGCAGTTCGATCCTGAAATGGGCACCGTGATGCTCGGGGCCTTCGTGGAGGAGTTCGACGCGGCCGCCGTGGGCCAGCACCACTTCGCGCACGATGGACAGGCCGATTCCGGTGCCCCGCGTGGCGTCCTCGGGCTGGGTGTGGCCGCGGTAGAACGGGTCGAAGATGCGGTCCCGGTCGGCCTCGGCCACTCCGGGACCGGCGTCGATGACGTCGATCATCGCCCATCCGGGCCGCATCGACACGCGCCAGGTGATCGTCTGCCCGACCGGGCTGAAGCGGATGGCGTTGGACAGCAGGTTGCCCAGCACCGTGCCGAGCTGCACGGGATCGACGTCGAGGGTCAGGGCGGCCTCGCCGCCCTCCACGTCCAGGGTGACGGCCAGGCGGCGGGCCTGCCACTGCAGGCGCTGCTCGTCGATGGCCTGCCGCACCAGCGCGGGCAGCGACGCGGGTTGCCGCTGCAGCCGCCGGGCGTCGAAGGCGGCGGCGTTGAAGCGCAGCAGGTCCTCGATCTGCGCCTGCAGCGTGCGCGTGTTGTGCGCCAGGATGCGGGCGATCTCCTTCTGGTCGGCGCTCAGCGCCCCGGCCACGCCGTCCTCCAGCAGCGCCACGCCCTCGCGCAGCGCCGCCAGCGGCGTCTTCAGCTCGTGAGAGATGTGGCGCAGGAAGCGCGACTTGTCCTCGTCGAGCTCCTGCAGGCGCAGCCGCAGCCAGTCCAGCCGCCGGCCGAGGTCGCGCAGGTCGCTGGGGCCGTCGATGCGAACGGGTTCGTCCAGGCGGTTGGCGCCCAGGGCCAGCACGGCGCGCTCCAGCTGCCGCATGGGCCGCGACAGCCACCATCCGAAGCCCAGCGCGGCCAGCGCGGCCACCACGATGCCGGCGGCCACCTGCTGGGCAAAGCGAAGCCGGGCCGACTCCAGCGCCTGCTGCACCTCGGCATTGCGCCGCGCCGTGTGCGCCCGCAATGCGACGGCCAGATCGTCGGTGCGCTCTTCGAGGGCGCGGAACGCCGGGGCCAGGCGCGCGTCGTCCAGCACCAGCGGCGCGGCGCGCTCGGGCAGGCGCTCGTCGACCGCCTGGAGCGCCTGCCGCCAGCCGGCGGCGGCCTCGGCCGGCAGGCCCGAGGCCTCGAGCTGCACGACCACCAGTTGTGCCTCCTCCCGCGCCTCGTCGTAAGCCCGTCGCAGCTGAGGCTCGGCCAGCACGAGGTACTGCCGCGCGGCGCGCTCCATGGCCACGCCACGGTCGATGAGCCGCTGCATGGCGGCCTGCAGCTCCACGGCACGGTCGGCCGCCTGGCGGCCCTGCACCACCAGCTGCTCCATGGTCAGCACGCCGCGCAGCGCCACGGCCGCCAGCAGACCGGCAATGGCCAGGAAGGCCACCAGCAGCAGCTGACGGAAGGGCAGGCGGGGAAGTCGCGGGAGGCGGGGCAAGGGAAGGGCGGGCGCGCTGGAAAGGCGCCGCAGGCCCGCAGCGAAACTGTAGCGGCACAATGGCCGCATGACGCTCACCGAGCTGAAGTACATCGTGGCCGTGGCGCGCGAACGCCACTTCGGTCGCGCGGCCGAGGCCTGCTTTGTCTCGCAGCCCACGCTGTCGGTGGCGGTCAAGAAGCTCGAGGACGAGCTGGACGTGAAGATCTTCGAGCGCGGCGGCAGCGAGGTGTCGGTGACGCCGCTGGGCGAACAGATCGTCCGCCAGGCCCAGCAGGTCATCGAGCAGGCCGCGGCCATCCGGGAGATCGCCAAACGCGGGAAGGATCCGCTGTCCGGCCCGCTCAAGCTGGGCATCATCTACACGATCGGACCCTACCTGCTGCCCGAGCTGGTGCGGCACGCCATCGAGCGGTCGCCGCAGATGCCGCTGGTGCTGCAGGAGAACTTCACCGTCAAGCTGCTGGAGATGCTGCGCACCGGCGAGCTCGACTGCGCCATCCTGGCCGAGCCCTTTCCCGATGCGGGGCTGGCGCTGGCGCCGCTGTACGACGAGCCGTTCGTGGTGGCGGTGCCGCGCAGCCACCCGCTGGCCGCGCGAGAGTCCGTCAGCTCCGAGGAGCTCAAGCGCGAGACCATGCTGCTGCTGGGCACTGGGCACTGCTTCCGCGACCACGTGCTGGAGGTCTGCCCGGAGTTCGCCCGCTTCGCCAGCGATGCCGAAGGCATCCGCAAGAGCTTCGAAGGCTCGTCGCTGGAGACCATCAAGCACATGGTGGCCTCGGGCATGGGCGTGACCGTGGTGCCGCGGCTGTCGGTGCCGCCCGAAGACCGCCATGCCAGCACCGCCACGGGCACGGAGGGGCATGTGCGCTACGTGCCCTTCAGCCCGCCGGTGCCCACGCGCCGCGTGGTGCTGGCGTGGCGCCGCAGCTTCACCCGCTACGAGGCCATTGCCGCGCTGCGCAACGCGATCTACGCCTGCGCGCTGCCGGGCGTCACCCGGCTGTCCTGAGCGGCCGCCCTGGAGCCCGCCAGGCCGCGCGAGGGGTCGGCCAGAACCTCGTGCAGGGTGGCGCACAGCGTCTCGAACGCATGCTCCTTGTGAACGAGCGCGCGCACCCCGGCCTGCCGGGCGCCGTCCACCAGGGCGTCGGCGATGAAGCCGGACATGATCACCACCGGCAGCGCCGGGCAGAGCCGTCGGGCCGTCTGCGCGACCTCCAGGCCGGTCATCGTCGGCATGCTGTGGTCGGTCAACAAGGCGTGGAAAGGGCGGACGTCGCCCTGCAGCCGCGCCATGGCGCGTGCCGGGTCGGTGTGGCGCTCGACCTCGAAGCCGGCGCGGTGAAGCAGGGCCTCGGTCATCAGGCCCACCACCTCGTCGTCGTCGATCACCAGCACGCGCGCGCCTGCCGGACTTGCCGCCGGGACGGCGTCCCGAGCCGGCTCTGACGCCGCCGACGACTTCGCCCGGGCCCCCACAGGCCGGTCGGCGCGCGGCAGATGGACGTGAAACGTGCAACCGCGGCCCGGCGCCGTGTCGACGCTCACCGCACCGCCCAGCCGCGCGACGATGCCGTGCACCACCGCCAGGCCCAGGCCCGTGCCTTGCCCGACCGGCTTGGTGGTGAAGAAGGGCTCGAAGATCCGCTCGCGCACCGTCTCATCCATGCCGGGCCCGTTGTCGGCCACCCACAGGTGAGCCCACTCGCGAACGGGAGGCTGGCCGGCGGGCGATGCCGGCGGCCGCGATGGCGGCGACGCATCCAGCCCGATGGTGATGCGGCCGGAGGGGACGCCAGGCGGATGGGGCGCGGCAGCGTCGCCGGCCAGCGCCTGCCACGCGTTCATGCCGAGGTTGAGCACGACCTGTTCGACCTCGGTGGCATCGACCACGGCCTCGATGGCAGGCTCCTCCAGCGCGAGCTGCAGCGACACGCCAGCGCCGAGGCTGGTGCGCAGCAGTGCGGCCACTTCCTCCACCAGCGGGGCCAGCGCCTGCTGCAAGGGCTCGCGGGGCTGGCTGCGGGTGAAGGCCAGGATCTGGTGGACGAGGTCGCGCGCGCGCTGGCCTGCCCGCTGCACGTGCATCAGGCGCTCGCGGGCGGGATGCGCGGCCGTCAACTCCTCCAGCGCCAGGGCCGTGTGGCCGAGGATGGCCGAGAGCATGTTGTTGAAGTCGTGCGCGATGCCGCCGGCCAGCGTGCCCAGGGCCTCCATCTTCTGCACTTCGCGCTGCCGCTGCTCGGCGCGCCGGCGCTGCGTGACCGGCAGGTGCGTCACCAGGGCCCGGGCCGGGCCGAAGCCCTCCAGCCGGGTCACGCCCATCACGTACCAGCGCTCTTCGTGGGGGGCGTGACAGGGGTACTCGACCTCGAAGTTCTCGCGCGCCCCGGCCAGCACGTCGCGCAGACCGCGCAGCACGCCAAGATCGTCGCCGTTGCAGGCGGGCGGCGGCTCCGCGTCGCCGGCCGTTCCGCATGCGGCGAGGTAGTTGGTGCCCTCGGCGCTGCGCGCCGGGTCGCCCCCGTTGTCCAGCGCGAAGCGGCGCCAGGCGCGATTCACCAGCAGGATCTGGCCCCGCGCGTCCAGAACGCAAAGGGGCGCGGGCAGGCCATCGACGGCGGCGCCCAGCCACGGCGAAGCGGGCTCCAGGCCGGCCTCCACGCTCGCCGCCGAGCCCCTCGTGCCACTGCCCAACGGATCGCCATCCGCGCGCATCACGTCGCACCTTTCCCAGAGGGATCGCCCAGTGTAGGCCCATGGCGGCCCCCGGTGAACCGGGACGCTTTCACCGACTTGGCCGGCTCGCGCCAAGCTGCGCAGATTGCGGCACCATGCAGGCTCTACCGGCGCCACCCGGCGCTGTCCGGCGCCGCCGCCTGCGAACCCCCTGGGAACCTGAATCGATGAAAGCCGCCAAGACCCCGAAGACGCCCCCGAAGACCCCGAAGGCCGCGCCGTCCGCCCCGGCCATCCGCATCGGCATCGACGACGCCGACCGCGCGCGCATCGCCGAGGGCCTGTCCCGCCTGCTGGCGGACACCTACACGCTGTACCTGACGACGCACAACTTCCACTGGAACGTCACCGGGCCCATGTTCAACACGCTGCACGCGATGTTCATGACCCAATACACCGAGCTGTGGAACGCGGTGGACCCGATCGCCGAGCGCATCCGCTCGCTGGGCCACGTGGCGCCGGGCAGCTACGCCCAGTACGCGAAGCTGGCCTCGGTGCCCGATGCGCCGGCCGCACCGCCCAAGGCGCTGGAGATGGTGCGCATCCTCGTGCAAGGGCACGAGGCCGTGGCCCGCACCGCGCGCGCGCTGTTCCCGGTCGTGGACGCGGCCAGCGACGAGCCCACGGCCGACCTGCTCACGCAGCGCCTGGACATCCACGAGAAGACGGCGTGGATGCTGCGCTCGCTGCTGGAAGAGTGATCGGGTCCTGAGCCGGGCATGAGGCGTCCGAGCCGGTGGCTCAGGCAGGACGCGACCGCGCCGCCCCGACCATCCAGTCCACGCTGACGTCGTCCGGATGGGCGCGGGCCAGCCCGGCCTCGACCCCGGCGCGGTCTTCGGCGCTGCGGTTCTGGCTCAGCTTGAACTTGCCGACCCAGCGCTCCACCGGGATCTCGATGCCCACGATGGCGCCCAGCATCTTCTGCACGTAGTCGGCCGGCGCGTCGTCAACCGACCACGGCGTCTCGCGCCCGGCCTCGTGGGCGTCGGTGAGGCGGCTCACGATCGCGTGCAGCCGCACCGGATCCTCGATGGCCTGCGGCGTGCCGTGGGCGTGCACCACCGCGTAATTCCAGGTGGGCACGACCTGGTGCGTGCGCGCCTTGGACGGGTACCACGACGGCGTCACGTAGGCCTGCGGGCCGACAAAGGCCAGCACGGCCGGACCGGGCTGTCTCCACACCGGGTTGGCGCGCGCCACATGGCCGATCAGCGTGCCGTTCGGCCCGCGCGTGGGGTCGAGGTGGAACGGCACGTGGTTGACGCAGGGCAGGCCGTCGACGACCGTGGCCCAGGTGGCCAGCGGCCAACGGCGGACGACCTCGGCACAACGCGCGAGGTCGGTGACTTCGAAGGCGGCAGGCAGGTACATGGCTCCAGGCTCCCGGGTGGGCGTCAGACCCGCGTCGGCTCGCAGCGCACCGGGCAGCGCACCGAGCGGGCGAGGAAGCACGCGGCGTGGGCCGCGTCGTGCAGGGCCGCATGGGCCGCGGCGTCGGGCGCGGCGCCGGCGAAGCGCACGCGGGGTCGCAGCAGCACGTCGACGATGGCCAGCTGACGCTCCGCGTCGGGCCCCAGGGTGGCCACGGCCTCGTCCTGGTAGTCATCGACCACCCAGCCGGCCTCGCCCGCCAGGTGCAGGAACCACAGCAGGTGGCACGCCGCCAGCGAGGCGGCAAACGCTTCCTCCGGATCCACGGCCGTCGGGTCGGTCAGCGGCACCCGCACCACGTGCGGCGAGGCGGCGGCCGGCACCACGGCGCCACCGTCGAAGTGCCAGGTGTGGCTGCGGTGGTAGCGCAGGTCGGTGAAGGCCTCGCCGGCCTGGCGCTGCCAGGACAGGCGTGCAGTGTGTGTCGACATGGCAGGAAGCATAGCGGGCGCGCGCAGGGCCCCGGCTCGATAATCCCCGGTTTGATCCACGGCCGCGGCCGGGTGCCCGCGCGGCGCCGGCTGGCCCTGCCCCCATGTTTGCCGACCTGCCCACCCAGGTGCGCCGCCGCCGCACCTTCGCCATCATCAGCCACCCCGACGCCGGCAAGACCACGCTGACGGAGAAGCTGCTGCTGTTCTCCGGCGCCATCCAGATCGCCGGCAGCGTGAAGGCGCGCAAGGCCAGCCGGCACGCCACGTCGGACTGGATGGAGATCGAGAAGCAGCGCGGCATCTCGGTGGCCTCCAGCGTGATGCAGATGGAGTACCGCGACTGCGTCATCAACCTGCTGGACACGCCGGGCCACCAGGACTTCTCGGAAGACACCTACCGCGTGCTGACGGCCGTGGACGCGGCGCTGATGGTCATCGACGCCGCCAACGGCGTGGAGCCGCAGACCCGGCGGCTGCTGCAGGTCTGCCGCGCGCGCAACACGCCCATCCTCACCTTCGTCAACAAGATGGACCGCGAGGTGAAGGCGCCGCTGGACCTGTTCGACGAGATCGAACGTGAACTGGGCATGGGCGTGGTGCCGTTCACCTGGCCGGTGGGCATGGCCAAGTTCTTCGGCGGCGTGCTGGACCTGCGCAAGGCGCAGATGCGCGTGTTCGCGCCCGGCGAGGACCGCGCCGGCGGCGACGAGGAGGTGCTGGACACGACGGACGAGACCGCACTGCACGCCCGCTTCGGTGCCGCCTACGAGCAGGCCGCTGGCGAGGTGGAGCTGGTGCGCGAGGCGGCGCCGGCCTTCGACGAGGCGGCCTTCCTGGGCGGCCGGCAGACGCCCATGTTCTTCGGCTCGGCCATCAACAACTTCGGCGTGCGCGAGGTGCTCGACGCCCTCGTCGACCTGGCGCCGCCCCCGGGCGCGAAGCCGGCGCTGCAGCGCACGGTGCAGCCCACCGAGCCCAAGTTCAGCGGCGTGGTCTTCAAGATCCAGGCCAACATGGACCCGGCGCACCGCGACCGCATCGCCTTCCTGCGCGTGGCCTCGGGCCACTTCGAGCGCGGCATGCGGCTGAAGGTCACGCGCTCGGGCAAGGAGCTGCGGCCCAACACGGTGGTGAGCTTCCTCAGCCAGCGGCGCGAGCTGCTGGAGGAGGCCTACGCCGGCGACATCATCGGCATCCCGAACCATGGCGTGCTGCAGCTCGGCGACACCCTCACCGAAGGCGAGGCCCTGCAGTTCACCGGCCTGCCCTTCTTCGCGCCCGAGATGTTCCGCTCGGTGGAGGTGGCCGACCCGCTGAAGACCAAGCAGCTGCGCGCCGGCCTCACGCAGCTGGGCGAGGAAGGCGCCATCCAGGTGTTCCGCCCCGTGGCCGGCAGCGTGCTGCTGCTGGGCGCGGTGGGCCAGCTGCAGTTCGAGGTGGTGGCCCACCGCCTGGAGCACGAGTACGGCTGCAAGGCCCGCGTGATGCCGGCGCGCTACAACGTCGCGCGCTGGGTGACATGCCCCGATGCAAACGGCGGCGCCAAGGAGCTGCAGCGCTTCATCGACGGCAACGCCCATCGGGTGGCGCTGGACGCGGTGGACGCCCCCTGCGTGCTGCTGGAGTACGCCGGCGAGCTGCGCGCCATGCAGGAGAACTGGCCCAAGATCCAGTTCCACGCGCTGCGCGAGCACGCGGGGCTGGTGTTCCAGAAGCAGATGGACGGCTGAGCGACGACGGCGCCTGGGGGGTCCCTCAGGCGGTGTCGCGGACGCACAGCTCGACGGCCAGCGCCGCGGCGAGACGGGCGTTGTTCAGCACCAGCGCGATGTTGGCCGCCAGGCTGCGCCCGGCCGTCATGCGGCTCACGCGGTCCAGCAGGAACGGGGTGAGGGCCTTGCCCGCGACACCCGCCCGCTCGGCTTCGGCCAGCGCCTCGGCGATCGTGGCGTCCATCGCCTCGCGCGGCAACGCATCGGCCTCCGGGATGGGCTGCGCCACCACCACGCCGCTGCCCAGGCCCAGCGCCCAGTGCGCCTGGACGATCGCCGCCAACTGCGTCACGTCGTCCACCCGCTGGTCCAGCGGCAGTCCGCTGTCGCGGCAGAAGAACGCCGGCAGGTGGTCGCAACCGTAGCCCAGCACGGGCACGCCGTGGGTCTCCAGCACCTCCAGCGTGAGCGGGAGGTCGAGGATGCTCTTGGCGCCGGCACACACCACCGCCACGGGCGTGCGCGCCAGCTCCATCAGGTCGGCCGAGATGTCGAAGGTGGTGGCGGCCCCGCGGTGCACGCCGCCGATGCCGCCGGTGGCGAACACGCGGATGCCCGCCCGCGCCGCCACGATCATGGTGGCGGCCACGGTGGTGGCGCCGTCCTGGCCCGCGGCCACCAGCCGCGCCAGATCGCGCCGGCTGGCCTTGGCCACCGCCAGACCCCGGCGGGCCAGATGCTCCAGGGCCTCGGCGGGCAGCCCGGCCTGCAGCCGGCCGGCTCGCACCGCCACGGTGGCGGGCACGGCGCCGGCGTCGCGCACGGCCGCCTCCACGCGCAGCGCCGTCTCGAGGTTCTGCGGCCAGGGCATGCCGTGCGTGATGATGGTGGACTCCAGGGCCACCACCGGCCGGCCCGCGGCCAGGGCGGCGGCCACCTCGGGAGCGACGTCCAGCGGCAGTGACGGCAGCACGGCCGTACGAGGGTTCGGGTCAGGGATCACGGACGATCTCGGAAGTTGACATCGGGCGCGGAAGGGTCGGCGCCCCTTCCGCCCGGCGCGAAGGCGCATCGCGCCCCTCGCGGCCGGGCCTCAGGATAATCCGCGGCAGCCGCCGCTTGCCCTGCCGTGACGCCCGCCGCACCCTCTTCGTCCCCGCCGCCCACGGCGCGCGAGCGCCTTGCCCTGGCGCTGGACCTCATCCGCTGGGACCGCCCGGCCGGCTGGCTGCTGCTGCTGTGGCCCACGCTGAGCGCCCTGTGGATCGCGGCCGATGGGTT
>Ga0075157_10001717_pt1 | contig 13407 bp, 13 predicted proteins | sample JI81BgreenDNA_FD_70967 | JGI IMG/M metagenome (GOLD analysis project Ga0075157, IMG submission 70967) | Wastewater effluent complex algal communities from Wisconsin, to seasonally profile nutrient transformation and Carbon sequestration -... | ecosystem: Engineered > WWTP > Effluent > Algae...
TTTGATTGAGTCTATTGCTCGTAGTTATGGTGAGCGTTATGGACGTTTGAAGAAAGTTCGTGTAAACACCATTTCTCAGTCCCCAACCAAAACAACAGCAGGTATGGGAGTTGGTGGTTTTGATGCTTTCTTCGATTATGCAGATTTGATGTCGCCACTTGGTAATGCTTCTGCTGAGGCTTGTGCAGACTACTGTATTACGTTGTTCTCTGACCTTACAAAAAGCGTAACCATGCAGAATTTGTTCCATGATGGAGGTTTCTCTTCTATGGGTATCTCTCCTGCTATAGTAGAAAGACTAAGTAAGTAATTGTCTGTTTTTCAATATTTTAAAAATTGCTGCTTGAGTATTCAGGTAGCAATTTTTTTGTTTATTCTAAAATATAAGCAAGAGTGTAAAAAAACATTTATAGAATGTTAAAAGTGGTATTTTTTCTTATATTGGCGATGATAAACTATGTTTAATTCATTTTAAAATACTCAAAAATATGGATGGTATTGAACAATCTTTTGAAGAGGTTTTTAAAGAAGCTTATGAACAAGAGGAATTTAATGGTGTGGTAGTAGTAGCTCATCAGGGAGAAACTTTGTATGAAGAAGCTTTTGGAATAGCCGATATTGAAACAGAAGAAGAGCTAACAGTAAATGCTATATTTAATCTTGCATCTGTAAGTAAACAGTTTACAGCCACTTGCATTATGCTTCTTTATGAACAAGAAAAACTGGATTATGATGATGCTATTACTAAATATTTAACCGATTTACCCTACGATAATATTACAATTAGGCATTTATTAAATCATACATCTGGATTGCCTGATTATGAGGATATTGTGGAAGAATATTGGGATGGAGATACAGAAAATGATTTTTTTACAACAAAAGATTTATTAAAAATTTATTCAGAAGAAGAATTAGAACTAGATTTTGAACCTGAAGAGAAGTATGAATACTCTAATACAGGATATGTATTCTTGGCGTGTATTGTCGAAAAAGCTTCAGGAATGTCTTTTGAAGACTTTATTAAGAAATATGTATTCGAACCTTTGAGTATGAAAAATTCGTTTGCATGCAGAAAACCAAATAAAACACCTAAAAAAGCTGTACAAGGCTTTACTACAAATGATGATGGTGATTATGAAGATTATACCTATAATTATTTAGATGGATTGGTGGGTGATGGAAATATATTCAGTTCTGCTTCGGATTTAGTCATTTATGCTCAGGCTCTTGTAAATGGGGATTTATTAGGTAAAGAAACTCTCGAGGAAGCTTTTACACCAGCCACTTTATCCAATGGAAAGAAAACTACTTATGGATTTGGTTGGGAATTGGAAGGAGAAAGTTTCATAAGTCATGAAGGGAGTTGGGAAGGGTATAATACTTATTTAGGTATAGATTTGGAAGATGGATATGTATTTGTTGTACTCGATAATGGTGATAATCCCGATATTGCAGATTTGGTAGAAGAAGCTATGGAAGGTTTCTATGATTAATATTTTATCAGAAAAATAATAAAGCTACTTGAATATTCAGGTAGCTATTTTTTTGCAAAAATCTTTGTTGAGAAAACAAGATATTAATCGTAAATTAGCTTAAAATTTCAAATACCCAATATGTCTGAGATAATTCCTTTTACACATTTGCATTGTCATACGCAGTTTTCGTTGTTGGATGGTGCGGCTAGTATCAAAGAAATGATGAAAAAAGCCCAAAAAAATGGGATGAAAGCTGTAGCCCTCACCGACCATGGCAATATGTTTGGAGCTTTTAAGTTTGTAGCAGAAGCCAATGCTCATAACCTAAAACCCATTGTTGGCTGTGAATTTTATTTGGTAAAAGACAGACATCTCAAGACTTTCAAGAAAGGAGAAAAAGACAAACGTTATCATCAGTTATTATTAGCTAAAAATCCTGAAGGATATAGAAATCTTGCCAAACTTTGTTCATTGGGTTTTATAGAGGGGTATTATTCAAAATATCCTCGAATAGATAAAGAACTTTTGGTACAATATCACAAAGGACTGATTGCTACTTCGTGTTGTTTGGGGGCGGAAGTTCCACAAGCAATTATGTACGAAAGCGAAGAAAAAGCAGAAGAACTCTTGAAATGGTGGATAGATTTGTTTGGAGATGATTATTATATTGAGCTTCAAAGGCATCATTTGGAAAATGTGAATGGTAAGGGAATGAGCCAAGAGGATGTAAATCAGACTCTTTTGCGTTTTGCCCAAAAATATAATCTCAAAGTAATCGCCACCAACGATTCCCATTATGTAGAAGAAGAAGACTCCAATGCTCATGATATTTTGTTGTGTATCAATACAGGAGCTAAAGTTTCTGATCCAAAAGCTACTGACGAAGAAAGTAGTAAAGGACGGTTTGCATTCCCTAATAGTCAGTTTTATTTCAAGACACAAGAAGAAATGAACAAACTGTTTGGAGATATACCTAAAGCTCTGGATTATACCAACGAAATTTTTGATAAAATAGAAAATATTAAACTCAAAAGAGATGTTTTGATGCCTAATTTTCCTCTTCCACAAGGCTTCAATACTCAATTTGACTTTTTACGACACCTTACTTTTGAAGGGGCAAAACACAAATATCCAGCCATTACATCCGAAATAGAACAACGCCTCAATTTTGAGTTGGAAGTGATGCAGAAAATGGGCTTTGAGGGATACTTTTTAATTGTACAGGATTTTATCAATGCAGCCCGTAAACTGGATGTAGGTGTTGGTTTGGGGCGTGGTTCGGCTGCTGGCTCGGCAGTAGCATATTGTATTGGTATTACCAATATTGACCCTATTCAGTACAACTTGCTTTTTGAACGTTTCTTGAATCCAGAGAGGGTATCCATGCCTGATATTGATACTGACTTTGATGATGAAGGCAGGCAGAAAGTAATTGATTATGTGGTAGATAAATATGGGAAACATCAAGTAGCTTCTATTATTACCTATGGTACAATGGCAGCTAAAATGGCAATTAAAGATGTGGGGCGTGTACTTGAATTGCCTTTAGAAGAAACCAACGTACTCGCCAAACTGATTTCGGATAAACCAGGTACAAAACTAAAAGATGAGTATGAAAAAACTGAAATTAAAACTATCTTAGAAGAAGGTAGCTTGCGAAGTAAAGTCCTAAAAGAGGCGTTAGTTTTAGAAGGTTCTGTTCGTAATAGAGGCGTACACGCTGCAGGTATTATTATTGCTCCTGACGATATTACCAACTATATCCCAGTTTGTACAGATAATGAGTCTGACTTGTTTATCACACAATTTGATGGGAAAGTAATTGAAGATGCTGGAATGCTCAAAATGGACTTTTTGGGTCTGAAAACGTTGACCATCCTTAAAGATGCCATTAAGCTTATCAAGAAAAATAAAGGTGTAGAAATAGATATTGATAAAATTCCTTTAGATGACTTAAAAACTTTTGAACTCTACCAAAAAGGTGAAACAGTTGGTACGTTCCAATTTGAATCGGAAGGAATGCAAATGTATTTGAAGCAACTCAAGCCTACCAATATCGAAGATTTGATTGCCATGAACGCCTTGTATCGACCAGGTCCTATGGACTTTATTCCCTTATTTATTGATAGAAAACAAGGTAGAGAGGCAGTCGAATACCCACACCCACTTTTGGAATCTATTCTAAAAAACACCTATGGTATCATGGTCTATCAGGAGCAAATTATGCAGACTGCTCAGATTATTGCAGGCTACTCACTTGGAGGAGCTGATTTGCTACGTAGAGCGATGGGTAAGAAAGACAAAGAAAAAATGGCAAAAGAGCGTGAGAAATTTGTGAAGGGAGCTAAAGAAATTAACAACATAGACGAAAAGAAATCCAATGAAATATTTGACATCATGGAACGCTTTGCTGAGTATGGTTTTAACCGTTCACACTCAGCAGCATATTCGGTAATTGCTTATCAAACAGCTTATTTAAAAGCCAATTATCCATCTGAATATATGGCTTCGGTACTTACTCACTCTATGGGTAATATCGAAAAAATTACTTTCTTTTTGGCTGAATGTAAAAAGCAAGCTTTGGATGTGTTGGGTCCTGATATTAATGAAAGTTATGCAACTTTTGATGTGAACAAACAAGGGAAAATCCGTTTCGGTTTGGGTGCTATCAAAGGAGCTGGCGAGGTGGCTGTTGCCAACATGATTGAAGAAAGAGATAACAATGGAGAGTTTAAGAGTATTTTTGATTTTGCTGAAAGAGTAACTCTACAATCTGTAAACAAGAAAACTTTTGAGAGTTTGGCTCAGGCAGGAGCTTTTGACTGTTTTAAAGAGGTTTCAAGAGAGTCGTATTTTACACAAGAAGATGGAACAACACTCATTGAAAAAATTATCAGATATGGAAACGGAATTCAGGCAGAAAAAAATAATTTACAACAATCATTGTTTGGTGGTGGAGCAAATAACCTAATTCCTACACCAAAACTGCCTCGAAATGTAGAAGCTTGGGGCGAAATGGAACGCCTCAACAAAGAAAAAGAAGTGGTAGGTTTTTATATTTCGGGACATCCATTAGACCAATATCGAATAGAAATGAATCATTTGGTTACTTGCAAACTATCTGATATACAAAATTATAGAGATAAAGAGATTTTTGTAGGTGGAATTGTTACGGAAGTGCAAACCAAACAAGCCAAAAATGGCAATTATTTTACTTTGTTTAAGATTGAAGACTATGAAAGTAGTACACAGCTAGCACTTTTTGGTTCTGATCATGCTAAATTTTCGGGTTTTGCTCAACTCAATAACTTCTTGTTTATCAAGGGGAAAATGCAAAAACGTTGGGGCAATGAAGACCAATATGAGCTGAAAGTTCAAAATATTGAGCTTTTGAGTGAAGTTCGTGGAAAAGCCATCAAAAACATTCACTTACAGGTAGATTTACAGTTTTTATCAGAACGTTTGGTGGCTGAACTTGAAACACTTTTGCAAACTCATAAAGGAAAAGTGCCTCTCAAAATGACACTTTTTGATAGTCAGGAAAAAATAAGTATTCAGACCTTCTCTAAGAAATATGCAGTCAGTGTAGAAAATACACTTTTAGAGAGTTTGGAGCATTTGGATGGAGTAAGTTGTAAGATTTTATAATTTTTTTGAAATATGTTAGATTCAACACTAAACTTAAGTTATCAGGAATTAGAAAAAATACCCAATAGTGTATTGGAACAAGAGTATTTGGAAAATTTAATCATAGGCGATGAATTTGAGATTAATGATGACTTTGGGCATCCCCAAGAATATTCTGATGGAAAATGGAAATATCTAAATAAACTCAAAAATTTACCAAAAAATCTGAACCAACTTCAAAATTTAAAAAATTTAGATTTGAGAGGTAATAGGCTCAAAAAGGCTGTACTCAACGATTTCCCTAAACTAGAATACATTAATTTGGAGCGAAATTGGTTGGAGACGATTAAATTACAAGAATTGCCATTGTTGCGTTTTCTCAATATTTCCCAAAATCAACTAGTTAAAATAAATATTGAAAATTTACCAAATTTAGAGCATCTGAAACTTAACCATTGTAAATTAGAAAAAGCTGAAATTCAGAGAAATTCTAATTTAGTTGAATTGGATTTAAGTGAAAATAGATTACATAGCATTAATTTAAAAGATCTGCCTTCACTTAAAAAATTAACTTTAAAAAGAAATTTACTTGAAAAAATCAAACTTTCAGGATTTGAAAACTTGGAAGTTCTGAATATTGAAAAAAATAAATTAAAAGAAATACATTTATCAAACTTACCAAATCTAAAAGAGCTGAATATCAGCGATAATAAAATAGAGGTGTTAAATTTGAAAAATTTACCATCTCTCACACATCTATATTGTTACAATTCGAAACTCAAGAAATTAATTATTGAAAACCAAGAAATGCCTAAACTTACAAATTTGAGCATTTCGGGAAATAGCTTAATTGAATTGAAAGTACAAGATTTTCAAGAGCTAGAAACTATTTATTGTGAAAACAATTTAGTAAGAAAAATGAAACTGCAAAACTTGCCTAAACTCAATAGACTATATCTGAAAAACAATCATTTAACTAAACTTGATTGGGTAGAAAATATTCCTGAAATAAAATTTCTCAATATGATGGGGAATTATATTGAAAATGCCGATGCACTTGTGAATCTGATGTTTTTAAAAACACTGGATATTGCATCCAATCCTTTAGAAAGTATAGATTTTATCAAAAAAATGCCTCAGTTAGAGTCTTTATATATCACAAGTTCAGCATGGAAAAGCCAGTTTGTTCCTGAAAAAATTTTGGGTAAATATCCCTATGAAAATAGTTTATTAAAGATTAGAAAATATTTTGAAAGCCATGAATAATACATTCGAAGCTATTTTAAAGGAAAACTGGAAAAATAAAGGAGAGTTTTTATCAATTACTGATGATGAAAATTTGACGGAATTACCATCTTCTTTTTCTAAATACAAACATTTAAAAGAACTCGAAATTTGTAAAACAAAACTAAAAAGTATTGACCTTTCTAAATTTCCTAAACTGAGAAAAGTCAAACTAACCAGTAACCAAATAGAGTCCATAAAAGTAGAAAAACTTCCTAATTTGGCAATTTTAGAGCTTGCTGACAATAAAATAAAAAACATTGAAATTGAAAACCTACCTAATTTATTAAAATTAAATCTGAGTTATAATGCTTTAGAAAGAATTAAACTTCAAAAATTACCCTCTTTAAAAACCCTCAACCTCGAATTCAATAAAATTAATGAGGTTGCAATATCTAATTTACCTAATTTGGATTACTTATGTATTGAATATAATCCGTTAGAAAATATAGATCTTGAGAATCTACCAAACTTATGGTATTTTTCATGTAAAAAACACTTAATCAGAGAGTTAAAACTTGCAGGGTTTCCAAATTTAGAGAGAATAGATATTTCTGCTGGTGCATTAGAAAGCCTCGAATTAAGCAATATGCCTTATTTAGATATTATATGGGCAAATGAAAATAAGCTAACACAAGTAAATATTAAGAAACTCAAAAATTTACAATATCTCAATCTAAATAAAAATTTAATTTCACAAATACAGTTAGAAAGCCTTCCAAGCCTCAAAGAATTAAAATTAGAGAGTAATCAACTAAAACAGCTAAATGTAGAAAGCTTAGAAGGTTTAGAGACTCTTTCAATAACACACAATCAACTTCAAAAACTTTATGTAAATGGATTGCCATATTTAGAAACAATCTTGGCTTTGGGTAATCAATTTAAAGAGATTTTAATCAAAGATTTACCAAGTTGTAAATACATCAATTTGGCATATAATAAGCTCGTCAATCCACAATTTGAAGGTTGCCCTTGTTTAAGTAGTTTATGTTTGGGTAATAACGAAATCAAAACATTGGATTTTGTTTGGCGTTTAGAATCATTAGTTTATTTAGAATTGGGAGGAAATGTGGATGTCCCACTGCCAAAAGAAGTAGTCTGGAATAAAAATTGGCAAAAAAATTGTGCCAAAGAAGCTAAAGAATATATATCCCAAAGAAAATGGAAATAATCTGCCGTTTTGCTGTTTTTTTACTATTCCCTCTTTCTATAATGGCTCAGGATAAAAGTTTAAAAATTGACTTGAAAGTTTTGAAAGAAGGGAAAATACAAGTATCTGTAACCAATCTTACAAACAAAACACTTCGTTTGTATAGCCATGTTAAAGCAGAAGAAAACCATTATGATTATTTTGAAATAGAAGCGTATACTCCTGATTATGAACATATTTATGGGGTAAGTTTGATGAAAGACAGAGATAAATCTGCTCCCGTTATCGTTGAATTATCATCTCAAAAAAGTTTTACTCATATCATTAATCTTGATTACTGGGTAGGGATGTACCATAATCAGTTGATATTAAAAAAATACGGACTTCAAACCCTTCCCCAAAAGTGTGGTGTAAAAATTAGGGTAAAATATAGAAATAGCCCTTGTACAGATTGCAGTGAATACTACAAAGCCATCTGGACGGGCTATGTATATTCTGACTGGGTAGCATGGTAATAAAAAAAGCCTATCAAAGATAGGCTTGCATGTTGTTCAGGGTGCTTAACTTAACTGTGTAAAGTCTTAAATTCGTCTAAATTGGTATTCTGAAAATATTTATACATTTTGATGATAATTGCCAATGCAAGAGCCACTTCTGTAGCAGCAATCACCATAATAAACAAAGTAAATATTTGTCCGTCAATATGATTATGATAATTGCTAAAAGCTAATAAATTCATATTTGCTGCATTCAAAATCAATTCAATTCCTACCAATGTCATGATTGCATTTTTTTTACTCAAAGCAATGTAAATGCCTAAAGAAAACATTAAAACGCCTATAATTAAGTATATTTGTATATCTGTCATAATAATTGTTGAAGTATTTGATGATACAAATGTGTAATATTTTTTTTAAATATAATGATGATAATTCACGAAAAGTATAATATTTTTCACGAAAATTGAATATGGATGTACCAATTGTTTCTGTGATAGCATTATCATACAACCATGCTCCTTATATCGAAGAAGCCCTCAATTCTGTTTGGCAACAAACTTACCCAAATATAGAAGTGATTATTGTTGATGATGCAAGTACAGACGAAAGTGTTGCCATCATTGGAAATTTTATAAAAAAGAATCCAACCAATAAACTAATTGATTGCATTTTTCATTCAAGTAATCAAGGAAATTGTGTGTCTTTTAATGAGGCATTGGCTAAAGTTCAGGGGAAATATATTATAGATTTTGCATTGGATGATGTGATGCTACCCAATAGAATAGAACAACAAGTCAATTTTTTTGAGGAACAACATCAAAATGTAGGAATTGTATTTAGTAATGCCATTCTGATTGATGAACAAGGAAAACAAAAAGGCTATCATTATCCTATCAGTACCCAACAAGAAGCGATTAAACAGCCTTCACAAGGAAGAGTTTTTAAAAATATTTTAGAGAGATATTTTATTTGTCCACCAACGATGATGTTTAAAAGAAGCCTGTTAGAAACATTAAAAGGTTATGATGAAACACTTTCTTATGAAGATTTTGATATCTGGATAAGAGGATCGCAGATAACTGATTTTATGTATCTAGATAAAATAACTACCTTATACCGTAGAACTTCACAATCATTATCAAGTAAATTTTATCAAGTAAAAAATAATGCCTTGTTGGCTTCTACATTGATTGTTTTACAAAAAGCGTATGGTTTTTGTAGAGAAAAAGAAGAGTTTAGACTATTAGCTAAAAATGCTCAATATCATCAAAGACAATGTTTTTTTACGGAAAATTTTGATTTACTTCAAGCATATTCCGTATTCTTGAATATGCCGAATTTGAAAATATATAAAACATTTTTAACAAAAATCGTTGAATTTTTGGGTAGAAATCGAGTAAAACTTGCTAAATTGTATCAAATGTATAAAAAATTACGATATGCGAATTCTTAAAATAACTCTATTACTTTTTTTATTCAATTATACCACAAAAGCTCAAATTGCACTTGGTTTTAGTACCTCACAAGATTTGTACTACAAAGGTGCAAGTAATTTTAAACGATTCTATGGTGTTGGTTTTCAGTATTTTGTAGGAGAAAGAGTTAGTTTTAATAATAGAATTATGTTTGGTATAAACCAAAATAACAAAGAACTGATGGTGCATTATGGTTTGGGTGGATTACTTACACAAGCTGCTTTGAGTGGTGGAGGCTGGTTTTGGACAAGCGGAAATTTTGTAAATGAGCTAATAGGTTTGGTTATTCTGCCTGTTATCATTCCTGAAGGTGTTCAGTTTCATTTGGGTAATGATAACTTAAAAATTTCACCTTATATCTATCCAGCCTCTTTCGAGTATAACACTTTTGTTACCAATACCTCTACTTTAAATAATAAAGAAGTAAAAGCTATTTTGGAGTTAGGAACGGGGTTTCAAATTGTAGTAAAAGATGGCTTGCTGATTTCGCCGAGCATTGGCTGGAAAATGCGATATGGAGATAAAAAACAAGCTATCTCTTTAGGCGTGATGATAGCCTTCATTAGTAAAGATTAAACAAAAAAGACTGATTGAAAAATCAGTCTTTTTTGTTTCTTTCTTCATAGCCTAGTTTTAGAAGAGAGTCTTTTAATTCTTTTCGAGCTATATGAATTCTGTTTTTTACTGTACCAATGGGTATGGCAAGTCTTTCAGCAATTTCATGATATTTAAAGCCTTTGTAATACATAAGAAATGGACTTCTGTAAGTATCCTCTAAATTTTCTAAAGCTGTAGAAATTTCTTGTAATGCAAAAGAAGAGGTTGCTCCATTTTCGGCAATGGTATTGGCACTATTGATAAAGTGCAGATTTTCGGTAGTGTCAATAAACGTTTTTCTTCTTACCATACGCTGATAGTTGGTAATGAACGTATTTTTCATGATGGTATAGAGCCATGCCTTTAGGTTTGTTCCATCTGCAAACTTTTCTTTATTGGTAAAAGCTTTAAAAAGCGTTTCTTGAATAAGATCATTGGCATCTTCCAAATCTTTGGTAAGTCTCATAGCAAAAGGCTTTAGAGACTTAGATGCCCTTTCTAGCTGATAATTGAATTCGAGAGCTGTCATATGCGTTACTCGTTTTGTTTAATACAAACCTATACAAAGTTAAACAAAACTCCAAATTTTTGTTTAACTTTTTTTTAATTAAATTAAACATAAAGTATTATTAATATCTTAAATAATAGTAATACTACTTAATTGCAACATTATTTCTTTTTTTAGAAAAAAGCAATAGATTTGTAAAAAATATCTTAAAATTTATGAATTTATTAGTTTTAGATAATTACGATAGCTTTACTTATAACTTAGTACATTTACTCAGAGAAGTAGGTTTTAATCCTGATGTATTCAGAAATGATAAAATTACACTTGAAGAGGTGAATCGTTATGATAAAATTTTACTTTCGCCTGGTCCAAGTTTGCCCAAAGACGCAGGTATTATGCCTGAAGTAATTCAAAAATATGCTTCAACAAAAAGTATTTTGGGTGTTTGTCTAGGGCATCAGGCAATAGGAGAAGCTTTTGGAGGTGATTTATACAATCTACCTGAAGTTCAACACGGTATAGCAACAGATACCATTATTACCGACACACAAGAAAAATTATTTCAAAATCTTCCTCAACGTTTTAAAATAGGTAGATATCACTCTTGGGTGGTGGATAAAAAATCTTTAGAAAATACAGATTTGAAAATCACAGCAGAAGATGAACAAGGCTTTGTAATGGCTCTACGTCATAAAGAATATGATGTTTGTGGTGTGCAATTTCACCCTGAAAGTATTTTGACAGAATATGGTAAACAAATGATTTTGAATTGGTTAGGATAATACTTTATGAGAAAATACCAGCATATTTTTTTTGATTTAGACCATACCCTTTGGGATTTTGAGAAAAACTCTAATGAAACTTTGACAGAATTACACGAAGAACATCTTGAAGAAAAACAAGTTCCAATTCATCAGTTTCTTGAAGCCTTTCATCGTATTAATAATCATTTATGGCATTTGCATGATACGTATCAAATTTCATCTCAAGAACTGAGAGAGAGTAGATTTAAACTGATTTTCAAAGAGTTCGATTTAGAAAATACAGATTTAATCACCATTTTTGGAGACCGTTATTTAGCAAGGACGCCCAAAAAACCTTACTTATTACCCAAAGCCAAAGAGATATTAGATTATTTACAACCCAAATACAAACTACATATTATCACCAATGGCTTCCCTGAAATCCAAAGAGTGAAAATGCAAAGTAGTGGAATATTAGAGTATTTTGATGAAATTGTAACTTCAGCAGAAGCAGGCTGTAAAAAGCCAGACATTGGAATATTCACTTATCTGACAAATAAATTACAAATAGCATTGGAAGATTGTATCATGATTGGGGATAACCTCCAAACAGATATTTTAGGGGCTCAAAAAAGTGGAATAGATACAGTTTTTTATAATCCAAAAGGGCAGAAACATCAGGAGCAGCCAAATTATGAGATTAATTGTTTAGGAGATTTAAAAAATATTTTATAGATTAGGGTAATAATCTTAATCTCAAATATTTATGAAAAAAATCTTTATTTTTGCTACACTTTTTTATGTAACTTTTACAAATACCTTATTTGCTCAAAAAGGTGATTGTAGTGGCTATTTTGCCCATAAAGCTGGTACAAAGCTCGAAATGACAGTCTATAATAAAAAGGACAAGCCCACTACTACTCTTAAATATGAAGTATTAAAAAACACACCTACCTCTGATGGAGCAGATATTGTGTTTAATAATGAAAGCTATGATGCTAAAAATAGACTAATTAGTAAAGCTGAGTTTACTGCAAAATGTCAAGGTTCACAGTTTCTAACTGAGGTTCGTAATATGAGCTCTGAAATGATGCCTCAATCTACTGATATTCAAATGAGTATTACAGGGGATAAACTCATTTATCCTCACAAATTATCAGCAGGACAAACGCTACCTGATGCAAGCGTTGCTATTAAATCTACAATGCAGGGAATGACTATCTCTTCTATCAATACACAAATTACCAATCGTAAAGTAGAGGGTTTTGAAACAGTGGAAACTCCAGCAGGCAAATTTGAATGTGTAAAAATATCCTATACATACAGTAGTAAACTTACTTTGGGACGAATAGAAGGAACAGCCATCGAATATCTTGCTAAAGGAGTCGGGCTTGTAAAATCAGAGTCTTTTGATAAAAAAGGACAAAAAGTTTCTACACAATTACTCACTAAACTTAATTAAAAAACTGAAAATTAACATTGTAAAGAGTTTGGGTAAGTAAAAATTATTCAAACTCTTTTGTTTTTAACTATGATAGGGAAATTTATAACAAAAGAAAACAGCGAACGCAGATTTGCGATTGCTGATATTCATGGTTGCTTAGCTACTTTTAAAAACCTAATAAACAGAATAAAGCTAACCAATAAAGACCAATTGTTTCTGTTGGGTGATTATGTCAATAGAGGTCCAGATAGTAAAGGAGTGATGAATTATATCATGGAATTGCAAAAATCAGGCTTTCAAATATTTCCACTTCGTGGAAACCATGAGCAAATACTACTAGATAGTAGAAGTAGTAAAATATCAGAACCTTATTATTCATTTCTTTGTCAATTACCTTACTATTACGAAACAGAAGACTATTTTTTTGTTCATGCATCTATTGATTTTGATAGTATTGAGCCATTTCAAGATACAGAAGCCATGCTTTGGAAACGTTATTCAAATCCTAACGTAGAGTTTTTAAATGGTAGAAAAATAATTCACGGGCATACCATTCATACTATAGACCAGATCAAAGAAGCAATAGAGTATCATTTTCCTA
>Ga0075157_10001720_pt1 | contig 13392 bp, 12 predicted proteins | sample JI81BgreenDNA_FD_70967 | JGI IMG/M metagenome (GOLD analysis project Ga0075157, IMG submission 70967) | Wastewater effluent complex algal communities from Wisconsin, to seasonally profile nutrient transformation and Carbon sequestration -... | ecosystem: Engineered > WWTP > Effluent > Algae...
AGTAAAAAAAAAAAAGGATATTAAGAAATTATCTTGAGGAATCTCATTAGGAATGAAAATTGATTTTTATATTTGCATGCCACTTTTAGCAAATTTTTATGAAAACTAAAACTTATGGAATATTACTGTTTCAATCGATTTATTTAATAGCATTTTATATTTTTGCAAAATATAATCCCTCCAGAATACCTCAAGGCTATACAAAGGAATCTATTATAGCATTAATCAAACAATTACCAGAATATCAAGGTGACGAGGTGAAAATTAACATTGTTAATCGTGTTTATAGTGAAAACTTCCTGATTAATAGTGTTATAGATGAGATGTATAAAGTAAAGAGCAACCTTGAACAAATCAAACATATGGCAAAACAAACTAATCAACCTGAGCAAATATGGGTTTATAAAATAGCTGTTCAATATTACTTACAACAATATGGCAATAAGTTGGAAAAAGCTAAAAAGTAGAAATTCAGAAATAACAGTAGCTATTCTGTTTTTTGGTATTTTTTGGTATTTTTTGTTTCTGCATAAAGCTTTATGGTCATCAGGCTTCCATTTAATGGATGATCATAATTATATAGAAATTAATCATCAATTAAATCAAGGAAAAAGTATTTTAGAGATTACTCAAGAATACATTCGTACGGATTTGAGAGACTCAAGATTTCGTCCATTGTACCAATTAATGTGGGTTGTGGAAATCAAATTTCTAGGGGCTAATTATAACAATCATCTACTTTTAAGAATTATTTATCTGCTGATTAGCTCTGTGTTGCTTTATTATTTTGCAAGAAGTAAATCTTTAAATTTCACAATTCCTTTTGCAATAGGCTTTGTTTTGTTAATATTCTGGGGAGATCAATTGCGTATTTATTATTTATTTGGTTCTGGGGAAAGTAGAAGCTTATTTTGGGCGACTATAGGTTTTTATGGTTTGGGCAAAGCCCACGAAGCTGAAATAAAGAGTAAAAAACGAAATTTTTATTATTTTTTAGCCTATACCTTTTGTTTTATAGCCTCTTTATGTAAAGAAAGTTTTATCACATTTATACCTGCTTTTATAGCTATAGATGTATTTTTATATAAACAACAACAACAAAGTAAAAACTGGCTTGAAGTATTATACCAAAACTGGATAAAATTAGCCATTGTAGTTTCTCTGATGATGTGTTATGCTGTATTGCTTTTGAAATATATAGGTACAGCCTATGGACCTCAAGATTATAAAAAGTTACCTTTATTTAAAGTTATGCTTGAGAGGTTTTGTGAGTTGTTGGCAACTAATAATTATGGTTTAGCTATTTTTTTTGTGTTATTTAGTTTTCTTATGAGTCTTTTCGTGCTGAGAGCAGAAATCAAGCAACCATTTTCAAAAAATATCGTGTTGGTATTAGAAATGCTTGCTATATTGATATCTTGCTTACTTCTTCAGGTATATGTGTATAGAGGCTATGGATTTGGTGATAATCGATATTTAATTCCTTCAACCTTATATATAAGCTTTTTTAGTTTTTACATAGCCAACACCTATTATCAAACTATACGGAATCTAAATATAAAAAAAACATTTAAGTTTGCAACTGGGGGGGCTTTTATAGCTGTGTGGGGTATTGCTTTGGTGCAAATGAACCCTAAAGTTAATATGACTGCCTTTGCTGCTCTTGGAAAAGGGACAAAAGACTTATTTGAGATTATGAAAAAGTACACTAAAGATTCTAGCCCTATAGTCGTAATCTTTGATGCTTCAAACCATACAGCACCAGAGGATATTTTTGCTATAGAACGATTTATAAAATATCAATACAAAATGAATAATTCTTTATATTTTCAGACTGTACTAGTGGATAGTTCCTATTATAAAGCTTTGGATAGTGATTTAAAAGCATATATAGGAGGTTTTATCAATCGCAAAAAACAAGAACATAAAGTGTTGGATACAATTAGAACATCTTTGAAAAATGTTTTAGTTTATGATGATTGTGATGCAATATTTCAAGAAAAAAATAAACAATGGTTTGATATAAAAAAGTACAAAAAAAATCAAGCTAGAGGTTTTACTTATTATACATTAGAAAAATAAGCAATGATAACCATTCAAAAACTATCTATTATTATTCCCGCATACAATGAAGGGAAAACTATCCACAGAATTTTAGACAAGATAAAGGCTGTGGACTTATTGAATAATATTCAGAAGGAACTGATTATTGTAAATGATTGCTCAAAGGATGATACTGAAGAGGCAATTATTCGCTATCAATCTCAAAATCCAGAATTAAATATTCAATATTTCAAACACGAAGTAAATAAAGGAAAAGGGGCTGCTTTGCATACAGGTATAGAAAAGGCTACAGGAGAGTATTTGATTATACAAGATGCCGATTTAGAATATGACCCTAAAGAGTATAATTTGCTTTTACAGCCTGTAATAGATGGTTTTGCTGATATAGTTTTCGGCTCAAGGTTTATGGGGGGGAAGCCTCATAGAATTTTATTCTTTTGGCATACCATTGGAAATAAGTTTCTTACATTTCTTTCTAATATGTTTACGAATTTAAATTTGACAGATATGGAAACCTGTTATAAAATGTTTCGTTCAGATATTATCAAATCTATTAAACTTAAAGAAAATCGTTTTGGCTTTGAACCAGAGGTAACAGCTAAAATTGCAAGATTATCTGACGTTAGAATTTATGAAGTAGGTATTTCTTATTATGGAAGAACATACGCTGAAGGAAAAAAAATAGGCTGGAGAGATGGATTTAGAGCTATTTATTGTATTTTAAAATATGGTTTATTTAAAAGATAAAATGGAAAAGAAATTTGAATTTAAAGAAGTAGATGTAGAAGGCTGGGAAACTCTTTCGGCAATAGAAAGTGCTGATAAGCTAAATAATTGGATGTATGAAACCATTAAACCTTTTTGTAAAGGTAAAATACTTGAAATAGGAAGTGGAATAGGTAATATCTCTCAATTTTTTATTAAAAACAATGAAAATATCACTTTAAGTGATATTAGGGATAACTATTGCAATGAATTAAAGAAAAAATTTCCTCAAGCCCATGTATTGAACTTAAATTTGATTGATCAAGATTTTGATACTAAGATGGCAACTCATTTGGAGCAATATGATACAATATTTGCTTTGAATGTTGTTGAACACATAGAAGATGACTACTTAGCTCTGAAAAATGCTCGAAAAATGCTCAAAAAAGATGGACATTTGATTATTTTGGTTCCAGCTTATCAGGCATTGTATAATGGTTTTGATAAGGAATTAGAGCATTATCGCAGATATACTAAAAAGAGCCTTCAAGAAATATTCATAAAAAATGAGTATTCCATTATAAAATCTAAATACTTTAACTTTGCAGGAATTGCAGGCTGGTATGTGTCTGGAAAACTGCAAAAAAATAAAACATTACCCAAAGACCAAGTAAAACTATACAATCTTCTTGTACCTGTATTTAAACTGATAGATAAAGTGATTTTTAATTCAATGGGACTTTCAGTGATAGTAGTAGGTAAAAAATAACCCTAAAACAATGAACTTTTTTATTATTATACCTGTAATTTTTATAATCTCCAACTTTATATTTTTCTATACAAATCAGACAAATTATTTTTATAGTTATCAAAAGATACGTATAAGTTTTTTGTGGAGCTTGCTAAGTACTAGCCTTAGCATATTTGTATCAGTGGAACTATTGAGTATTTTTAGTTCTATAAATACTACAAGTGTTTTGTTGTGGTGGCTTGTTGTAACAATTTTTTCTATTCTTCTAATATTTAAAAATAAACATAAGAAGATTATTTGGAAACATGCAACCCAATTAGATAAAGAAAGCTTAATAGTTTTGATAACTATTGTATGTTTTATAAGTTTTTTATTGATAATAGCTATTTTACAACCACCCAATAACTGGGATGGAATGACCTATCACATGAGTAGAGTCATGCATTGGATTCAGAATGGCAATGTTCATTATTATGCAACACACATTGACAGACAAATACTTCTAAACCCTTTTGCAGAATATGGAATTTTGCATACAATTTTGCTTACCAATAACGATTATTTTGCCAATTCAGTGCAATGGGTAGCTATGGTAGGGATATTGGTTATAGTTTCATTGATTGCTCAATTGTTAGGAGCTTCTGTTAAAGCTCAAGTTTTAACAAGTCTGTTGGCTTTATCAGCACCAATCATCTTGCTAGAAAGCTTTTCGACACAAAACGATCTGGTAGCGTCTCTATTTGTTCTAACAGCTATTTATGGAGTTTTGAAATTAAAGGAAAACATGAGCTTTATATGGGCTGTATGGATAGGTTGTAGTATGGGATTTGCATTGTTTACAAAAAGTACATCCTATTTTTTTCTTTTGCCTTGGGTATTGTATGTATTATGGCTATTCTATAAAAATTATAGTAAAAAATTTTTGTATGTAGGTGTTTTGATTAGCTCTTTAGTTATCATAATCAATATGCCTTTTTATGCTAAAAATCTCTATTACTTCCACACTTTAATACCTCGAACGGGAACTTTGAGTACTGTAACCAATGAAAAATTTGGTATAGCTTCGTTTAGTGGAAATATTATAAAAAATATAGCATTTAATCTTACTACAAACAATGTAAATTATAACCAAATATTAGAAAATTGGGTGTATGGCTCACATAAGGTCATAAAAATTAATCCTAATGATCCTCTATTAAATTTTGGAGGTTTTGAAATGCCTTATGGAAATAAACTATACTCTCAAGATTATGCCCCTAATCCATTACATACTTGGTGTTTTTTAATTCTTTTACCCATTTTGTATGTATTCAGAGAAAAGTTTAACCAGCAATTTTATTTAACTTTTACACTGTTGTGTTTAGCCTTTCTGTTTTTGATATTTATGTTGAAATGGCAACCTTTTGGAACAAGATTCCAAGTTACTTTTTGGGCAATGGTATCAGTTTGGGTAACGATTACTATAGATAAAATTTTGACTACATACAAAAAAAGGGTACTGACTATAACTATAGTGTTAACTTTTTTGCTTTCTTGGCTAAATATACATTATTTACTGAATGCTACTAATGTAAGCTTGACAAGACATGAAAATATATTTAATACAGAACGAGAAAAACTCTATTTTGCCTTGAGGTATAATTTATATGATTCTTATAAAAAATTGGTTCACCAAATAAAAGAAAGTAAATGTGATAAAATTTCTTTGAAAATAGGTGTCGATGATTGGGAGTATGGGTTGTGGGTTTTATTGCGTAATCAAGGTATGAAACCAGTTATTAAACACCAAGATATTGAAGTAGTTGGAGAATTAGTAAACAAAAAGATTCAAAATGTTACAACTATTTTAGAAGATAAAAAGTTTAAATCTTGTGCTAAAATAGTTATTTTAAATGATAAAAATATAGCCGTATTAGAAAAGTAATTTATTTTTTCTGATTTGTTTTCTTATCTTGAATATAATAAGGGACAACATGACGATAAACAACCAAAGCAAAAGGTAAATGCTCTGCTTTAGCTAAACCCTCTAAATATTGCTTGGTAGTAGGCTCGTTTTGTGCATGCACTAAACCTCCGTTCAAATCTTCTAAAAAACTCTTGATATGACCATTATCAAAAACTATGACGCTATCACCTTGATAATTAGGAAGTTTTTTTATCATATCAATAACTTCTTTTTGAGTGTATTTTGTTTTCACTCCTCCAATAACATTGAATTGCTCTTTTAAAATTTTATTTTCGTAGGAATGAATAGTCCAAATAAGTGCAGTCAGTAAACTGACAATAATAATAGAAACAAGGATGCGTTCTTTTATCATAAAGAAAAATAAACAATAAATTATAACTCAAAAGTATAATCAAAAAGTTATTTTCTTACCTTTTTTGCAAGATTTTTTTGCTTATGCTCTTTGAGATAGTAAGGAACTACGAGTCGATATGCTACAAATGCTAAGGGAAGACGTTCATTAAGAGCTGTTTGTTCCATATAATCTCGAATTTCAGAATCATTGAAGGCATGATTTAAACCTCCATCTAAATCTCTATTAGAACTTTTAATAGTGCCGTCATCATATATATTGAGTGTGTCATTCTGGTAATTTGGTAATTTTTTTATCATTTTATCAATTTCCTCAGAAGTATATTTTGTTTTTATACCATCCCTAACACCCAATTTTTCCTTGATAAGTTGATACTCATAATACTCTACTGTACCATACAAAGCCATACTCAAAATAATTACAAGGGCAAAAGCATAATGCACTAATTTTATAAAATAAAGTATTTAATTGTTTAATTTCCTAAATGACGGCAAAAATATAAAAAATAATATATTTGCTTTTATGAAATAAAGTTTTTTTTAAATATTATTTGGTAGTAAAGATGTTGGAGTACATTATTATAAGCTTTATTGATTTTTTATACAAAAAATCGTAAATTGCTAACCAAAATTATAGATTTACTCGACAATAGGTTAATAGTTTATGGATTATTTAGAAGGTTTGAATGAACCCCAAAGGCAAGCAGTGATCTTTACAGATGGACCATTGATGATTATTGCAGGGGCTGGCTCAGGGAAAACACGTGTACTGACTTATCGCATAGCACATCTTATTTATCATGGGGTTGATCCCTACAATATTTTAGCACTTACTTTTACCAACAAAGCTGCCAACGAAATGCGTGAACGTATTGAGAAGGTGATTGGTGAAGATGCTAAAAATATCTGGATGGGAACATTTCACTCCATTTTTGCTAAAATACTACGTATAGAAGGAGACAAAATAGGTTATACCAGAGATTTTAGTATTTATGATACAGAAGATTCCAAATCTTTGATTAAAAGTATTGTAAAAGAGTTAAATCTAGATGATAAACTCTACAAGGCATCCACAGTGTACAGTAGAATTTCAGGGGCTAAAAATAGATTGGTTTCGTATAGAGAATACAATAGTAATCCAATTTACAGAGCTGATGATGAGAGTTATCAGAGACCAGAAATAGGTAGAATCTATCAGATTTATCAGGAAAGGCTTTTCAAAGCCAATGCTATGGATTTTGATGATTTGCTATTCAATACCAATGTGCTTTTTAGAGATCACCTAGATGTTTTGAACAAATATCAACATAAATTTAAGTATGTGATGGTAGATGAGTTTCAGGATACCAATATTTCACAATACTTAATTACAAGAAAATTGGCATCTGTTTATCAGAATATCGCAGTAGTGGGAGATGATGCTCAAAGTATATATGCATTTAGAGGAGCTGATATTCAGAATATTTTAAATTTTGAGAGAGATTATCCTACACTTAAAACCATTCGTTTAGAACAAAATTATCGTTCTACCAAAACCATTGTACAGGCTGCCAACTCAGTGATTTCTAAAAATCAGGCTCAGCTTAAAAAGAATGTTTGGACAAGCAATGAATCAGGGGATTTAATAGAATTGGTAAAAGCTACTTCAGATGCAGAAGAAGGCAGAATGATAGCCCAGTCTATTTTTGAAGATAAAATGCAGTTCAAATATAAAAATGCTGATTTTGCAATTTTATATAGAACCAATGCCCAATCTCGTTCTTTTGAAGAAGCTTTACGTAGAATGGGAATTCGTTATCAGGTAGTTGGAGGGCTTTCGTTCTATCAACGCCGAGAAATTAAAGATTTGATTGCTTATTTACGTTTTGCTATCAATCATAATGATGAAGAGGCGTTTAAACGTATTATCAATTTGCCCAAAAGAGGTATTGGGGATACTACTATTGCTAAAATTGTGGTGATTGCAAATGAACATAAAGTATCTATTTGGGATGTTTTAAGTGGCTCCATGAAATACATTGGAGGTAGGGCTGCCATTGCTTTGGATAATTTTTCGATGCTCATTAAAACGTTTGAGATTGCTGCCAAGCAAAAAAATGCCTACGATGCAGCTCTTGAAATAGCGAAAAACTCAGGTTTATTAAAAGAATTGTATGAAGATAAATCTATTGAAGGGCTTGCTCGTTACGAAAACGTTCAAGAACTGCTCAATGCCATTAAAGAATTTGTAGATAATCCTGAAAATGAAGATAAAACATTGGGAGCATTCTTACAAGAAGTTTCTTTACTGACAACTCTTGACGAAACTGCAGAAGAAGGAGAAGATGTAAAAGACGCTGTAACACTCATGACCATTCACTCTGCCAAAGGCTTAGAGTTTAAAAATGTGTTTGTAGTGGGTATGGAAGAAGATTTATTTCCTTCACAAATGATGATTGGTAGCCGTTCGGAGTTAGAGGAAGAACGTAGATTGTTTTATGTAGCTATTACAAGAGCAGAAAAAAAACTTACTCTTAGTTATGCATCTTCTCGTTATCGTTTTGGACGTATCAAAGATTGCGAACCCAGCAGATTTTTAGATGAAATAGACCCTCGTTGTGTTAAACAAAAAAATGCCAGCATCAAGAATAGTTTTGGTGTGGGAGAAGAATTAGGGCTTAAAAATCTGATAAAGACTAATCATACAACTCAGCAAACAGTTGCTAAAAAACAAACTTACAAACCTTCTCCAGACTTTAAACCCAGTGATACTACATACTTGGCAGCAGGGATGAAAGTAGAACATTTAAAATTTGGCTATGGATTGGTTTTGGAAGTTCAGGGTGAAGAAAAAGACCGAAAAGCTCGTATTAATTTTGAAGAAGCAGGTGAGAAACTTTTACTTTTAAGTTTTGCAAAATTAAAAGTACACGATTAAAAGGGGCGAATAATTATTCGCCCTTACGGAATGCTTTGTTCTGTATCGTTGATGATAGGTTTATCATCAACTTTTTTCTTTCCAATAGGCTTTTTGAGTGTGATGATAAACTCATTGGCATTTTTATACTTAAATAAATGATTTTGAGAAGCTAGACTATACGAAAATCCCATTGCAAACGTTGGACTATTTATATCTAAAGCCAATGTATAAGCCTGATTATGAGCATACCAGCCACTTACACCCCAAGAACCATATCTGAAAAGTGTACCAGAATTGTCTGAAAAAAATCTTCTCAAACTCACACCATAATTTGTAAAATCTACACCATTATGAATGATACTTCTTACATTAGGAATAAGAGCATATTTCTTATTTTTCCATGCTTCAAAGCCTGCTATAAAAGTAGTACGGTTTTTATCTGAAAAGTGATAATTTTCTAAATATCGTTCATTTTTTAACCAATTTGAGCTAGAAATGCCTAAAAACCAACGCTGTCTATAAGAATTATCGGAATAACTTTGATAAATCATGGTGCCACCAGACCAACCAAGTACATAACTTGTCCCTAAAAGTTCGTCTTGTTTTTCTCTCGAACCACCTTGCATACCCAAAGCCAAATGAATTTGCTTTTCTTTGATGATAGGTACATGAAAAGCTGCCAAGACATCAAAAGCTTGTACTTTTCCAAAATAATTTTGTCTATCCTGATAAATATTGATACCAATTGTGCCATAATGCTCACCATTGCTCATAATAGGGTAGAGGGTTGAAAGCATGATGGTTTTATGGCTTAAACCTGATGCAACAGCTTGTTTTCTACTATGAAAACTTATACTCGCTTCTTTTTGCATTCCTGCAAGGGCAGGATTTACCCCAAAAGGATTGTAATTGTAAAGGTTATATCTGAAGTCTTGAGCTAGAGTTGCCCGAAAGCAAAAAAATGCTAAAAAAATAGACAAAAAATATCTTTTGGAGTGATTTAAAGTCATAAAACTTTGGCGATTTCTTTGGCAAAATAAGAAAGAATAATATCTGCACCAGCTCTTTTAATGCTTAAAAGAGCTTCCATGATGGCTTTTTCTCCAAGCCAGCCGTTAGCAATGGCTGCTTTAAGCATGGCATATTCTCCACTTACATTGTAAGCAGCAATAGGAATATCAAAATTATCTTTGAGTAAACGAATTACATCCAAATAAGGAAGAGCAGGCTTCACCATCAGCATATCAGCACCCTCTTCATAGTCCAAAGAGGCTTCTAAAAGAGCTTCTTTGTAATTAGCAGGGTTCATTTGATAAGTTTTCTTATCTCCAAACTTGGGTGCAGATTCCAAGGCGTCTCTAAAAGGTCCATAAAAAGCACTTGCATATTTGGCTGTATAAGCCAAAATAGAAACATGTGTGTAACCATTGGTATCTAAAATGTTTCTTAGATAACCCACACGTCCGTCCATCATGTCCGAAGGGGCAATGCAGTCTGTACCTGCCTGAGCCTGAGCCAATGCCATTTTACCAAGAGCATCAAGTGTTTCATCGTTCAAAATTTCACCATTGCGTACAATGCCATCATGTCCATCAGAACTATAAGGATCAAGGGCAATGTCTGTAAAAAGCATAACATCAGGAAAATTCTTTTTGATTTCTCTGATAGCTCTTAAATACAAGCCACTTTCGTTATAACTTTCTGTTCCAACACTATCTTTCAAGGCATCTTCTATTTGAGGAAAAGGGGCAAACGCCTTGATACCCAAATTTCTACACTCATTGATTTCATCTAGCAAAGTATCCAACGAAAACCTGTAGATATTGGGCATTGATGGAATGGCAATTTTTTTATTGGTGCCTTCACACAAAAAAACTGGAAAAATAAAATCATTTTTAGATAGCCAAGTTTCTTGTGTAAGGTTACGAATGACCTCATTTTTACGATTTCTACGAGGGCGACGAGATAAAAACATACTCTTTTTTAAGTGTTAGAAAAGATAATAGAGGTAAAACCTGTCATGTAAAGTTTTACCCTAAAAATCTATGTTTATTTATTTGTTGCAATCATATTGAATAATGATGTCAGTTGGTCTTTGAGGTCTTTGCGATGCACAATGAAATCCAAAAAGCCATGTTCTAGCACAAACTCTGATGTTTGGAAGCCAGATGGCAAATCTCTGCCAATAGTTTCTCTGATAACTCTTGGTCCAGCAAAGCCAATTAAAGCACCTGGTTCAGCAATATTGAAATCCCCAAGCATGGCATAAGAAGCTGTTACGCCACCTGTTGTAGGGTCAGTGAGCAACGAAACATAAGGCAGACCAGCTTTATCTAAAAGAGCTAATTTAGCTGAAGTTTTAGCCATTTGCATTAATGAAAAACCAGCTTCCATCATACGAGCTCCACCCGAACGAGAAATCATTAGAAACGGAAGTTTATTGGTAAGTGCATGGTCAATGGCTCTTGCAATTTTTTCGCCCACTACAGAACCCATAGAGCCACCTATAAAGCTAAAATCCATACAAGCCACTACAATTTCTATACCATTCATTTTACCATAAGCAGAACGTACGGCATCTTTCAGATTGGTTTTCTTTTGAGAGTCCTTGACACGACTGGGGTAATCTTTGGTATCAAAAAATTTGAGAGGGTCAGCAGAACTCATATCTGCGTCCAATTCAATGAATTCATTGTTATCAAAAAGAACTTCAAAATATTCTTCAGAACCGATACGTTCGTGATGTCCACAATTCAGACAGGTATAAAAATTTTCTTGGAGTTCTCGAGTAAGCATTACTTTTTTACACGAAGGGCATTTGTACCATAATCCATCAGGAGATTCTTTTTTCTGAGATGTAGGAGTCTGGATACCTTTTTCTTGTCTAATAAACCAACTACTCATTTGTTTTTTTGTTAATATAAATGGTTGAAAATCTAATTCTTTGCAATATTTTTACAAAAAAATGCCTTCAAAAATACAAAGTTTTTTCAAAAAAATGGATTTTGAGGCTAAAACTTTACACAAATTATGCAAATCAGTTATACACCTTATACATTCGATTTTAAATTTGAGGCGGGTACTTCAAGAGGAGTGATTACCCAAAAAAAGAATTATTTTATAAAAATAACTGACAAACAAGGGAATACAGGTGTAGGAGAGGTGAATGTACTCAAAGGTTTGAGTATAGATGATAGAGTTGATTTTAAAGAAAAACTAGAAACTATCTTAAAACAATATGAAAAAAATGAAATAGATCAAGAATTGCTGAACGAATTCCCTTCTGTTCGTTTTGCCCTTGAAACAGCCCAAAAAGACCTTGAAAATGGAGGTAACAAAATTATTTATCCTACAAAATTTTCAGAAGGAACACACTTTATCCCCATTAATGGACTGATATGGATGGGAAGTAAAGAGCGTATGCTTTCCCAAATTGCAGAAAAAGTTAAACATGGTTTCAATTGCCTTAAAATGAAGATTGGAGCTATCAATTTTGATGATGAACTAGAAATTTTGAGTTCTATTCGAAAAGAATTTTCTGCCAAAGAGATGATTTTAAGGGTAGATGCCAATGGTGCTTTCAGCCCTAAAACAGCTTTGGAGAAACTCAAAAAACTATCTGATTTTGAATTGCATTCTATTGAGCAACCCATACAACCCATGCAATACGAACAAATGGCATATTTGTGTGAGCATTCACCCGTACCCATTGCCCTAGATGAAGAACTGATTGGAATACAGAATTATACAGAAAAAAAGAAGCTTTTAGAAACACTCAAACCTCCTTATATTATCTTGAAACCTGCTTTGCTGGGAGGCTTTCAGAAAAGTGAAAAATGGATAGAATTGGCTGAAAGTCAGCAAATACGCTGGTGGGTTACTTCGGCTCTTGAGGGTAATATTGGACTCAATGCGATAGCTCAATGGACAAGCCATTTGGCTTATCAGGGACATCAGGGGCTTGGAACGGGACAACTCTACACCAATAATATCAATAGCCCTTTGGTAGTAGAAAAGGGCTATTTGAGGTATGATAAAAATTCGGAATGGGGAAAAATTTAATTTTTCTTCAAATCCCTCACCAATTGTGAGCAGAATAGGAATTCTTGCAATGAAGGTACTTCTGTATCTAAAATATTATGCTTTGTACCTTCCCACACTTTTAAACCTTTGTATAAAAACATGATATAGTCGCCAATACCCATCACAGAGTTCATATCGTGGGTAACAACAACGGTAGTAGTTTGGTATTCTTCTGTAATTTCCTGAATCAGCTCATCAATTTTGATGGAGGTAAGAGGATCCAAACCAGAGTTGGGTTCATCACAGAATAAATACTTGGAATTGAGAACGATAGCTCTTGCAATACCCACACGTTTTTTCATACCACCCGAAATTTCGGAGGGCATGCGTTTGGCTGCATGGTCAAGCCCAACACGCTTTAAACAAAATGCCACTCTATCTTCTTTTTCACTTTTACTCATGTTTGTGAGCATGTGTAAAGGGAAAATGACATTTTCTTCTACAGTTTTAGAGTCGAATAGGGCAGACCCTTGAAAAAGCATGCCTATTTCCTGACGAATGTCACGTTTAATTTCATTATCTCCATTGGTAAAATCTCTACCATCAAACAAAACAGAGCCTTGTTCTGGGTGT
>Ga0075157_10001721_pt1 | contig 13389 bp, 12 predicted proteins | sample JI81BgreenDNA_FD_70967 | JGI IMG/M metagenome (GOLD analysis project Ga0075157, IMG submission 70967) | Wastewater effluent complex algal communities from Wisconsin, to seasonally profile nutrient transformation and Carbon sequestration -... | ecosystem: Engineered > WWTP > Effluent > Algae...
AATGTTTCTGCGCTTTAAAATATGAAAAGGTGCCTATAGCTGTATTGATTGATTGAGTAATTTGAACATTTTTAAACCCAACAGATGATATATATTCAAGCATTTTTCCTTTTACGTTATCATTTGTTGTTTTGAATCCATCCAATAACTGAACCAAGCCAAAAGTAAGGCGCATCACTAAATTAGATGCTTTTCCCCAGTCAGCAATGATTAATTCTCCCTCAGGTTTTATAACCCGATAAATTTCTTTTAAACAATTGGTTTTTGTGTATGCATCTAATTGATGAAAAACTAAACAACTGTATATTTTGTCAAAATGATTGTCCGAATATGGAAACATATTGCCGCTATATAAATCCAATTGTACGGAATGTTTGTTTTTATCCAACTTATAGTTAGCAATATCCTTAACTTTTGGATCAATATCTAATCCTGTTAGTTTTATGTTTCGATTCTGATTCTTAACCAAAATTAAATTTTGTCCCGTACCAAAACCAAACTCCAGAATTGATTCATCATCTTGTGGATTTATTGATTCCACCAAGATGCGCCTGAATTTCTTCTCTGGCATCGTCAATTTTATGGCCATATCATAATAAGCTGTGAGAAAATCATAACCCAAAGCTGGAATAAAAGAAGTTGTTTTGTTTTGGTCCATTTTGTGATTATTTAAATTTTACTGATTTTTTGAATTATGACTTCATTGTTATCATACATGACTTCAATATAATATATACCGGATGGATTTCCGCCAAGATTTACAGATTCAATATTTTTACCTCTTTTTGTCAGTACAGTTCGCCCATTTGAGTCCCTGATTGTGACTCCTGTGGTAAGGCTTTCTGATTTAAAATAAACAATATCTTTACAAGGATTAGGATATATCACCACATCTTCTTTTTCATATTCCGTTATATTTGATGTCATTCCTTGCTGGTTGTTAACTACAATTATTTCAGCTTTTGATGGTATATCATCAACCATGGCAAACAACATGTAAAAACCATCAAATAATATAAGAGAATCCGAAGGTAATGATGCAGTAACCTTTCCATTAGTTTGTTCATATTCCAACTCTATAAACCGATTACTGCTGCTATTCATAAAATGAGTGTTTACAGCATTAGCCATTAGCAATACTCCGGTTATCGAATCTGTCCTTGCTATTTCAAGTGTAAGCTCATCACCTTTTGAAAATCTTTTGGAATTTAAATTTAATATTTCAGGTCTTACTCCTCTGAAAAGGTAAGGTGGTTTATAAGCTTCTATGATACTTTGCGTGGGATCATTGCCGGGTTGACCTTCGCCTCCCACTGCAATAACCCTTCCATCCGGAACTAGGGTCATTATAGCATGATACTCCCTGAAATAATTCAAATCTGAAAGATTTCTCCATGTATCGGATTCGGGATCATATAAATCAGATCGTTTCATATAGCCCCATTGGTTTACCGGACTTACATCATTTTGATCTTCTTTCTGACCTCCTGCTACCAGTATTTTTTTATCGGGCATTATTATAGCCTTTGCCCTTGACCTGATTGGATTAATACTACTTTTGAGCTCCCATTTATTTGCGTCGACGTCATATTTTTCCACAAATGTACCTGGAGGGTTGTTAAAAGGTTTATACCCAAAAGCAAATACATCCCCATCCGGCATCATTACCAATTCATGATCACTATGATCACCATTGCTCATACGATTGCTTTGAACAAAATCAGCCGCCAATTCCCATTGATTTGAAGTTGGATCAAACAATTGTGGCGGACGGTGCGTCATCAATGTTTTGCCATTCAGTAACGGCACAATAGGAGAAACTTCATTACCAATGGCTATTTGACCTGTTGGTTTTGAAATGCCACTTTTTGGATTATAGATTTCAGATGTTTTTACCCTTATTGGATTGTTGAGCCCTCCACCTCCCAGGATAATGACATGACCATTTGATAATGGTGATACACTAGGATACCATCTGAAATCAAGCATATTTTGATGTGTCTTCCATTTATTCGTTCGGACATCAAATTTTTTTATTTTTTTAGTACCGGGACCATATTCTTCTCTTAATGTACCACCAAAAAACCATACCGTACTGTCTGCTAGTAATATTGGGCCCACACATCCCTGCACACTGTCACTACCCATAACACTTAGTGTATCATTAGTCTTTGGGTCAAAATAAAATGGATCCTTGGTATCATGGCAATAATATATTTTGCCATCCGGCATCAGTACGCCTAAGTCCGTTCCACCAAGTGGTTCAGGCGATTTTATGATCACTTCCCATTTTCCTTCTTCTGTTTCTGGATCAAGTTCAAAATTGATATCCTGATTGGTATCATTAATAATAATATTCGATTCTTTGTAATTATAATTGGTTTTGGCAACTCCGATTTTATAAGTTCCCGAAGGAACATTTGGGAACAAGAATACGCCAATGTTATTGCTGCGTCCTTCCATAAAATAAGTAGTATCACTGTTAAAAAGCGTCATTCTGACTCCACCTATGGTTTGCGTTTGTTCAGAGATCTTACCTGTAATGAAATATTGCGCGTGTAATATATTGAAAGAAAAAATGAAATATATTGTTAAGTATTTCAGTTTCATAAGGTTTTTTTTGTATGCGAAACGACTATTTACAACATTGTTTTATAAATACTATTTTCAAAACTCTCTTAAAGAAATGAATTACCGTTTTCATTTCGATACATTAAAAAAAGTATATTCAAAATTGACATAAACACCATTAGGTGCCGTCCGGAGCATATTACTATACAACTCTTTCCGATATCCGATATCAATTCTACCCTGACTATGTATTATAAATTGTACAGACGGCACTACATCAATATATGTCTTTCCGTTTTCATTCAATGTTTGCCCGACAAATTCAAGCATCAGGTTGATGTTGGTTTGTTTGAAACTGACATATTTCTTTGGGTACATCAACCGACCTATGGACAAGGTATAATTTGTAGCATGGCTACTCTGAGCGGCAGGAAAGTCATAATCAGGTATGTTATTTAGCGCCTTTTCAAAGCTTATGGAAGAGCTAATGGCTAACTTTTTGATAAGCTGTGTCGCCACAATACCCGTTTCGAATCCACTATTATGGCCCATAATCTCTATTTGCTCCTGATGAATGTCCGCTCTGTTAAAACTATATCTTCCGAATGCCGCCATTCTGAAATGACTGTGCAAATCATCCGCAGAAAAAAACCGATACTTTGTAAATATACTTCCGCCTTCAGCATATAATGTATTGCTTCGATTACTTACGAAAGCCGATGCCCTGACCATCAGTTTACCGGAAATACCCCATGTTACTTCAGGCATCAAATGGTAATTATATCCATCTTCAATGATTTCTTTAAAAAGTGAGTTGCTGAGCCTAACACTGACTGACCCGGCCGGAACATTGCTGGCAGGATCAGTAACTACAAATAACTCTTGTGCGTGAAGGCTACTTGTAATAAAAATAATTAGTATTAAATTAAGTGCCTTCATGGTAACAGTACTTTTACATGATAATCATTTTCTTTGCCTTCCATGTAAGTCGGGTATTCCGACAACGATTTCGATAATTTTTTAAATTCCTTCGTGGTCACAAATCCTTTATCCATAATTTTAACTTTGTTTTCACCATCCAATGTTTTGGCTTTGGTTTCTACAAATACCATGGAATAACCATCTTTTTCTAATTTGTTATTGTCGGCTACTTCCACATTTTCAAAGGACATGGTTACGACCATAGATCCAACAAAAAAACCAGCCTTTTCAACCCGTTCTTTTAAAATTCTGGGACTTACCTTGTTGTCTTTTTTTAAGTGTGCAACAAATGTGTTTGTGTTCAGATCTATGACCACACTATCTATTTCAGTCAATGATTTGAGCTGTTTATTGATGGCATTTGAACACATGGAGCAGGTAAGGCCTGTGGCCACAATTTCTGCTTTTGATATTTGTGCATTGACATTATACAATGCCGTTATAAATGTAACTGCAATTAATAAAATTTTTAAATTCATTTGCATTATTTTTTATTGTGATTTAATTGTTGTTTGATTTCCTTTTCGGTTGGATTGATAGCTATTAGTTTGCCGTTCGGATCAAATAGAAAAGAAGCTGGCAATGCCTCTACACCAAATTGTATGGCAGACTTCGCTTCAAATCCATGCGGATCTGTTAATTGTGTATATTCAATATTATCTTTAGTTATAGCTTTGAGCCATTTAGATCGGTCTGTATCTAAAGATATACCTACTATTTCTAGTTTGGCTGGCGCATATTCACGGTGCAAATCGACAAGTTTTTTGTTTGCTTTTCGACAGGGAGCACACCAGGATGCCCAGAAATCTACAAGTAGAATTTTACCTGTATAATCTAAAAGCCTAACTTCATTATTTAAATTGCTTGGAAGATAAATATTAGGCAAAGGATCTCCTATTTTTAATTGTGCGTCAATAGATGTGTTTGAAATTAGGCAAATAAAAAGTAAAATTATATTTTTCATTTTATATATCGTTTTTGATGTACCGTTTAGTTTACTAATAGCTGCCTGAAGTAATATTTTTTCAGGCAGCTATAATTACTTACTTAGCGAATTCTATTTCTAAATCCTTACCATCCAGGACGAATTCAATTCTCAATTCTTTATCTGCAATATGGTGAATAGTCCATGCATTTCCTGCCAAAGTCAATTTGTCATCAGTATTGGACCATACACCTGATTTAGCTTGACTAAATGGAGTGATATTTGTGGTGATTTCGTATTGCTTATTGCTTTGTAAATGCAAAAACATCGTAGTTGTAGCAGGAGAAGCGACACCATCAATTTTAACTGATGTGGAATTCCACTCAGCTGTTAAATTTTCTGTAACTGTAGCTTCATCTTTTTTACATGAGGTTAAGCTCAAAGTTGCTACTAAAAGAATAGCGATTAAAGATTTTAAATGAATCATTTTAAATAAATTTAGTAAAATTAAAAAATATTAAGTTATTGAATTTCAAAATTTAACATCATACCTGCATCTTCATGTTCCAGATTATGACAATGGAAAACAAACTTGCCTTTATTAGCAGGAAATCGGATGATGATGCTTACTTTTTCACCCGGGAAAGCTAATACTGTATCTTTCCATCCCTTTTCCCATGGTTGAATCACTCCTCTTCCTCCTATCCTTTTCAAAACCTGAAACTGAAGTCCATGCAAATGCATAGGGTGAATTTCTGTACCTGTAGTATTGTCAAACTCCCAGATTTCTACACTGCCACTTTTGACCACTTCGTCTCTTCGGTTGGCATCAAATGTTTTACCATCTATCGGGTGCATGACGCCTTCCATACCACCATGGACCATCATATGTCCAATGTTAAACTTCCGGGAAGCAACAGAAGAAGATTCAGATATTTTTACCACTGGCATTAAGGTGGATGGGACGATAAAATTATCGGTGGCATCTTTAGCGATCTTAAATTTCATAACCTTAAAGGTTTGATTACCTTGTGAAGAAGACCCGCTAAATGCAGTACTTTCCATATATAATTCAGATCCAACTGCCTTGCTACCAAAATTAATGAGTACATCTGCTCTTTCACCAGGTGCAAGTAAGATATTTGATACATCCACAGGAGCATCCAATAGTCCACCATCACTTCCGATAAGTTTAAATTTCAATCCGTCAGACAAGGCAAAATTGTAAATTCTAGCATTTGAGCCATTCAATAATCGAAATCTGTATGTTCGTTTTTCTACCTCCATCATAGCACCTGATGTACCATTAACCAAAACTGATTCACCAAAAAATCCTATATTTTGGTCATCAGTATCTGGATTATATACTAGTCCACCTTTCAATCTTTTGTCCTGGATGACCAATGGAACGTCATAAATTCCCTGGGGCAAATTTAATGCTAGTTCATCAGGAGATGTGACAATAAAAAAACCAGCCAATCCTCTGTATGCCTGGCTTGCGGTAGCCATATCAGGATGTGGGTGATACCAATAGGTCCCAGGTCTGTTCACAACACGAAAATTATAGGTATATGAATTACCAGCCTGAGTCAGGTCTGTGGGATATCCGTCTTGCACAGCAGGAGCCTCCAGTCCATGCCAATGTATATTCGTCGGCTCTGATAGCTGATTTGCAAATACAAGATTCATCATATCCCCTTGATTTATTTTAAGTGTGGGTCCTAATATTCCACCATTCCCATATGAAAGGGTTTTCAATGATTGACCACCAATTGTGGCAGTATTTGTTTTTGCAGCAAAAGATGCATTCGTTGCATCCATAACCATTGGTATAGCAATTGGGGTAGAGAAGGACTTTTCAACAACGGCTCTAGCAGTCTTTTGATTTCCATGGTCCATTTTATGACAACTTATTAGTGTAAAAGCTGCTATCAAGGTGATCATACCTCCGATTTTTATTGTATTCATGATATTTTATTTACTATTTTTAATTTTCAAATCTTTTATCTTTTCTTCAAGATTTTTAACATCATCTGTCATATCCTTTTTTCGCGCCAGTTCCAAAGCTTTTTGTGCAGACTCAATAGCTTCTGGATATCTTTTCAGTCTTTCCAGAATGTTTGCTGTCAATACTGAGTAATTAATATTATCTACGTTAAGGGTTTCTGATGTAATTGACCATTCAAGCGCCTGATTCAAATCTTTTTTATTGAAAAAGTAATATTGTGCTCCCTTATTCAGCAAGCCTGCATTCTCCACTTTTTTTACGATCAAATTTTCCTGTATCTGAGCCATAATTCTATCATCTGCAGTACTCATGATCGGTACCTTAATAGATGTATTCTCCCATTTCATTTCGAGTGACGCCGAATAGTCGGGTTTAAAATCTGTCAGCTCAATAGTGAAGGACTCATTCGTTGTCGGACTGTTTGTTGGTTTTACTTTTACACGAAGTACATCTTTTTTTTCATCATATCCAAAGTCACCATGTAGAGTTGCATCTTGATTTGGGATGATAATCCACTCTTCCTTGCCCGGGATGGAGTAAAGCCCATACTGACCTTTTTTCACTAGCTTGCCACCAAAAACAATGTCTTCACTGAATTTTATCCTGGTGCTTTCCCCGGCACCTGTCCGCCAAAGTACATCATATGGTACCAATGCTCCAAAGATCTTTCTGTTTCGCATGTGTGGTCGGGAATAACTCAATTCTATTTGAGTAAATCCCACTTGATGTGTCCAGGCGGCATCAGGGCTTGCTGTGGGTAAATCTATCTGAGCCATCATAAATGACGGAATCAAAAATACTATTAAAATGAATGTTTTCATTCCCATTATTATTCCTTTTTTGCAGGCCTATCGTACTGGCAACAGCCATGAAGACTTTCATAGACTGAATCGGGTGCTCTGAAATTTTCACTATCGTAGCCAACAGCTGCTATTCTCTTGAGTACTTCATCGACATTTGTTTTGGTACTGTCTATAGTGATCTTTGCCATCGCTAAGTCAGCATCCCATACAGCATTTGATTTGCCTTTAACATTGGCTGCTTTTTCGATGGTCTTTTTGCACATGCCACAATTTCCATACACTTTGACGTCTACGGTTTTCAAATTTTTTGTCTGCGCTGTACTGAGATGTGTAGTGAATAGTGCTAAACATATTACTACTGCACTTTTAATAAATGTGTTCATTTAGATGTGTTTTAAAACTTTAAAAAATATTACCTACTTTTTTGATATCCGTTCAGGGATCAATATTATGAGCATCGAAGTCGTAATTTTGGAGAATTTATTACTCTAAAAGTTAAAATTCCTTTCTGCCGTTATACATACAGAAAATCCAAAACCAATGGATGCTATTTAAATGTAAAGCTCATTGAAGTGTATTGTAAAGTAGTCATAAAGCGGTACAAAAAGTACTTTCAGCAAAATCTACATGTGACGAATACAAAATATGAACTTAGCCCTATTGCAGAAACAGGGAATCATGGAAGGCTAACAAAGGAAAGATTGGTAAAGCACCCTTAGATTGTCCACAAAGAGTGGTGGTGGTTTATATAAATAAAATCTGAGCGTTTTTGCATTTTCTTTAACCTTGTAATTTAGGTCAAAAGACACCCCAACGATAGGACTATAAAAAACAGTTTGAATATCAGAAAAAATAACTTTTGTTATTTCTGAAGCGTTTGTATTTAACTTTTTATAGTGTGACTTATCCTCACAGCAAGGCTTCTTTTTTATAGTTTGCCCTTTAACTAAGACATCTTTTGTTTCGCACAAATACACTTTTTTAGCTGAACAACACTTTTTCTTTTTCTTTGTGCAACAGTTGTTTGACTTAATAAAAAATGCAATCGAAGTTCCATTTTTACTACATATATGCTCATTGATAGTAAAGCCCATCGACGAAATGAGAAAATTGAATGCCAGCAAAATATGTAACCCTTTGAAAATCATACTATTTATTAATTTAAAAACGTATTATTGGTATTAAATGTTGTTCATTAACTACTCTTTTGACCATATTTTATCATAATTGCTTTTCTTATTTTTACTTTTTTATAAATGAAGCAGCTTCGCTAAAAGTCGAACTACCTATTTTTACTAAATAACTACCGCTAGGCCATTGCAATATATCCACTTTTATATTTTGTTTAGGAGATATAGTATGTAATTTCTTATAAACTATTTTTCCTTGAGTGTCATATATCATCACTTGATCATTTACCTCAATTTCTTTTTCATGGCTTATTTCAATCATATTTGTGGCCGGGTTAGGCCAAATTTTCAGCTTTTGAGTTTTATTTAATTTATCATCATTCGTTCCACTTAGCCGATCTGTAACTATAAACTGACCCATCATCCCTCCGTCTTCATGCAGGAGTAAATGGCAGTGAAACATATATGGTATATGGGGATTTGAAAAAGTCTCAAACTTTGTAATAAAGCGAACAGTTTCACCGGGTCTGACCAATACGACATCTTTAAGTCCTTGTTCATTTGGCGGCGGTGTTTGCCCATTTCGTGATAAAATATTAAATTGTATATCATGTATATGAAAGGGATGTGATATAGCAGATTGATTTCTTAACTCCCATATTTCTATATTATTAAGCGGTATTTCATAGTTTATGACATCCATGTCAAAAGATGCATTATTAATGGTGAAATCACCATTAAGTTGATTCATACCCATAGCCATCGGAGAAAAAGTCAGTGTTCTGGTAATATTCGACAAATTTTCATTTATTGATTCCTTTTCCACAAGAGAATTAGGTATATTTACGATAGGGTTTTGAGTTTGATGTATAATATTAAAACTCAATATTTTAAAGTTTTTACCATTAAGTGGATTTGGATTGTAGCCATCCAAAGTCATCATGGCGACCATGCCTGCATTCGTTGCACCGTAAATACCACTGGGTAGTTCAGATGCATAGCTTAAAAGGTGGACAGTTTGTCCAGTCATATCTTTAAAATCAATTAGTATTTCAACCCTTTCGCCCGGTGCTATTAATAATCGTTTTGTCTTAAAAGGTTTTGGTAATAACCCTCCATCTGTGGCTATTTGATAAAAATCTTGATCATTATTCAACCCCAGATTAAAGGCTCTTTGCGATGCTCCATTTACAATCCTGCATCTGACCACCTGTGAAGGAACTTCGAGAAATGGTTCTATAGTGGCATTTACCATCAAAATGTCATCATGATTTGATTGGGTAATTATTTCAAAACTTGAATCAAAATCCTTTGTTTGAATCACCAAAGGAAAATCATCCGCACCATAAGTTCTCGGCAAGGCTAATTTTTTCTCGATTTCATCTCTGATAATTATTACGCCCGATATCCCTTTAGTAACATGCTCATTGGTCTTATGGTGCAGGTGTGGATGGTACCAACATGTAGACGCGCGGTTCTTTATTTCAAAGGTCGGTGACCAGGTGGATTCGTTTACAATGGGAGTGTGTGGTCCACCATCATTTTCCGGAGCTACGTGCAGTCCATGCCAATGAAGCGTGGTGGTTTCACCGATTTGGTTATTCACATTTATTTTCACATCATCTCCTTTTTTAAGTATCAGAGTAGGTCCCAATATATTTCCATTGGCACCCAATGTTGCAGTCTGGTAGTTATTAAAAAATACATGATGACCTTTCTGAAGATGAAGATTTATAACTGATCCGCTCAATGTATCAGGTATAAATAATTTATTTTGACCATGTACAAAATGATAGATAGTCAAAAATATGAGAATAGTATAAAGTTTTACTTTATTCACTTTTATTCACTTTTATTTATTTTTATAAAAATAGTTCCATAATACTCAATGATTATTCTATTGTGCATACTCCGGATTAGTTAGAAATTTTTGATCACTCAATGTTTTTAGAAAATTCACCAAATCTGTTTTGTCCTGAGCACTTAGACCAAGCCCCTTTGCGATAGTTGGCACTATTAGGGGAGATACTGTAGATGACATCTTTACCCCTGAATTATAATGCTCGACTACTTCTTCCAATGTTTTAAATCTGCCATCATGCATGTAAGGAGCAGTGTGGGCTACATTTCTGAGTGATGGCATTAAAAATGCTGCTCTATCAGATGCAAGATTACTTACTTTCTCTCTACCATAATCTGTAAAATCCGAATCATTATCCAATCCATTGTTCATAAATTCTCCATTTTCAAAATTGGGCCCACTATGACAATGGGCGCAATCAGCTCCAGACAAATCAGGGAAAAACTGATTGTACTCCGTGAAAAATAAACTCCGTCCTCGTTCCTCGCTTTCACTCAATGTTACTTTTCCAGCCAAATATTGATCATATTTAGAATCAAAAGACACTATGGTCATCATAAACTGCTCCAAAGCTAAACTTACTTTTGTACTGTTAACTTCCGGAGTTCCAAAAGCTCGTATAAATTGGTCTGTATATGTTTTATTTCCACTGAGTTTAAGTACAACATTGTCCAATGTTTCATGCATCTCCAATGGATCTTGAATGGGCTTGAGTGATTGCTCTCTCAATGTGACAGCTCTCCCATCCCAAAAAAAACCAGTCTTATGCCAGGCTAGATTAAAGATAGGCATAGCTTGCCGTTTTCCCAAAAATCCATCAACACCTTTAGAAAACTGATTTTTATCAGAAAATCCATCTATTTGTACATGACAACTGGCGCAAGCTTGTGTTCCATCTTTTGATAATGCCTTTTCATAAAACAACATTTTTCCTAGCTTAACACCTTCTTTGGTCAGATTATTATCCTTTGGCAGTTCTGGATCACCAAAATTTTCAGGAAATGAGAATAGATATGGTGTTGCATCATATACAGCAACTTCTACATCTTCTGATTCACATGCAATGACCGTGATTATGATCAGTATTATAAAAAGATTAAATATTCTATTCATTTTACTTTTATTTTTATTCGCTCAAAAATTGATTTGTTATCAATTCATTATCATCAAGTGTATGTAGAAATGCTACCAATGCTTTCTTCTCAATTGATGTCAATCCTAAAGGCCTTATGAATTCACTCTTATGTCTGTGTGTTTTCCCTCCATTATTATAATGGTCCACAACATTTTCCAAAGTAGTTATTGAACCATCATGCATATATGGTGATGTAAAACCTACGTTTCTCAAACTTGGTGTTTTAAACAAAGCAACATCCGATTCTTTTTGGGTAAGTCTGAATCTACCTGGATGACTATAGATTTCATACAAACCATTGTTTTTAAATTCGTAGTTCGTAAAATTAAAACCACCGTGACATTGACTACAATTGGTTTTCTCACTAAAAAACAATTCTTTACCTAGCATTTCTTCTTTGGATAATATTGCTTTACCGAGTGTATAATCATCATATTTACTATTGCCACTTATGATGCTTCGTTCATAAGTACTGATACTCCTGGTTATAACAAATGGATCTAATGACCTCCCGTAGGCTTTCATCGCCATTTCTTGATATACTGTATCTGCTTTTAACCTTTGTTCGATTTCTACTATATTAAACCCAAATTCATTATGCTCTGCAATGGGTACCAAAACCTGCATTTCCAATGTGGGCAAACCACCTTCCCTTGAATAATATGGATGATATGCAACATTGGCTAATGATGGCGCATTGGTTACACCTGCTCTGCCAAAAACCCCTGGTGTCAAACTTACGTCATCCGCAAAACCATGTGATTGTTTATGACAACTAGCACAACTTATAGTAGAATCTATGGACAACCGTGTATCAAAAAAAAGTTTTTTACCCAGAAACCATCGATCAGGACTGTAGGCATTAAGATCGGGATAGATGATCTCTGGAAAATGACTTGGGATGGCTATTTGCTCTAATATTTTGAAAGGTGGCTCCTGTATTTCATCCATGTCTGAACAAGAAATACATATAAACACAAAAATACAAAAATAAAAAGAGCAATGTTTCATTTTATATTACTGTTTTACCACACTTCCTCTGTAAGTTAGTTTGCCCGCTTGCCTTAGTTCTATAGAGTAGAAACCTAAATGATCCACTATTACTTCATTTTGTAAAGCAGGGTTTGAAAGTTGGTAAACGATTCTGCCTACTGCATCTCTGATGATTATTTTGCCATCCAGAATTTGGTCTTCTGAAAGTGTTATCGTAACCTTTCCATCAATTGATGGATTTGGAAAGACCCTTAGACTTCCTACCTCTATATCATGTGCCGCTGATATCAGTGGTGTTGCACTAAATACATGTTGATTAAAATTACTAAGCAATGAGACAGCTTCTTTTGTGCTGCCATGCAATATGACATTTTTATTCATGTTGATGCCTTTCAGACTATGACCATAATCAGCATCAATAGATACCATTAATCCACCATTATGGTCTGTACCATGGGTAACTATTGTTGTAGGTTTGTACAATTCATCACCCAACCCATGGATTTGATAATTGAATTGCAAATTTGCCCCTGATTTGCCCTCGATAGCTACAAATCTAAACCCAGCGGCCCATCCCCAATGCATTTCTGGTGACTTTGGTGCTAAAGGGTGACCAGCTGGCCACAATGTCGGGTCTGCATGATTATCTGTAGCTTCTACACCTATTGAAAATGTTATTGAATCTAGTATTCCTATGTTGAAACTTCCTAACAATTCATCGACTGTTACCCCCTTACTGACAAAAATATACTTATTGTTGACTGCTGTCTGCATACCTCCATCATGGTGGAGTTTTATAGATGATATATAATAATCCAGTCTTGAGATATTAAATTTTGTCCCTAGATCATTTGTGCCTCCATCGCCAATCGAGAAAGGTGCAGTACCTATGTATTGATTGAGTTGTAAATGAACTTCTTTTTGACCATAGGAGATTGAAAAACTTAGCATTAAAAAAGCTATAAAAATTTGATTCGTAAAA
>Ga0075157_10001722_pt1 | contig 13379 bp, 14 predicted proteins | sample JI81BgreenDNA_FD_70967 | JGI IMG/M metagenome (GOLD analysis project Ga0075157, IMG submission 70967) | Wastewater effluent complex algal communities from Wisconsin, to seasonally profile nutrient transformation and Carbon sequestration -... | ecosystem: Engineered > WWTP > Effluent > Algae...
ACAGATGCTGAGCATACCTTAGGCATTTTAGAAAATAATTCGCCTTTGGAATGGCAAGAAGCCCCTCAAGCTAAAGAAATATTTGATTTTGAAACTTGGAAACATATTTTGGATATACAATTATTTGATAATGAAGAACAAGAGTATTATGTAAGATTACATACTTGGCAAACTTACAATCATTTTTTTAGATACAATATTCATGATAAGCCTGATGATGCTTCTATCGCATTTAATCAGCAAAATATCAGCCGTTTATATCAAATTATCCCATCCAAATCTGAAGAAAACTGGTTGCTCAAAGCCGAAATACAAAGGCATCTTGGAAACTGGGAAGAATGTATTCAAATCTGTAGAAAAACCGAAAAAAAGCTTCAAAACGGTCATTATTTACGAGTTGCCTTTCGAAAAATGCGAAAATTAGCCCAAGAACAACATTCTAAGGTATTCCATATTTTTTCTTAATATTTTACGGAGTAAAAAAAACACTTTAAAAACTCTTATTTAAAGGTTTTAAAAATATTTTTATATTATTTTTTTACTACACAATAATTTTACGGAGTAATGTTTTTATTTTGAATCATCAATCAAACGAAAACCCTAGAATCTATATGGAACAGAGTAAAAAAACTATTCAGGCAGAATTTAAGAGCTTATTGAGCAAGTATCAGAGTGACAAGCAACAAGTAGCAACCAAAGAAGAGTTAGTGGCTTTGGTAAAAAAGCAGGAAACTGTAAAAAAAGCAGCTACTTACACGATTGATAACATTATCAAGAACTTAAGCGAACTCCAATTAGATTTTTCGGGGAATTTGGAAGATTGGTCATCTACACTTTCAGATGAATCGGATAAATACAACGAACTGAAAGATGCTATCAAAGTAGAAACAGAACGTTTAGAACGCCTCCGAGAAGTAAAACTGGCAGCAGATGCTTTTTACCTTTTGAAAGAAGAACACCAAACACGTCTAAAAGCTTTAGAAGAACAATTTGAAAAGACTTTCAAAGAAATAGATGAAGAAAAAATACAACTAAAAGCAGATTGGAAAAAAGAACAGGAAACCTTTGATATTCAGGCAAAAGAAGAAGATAGCAACATAGAAAAAGAGAGAACAAAAGAGAAAGAAAAACACCAATATGAATGGGAACGTCTGCAAAAAATAGAGAAAGACAAATACGAAGAAGATAAAAAACTTTTGGAACGTTCATTAGCCGAAACTGATGCTACCAAACAGAAACAATGGAAAGAAAGAGAAGAAAAATTACAATTGCAACAAAAAGAGTACGAAGAAAATAAACAGAAAATTGCAGAATTTGACCAAAAACTCAAAGAAGAAACTAAACAAGAAACAGACAAAGCTGCTTCGGACGTTTCCAAAGAAATAAAAGCGAAACAAGAACTAATTGCCAAGGAAGAAGAAGCTAATGAGCAAATTAGCCAACACCAAATCCAAACGCTGGAGGCTATCATTCAGAGAAATGAAGAGGAAGTTACAAGATTGACAGAAAAGTACAATCAGGCAATCGGACAGATACAGGAACTTTCTACAAAAGCTTTGGATGTGAAACAAATTTAATTGTGTGTGGAGTAGAGAACCACTATGAAAACCTACTAATCAAAAACTTACAAACTATTTCTCTACTCCATACTCAATCATGATACTCTTAATTTTTGGTTCAAATTTCTCATTATAAAAACATTTTACCATTATGGCATCTATTAATGCAAAAAGCACAAAACAAGAAGTTTTCGACGCATACCAAATACTTTTAAAAGAAAATCAGCAACTTACAAAACAAGTTGATACCCTAAACAAAGAAAAAGCAGGCTTAGAAGCTAAATTAGGCAAAGCTCCCTCTTCTACGGTAGTCGAGACCAGTAGCATTCCTAAAGACAAATCGCTGACGGTGATTCAATACAAAATAGAAGATGTGATAGAGGCTTTCCAGCGTATCCGTTCAGGTTTTGGCAATGCTGTGAGTGAACTTTCTACTAAACTTACCCAAAAATCGTCTGAATTGGGTTCTCTACAAGATGAAATCGCAGAAATAGAAGCATACATCAATGAGTTACATGAAATTGGAGAGATAAAAGACGATACTTTGGCTAATATTTTGGAAGAATACCTTGAAAAATCGGAGTTATTTGCCAAAGAATACAGCCAGAAAGAAGATGCTTTGAATGCTAAATTGGATGAAATTGAAGCTTCTTGGGAAAAAGAACAATCTGAATACCAGACTCAGCTTAATGAACGCAATGAAGAACTCAGCAAACGCCGTAAACGTGAAAAAGACGAGTACAACTACAATCTCACTCAGGAAAGAGCTTTGTTGAAAGACACCTACGAACAAGAGAAAAAGCAATTACAAGAGGCTTTGGCTAGTTTAAAAGAACAAAAAGATAAAGAATGGGCTGCCAAAGAGAAAGAAATTGCAGACAAAGAAACAGATTACACAGAAACAAAAGCCAAAGCAAGTGAACTAGACGAGAAGAAAACCAAAGAGATTCAGCGTTCTGTGGAAAGTGTGAAAGGAGCGATTCGTAGAGATGCAGCCATCAAAGAGAACATTTTGGCGAAAGAAATTGAAGGTAAAAAACGCCTCAATGATGTAAAAGTGCAGGCTTTACAGAAAAATATTGAGCAACAAGAACAAAAAATTGCTTCTCTCAACAAACAACTTTCTGAGGTATTGCGTGAGGCTAAGGAACTCGCAGTGAAGGCGATAGATGGTGCTTCGAGTGCAAAATCGTTTGAGGCTCTCCGTGAAATCACTTCCGACCAAACCAAAAACGCCTTGAAAAAATAATTTTCCTACATCATCACTATAACTATCGAAACATAAATGTAACACCCTCATTTGCTTGAGGGTGTTTTTTTGTTAGATTTGAATAGAAATGTATATCAGATGAAATTGAAAGATGTAAATGAATTTTTAAAGGATTTGGTTGGATTACCTCTTACCCACACCACAAGAGCGCTAACATGGAATGTCTAAAGTTTGGAACACTCTTTGTTGAAAAAAATGGAGAAAATTTGAATATTGGGCTATTTGCTCTTCATCTTCAGGCTTCTTGGAGATTTGAAGGTAAATCTCAGATAATAGTGGGTAGTGATGATTTATATGAAAGGGCTGATGAAAGTGATGAGTATGACGAAAACTATGATTACTACAAATTCAATGCTAACTTAAGAGATATAAAGCTTCAAAAATTAATAAAAAAAGGAGAACTAATCATTATTTCTGCAAAGGCTAATAAATATGGAAGCTTGAAAATCTGTTTTAATAAAAATATAAAGTTAATAGTTTTCCCTGCCTCAACCACAAAAGCCTATACAGAATATTGGAGAATCTTAGATTTTCGAAATGTTTATAAAAAATCCAAACATTTAGTAAGTGCTACTGATGGTTTTCATTAATTTTAATAAAAAACAGCTATGATGAATTCTATCTTCGAACAGTTAAAACAAAAATGGGAACAAGAACAAACTTATAAGAAATCAGATGTACATTTAGATGATTTAACAATATTTGAAGAACAGAACAATATTCTTTTTCCGAATGATCTAACTGAGTATTTTAAATTATTTAATGGGTCTAAGGATTATGATGGTGACTTTTTTCTATTTTATCCCTTAAATGAAATCAAAAGTCAGGCAGAAATAGCAAAAGAATGGAATAAACCTGTTAAACCAGAGAATGAGGAACTTTATAATAACATTTATGTATTTGCTGAATACTGTATACATATTTATGAATATTCTATCAAACTAAGTAATAATCCTTCTATAATTAATGATATTTTTGTGATTTGTGGAGATAATTATAAGAAAATTGCTAACTCATTTTCTGAGTTCATTCAATTATATATAGAAGATTCTCCTAAATTATATTTATAGTTCTAGTTGCTATGCTACAAGGCATTTTTTATAATAATTATAACTTTTTTCGTTTTTATAAAAACGGAACGTTTATTTATGCTCTTATTAAGGTAGATAAGCCTGATGAAAAAACTTTTAGCAAAATTTTAGAATGGTTTGAGGCAGGTAGCCCTTCTGTGAGTAATGGAGTGTATCAGTTCAAAAATTCTGTTGTAGAATTTAGTATTGCTACTCCTTTTGGTGATCGTCTCATTGATTATACAGGTAAAACCAATGGTAAAAAATTAACTTTTGAAGTTCTAAACCACAATACAGGCAAAAAAAGTAAAGAAACTTTTAGCCAAGTCAATATTAAACAAACAAATAAAAAACACAAAAAGAAATAAAATTTTACAACTATGGATGAAACTTATCCTCTTAAACATTATCTTTTAACTTTAGTAATAAGTTCTTTCTTAACCTTTATTTATGCTGTGTATTCTTACGATATAATTTTGGGATTTTTTCTAGCAATTCATGGAACGTTTTTCTCATTTTTTTTCTCGTTACCAGCACTTTTAGTCTATTTATTACTTTTTTATGCGTTAAAGAAGCTTAATATAGCACCCGTATATGTAAAGTCTATTCTGATTATAATAACACTTGTAGGTATTATCACTTTTCAACTTATTCAAGGTTCAGCTATAGAAACTTTAACATATATATATGGAGCTGTGAGTCTTTTGGTAGGCTCTATTCTTAACATAAAAAAAGAAGAATCTATCTCAAAAAAAGAGTAGCTTTAACTCTGAGAAGGTTTTTCTATGGCTATTCTTAAACATACAAGAGCCAAAACAGCTGTAACTATTGTAAAAAACTTTTCGAAGGTGGTTTTAGCCACTATATTTCCAATAGAATTAAGAGCAAATAAAACTACTAAAATCCACAAAACAACTGTTGCAAAGCCTTTTAATCGGGGCATTTTTATTTTTCCAGCGTGTACAAGTACCACCCACAAACATAACCCCATTACAGACATCGAAATGATTTCAAAAACCAGCAGTTCTTCTTTGGTTTGCATACGTCCACCCCACAAATAATCGATAGGAACATAATTAAAGAAAATAATGCCTACAATTACTGATAAGTGAAATAACACAAAAAGACTAAAAAGAAGTGTCCCCAAACGAGTAGCCTGCTGATAACTCAAAATTTTTCTAAGACTGTTCATTGCTAAAAGTTAATACAAATAGAGTCGTCAGAAATGACAACTCTACTCTTGTTTTATCACTCATCATTTATCACTCATCATTTAATATCTGATAGGTTTTCCTGCTTGTTTGAGGAGTTTACCATTTTGGAAGGCGATTTCACCATTCACAATTACACAATCTATCCCTTCCGAAAACTGATTGGGATTAGCAACTGTTGCCTTTCCATTGATGGTTTTGGGGTCAAAAATGGTTACATCAGCCCAGTTTCCATTTTTTAGATCTCCTCTGTCCTTCATGGCTGGTTGTATGAGTTTGGCTGGGCGTGTAACAATACGTTCCAAAGCCTGTTCGAGTGTTAGACCGATATTTAAACAATGGCGTATGGCTGTCGCTGCAAAGCCAGCCCCTCTCGGGTGCGAGTTTGCTCTAGGTTCTTTCTCGATACCACCATCCGAACCAAACATACAAAAATCTGTTTGGAGAGCCAGATTAATGGTTTTTTCAAAAGGCATTGTCCCTGGAGGCACAGCCACCAGCAAGCCTCCTCTTTTACGATAAATCGGATAGGTTTGAGCTGTTACACGTTCACCTGTTCCAACAATTTCTAAATCTTCGTAGGTAATGCCATAGCGTTTTCTCCAATCGCCACCAAAACGCTCCGAAATCAGGTATGTAGCCCAATAACTATACGGATACACACAACACGTAATTTTTGAGCCTTTAGCATTGGCATTTTGAACTAAATCTAAGGCTTTAGCCATATTAAATGTACCACCTGTGGAATTAATATGGTCTATGTGTATTTGTACGCCTGTTTCTTCTGTAAGTCTAATGGCTTCTTTTACTCCCTCCAATTCTTTATCCTCTGAAGAATAACGCAAATGCATGAAATATGGTCTGTTGTATTTTTGAGCTATTTTAGCATATTCTTTGAGTTCTGCATAAGTGGTATCAGGCTGATATTCAGGGCTATGAGCCATTGCTACTGCTCCTTCTTTCAAGCCTCTTTCAGCAAGTTCGTAACGTTTGGTAAGCGAGGCATACGCCAAACGCAGACGCATCACAAACACACTTACGCCATAATTGACTCTGTGAGGTAGTTTATCAAAATATTCATGGAATTTTTGAGGGTATTCTGCTCCGCCATGCATCTGTAGAACAGTTGTGAGTCCATCAGAAACTTTGTATTTCTCAAAAATGGTATAAGTTTGTTGTGGGTTTCCTGCATTATCTGCCAAAATATCAATGAATCCGGGGCTTACAATTTTATTGGTTGCATCTATTTCTTGTTTTCCTTGCAGGGCTGTTTGGCTTACTTTTAGTTTTCCGTCATCCGTAATGCCCAAAAACCAGTCCTTTTGGAGTTTCCCTTCTGTATAAATTGTTCCATTTTTAATCACTATTTTATAGTCACCTTCTCCTGTTTTTTCTCCATTACTATTCACTGTAATTTTTTTTGTATTATCTTTTTTATGATCGTCTGCCATGCAACTTGGTGATATAAGTAAGGTAGCAGACGCAATTGTGATATCTTTCAGGGCTTTTCTTCGATTTATTTTCTTCATTAGTATAGTATTTTTATTTTTTGCAAAGTACAAAAAATACAACGAATAAAAAATTCTTGGGGTTTTAATAGAGTTTCTATATTTTGCACGCTTATTGGAAAATTTTCATGATAGAAACAACTGTTATTATTATCGTCATTACTATTCTAATTAGCTTTATGGCTTGGTCTCAGCCTAATATGATGGCAAACTGGATATTCAGTCCTTATCATATCTATCAGCGTAAGCAGTGGCATCGTTTTGTTACTTCGGGTTTTTTGCATGCAGATTATCTACATTTGGGTTTCAATATGATTTCGTTGTATTTTTTTGGTAAGTATGCAGAACAAGGCTTTTTAGAAAAATACGGTTCCGATTTATATCATTATTTCTATGTCATATTTTATCTATCCGCTATTGTTTTTTCTCATATTCCTGTATATTTCAAACATAGAAAAAATCCAGGCTATAGAGCTTTAGGGGCTTCTGGGGCTGTGTCTTCTGTTGTTTTTTTTTCCATCATTATGGAACCAGAAATACGTATTTATAATATACCTGGAATTATTTATGCAGTTTTGTATATTGTATATTCTGCTTATATGTCTAAAAATGCAAGAGATAATATTGGACATGATGCCCATTTGTATGGGTCTTTGTATGGTCTCATTTTTGTAGGTGTTATGATGCCTGAAAAAATTACAGATTTCATGAATAATTTACCAAGTTTCTTTTAAAACAAAAAAGCCCCAATTTTTAAATTGGGGCTTTTTATTAAAAATCTTCAGTAACCACTTTACACTTGGGTTGTTCTTTCTTAAAACGTTCAATGTCTTCTTCTGAGATATTGGTATTATAACAATATAGATTTCTCAATCCTCTTAAATGCATTAAAGGCTCCAAACTACTTACCTTTGTATTACTAATACCCAGACTTTCAAGCCTTTGCATACCTCTAAGGGCGTCTAAGCTTTCAACAGATGTATGCTGGATATATAATTCTTCGAGATACTTGTAACGTTTGATAGGATCTATGGATTTGATTCGTGTTTTTTGGAAATTGAGATATTGTAGTTTTTCTAAACCAGCAATGGGTGTCAGGTCTTCTACTAAACACTCAGCTGCAAATATTTTTTCGAGCCTTCTTAGGTTTTGTAAAGGTCCTAAATCTTTTACCTTCGTTTTTCCAAAAGCAAGTGTATGAAGTCCAAATAGATGGGTAACAGGATCTAAAGAGTTAATGGGTGTATCGTGAAAGTATATTTCTTCTAATCGACGCATATTACGCAAAGGTTCAAGGCTTCGTACTTGCGTAGTCATCAAATCGAGGTGAGTAAGACTTTCAAACTGCTTCACAAGCTCCAAATCATCCACTTCTGTTTCTGCAATCACCAGCGTTTCGAGGTGTGGCAATGCTTCTAATGGCTCTAAATTATCAATTCTATAATCTTTACAAACGAAAAAAGTAAGTTCCGAGATTTGCTTGAGTTGGTCAATGGTGGGTTCATCATCGCTATCCATTCGAATAGCATCTTTAAAGGCTATTTTCCAAGCTTTTTCCAAACTATTCCACCATTTATTCAAATACCATTTCGTATAAAACTCTTCCCAAATATCCGCATGCTTTATAATATCTATTTGAGCAGCTATTTTTTTACCTTTATAGTCCGTAACAAAGCTTATACCTTCCATGACACTGTTTGAAAATTTAAGTTCAAGATTGTTGGGTTAACGTAATTTCAACAGAACGATTTTACTCAACTAAAGTTTTCTTTTGACCAAATTAGAAAAAAACTTTTAAAAGCATAAAGTTTTTATGAAAAAATCGTAGCAAGTATATTAAATACTTAGCAAAGTACCACATCAACTCCTAAAAGTACAAAAAAATAGTGCTTAAAATTAGTTTATCATTATTTTTTTAAAAAAAATACTCGGCTTGCATAACATTTTTATTTATCTTTGCGTTATCAAAATATAATTTTGAATTCTTATTGTAAAACCAAATAATTTTTATAAAAATGGAAACAGTGCAAAACAAAGAAACAGCAATGGTAAAAGGTGGCGAGTTTTTGATTAAAGAAACTCTTGCCCATACTGTATTCATTCCCGAAGATTTTACGGAAGAGCAAAAAATGCTTGCTCAAACCTGTAAAGACTTTATCGCTAAAGAAATTACACCTCGCCTCGATGAAATAGATTACGCTAAAACACCAGAACTTATCAGTAGTATGATGGATAAAGTTGGTGAACTAGGTCTGTTGGGTATTGGTGTACCTGCCGAATACAACGGTTTTGGCATGGATTTTAATTCTACGATGCTTGCAGCTGACTATCTAGGTGGTGGACACAGCTTTGCAGTAGCATTTTCTGCACATACAGGTATTGGTACATTACCAATTCAATATTATGGAAATGCAGAACAAAGAGCTAAATATTTGCCAAAATTAGCTACTGGAGAATGGAAAGCAGCTTATTGCTTAACAGAACCAGATAGTGGTTCGGATGCAAACTCAGGTAAAACCAAAGCTGTTTTGAGTGAAGATGGTAAACATTATATCATCAATGGACAGAAAATGTGGATTACCAATGGTGGTTTTGCAGATGTTTTCATTGTTTTTGCTAAAATAGACAGCGATAAAAATTTAACTGCATTCATCATTGATAAAGATTTTGGTGGTATCACAATGAACGAACCCGAAAAGAAAATGGGTATCAAAGGTTCTGACACTCGCCAGATATTCTTCAACGACTGTAAAGTACCTGTAGAAAACATGCTTTCTACTCGTGAGAACGGTTTTAAAATAGCTGTAAATATCTTAAATATCGGTCGTATCAAGCTTTCAGCTTCTGCCAATGGTGGTGCTAGAGCTGCTTTGAATCAGGCTATCAACTACGCTCAAGAAAGAAAACAATTTGGTGTTTCTATCAATAAATTTGGTGCTATTCGTCAGAAATTGGCTTTGGTAGCTTCTCGTGTGTATGCAACCGATTCAGCAAACTATCGTGTAGGACAAAACATCGAAAATGCTATTCAGGCTTATATGGCTCAGGGCATGGACGAAGCTACTGCAAAATTAAAAAGCTTCGAACAATTTGCCATTGAATGTGCTATTATGAAAGTTCATGGTTCTGAGACTTTAGATTTCTCTGTTGATGAAGCTGTACAAGTATATGGAGGGATGGGGTACTCTGCCGAATCGCCTGTAGAGCGTGCTTACAGAGACTCTCGTATCAACAGAATTTTTGAGGGTACAAACGAAATCAACAGAATTTTAGCTGTTGGAACTATCTTAAAGAGAGCTTTAAAAGGCGAATTGGATATTTTAGGTCCTGCTCAGGCTGTAGCCAAAGAATTGATGTCTGTACCTGATTTCGCAACTCCCGATTACAGTGAGTTATTCTCAGCAGAAAAAGCTCTTTTAAAAGGCATGAAAAAGTCTATTTTGATGGTTGCTGGTGCTGCTGCTCAAAAATTCGGAGCTAAATTCGCTGACGAACAAGAAATCATGATGTATTTGGCTGATATGCTCATCGAAGTATTCGTTTCTGAGTCTGTATTGCTTCGTGTAGAGAAACTTATCCAACTACGTGGCGAAAAAGCTTGTCAGACAGAAAAAGATATGGCATTGGTGTATTTACATGAATCTTTAGATGTATTTACCAAAGCTGGTAGAGATGCCGTAAACTCATTTGCAACAGCAGACGAACAAAGAGCTATGTTGATGGGCTTACGCCGATTTACTAAAATTGATCCAATCAATAAGAAAGAAACACTTCAAAGAGTTGCTCAAGTATTGATTGAGAAAAATGAATACCCATTTGCAATTGTTTAAATAGATGTTGTTTTGAAGAAAAAGCCCGTACATTATGCGGGCTTTTTTATTGAAAAACAGTTTTTTAAAGAAAAAACTAAAAATATTTTAATATTTTTTTTACAAAAAACTTGCATTGTATCGTTTAATCTCCTACTTTTGCATCACTAAAAACGGAATTGCCCGATCGTCTAATGGCAGGACTACAGATTTTGGTTCTGTGTATGTTGGTTCGAATCCAGCTCGGGCAACCAATCTACTAATATTCAGGTGGTATAAGCATAAAAAGGCTTATACCACTTTGCATTTAGCCCTTATTGCTCCTACTCGTGGGTAGTATAGTGGGTAGTCGCAAACACTTCTTCTACTTCTCCAAAAAAAGTTAAAAAAAAGTTTTTTCTTACATGAGTGCAAAATCAGGGATTCCCTGATGCGTGGCAATTTTCTATGTTGTATTTTGTAGTATAAAGTTTGTCAAATTTTAACTACTAGAAATATGCAAAAAAACCTTTTTACCTGTCCGAATGGCAACTATTTCAATATCTTTCAAGTTTGCAGCTTCAAAATCAGACAAGCAATTTGGTACTATTTATGCTAGGGTCGCAATGGGTGGAGAACGCAAAGATGTTGCAACTCCGCTCAAAACTTACAAGGAAAATTTTGAAAAAGGTGAGTTTATTGGAGAAAATTCTAAAGAATTAAACAACCAGCTTATCACCATCAGGAGCGAGCTTCTAAATATCTACAATTATCTACGATTTAACTATTTGGAACTTAGTGCCTCAACTGTTACAAAGGTTTACAATCAAAAGTTGGTTGTAATGGATAACAAGCTTATCAATCCTGAAAAAATATCAGAATACAAAAGACTTCAGGAACAGGAAGCAGCACAGGAACAAGTAGAAAAAAAGAAAACCTTTTTGCAGATGTATAGCAAGTATCTAAAATCTCAAGAAATAAAGGAGCAATGGAGCGAAGGAACAATCAGAACGCAGATTTCAAGGTTCAATAACATTGCCAAATTCTTGAGAAAGGAAAAAAAGATAAATGTTACTCCTGATAAATTCAGAACCAAGCTACTAGATGATTTTGTGATTTGGGGCATGAGTTCTGATAGTAATAAAAAGGTTTGGAGTAAAGATTATGTAGCAAGGCACGTAGAAATGATTAGAAATGTGATAAGGTATAGCATTATTCAGGAAGAAATAGAAAGTAGCCCACTCGTGCTGATTGAATCAGATAGGGAGAACAGAACAGACAAAACACACTTAACCAGTGATGAGCTTCAGAGATTTGAAAAAGCTACTTTCAATGATGAGCTACTAGACAAAGTAAAAGACATCTTTTTATTTATGTGCTATACAGCTATGAACATTTCAGACTACTTGAATTTTGCTCAAGACCTACACTCATACATTCACAAGCAAAAAGACATGGAGTTTATCATTCAGAATAGGCAAAAATTAAGAAAACGTTTCAATAACAAAATAATGGCTTTAATCCCTATCACACAAAACGTACAGGGATTACTAGATAAATACAAGTATCATTTACCAGTATATGCAGACCAAACCATTAATAAGGTTCTTAAAAAAATAGGTAGAAGACTTAATATTGATAATAAAAAGATGACTACCAAAGTAGCAAGGAAAACTTTTGCCCAAGAGTCCTACAACAGCGACATAGACATAAGAGCTGTTTCGGGCATGATGGGACACGCAAGCACCAAGACCACAGAACGAAGCTATGCGAATGTAAAAATTGATTTTATAGCAGACCAAATCAAGAAAAACACCAAAAACTAAAGCTATGAACAATGAAGAAAATATCAGCATGGAGGGGTTTTATCACAAGTTCTCGATAAAAAGTAAAAATTATGTAAAAAATAAATTTTTACAAGAATTTAACTATAAACATGACAATTCTTTTTATCCAGTTGTAAAACGGAACTTGTATGAACTTACATTATACCAAGTCGCCTATTTTTCAAAGTTAATGCAATGTGAGAACATAGCAGAGTTTGTAAATAAATGCCACACTCATAAAGAGCTTAAAACAATAGATATTGAAACCTCAAGTCCTTTTGAAATAATAAGTTTCAAACCTGTTACAGCAAAAGGACTGTTTGATTCTCTTGAAAAGCATGAACGACTCCATATTAAAAATAGCTTCATGTTAGATTTTGATATGGTTGAGAAAGCTTTTTATGATGTAATCAAAAGAAATTTATACATGACTTTATTTGGGCAAACTATGTATTTATCCAAAATACTTAAATATCAAAACATAGAAACTTTTATTGAAGATTGCTCTTCTTTTGAACCAAAACCTCGAAAAAGCAGAAAAAATATTTATAAAAAAACTGGGTAACGGCTGAACCCATCAAAAGAAGCCAAAACTTAAAACTTAATATTTTATGAAAAAAATGTTTCTAACATTCGGATTGGTTGTAGCTCTTGCTTCAGTAGCTCATGCTCAAGACACAAAAGGCTTAGGCAGGGTAAAAAAAATCATGGGTAAAGAAGTTTATGTAATGTGTGAGCCTCTAAGAGAATATGAGATTATTGAAAGAGCATCTACCGAACTGGGTACAGCTCTAGTAGGTAGAAGCTCCATAGACAAACAAATTGAAGCCACCATCAACAAAGGCTTAAAAAGAGTAGAAAAAGGGAAATTAAAAGAGTTTGATGCTGTCCTTACTGAAGACGGAGATAAGCTAATTTTAATCAAATTTAAAGACTAAAAAATATTAAAAAAAGCCCTAAATTTTAGGGCTTTTTTCTTGTTTCATAAATGGTTTTTTTGTACTTTTGAATATCAAAAACACGCATTTTCACACCTTTCTAGGTGCTGTACTTTTCTCATTCATTACAAATGAACTTTTTTAAAGTTGTCATTTGTAAACTCATTTTATCTACTCAAAATATTGCTATTTACAAATGTAAACACTTT
>Ga0075157_10001723_pt1 | contig 13375 bp, 13 predicted proteins | sample JI81BgreenDNA_FD_70967 | JGI IMG/M metagenome (GOLD analysis project Ga0075157, IMG submission 70967) | Wastewater effluent complex algal communities from Wisconsin, to seasonally profile nutrient transformation and Carbon sequestration -... | ecosystem: Engineered > WWTP > Effluent > Algae...
GAGGTCGACTGGCTCGAGCCCGATCGTCCGTTTCTGCACGATCTGTGCGAGCGACTGCTGGACGGCGAGCGCCTGCTGGGCGGCAACGTCGGCGGCGCGGTGCGGATCGGCGACACGGTGCGGCGTCCGGTGGGGCCGTGGACGCCTGCGGTTCATGCCCTGCTGCGGCACCTCGGCGAGTCGGGGCTGCCCGGAGTGCCGCGTGCGTACGGGCTGGACGCCCGCGGCCGCGAGGTGCTCGACTACCTGCCCGGCGAGGTGATCGACGTCGACCACGAGCAGCTCAATGAGTCCCGGCTGCGCAATCTCGGCCGCTGGCTGGGCGCCCTGCACGGTGCTTGCGGGACCTTCGAGCACGCCGGTCCCTGGCGCTTCTTCGACGTGGCGGCGCCGACCGTGATCACCCACAACGACGTCGCGCCGTACAACGTCTGCTTTGCCGGTGACGAGGTGTCGGGCGTCTTCGACTGGGATCTGGCCGGACCGTCCCGGCCGATGTTCGACCTGGGTCACACCGCCTGGTCGGCGATCCCACTCTTTCGAGAGATCCCCGCGACGGCGGCCGCGCGCCGGCTGCACGTCTTCGCCGAAGGTTACGGAACGGACGCCCGGGCGGCGCTGCAGGCCGTCCAGCCGCGGGTGCAGTTGGCGATCGACGGAGTCCGCGAGGGCCTTCGACGCGGCGACGAGGGCATGATCAACCTGGCTGCTGTCGGTGAACCGGAGCGCACGGAGCGTGCGCTGGCCGGCTTTCTGACCCGTCGGGACGCGATCGAGTCCGCGCTCTGAGTCCAGGATTTACCGGTCCGCCGTCGAGATCAGCCCTTCGGCGCCAGCAACTCCAGGGTGTGCTGCGAGGCCGAGCGCTCGATCGCCGACGACACCAGAATGAGCTCGTCGGCCTGAGCGTGGGCGGCGAATCCGGCCAGCCAGGCCTTCACCTGCTCGGCCGTGCCCACGCCGGTGTACTGCAGCATGTGGTCGACCTGGGCGCCGCCGGGACCTTCGATCAGCAGCTCGACGTCCTCGTCCGACAGTGTGCGGCCGCGGCCCAGGAACATCCGGACGCGGGCGCGCCGGGTGAGTTCGAGCAGTCGGCGGGCCTCGTTCTCGGTGTCGGCGGCGATCACCCCGGCGCCTGCGATCACGTAGGGCTGGGCCAACTGATCCGAGGGCCGGAAGTCGCGCCGGTAGGTGGCGACCGCGGCCTCCAGGGCATCGGGTGCGAAGTGCGAGGCGAACGCGTACGGCAGCCCCAGAGCGGCGGCCAACTGGGCGCCGAACAGCGACGAGCCGAGAATGTAGAGCGGCACGCGGGTGCCCGCACCGGGAGTGGCGGACACGCCCTGGATCAAGGATTCGGACAGGAAGCCCTGAAGCTCCTGCACGTCGCGCGGAAACGTATCGGCCGCCCCGGGGTCACGCCGCAGCGCCCGCACGGTCACCTGATCGGTGCCGGGCGCGCGGCCGAGGCCGAGGTCGATCCGGCCTGGATGCAGCTCGGCCAAGGTGCCGAACTGCTCGGCGATCACCAGCGGCGCATGGTTCGGCAGCATCACGCCACCGGAACCGAGCCGGATGCTGGAGGTGTTCGCGGCGACGTGCGCGATCAGCACCGCCGTGGCCGAGGACGCGATGGTCGGCATGTTGTGGTGCTCGGCGTACCAGATGCGCCGGTAGCCCCACGTCTCCGCGCGCCGGGCCAGCGAGACGGTGGCAGCGAGGCCGTCGGCGACGGACTCGCCCGGCAGAACCTGGGCGAGATCGAGAATGGAGAACGGGACGTCGGTCACCTTGGCTCAACCACGGCCGGCACCCCGAGCATTCCCGCACGTTCATTGAGCCTGTCGAAACCGCACGGTTGGTTGAGCTTGCCGAACCCCATCGGCTGGTTGAGCTTGCCGAACCCCATCGGCTGGTTGAGCTTGTCGAAACCGATCGGCTGGTTGAGCCTGTCGAACCCCGATCGTGGTCTCGACAAGCTCGACCGGCCGCCTCCGCTGCTTGAGCTTGCCGAACCCCATCGGCTGGTTGAGCTTGTCGAAACCCCCGATCATGGTCTCGACAAGCTCGACCGGCCGCCTCCGCTGCTTGAGCTTGTCGAAACCCGATCGGTTGGTTGAGCCTGTCGAAACCCCGATCATGGTCTCGACAAGCTCGACCGGCCGGGACAAGCTCGACCAACCGGGATCCCGACCGGATGACGTCCGAGGTTCAGCCCTGGTAGCGCGCGGTGTCCCACACCCCGAGCAGGTACTGGATGCCCATCGCCCGGTCGTACAACCCATACCCGGGACGCGGAGGGTTGGTGGTGTTCTCGGTCCACAGGTGCCGGCCGTGGTCGGGACGCACGTAGCCGGTGTAGCCGCCGTCGGCGTAGGCCTTCATGATGCCGACGGTGTCGACGTTGCCCTCGGCGGCCCGATGCCCCACCTCGATGAAGTCGCCGTTCGGGTAGTGCTTGATGTTGCGCACGTGGGTGAAGTGAATGCGCGACAGGTGGGTCTTGACCGCCTCGACGGCCAATGGTGCCTGGTCGGGGTTCGCCGAGAACGACCCCAGGCACAGGGTCAGGCCGTGCCGGGGGCTGTCGTTCAGCGACAGCACGGTGCCCAGATCGTGCAGGGTCGAGACCACCCGGGGCCAGCCGAACAGGTCGAACGGCGGGTCGTCGGGGTGAACGCCGAGCTTCAGGTCGTACTGCTCGCAGGTGGGGATCACCGCGTCGAGGAAGTAGCGGTAGGTGCGGTACATGTCCTCGTGGGTGACGCCCTGATACGCCTCGTTGAGTTCGCTGAACCCGGCCAGACGTTCGGGTTCCCAACCCGGCAGGGTGAGACCGCCCCCGTTGGCCTGCATGTTGGCGATCAGGCTTTCGGGCGTCATCGCGTCCACGACGGCCTTCTCGTAGAACAGGGCCGTCGAGCCGTCCGGAAGGGGGTGCCACAGGTCGGTGCGCAGCCAGTCGAAGACCGGCATGTAGTTGTAGCAGACCACCTTCACCCCGGCCCGGCCGAGCCGCTCGAGGGTGGTGATGTAGTTGGCGATCGCCTCGTCGCGGCTCAGCCCGAGCACCGTGCGTCCGAGCTTGATCGACTCGTGCACGTTGACCGATTCGACCACCTCGGCGTCCAGGTGCTTGGTCACCCCACGGGCTTTCGCTTCGTCCGAGATGTCGACGATGCGGGCCATCTCGGCCGCGATCTCGTGCTCCTCCCAGACCTGGCCGGCCGGCTTGTGGTGCAGCCCCCAGACGACGGTTTCGACGCCTGGGATCTGGCGGATGTCGTCCACCGAGACAGTGTCGTTGCCGTCTCCGTACCAGCGAAAGCCCATCTTCATCGGTGATCCCCCCTGCTGGCCGGCGACTGCGCTCGACTCGAGGTATACGTTCTCACGGATGTTCCACCGAAGTGATCCAGATCGTGCACCGCTGTCAGCACCCGATCTGGATCGATCCTGCACCGCGAGCCGTCGAGGCGGGTTCAACCCACCCGTTGCCGTACGTCGTCGAGCACCGCGCGGCGTTGCTCGGCCGGACGACTCTGCAGCAGCGCGACGATTTCGTCGCTGGCCAACTGGGCCCAGGAGAAGGCCGGGCTGTATTGCCACGCCCGGCCGTCCAACTCGCGACGGAGCTGGCCCTTCTTGGACAGTCGGTCCATCACGGTCATCACGGTGGTGTAGGCGAGGTCGCGTTGCGGGGCGAGGCTGGACTGCACCTCGCGTACCGACAGCGCGGTGGGGCTTGCCCACAGAATCTCCATGACCCCCTGCTCGAGGTCGCCAAAAACCGGCATCTAGCCAGTCTAAACCCTGATCGCCGGCTACGACAGCCAGTAGTACGTACCCGACCAGCGTGGGTGGTTGAGCGTGTCGAAACCGCGAACAGATCCTAGGTCTTGGCCCACCAGTCGATCATCGTGGCGGCGTTGTCGGAGTCCGAGGATGCCTCGATGAAGAATCGCTGCTTGCTGAAGGTCCACGCCACGTGGGCGGAGCCGTCCTTGGCGGTGGCCGAGCCGAGCTTGCCGAGGATCTCTTTGGGCTTGTCGGTGTACCACCAGTTCGTCAGCGCCGGCGGGTTCTTCCAGTTCTTGCCGATCTTGCTCTTGGCGACGCCGGATCGAGAGAAGACACCGTCCATCAGCTTGGTCAGGTCGGCGGCGTCGTCGGCCCAGCGCAGTGACACCGTGGCGTCGCGACTCACCTTGCCGCGAGCGTTCACGGCACAGGTGAAGGCCTCGCGCCGGGCGTCCGAGCTGTCGGGCGTGCATGAGTTGATCGCCACGAACTTCTTCAGATAGACGGCCCACTCGCACTGGGTCTTGCTGAGCTGCGCACTGCAGGACGCGGTCGTGGTGCCGGAGGGCCGCGGACTCGCCGACGGGCTCTCGCTGCCTGGCTGGGAGGGGCTCGCGCTCGGGGTGATCAACACCGACGGCGGGGCGCTCGGCGACGCGCTGCTGGGAACGGCCACCGTCGGAGTCGGATTCGGTGCCGCTGTGGTGGAGGGCCGCAGGAACAGGTACCAGACCAGCAATCCGATGACCAGCACGCCGGCGACGGACGCGATGATCAAGGGCGCCGGGTTTCTACCGCCGCCCGAGCCGCCGGTCGGCGGCACGAAGCCGCCTCCGTTCGGCGGTGCCCCGAAGTTGCCACCTGGGGGGCCGTACTGGCCGCCACCGGGATTCTGACCGAACTGCCCGCCGGCCGGAGCCTGACCGAACTGGCCGCCGGCCGGAGCCTGACCGAACTGCCCGCCGGCCGGAGCCTGACCGAACTGGCCCCCTTGACCACCTGCCGGGTACTGACCCGGGGCGTTCTGCCCGTATTGCTGCCCCGGGTACTGAGCCCCGCCCGGAAACTGCTCACCGGCAGGGAACTGCTGCGTGGGCGGGTACTGCTGGCCGGCCGGCAGCTGCTGCGTGGGGTCTGACCCCCAGTTCGGATTCCAGCCCGCAGGCGGGGTCGATCCGCTCGGCGGATTCGGTGGTTGGCTCATGGCGCTTCCTCCCTGAGCTGGTTGCGCCCCCAGGGTACCCGCGGGTGGCTCGCCGGTCGCGACCCGCCCCTAGTGGCATGGCAAGCGGCTCGGACGAGGGTGAACGACGCACCTCGACCGACGCCGCTGGTGCGGTGCCTTATCGTTGACGAGTGACCCAGGGGCCGGTGGACGGCAGCCGAGATCGGCCGTCCCATGCCGCCCCGCAGCAGCAAGACGCAGGGGCGCCCTGGCCCCCGTCCACCCCGCCGCCGGGTGGCCCACCGCAGTGGTCGCCGAACCTGCTGCCCCAGCCTCCACGTGTCACGGTCGAACCGCCCAGGCCGCCCGGTCCGAGCCCGATCGCCTTCTTCGTCGTGCTTTTCGTCGTCGTGGGCCTGGTCGTGACCGGATTGCGCGCGTGGGCCCCGGTTGCCGAGTGGGTGTCGCCCACCGGCGCCGATCCGAGCCCGACCGCAACCACCTCGTCCGGCGCCAATCAGGGCGGCGTGGGCCAGTCGGGCCTCACCGACAGTGCGTTGTATCCGCTGAAGGTGCGCGGCACCTGCCCGACGGGGGTGCGCACCGTGCAGAGCCGGGCTGAGTACAAGAAACAGGTGAGCGACCTGCTCGGCTGCCTGGAGACCCTGTTCCATCCGCTGATTGACCAGGCCGACGGTCTCTTCAGCAAGGTTGACCACACGTTCTACGACAAATCCGTCACCTCGCCGTGCGGACGCGAGACCGACGCCTACGCCTTCTACTGCGAGTCGGACGGCACGATCTACCTCTCGGAGCAGGTCTACTCCGACGCCGGCCACGACCGGCTGTCCGTGGCCGAGGTGGTGATTCACGAGTACGGCCATCACGTGCAGGCGATGATGCAGATCTTCCGGTTGGCCGACGAGCTGAAGGAGACTCGGGCGATCACGGTGCGGCGCGAGGAGTTGCAGGTCTATTGCTGGACCTACTACGTGTTCGCCTCCGTCGGCAGCTTCGAACTGACCGAGGCCGACCGTGCATTCTTCCTGGGCGCCTGGTCGAACACCGACGACCCCGAGGGGCACGGCTCGGTGAAGGCCCAGCAGTACTGGGGTGCCCGCGGCCTGAGCGGTGAGACTCTCGGCGCCTGCAACACCTGGTCGGTCGCCAAGGAGCGCGTGCGCTGACGTTGAGTGGGTGTCGGGTCCACAATGGCCGCATCGCGATCGCCCGACGACTGGAGCAGCCATGGCCGACAAGGAGGACCTGAGCGTCCACGACCCCTGGATCGATGAGGTCTGCGCGGCGCTCGACGTGCCCCGCGACGCCGTCGACGTGGACGCCGTGCTCGGCCTGGCCGGAAGGGTGGCGCACCGGGTCGCCCGTCCGATGGCGCCACTGTCGACCTTTCTGGTCGGCTACGCCTTGGGAGCCGGCGGGGGCACCCTGGACGACCTGCGCCGCCGCGTCCTCGACCTGACCGCCGACTGACGAGCTCGGCGCAGCCGGTCTCGGCCGAGCGAATCCCGAACAGCCGGGCGCTGCGCCACTAGCCTGACCTCATGGTTGAACTCGAACCGGCCCAACCCGGCCCAGGCGATCCCGCGCCGGACGACCCAGGCGTGTTCGAGTTTCCCCGGCTGAGCGATGCGGAACTGGAGGCGGCCGAGCCCGATCGCCCGTTGACCATCGCGCAGTTCACCGACAACTATGGGCCGGCGCATTCGGGGCTGCTGTACGCGGTGCAGTTCCTGGAGTCGGAGGTGCTTGCGGCCGGGCATCGGGTGTTGCTGGTGGCGCCCGAGGCGGACGGCCCGAACCCGCTGGCCGGCGATCCGCACCGTCGCGAGATCAGGATGCCGTCGGTGCCGATCCCGGGCGCGGGCATCCGGTTGTCACTCGGCAAGGATCTGGAGTTCCGGCTCGCGCAGTTGGTGGCCCACCCGCCGGACATCATTCACGTGCACGGCCTGGGTGGCGTGGGTCTGCTGGGGTTGTGGGTGGCGCAACGCGCTCAGCGTCCGCTGGTGGTGACCTGGCACACCGATCTCGAGGCCTACGCGGAGCACTACTGGCACCTGGGTCCGTTCCTGTATGCCGCCTACCAGATGTTCGCCCTGCGGGCCGAACCGAAGCCGTGGAAGAAGCTCGCGAAGACCCGCTTCAAGCGGCCACGGCGAGGCGGGGCGCAGCTGCAGTTGATGCAGGCGGCGGCCGACATGCTGACCACCGCCGACGTGGTCACCACCCCGTCGGAGAAGACCGGCAAGCGGGTGCTGGAGCTGGCGCCGGGGGCTCGGGTGCGAGTCGTGCCCAACGGCCTGGACCCGCTGCCGCTGTGCCGTCCGATCCCGCGTGGCAAGGGCCCACGGCTGCTGTACGTCGGACGGGTCTCGCCCGAGAAGGGCCTCGATCTACTGCTCGACGCGTTCGAGCTGGTGCGGGACTTCGAACCGGACGCCGAGCTGATGATCGTCGGCGACTGGAGGGAGGCCGCGCCGGGGCTGCGTCGTCGGCTGCAGCAGGCGGCCCGTGGCGGCGGAACCAGGCTCATCGGACGGGTGCCCCGCGAGGAGCTGAACGCCTACTACACCGGCTCGGACGTGTTCGTCTTTCCGTCGCAGACCGACACCCAGGCTCTCGTGCTGCACGAGGCTGCGCTGTCGGGGTTGCCGCTGGTGATCGTCGATCCCGAGTTGAACCTGGTGGTCGACCCGGGCGTCAATGCCATCGTCGGACGCCCGAACCTGGTGTCGCTGAGCCAGTCGATCATGTCGATGCTGCGGCACCTCAAGGATCCTGCGTTCGCCGCGCGGGCCGCTGCGCGCAGTCGCGAGCTGGCCGGCCAATGGACGATCCAGCGCCAGGCCAACGAGATGATGGCCATCTACAACGACCTGATCGCCGGACGCCCGGTGCCCGTCAGCGAGGGCCTACTGCCCGACCTGGGCCGCCCCCGGCTCGGCGGACGGCTGCACTGACGCCGTCCGGTCAGCGCACGCCGAAAGCTCGCAGCCGAAGGCTGTTCAACACCACGAACACCGACGAGAACGCCATCGCGGCGCCGGCGATCATCGGGTTCAGGTAGCCCGACGCCGCCAGCGGGATGGCGGCCACGTTGTACGCGAAGGCCCAGAACAGGTTGCCCTTGATCGTCGCCAGGGTCGCTCGCGACAGCCGGATGGCTGTGGCAGCCAGTCGTAGGTCGCCACGCATCAGGGTCAGGTCGGAGGCGGCGATCGCCGCGTCGGTGCCGGTACCCATCGCGATCCCGAGGTCGGCCTGCGCGAGGGCGGCGGCATCGTTCACGCCGTCTCCGACCATCGCCACCTGCGTGCCGTCGGCCTGCAGGCGGCGGATTTCGGCCAGCTTGTCGGCCGGCAGCACCTCGGCGATCACCCGCTCGATGCCCACCTCGGCGGCCACCGTCTCGGCGACCGGCCGGGCGTCACCGGTGAGCAGCACCGGGGTCAGGTTGAGTGCCTTCAGCTGTGCGACGGCCTCGGCCGAAGTGGGCTTGACCGCGTCCGCGACGGCGATCATGCCGCGCAGGGCGCCGTCCACCGCCACCAGCACGGCCGTGTGGCCCTTGGCCTGAGCCTCGGCGAAAGCGTGGGCGACCGCGGCGTCCGGGGCTGCGTCGGCGACCAGCGCGGGCGTGCCGACGAGCACCTGGTGGCCGTCCACTTCGGCGCGGATTCCGCGTCCGGGCACGTTCTCGAACCCGCTGACCGACGACTGCGATGCCGCGTGCGTGGCGATCGCCCGGGCGATCGGATGCTCCGAGGCGGCCTCGGCTGCCCCGGCCAGCGTCAGCCAGTCGGTGCCCTCGCCGACGGTGTGCACGACCTGCATCTCGCCGGCGGTCACGGTGCCGGTCTTGTCGAGCACGATGGCTCCGATGCGCTGGGTGCGCTCCAGAATCTCGGGCCCCTTGATCACGATGCCGAGTTGGGCGCCTCGTCCGGTGCCGACCAGCAGGGCCGTCGGGGTGGCCAGGCCGAGGGCGCACGGGCAGGCGATGATCAGCACCGCGACGGCGGCCGATGCGGCGAAGGCGGCCCCGGCGCCGGCCAGCAGCCAACCGAGCAGGGTGAGCGCGGCCAGGACGATCACGATGGGTACGAAGACCGAACTGATCCGGTCCGCGAGCCGCTGTACGTTCGCCTTTCCGGTCTGGGCCTGCTCGACCAGCCTCGCGATGTGCGCCAGCTGGGTGTCGGCGCCGACTCGGGTGGCGCGCACCACGAGGCGTCCGTTCGCGTTCACGGTGGCGCCGATCACGGTGTCGCCGGGACCGACGTCGACGGGCACCGACTCGCCGGTGACCATGGCGAGGTTCACCGCCGAGGAGCCTTCGACGACCTCGCCGTCGGTGGCGATCTTCTCGCCCGGGCGCACCACGAACGTGTCCCCCGGCTTGAGGAAGTCGATCGGCACCCGTGATTCGACACCACCGCGCAGCAGCGTTGCCTCGGTGGCACCGAGCTTCAGCAGGGCACGGACCGCCTCGCCCGCCTTCTGCTTCGACCGGGCCTCGAACCAGCGACCCAGCAGCAGGAAGGTGACGATCGCGACGACCGCCTCGAAGTAGATGCTGCCCTCGCCGGTGCCGCGCATCAGCATGAACTCGAAGGGATGGGTGTAGCCGATCTCGCCGGCGTGGCCGAAGATCAACGCGTACAGCGACCAACCGAACGCCGCTGTGGTGCCGAGGCTGATCAGGGTGTCCATGGTGGTGGCGAGGTGCCTGGCGTTGACCAGTGCGGAGCGGTGGAAGGGCCAGGCGGCCCACCCGTACACGGGCAGGGTGAGCGCAAGGGACACCCACTGCCAGGCGGGGAATTGCCAGGCCGACACCATCGCCAGCGCGATCACCGGCACTGCCAGCACCGCACTCAGGATCACTCTGGTACGAAGCTCGGCCGCATGGTCGACCTCTGGTTTGGCCGAGTCGGGCAGGGACGCGTGGTAGCCGGCCTGCTCGACGGCGGCGATCAGGTGCTCCACGGCGATAGGGGTGTCGGTGAGCACCCGGGCCTTCTCGGTGGCGTAATTCACCGAAGCCGTGACGCCGTCCACCTTGTTCAACTTCTTCTCGACGCGCGCCGCGCACGAGGCGCAGGTCATGCCGTCGATGTCGAGTTCGATCGAGGTGTGCTGGGTGGTGTTCGTCATTGCTCTTCTTCGTTGTGGTCGGCCGGTCGGTGCGGCCGGGTGGCGTGCGCGCTCAGGCGAGGGTGTAGTCGCCGGCCTCGGCGACGGCTTCGACGATGCGGTCGAAGTCGACCGGGGCGTCGGAGGTGACGGTCAACGCGCCGCTCTCGAGCACGACGGTGACGTCGGTGACGCCGGGAATCAGCGCGACCTCTTCGGTGACGGAGGCGACGCAATGGCCGCAGGTCATGCCCTCGACGGTGTAGGTGGCTTGCATGGTGTGTCCTTTCAGGAACGGACGAGGCGCGCGATCGCGTCCCGGGCTTCGGTCAGTTTGATCTCGGCCTCGTCGCCACCTTCTTGGGCGGCCTTGACCACGCAATGTCGCAGGTGGTCGTCGAGCAGGCCGAGCGCGACGGACTCCAGCGCGCTGGTGGTGGCGGAGATCTGGGTCAGGATGTCGATGCAGTAGCGCTCGTCGGCCACCATGCGGGAGAGCCCGCCGATCTGGCCCTCGATGCGACGCAACCGCTTGAGGTAGTTGTCCTTGCTGCTCAGGTAGCCGTGCGACGGGGTTGATCCGGGCTCGAATTCAACACTCGTGGCCGGTGCCGCGTGGGACTCGTGTGACATATGTTCCTCCTGGCGCGATGCAGTGCTGCATCCGCCCTTGTCACTATACCCCCTATGGGTATGCGGTTGTGTCGCACGACTGTGGACAACCGCGACAGACTGCCGCCTACACCATGGACGGGATCAGCTGTCAAGCCCCTGGGAGGGGCCCCGGGCGTGTTGCCCACCAGATGAAACTGGGCTTAACAACGCATTAAAACGCCTTGTCACGACGTGGTTAACCGAATAGAGAAAATGTCGTCCACCACACTGTCGGCGCGTCGTACACAGGTTGCACGCCGTGCCTCCACAGGATCCACAGGGCTCAGCACAATCTGTGCATAACTCTCATTGGACGGCTGCATCGGGCCGGGTCTATGGTCGTCCGAGACGCCGCGCAGAGAGCTCTGCGCAGTACTTTGAAGCAACACCCATTTCGAACATTTGATCGACAAAGCGACCACTCTTCGCCGTCCACCCCGGCGGGACTTCTGCGCGGGCATTCACGAAACTGTCCGAGCCGGATCCTAGCCTCGGTGGGCAAGGGTAAGTCGCTCACACAACGGGGAGGGTCATGTCAGTCGCGTCGCTCCCCCCGTACGAAGAAGATCCGCGAGACTTCGGCGGCGCCGACCGAACCCCACCGCAGGACGTGCAGGCCGAACAGTCGGTGCTGGGGGCCATGCTGCTCAGCAAGGACGCGATCGGCGACGTCGCCGAGGTGGTCCGCGGCCGCGACTTCTACCTGCCCAAGCACGAGCAGATCTACGACGCCATCGTCGATCTGTTCGGCCGCGGCGAGCCCGCCGACGCGATCACGGTGGCCGACGAGTTGGCCAAGCGCGGCGAGATCGGCAAGGTCGGCGGCCACATCTATCTGCACGACCTGCTGCAGATGGTGTCGATCGCCTCCAACGCCAGCTACTACGCCGAGATCGTCAAAGAGAAGGCGATCCTGCGCCGGCTGGTCGAGGCGTCGATCAAGATCAGCCAGATGGGCTACGCCGGCGGCGGCGAGGTCTCGATGATCGTCGACCAGGCCCAGCAGGCCATCTACGAGGTGGCCGAGGGCAAGACGTCCGACGACTACGAACCGCTCAGCGTGCTGATGGAACGCACCCTCGACGAGATCGAGTCTCTCAGCCAGCACGGCGTATTGGCCGGCGTACCCACCGGCTTCGCCGACCTCGACGAGCTGACCAACGGCCTGCACGCCGGGCAGATGATCATCATCGCGGCCCGCCCCGGCATGGGTAAGTCCACCCTCGGGCTCGACCTGGCGCGGGCGGCGTCCATCAAGAACAAGCTGACCAGCGTGTTCTTCTCGCTCGAAATGGGCAAGTCCGAGATCGTGCAGCGGCTGATCTCGGCCGAGGCGGGCGTGCCGCTCAACCACATTCGCAAGGGCCAGATGGGCGACGAGGACTGGCAGCGCATCGCCCGCAAGACCGGCGAGGTCTCCAGCGCACCGCTGTTCATCGACGACTCGCCGAACCTGACCATGATGGAGATCCGCGCGAAAGCCCGCCGGCTCAAACAGCGGCACGACCTCAAACTGGTGATCGTCGACTACATGCAGCTGATGACCTCGGGCAAGAAGGTCGAGTCGCGCCAGCTGGAGGTTTCGGAGTTCAGCCGGCAGATGAAGCTGCTCGCCAAAGAACTCAGCGTGCCCGTGGTCGCCCTGTCGCAGCTCAACCGTGGCCCCGAGCAGCGCACCGACAAGAAGCCGATGCTCTCCGACCTGCGCGAATCTGGCTCACTGGAACAGGACGCCGACATGGTCATCCTGCTGCACCGCGCCGACGCCTACGACAAGGACTCCGACCGGGTCGGCGAGGCCGACTTCATCATCGCCAAGCACCGCAACGGGCCGACCGCCACGATCCCGACGGTCTTCCAGGGGCATTACAGCCGCTTCGTCGACATGCAGCGCTAAAAACCTCTGCGTCGAGCTGCAGCGGACATCACCGGCGGCACCGGCGCGCCCGGGTCGCGGGTGAGCACCTGCAGACTCACTCCGGAGGGAGCCGCGTAGCGGGTGACCCAGTCGATGCCCAGGTGCTCCCTGGCCAGGTTCAGGTAGCCGGAGTAGAAGTCGGCCGTGGCCTCGACGTCGCTCACGATCAGGTCGGGGATGATCCGTTCCACGCGCATGCTTCATCCTCGCGCGCGGCGTTTCCTCGCGGCACCCCTGCCGCAAGGGGACACTTGGCCCATGCCGGTCACGTTCGGAGTAGAGGAGGAGCTGCTGGTCGTCGGCTCCCGCGGTCGGCCGATCGCTGCCGGCGACGAGGTGGTACGCAACACGCGTGAGCTGATCGCCGAAGACGCGGGCGTGTTGCCCGAGACCGCGGTCGAGCACGAGTTCAAGCGCGAACAGGCCGAGATCGGCTCGCTGCCCTGCACCACGACCGACGAACTCACCCGCCAACTGGTCGACCTGCGACTGGTCGCCTCGGCCGGAGCCGCCGGCTCGGGTGCCGCGATCGCCGCGATCGCCACCAGCCCGCTCAAGGTGCGTCCGACCGCCACCGACGACGATCGGTACCTGCGAATGTCGCAGGAGTTCGGCCTGCTGTCGCGCCAGCAGCTGACCTGCGGGCAGCACGTCCACGTGCAGATCGGGTCTCGGGA
>Ga0075157_10001725_pt1 | contig 13368 bp, 10 predicted proteins | sample JI81BgreenDNA_FD_70967 | JGI IMG/M metagenome (GOLD analysis project Ga0075157, IMG submission 70967) | Wastewater effluent complex algal communities from Wisconsin, to seasonally profile nutrient transformation and Carbon sequestration -... | ecosystem: Engineered > WWTP > Effluent > Algae...
ATCCCCATTGAGTCTGCGGCCCCAAGCCGCAAGCGAGCGGCAGCAAATAAAAAACCGGCACCGCCCCAAGCGGTGCCAGGTTTGGTTGTAGGACGCCCCCCTTGGGATCAGCGCAGCTAAGGCCCTTTTAAGCGCCATTAAAAGGGATGACTAATGCATAACTCAGACTTACTCGTTCTTTGTGATTTCCTCCACATTTGCCTGCAACAAAACCGGCCCGCATTGCTTAAAGGGCTCATTGGCCGAAAACGACAATTTGTAGTCGCGCGCAAAAGCTTCGAGCAGTTGCTTGAACAGCTTGGCTTGCTGTTCATCCAAATCGGTGGGAGCATGGTTGTAGGCGATGTGACCAATACTACCATCGGGCCTGAAATAGGCACGCACATTTAGCCGCAAGGGTTTTGACAATTCCAAACCACCTGCTTTTAGGTGTTTCGACAGAGCACCGTACATCTTTTTGTATTCCGTGACCCAGGCTTGCTGGTCGTGAAAAACAGCTTGCGACGAATCTACATGAATGGCCGAACGAAAGGCGCCATCGATCAATGCAGCTGGTATGGGATCATCAAAATGTATTAGTTGTTGGGCTTGGAGAGGAGCGCTCAACATACAACAAAGAGCTAAAGCGAAAGCAAGTGTTTTTTTCATACAGCAAGATAATAAACAATTCAGAAACACAACGGATTCGGCCAGTCAATGGTGTTTTGTTCGTGATTTTTTACCATGCCGTGTTACACGAGTTACAAATCAACAGGTTGCTAATGCCTACCTTCAACCCATGAAAGCCCCCCTTCTTTGGCTGCTTGCCTTGCTCAGCTTGCTACAGCCAGCCACCGCCCAACCCGATTTTCCCTACCACATCGATTTGCGTGCCCGCACCATCCAAGGCTTACCGGGTTTGCACTCTTTTGCGGTAGGACAAACGGCCCAGTACTGGCTACTGTTTGGCGGTAGGCGCGACGGCATTCATGCCCGCCAGCCTTTTAATTCATTTCCGGCTACCCAAGCCAACAACCAGGGGTTTATTGTAGACCCGCAAGCCGATACTGCCTACGCTTTTTCCTTGGCAACCTTGCCAGCAGCCGTGCAAGAACAACTCAGCAGCACCAATCCGCTTTTTCTGCAAGATGGCAATTACCTGCTTTTCGTGGGTGGTTACGGCTTCTCAGCCACCGCCAACCAATACCTTACGCACGGCAGCTTGCTGCGCATCCACCTGCCCAATTTGCTGCAGGCCGTGCAACAAGGACAGTCGCTGGCACCGCATGTTGAGCGCCTGGTAGATACGGCCTTCGCCCTCACAGGCGGACAAATGGGTAAGCTGGGCAACGATTACCTGCTGGTGGGTGGTCACTTTTTTGCCGGTCGCTACAATCCCATGGGACCGAATAACGGACCTGGCTTTACACAGCGCTACAGCAACCAGGTGCGTAAATTCCAACTTTCGACAGCCGGACAACCCCTGCAAATGAGTGCATACAGCACCATCACCGATGCTACGCACCTGCACCGCCGCGACTATAATTTACTGCCTCAAACCTTTGCCGGCAACCAGCCGGGCTACATGATTTCATCGGGCGTTTTTCAGTACACTGCCGATTTGCCTTACCTCTATCCGGTGGACCTAACGGCTGAGGGAATAACCCCCCGTCAAAACTTTGAACAAAAGCTCAGCCACTACCACAGCGCTCGGGTTGCGATGTACGAACCTACTACTGGCGTAAACCACAATTTGTTTTTGGGTGGTTTGAGTCAGTTTTATTTCGACAGCGCAGGGCAGTTAATGCAAGACAACAACGTGCCTTTTGTGCAAACCATCAGCCGCGTAAGCCGCGATGCGCAAAACAACCTCTTTGAGCTGGTACAACCCGAACAAATGCCTGTACGGGTGGGTGCAAGTGCTGAGTTTGTGCCCAACAGGGGCTTGCCGCACGCCCCATCGGAGCAAATACTGCTTCCCGCTCAACCCAACGACACGCTACTATTGGGGCACATTGTGGGCGGCATTGTGAGTCCGGTTCCCAACGCTTTTACCCAAAACAACACTGCAGTTACCTCGGCCTCAGCCCAGGTTTACGAAGTACGGCTCATTCCGGCTACCCAAACTACCGGAATGGCCCTCCATCAAATGCCCAAGCCTTACCGTATGCGCGTGCTGCCTAATCCTACCAGAGGCAATTTTACAGTTGAGTTTGAGCTTGAAACCTTGGTGAACGTACATTATGTAGTCACTTCTGCCGATGGCCGCTTGCTTGAAAAGGGCAAACTCAACGACTTGGAAGTGGGTGAAAACCAGGTTTCATTTGATTACCGTGGCCAAAAACTGCATTGGGTGCAGGTAACCCTCATCTTCAACGGCAATCAGGCCTTGACCGAAAAGGTGATGATGAAATAACATGCGGATTTGAGGTTCTGCATCGCGAACCGCTTATTCACCATGATTTTAGCTTTGGGTCAATATGCATTGTTCTTTTAATCTTCGCATTTCCGCTGCATCTTAGTAGCCGGTATGCGAGCCTGGTTACTCTGTTATTTCTGCTTCCTCATGCTGGCGGCAAAAGCCGAAAACGTGGCTTTTCGTGGCAAGGTAACCGATGAAAAAGGTCAGGGTTTGCCGTATGCATCGCTATCGCTTACGCCGGGGAGTCACAGTACCATCACCAACGAAAGCGGGCGATTTGAAATCTTTCTGCCTGCTGGCAACTACACGGTTCAGCTGCACTACCTCGGCTACAACGCCCAAAAGGTCACCGTTGAATTGGGAAGCGGCGGACTCTCCCGCGATTTTGCCCTCACCCGCCAGGTGTTTGAGCTGGGCGAAATCAAGGTAAACGCCAGGGCCGAAGACCCCGCTTACAGCATCATGCGCCGCGCCATCCGCAACGCGCCACTGCACCTGGCTGCCGTGAGCAGTTACGAGGCCAAAACCTATGTAAAGGGCAGCCTCACCGTTACCAAAGCGCCTTGGGCGGTGCGCAAGCTCATGGAACAGGAAAACATCAAAATGGGCACCACCTACCTGCTAGAGTCTGTAAGTGAGGTGAAATACCGTTTTCCAAACACTTTCAGCGAAAAGGTGCTCAGCATCCGCTCTAACTTGCCGCCGGGTAGCAGTCCCACCATCAACTTCGCCAACTTCAACTTCTACCGTCCCAATGTGGGCGACATCATTTCGCCACTATCAGGCCGCGCTTTTACCAATTACCGATTTGCTTACCGAGGAGAAAAACAGGAGGGTAACCTCAAGCTGGTGCGCATTGGCATTGAAGCCCGCACCAAAGGCCCTTATCTGCTAAGTGGCGATTTGTACCTGCTCGAGCCTTCGCTGGCCATCCATGCCATCGATGTGCGGTACCGCGACGACAACGGTGTAGAATACCACTTGCAGCAAGAGTACCAGGCTTTTGAAGAGGTATGGTTGCCCGTGAAGCAGGATGTGAAACTCAAAGCCAACTACCTGGGTGCCAATGCCGACGTGCGTTATGTGACGTCGGTACGCAACTACAAGGTGAGAACCAATGCCGAAGCCCTGGCAGCTTTGCGCCCTGCTCAAAGACCCCGTTTTGAAGAAGGACCTAAAGGCAACAAAGCAGCGCGTGAAGAAGCCAGGAAAATCAAAAAGGAAACGCTTGCGCTGCCCGATTCGCTCGAAGTCATCCGTTACGATTACGTGGTAGATACGCTCGCCCGCGTTACACCCGATTCAATGTGGAATGAGCTCCGCCAAATGCCGCTCGAAGAAAACGAGATCATTGGCTACCGTGAGGCCGACTCCATTTACATAGCCAAAAACCTCAAGGCCGATACAGCTGGCGAAAACAATCGCTTCCGCTGGTATCACCCCATCACAGGGCATACATACCGACTTGGGCCCTTCATTGAGCGGGTAGGCTACAGCAAACAGCTGCAATACCGCGGATTGATGTTCGACGCCATACAACGGGTTGATTTGTATAATACCGTAGAAGGCTTTGTGCTTGGCTCACGCTTGCGCTACACTACCCGCAGCTCGCGTACCAGCAACCAAACGGTGGGATTGAACCTGCGCTATTCCTTTGCCCGCGACCGCCTGCTGGGCAATGCCTATTTCGAGCAAAACCGGGCGCATTACAGCTGGAGCATTTCGGGCGGGTCGGCCATTTCGCAGTTCAATAGCGCCAATCCCATCAGTCCGTCGGTGAACCTGGTGCAAACCCTGTTGTACAGCGATAACATCCTCAAACTCTACGAAAAAACTTTTGTGCAGTTAGACGGCAGCCGGTTCCTCAGTCCCAAATGGCGCCTCAAAGCGCAGCTTGAATATGCTTACCGTTCGCCACTGCAAAACGAAGCTCGCTTTGCCTTTTTCACACGAAAGGCTGGCTGGTCGGAAAACGCGCCAATAAACTTGTACATGCCGGTAACCTCTTTTGCTACCCACCATTTTGTGGGCTGGCAGGGAGAGATTGAGTGGCGTCCCTGGGCGCAAAAGGCCATTGTGAACGGTGAGGAGCGCATTTCTAACCGCGACATGCCGGTCTTTGTATTCCAACTCAAGGGAGGGCATAGCGGAACGCCCTTTTGGCTGGCCGATTTTGGCGTGAGTCAATACCGCAGCCTGCAAAAGGGCAACAGCTTCACCTTTGCAGCCAATGCCGGGATGTTCCTGGCTGCACCGCAGTATTTCCTCGATTTCAAGCACTTCAACGCCTTTCAGTCGCTACTGCAGAGCAGCGAATCACCCTATTTCCGCAACCTGCCCTACTACCAGTTCAGCACCAATGCAAGTTATGCTAAGGCTTTTATGGTCTTCCGTTTTGGTCGGCTGGCCCTCACCCAATGGCAGTATTTCCGCTCCTTGGGCATCGATGAGGCCTTTTTTGGTTCGGTGCTCCTAACTCCCCGGGTTCAACATGCCGAATTGGGCTACAACATCAGCGGTCCGTTTCGCCTGGTGGGGGTCGATTTTTTCATCTCTGCCAACAACATCCTACCTGTGCAAGGCGGGCTGCGCTTTGGGGTGCGCTTCTAAACAAAAAAGCCGGACGAATCCGGCTTTTTCAGTAGAAAGGTGTTTCAGATTAAGGGGCAGGACTGAATTGCGCGCGCAAATCCGAGCTGTCAACCGTTGAAGTAAACCTCAACAAACTGCTGGTTAAGGTTTGAATGGTCCAAACTTCTTGGTCGGGACCGGGGTCAAGTACAATTTGGGTTTCGTTGTTCGCGAATGTCCAGGCACCACTGTCTGTTTCCGTCGGACTTGCCGCCACATACTTGTTATCAGCCCTAAAAGTTACGCGAAGACCGGTAAAAAAGAGGGTGGCATTTTGGTTGTCAATAAAAACAGAATCTGGCTTCCATGTTCGCACCAGCATTTCGGTTTTTGAAGGTTGCGGATCAGGCTCAGGAGTTTCTTCCTTTTTACAAGCTACCAGTACCATTCCGGCTACCAGCATCCATCCAAAGAGCTTTTTGGTCATAAGAGGTTTTTTGATGTCCCAAATTACTTGTTTAAGCGTGAAGAATTGCAAAAAGCGACGAATTAGCAAGTTTTAGCTATCAATTTTGAAAGCTTCGGCCGTATATTGGACACAAATAAGCACCTATGAGAAAAATATTTACCCTTTTGCTAGGGGCTGCCAGTCTGCAGTTGAGTGCACAAAACCTGCGCTCTGGTGTCGACAGCAGCAACCTCGACCTCAATGCGAACGCCTGCGACAACTTTTACGCATTCGCTGCCGGCGGATGGATGAAGAACAATCCCATGCCTGAAACGGAAAGTCGTTGGGGCACCTTCAATAAATTGGCGAAGCAGAACGATGAAAAAATACGCGCCATCCTCGACCGCTTGTTACGCGATAAAAACGGCTTTGCCGCAGGAACACCCGAGCAATTGGTGGGCGACTTTTACAAATCGGCCCTCAACGAAGAAGTGCTGAACAAACGAGGTATCACGCCCATTCAGCCTTATTTGGCCAAAATTGATGGCCTTAAGGACAAAAAGCAGCTCATGAGCTTCCTTGGTGAAATGCGCAGCCAGGGTTTTGGAGGCTTTTTTAGCTTTTACGTAGGCATCGATGCTAAAAACAGTGAATCCAACATTGTGTACCTGGGCCAGGGCGGCATTGGTTTGCCCGACCGCGATTATTACACCAAAACCGATGAAGCTTCGGTGGCCATCCAAAAGGCATATGTGGCCTACATGACCGATTTGTTCAAGATGGGTGGCATTGCCAATCCCGACAAAGCGGCCCAGCGCGTTTACAACCTCGAAAAGGCACTGGCCGAAATCAGCATGACACGCGTAGAGCGCCGCGATCCCGATAAGACCTACAACAAATTCACCTACCAGGCATTCGTTGACCACCCGCAATTTGGTGCAACCCCTTGGGGCGATTTCTTCAAGGCGGCCGGTGTTCCCAAATTCAACGATTTGGTGGTTTCGCAGCCCGATTTCTTGAAGGGCATGCAAAACATTGTGGCCAACACCCCGCTGGCCGATTTGCGCAACTTCCTCAAATGGTCGGTACTCAACGGTTCGGCCGGCATTCTCGATAGCCGCTTTGAAAAAGCACAGTTCGGTTTTTATTCAACCACCCTCAGCGGTACAACGGTGATGAAGCCGCGTTGGGAACGCGCCATCAACCTCACCAATGGCAGCCTGGGCGAAGTGGTTGGACAGCTGTTTGTGAAAGAGCATTTTAGTCCCGAAGCCAAGAAAAAAGTGGGTGAGATGGTAGAGCACCTGCGCCATGCCTTCAAGGCCCGCATCGAAGCCCTTCCTTGGATGAGCGAAGAAACCAAGGCCCAGGCATTGGTAAAGTTGGCTGCTTTTGAATACAAAATCGGTTATCCCGACAAGTGGAAAGACTACAGCGGTGTGAAAATCAGCGCTGAAACCCTGTTCGAAAACGTGATGCAGGTGCGTCTATTCGGATACCGCGAAATGATTGGCAAGATTGGTCAGCCCATCGACAAAACCGAGTGGGGCATGACGCCACAAACGGTGAATGCCTACTATTCGCCCAGCCGCAATGAAATTGTGTTCCCTGCGGGCATTTTACAGCCACCCTTCTACGACCCCAATGCCGAAGATGCCGTGAATTACGGTGGTATAGGTGCCGTAATCGGGCACGAGTTTTCGCACGGTTTCGATGACAAAGGCAGCAAGTACGACGCCAAAGGCAACCTGAGCAATTGGTGGACCGAGCAGGACCGCAAGCTGTTTGAAGAACGTACCGGCCGCATTGTGGCCCAGTTCAACGGCTACGAAGTACTCGATGGCGTGTTCATCAATGGAAGCCTTACCCAAGGCGAAAACATTGCCGATTTGGCCGGCCTCACCATGGCTTATTACGCTTACAAGCATGCCAATGAAGGCAAGGATCTCAGCGGTACCATCGATGGTTTTACCTGGCAGCAGCGCTTTTTCCTTGGCTGGGCAACCGTATGGTCGCAGAATATTGCTGAGAAAGAGCTCCGCAAGCGCATCATCACCGATTCACACTCTCCTGGCGAATACCGCGTTCGTGGTCCGCTCGCCAACATGCCCGAATTCCGCGAGGCTTGGGGTTGTCAGTCTGGTCAAGGTATGGTTGCCGATGAAAGCAAGCAAGTGGTGATTTGGTAAGCAATACACACACAAGAAAACCCCCGTTGGCAGTTGCCGGCGGGGGTTTTTTATGATCTGCGGAACCGGCTTGCCGTGAAGATCTGAGGGCATAGCAAGAGAACGGTCAAGTGTAAAAAGTATGTGACCAAGCTCTGATTCTCACCACAAACAAAAAACCCCGGCAAAGCCAGGGTTCTTTTGATTGCGTGTCTGCTTAAGGCAAATTGTAAAACACGTTCTGCACATCTTCGTCTTCTTCGAGGAAATCGACGAGCTTCATCACTTCTTCTTCCTGCTGCTCGTTGATTTCAGCATAGCTGGCCGGAATGCGCTGCAGCTGCGAGCTGATTACGTTTACACCCAGCTTTTCGAGTGCCTTTTGCATGGCACCAAAATCGGCAAAGGCAGCGGTTACAATGATTTCGCCCTCGTCTTCCTGAATGTCTTCGGCGCCGGCATCAATGAGTTCGAGCTCCAGCTCTTCGAGGTTCACCCCTTCGGCCTGTAGGCGGAAAATGCCCTTGCGCTCAAACAGGAAACTCAACGAGCCTGAAGTACCCAATGATCCACCGTATTTGTTGAACAGGTGACGCACATTGGCTACGGTACGGGTGGGGTTGTCGGTTGCGGTTTCAACCACAATGGCCACACCGTGCGGACCGTAACCTTCGTATACTACTTCTTCGTAGTCTTTTTCGTCTTTGTTGGTGGCACGTTTGATGGCAGCTTCCACGCGGTCCTTGGGCATGTTGGCACCCTTGGCGTTTTGCATGGCTACCCGCAGGCGCGGATTGGTTTCAGGGTCGGGTCCACCGGCCTTCACGGCCATGGTGATTTCTTTGCCTATGCGCGGAAAAATGCGCGACATCTTGTCCCAACGGGCAAATTTTCTGGCTTTGCGGTATTCAAATGCGCGTCCCATATTTATGCTGTTTGCTTGGCTAATGCTTCTTCTACGTATTTAAAAGTCGACAGAATTTCGGGTTTTCCGTCAACGATGGCCACGTCGTGTTCGAAGTGGGCCGAGGGTTTGCGGTCAGCGGTAACGATGGTCCAGCCGTCCGAGAGTTGCTTGATGTCTTTTACGCCCATGTTGATCATGGGTTCAATGGCAATCACCAGGCCTTCCTGGATGAGCGGTCCCGAACCGCGTTTGCCAAAATTGGGTACCTCGGGCTTTTCATGCAGCTTGCGACCGAGGCCATGGCCCACCAAATCGCGCACCACACCATAGCCGTTCTTTTGGGCATGCTGTTGTACGGCAAAACCGATGTCGCCAATGCGGTTGCCGGCCACGGCCTGTTCAATGCCCAGGTAAAGGCACTCGAGGGTGACATCCAACAGGCGGCGGGTGGCGGGGTCGATTTCGCCGATGGCAAAGGTGTAGGCATGGTCGCCGTAAAAGCCATGCAGCTTGGCGCCGCAGTCTACGCTGATGATGTCGCCTTCGCGCAAGGGCTTGTTGTCGGGAATGCCGTGTACTACCTGTTCGTTGCGCGACATGCACAAGGTATTCGGGAAGCCGTACAAGCCCTTGAAAGCCGGTTCGGCACCTTGGTCGCGAATGTAAGTTTCGGCTAGGCGATCGAGCTCCAGCGGTGTCACACCGGGTTGAATGGCCTCGGCCACTATGCCCAAAGTGCGGCTCACCACCTGTGCAGCGGCGCGCATGATTTCAATTTCTTCGCGTGTTTTGTAAACGATCACCCGCCAAATTTTTAGAGCTGTTGGCTTTTTGTGCCTGATGCATTCCTTTTGGTCTGCTTTCAGGCTCCAAGGAACTGTGCGGGGCAAAAGTAATGAAAAAATAGGTGGAGATAAAGTGCTGTTGGGTTGCGTAACTACCTCGACTTGCAAGTGGCAGGATGCGAGAAAAGATGTAATTTTGGAACAACCCTGAAATCATGCAAATCAACCGTGTATTCGCCCTGGTGGTCATCGTTATTGGCAGTTTGATGCTGTTGAATAACCTTTTTGACCTCGATATCAACTTTTTTAAGCTTGTTTTTTCCTTTGGCCTGATTACAGCAGGCGTTTTGTTGCTCACTGGCAGAGCACGTTTCGATGGTTTTGGCGAAGTACAACAAAGCGCCAACGTGCTCTTTGGCAAAGGTCGATCGGTGGCGAATCCTGCCCTGCAAAAACAGCGCTTTTCTACCGTTTTCGGCGAGCAGGAAGTGAGCCTGGAGCAAATGGCCGAAGGCGACCGCCAGGTACTGGTAGATACGGTATTCGGACAAACCTATGTGGGCATTCCACGCGATTTACCCATCCGCATCCAGGCGCAGGCCTATTTCGGTGAAGTAAAAATGCCCGATGGCAGGGAGGTCAATTTCGGTGAAAGCAGGTTTGAATCGCTGCAAGGCCTTTCGGAGCCTGCTGTTACCTTGCATTTGCATGTGGTCTTCGGTGGAATCAAAGTGCAATGGCTTTAACTCCTCATTTCCGTACGGTTCAACACGGGTCAGTGGAATATGCGCTCACGGTGGCCCTGCGCGACCGCATTTTGCGCCACCCCTTGGGCTTGTATTTCACGCCCGACCAACTTGCTGCCGAAGGCGATGAATTTCACCTGACGGCATGGGACGACAACCAATTGCTGGCCTGCCTCGTGCTGAAACCGGTGGATGCCTTCACCGTAAAAATGCGACAAGTGGCCGTCCAGGAAAACCTGCAGGGCCAGGGCATCGGTAAAAAGCTGGTGGCCTATGCAGAAACCTTTGCGCGCGAGCACTTGTTCAAAACCATGGTGCTGCACGCCCGTGAAACCGCCATTCCGTTCTACCTTAGCCAGGGTTACGAAAGTTTTGGCGAGCCCTTTACCGAAGTGAGCATCCCGCACCGGTCGATGCGGAAAAAACTCGACTGACCTTTTCCATGTTTCAACTCGTATCTGAATATACCCCCACGGGCGACCAGCCCGAAGCCATACGCCAATTGGTGGAAGGCATCAACGACGGCGAACCGGCCCAGGTGCTGCTAGGCGTGACCGGCTCGGGCAAAACTTTTACCATGGCCAATGTGGTAGCCCAGGTGCAGCGCCCTACCCTGGTGCTCACCCACAACAAAACCCTGGTAGCCCAGTTGTATGGCGAATTCCGGCAGTTTTTCCCGAATAATGCCGTAGAATACTTCGTGAGCTATTACGATTACTACCAGCCCGAAGCTTTCATTCCGTCGACGAATACTTACATCGAAAAAGACCTGGCCATCAACGAGGAGATTGAAAAGCTGCGCCTGCGCACCACTTCCTCGCTCATGAGCGGTCGGCGCGATGTGCTGGTAGTGGCCTCGGTGAGCTGCATTTACGGCATGGGCAACCCGCGCGACTATACCGAAAAGGTCATCCGCCTTTCGGTAGGCAACAAGGTGCCACGCAGTTCGCTGCTATACGCCCTGGTCGACAACCTCTACAGCCGCACCACGGCCGAGTTCAAGCGCGGCACCTTCCGCGTGAAGGGCGATACGGTAGATATTTTCCTGGCCTATGCCGATTTTGCCTGCCGCATTGAGTTTTTCGGCGATGAAATCGACCATATGTCGGCCATCGACCCGGTGAGCGGTGCCACCATCGACAAGCTCAACGACATCGCCATTTTTCCGGCCAACAACTACGTTACCCCGCGCGACAGGCTCACCGACACCCTCTTCACCATTCAGGACGATATGATGAAGCAGGTGGACTATTTCAAATCGCAAGGCCGCTTTTTAGAAGCCAAACGCCTCGAAGAACGGGTGACTTTCGACCTCGAAATGATCCGTGAGCTGGGCTATTGCTCGGGCATTGAAAACTATTCGCGCTACCTCGATCAGCGGAATCCGGGCGAAAGGCCCTTCTGCCTGCTCGACTATTTCCCGCAAGATTACCTGCTCATCCTCGACGAAAGCCACCAAACCATTCCCCAATTGCGGGCCATGTACGGTGGCGACCGCAGCCGCAAGGTGAACCTGGTAGAGCACGGCTTCCGTTTGCCTGCCGCCCTCGATAACCGTCCGCTCAAGTTCGACGAATTTGAAGGCCTCATGCACCAGGTGGTGTACGTAAGTGCCACGCCCGGCGATTACGAACTCATGAAAAGCGAAGGGGTGGTGGTGGAACAGCTCATTCGTCCAACCGGATTGCTCGACCCGCCCATTGAAGTACGCCCCATTGCCACCCAGGTCGACGACCTGCTCAACGAAACCCAAAAGCGCATCGAAAAAGGCGATCGCGTGCTGGTGACCACCCTCACCAAGCGCATGGCTGAAGAGCTGGCCAAGTACATGGCCAATTTGGGCATCAAGTGCCGCTACATCCACAGCGAGGTAGATACGCTCGACCGCGTAGAAATCCTCCGCGACCTGCGCCTGGGCAAATTCGATGTGCTCATTGGGGTAAACCTGCTGCGCGAAGGCCTCGATTTGCCCGAAGTATCGCTGGTAGCTGTGCTCGATGCCGACAAAGAAGGCTTCCTCCGCAGCGACCGTTCACTCACCCAAACAGCTGGTCGCGCCGCCCGTAACGTGGATGGCAAGGTGATTTTTTACGCCGACAAAATCACCGATTCCATGCGCTCAACCATGGAGGAAACCGCCCGTCGCCGCGAAAAGCAGATGGCCTACAACACCGCCAATGGCATTACGCCACGCGGTATCATCAAAAGCAAGGAAGAAATCATGGGCCAAACGGCCGTGCTCGACATCCGCGGCAAGAAGGAAAGCAAGCAGAAGTACTATGTGGAGCCGGAAGAGGCGAGCATGGTCGCCGATCCGGTGGTAGAATACCTCTCGGCCGACAAGCTGCAAAAGCTGATTCAGGAAACCAAAAAGAAAATGGAAAAATCAGCCCGCGAGCTCGACTTTATGGAAGCAGCCCGTTTGCGCGACGAGATGTTTTTGTACGAAGAGCGTTTGAAAGACCTGAAGAGCTGAGTTTTAGCTACTCAACCGCTACCAGCATCGATATTTCTACGTTCACTCCTTTGGGCAAACCTTTGACGGCCACGGTTTCGCGAGCGGGAAAATGCCCATCGAAATAGCTGCCGTAAATGCTGTTTACCTCAGCAAAGAGGCTCATATCGCTCAAAAAGATGGTGGTTTTGATGGCCTTGTTAAAGTTGGTGCCCGCAGCTTCGAGCACTGATTGCAAGTTGCGCATCACCTGATGGGTTTCGGCAGCCAGGCTGTCCTGCACCAGCTCACCACTTTGGGGGTCGAGGGCAATTTGTCCCGACATATACAGCAAACCGTTGTGCACGATGGCCTGGTTATAGGGGCCGATGGGAGCTGGAGCCGTGGAAGTATTTATGATTTGCATGGGGCTACGTTTATCTTTGCGTGAAGATAAGCTGTCATGTCAATACTTTTCATCGGTCCTGAAAACCGCCGCCAATCTTTGCCCGCCTCTTTGGCTGCTTTGCCTGCCCGTTTCCTCGTAGCAGGTGCTCAACCTACTGCTGCTGATTTGCAGGGGGTGGAACTGGTTTTCGACCTGGAATTTGATGCGCATCCCGAACGTTTGGGCATGTATGCCACCCAAACACACTGCTTTTTCTTTTTGCACAGCAACCGCATTCAGTTGGCCGCCGTTGCAGCCGATTTGGGTGTGCGCATGCCGCTCTTTCATGTGGCAGGTATCAATGCTTGGCCCGATTGTTTGGCGGCTACCCCCTGGGAAGTGAGCGTGGCAACCGAACAAGCCCTCCCGGTGCTCACCGAAAAGCTGCATGCTTTGGAGATTCCTTTTGTGCGGGTTGCCGACCGTGTTGGGATGATTACCCCACGCATCATTTGCATGA
>Ga0075157_10001726_pt1 | contig 13366 bp, 7 predicted proteins | sample JI81BgreenDNA_FD_70967 | JGI IMG/M metagenome (GOLD analysis project Ga0075157, IMG submission 70967) | Wastewater effluent complex algal communities from Wisconsin, to seasonally profile nutrient transformation and Carbon sequestration -... | ecosystem: Engineered > WWTP > Effluent > Algae...
ACATTATACTCTACTTGTCCGTTTTCTATTGCCTTCTCACCAACCAATTGACCTACACTATTGTATAGTTGTGTTTGAGCTTTTTGAGTCTGAATATTTTTCAAATCAATGGTAAAGCCTTTTTGAGCTGGATTTGGATACAATTGTACTTCTCTTGAAAACTCATCTTCAAATGCTGTTGTCTCAGTTGTACGATACTCAATTGTTCTTCCGTTAGACGTTGCTGTTGTAGAACCTCTTGTACCTCTAATTTGATAAATATATTTTATTCCATTTTCTAAATTAGATCCTGCATCTGTATAGGTAGTTGTATTAGCAGCCAATGTAGCTATATCTTGAGCTGACGCCAAAGCATCAGTAGATTTTCTTCTTGTTACAATGAAGTTAGTCTCATCTGTAGAGTTGTCATTCCATCTCAAATCTACTTGACCTGTTACAAAGAAGTTAGGAGAAGTACCTTGTTGGTTTACAACCACCAATCCACTTGGACCTGTAAAAGGTTTTTCTCTTACAACAATCAACATCTCTGAAACATCTGTTTTTGCTCCATTAGTAACTGTTAGTTTTACAGTATAAGTTCCAATGTTATTGAAAGTAATAACAGGAGGATTTGCAGTACCAGCAGAAGTAGCTGAATAAGTTGTTTGGGAAACACCTCCCAAAGCAGTTGTTGCAGCATCAAAATTCCAAGACCATGAAGTAATTGCAGGCTCTGTACCTGTTATCCCAGATTTGTTTGTAAATGTTACTTGCACACCTTGTTCTCCTGAAGTTACATTTGCACCAAATAAAGAGAATAATGTATTACCCAATAATTCTTTTCTTCTTGGAGAGTTTAATAAGACTGTACGAACTCTATCCATTTGTTGTTTAGAGAACATATTCATACACTGATCAGAAGTATAATCCATATAGTTTTCTATTTGGTCAGGTACACTTGTCTGACCACCGTACATGGGTTCAGATGTAGAACTACATTTATCAGCAGTAAGCGACGATGAACAAGCAGCAGGATTATTAGCTCCTGTCGTAAAAGGAGTATCTGAACAATAATCGTTGAAGTTAGCGTTGCTACAACCAGCATCACCATCACCCCAAATATGTCTAAGCCCCAACCAGTGTCCTATTTCATGGGTTAGAGTTCTACCTTTATCACAATTGTTACAAATAAGGTTTGCAGCAGAAACATAAGGAGTAGAAAGAGGTGCTCCACTAGCATCATAATTTGTACCAAAAGCTCTCCAGTTGATAACAACTCCATCTGTAGTTGCTCCCCCACCTGTAGGTACTCCTGGTAATGTCGAACCAGCAGGGAATTGAGCATATCCGAATAAACCTGTATCATTTGAACCACTAAATCTCACAGACCAAATATTACAGTACTTAGTAGCATCCCAAATAGTGTTAGGTTTAAGTATATCATCGCATTCAGTTGTACTCCAAGCTGTTCTACCACCACCCCAAGTAGCAGTTTGTCCATTGATACGCTCTATACCAGGCGTTGCCAAAGTGTTTCCATTAGGGTCTATTGTTGCTGGATAAAATTCTAAATCAGGAAATGCTCCAGCTAAAGCTGTAAAAACAGCTCTTGTTTGACTCGCATCAGGGTTTGTTCTTTGAAAATCTTCGTTTAATACTCTGATTTGTGAAAGAGCCTGAGCATCAGACATGTTAGGGCTATTATTACCTTGTGCATCTGCTGTTGCATGAATGATATGAATAATAACAGGTACTCTGAAAGGACCTCCTCCTGTTCTACCATTTGCACTTGGTAATCTTTTAGAAAGAAAATCTTGTTTAAGCATTTTTTTGCTCATCCAGTTTTCAAAGTCCTGAATAGTACCTAGTTCAGGATACTTTGCTCGCATTTGTTGCTCGTGTATGTGAGAAGCACATTTTTCTTGTGCCCAAGCCATACAACTCATAAAAAGAAAAAATAATACAGATAGGGTTTTCTTCATGATTTTGTGTAGTTTGTAATTATATTGCAAATTTATCTTTTTTAAATTCCATTAGCAAGATTTTTATAAAGTTTTCAATTTGGTTTATAAAATTTTATTTGGCAAACAACCATAAAAAAAGAGGTATTCATTAAAAATACCTCTTTTTATTTATACTACACCAACAGATTAATTGATTACTAAACGTTTGATAGCAACTCCTTTATCTGTTTGAATTTTCAAAATATACATTCCTTTAGCCATTCCTTCTACATTATACTCCAACTGTCCATTTTCAATGGATTTTTCTCCAACCAATTGTCCTACACTATTGTATAGTTGTGTTTGGGCTTTTTGAGTCTGAATATTTTTCAAGTCAATGGTAAAACCTTTTTGAGCTGGGTTTGGATACAATCGTACTTCTCTCGAAAACTCATCTTCAAATGCTGTTGTAAGTTCTACTCTAATACTTCCAGTGACAGAGCCTACTTCAGTACCTTTTTTAGCTGAAACTCTATAGTTGTAAGTAACACCAGACTCTACTGCATTGCTTGAGCCAAAAACATCAGAATAAGTAGTAGTGTTGGCAGGTAATGTAGCAATAACAGCATAAGATGCTATAGGTTCAGAGTTTTTCTTTCTTTCTACTATGTAATTATCTTCACTACCAGAGTTGTCATTCCATTGCAGGTTTGCTTTATCAATCACTTTAATATTAGAACCAGTACCTTCTTTATTGGTAAATTGTAAGTTAGATGGAGATTTCAAACCTGATATAATATCAACAGTTATTGAACCATTTACTGTTCCATTAGAAATGGTTAATCTTACTTTGTAAGTTCCAGCTTTACTAAATGTAACATTACCAGGGTTTTGAGATGTTGATGTTGCAGGGCTTGCTCCTCCTAAACCATCTACGTCAAAATTCCAAGTCCAAGTTGAAATTGTATTAGGAGTTTCGTTGTCTCCCATCCTTCCAGAGCCTGAGAAAGAAACTTGATCGCCTTCTGTGATAGTAGTTTTGCTTGCTGTGATGTAGGGATAAGCTCCTGTAAGAACTGGGGCTGCTACTGTTGCTGCTGCTGCTGTTAGGGTATTTCTACGTGGGCTATTTTCCATAACGGTGTACATTCTTGTTGCTTGGTCAGCAGAGAACATATTCATACACACATCGGCAGAATAATCCATATAGTTTTCTATTTGGTCAGGGGCATCAGTATTACTATAATCAGGTTCTAAGGTTGTACAAGTGTTACGAGCTTGAGATGTAGCACAATTAGAAGTTAAAGGGGCATCTCCAGTTACAAAAGGAGTATCTGTACAATAATCATTTGAATTGGCATTAGAACAACCAGCCTCACTATCACCCCAAATATGTCTAAGACCTAACCAATGTCCTATTTCGTGTGTAGTTGTACGTCCTCTGTCTGTACCTGCAGCAATAGGGTTTGTAATAAAAGGACCTCCAGGTGCTGCTGCCCCTGTAGATGTATAATTAGAACCCATAGATTTAAAATTGATCACTACTCCATCAGTATTTGCTGCTCCTGCTGCGGGCATACCTGGTAAAGTTGAGCCTTCTGGGAATTGAGCATATCCAAACAATCCACTAGAAGAAAAATTTACACACCATAAATTTAAATATTTGGTAGGATCCCAAATAGTATTAGGTTTTAATTGAGTATCAGAATTACCACCCGGACCACTCCAAGCAGAAACACCAAATTTCGTAACACCATTGATACGCTCAACACCTGGCTCAGGGAGTACATTTCCATTAGGATCTTTGGTTGCAAGTACAAATTCTAAGTCTGGCATAGAACCCAAATGAGCACTAAAAACAGCTCTTGTGCTAGATGCATCGGGGTTCGTTCTATGGAAATCTTCGTTTAGAACACGTACCTGTGATATAGCTTGTGCATAAGGAATATTTTGGCTTCCATTTGCAATAGCAGAACCATCATGAATTACGTGGATAATCACTGCAATTTTATAGGGTCCACTTCTAGCATTTGGATTGCTTCTTCGCTCATTTATTTTTTGAGCCATCCAAGCCTCAAAACCTTGAACAGTACCCAGTTGAGGATATTTTGCTCTTAGTTGTTGCTCAAATATGTGTGCAGCACACTTGTCCTGTGCCCAAACAAACTGAGTCATCAGAAAAAGAAATAAAACAGATAGGCTTTTCTTCATAATTTTTTTATTTTAAAGAATTCTAAAACACTACAAATTTAGTTTTTTTTTATAGAAAACCAATAGATTTATGATTTTTTCAAGGAAAGTATAGTAGTTTATTTGGCTTTTGAAAAAATAAAGCAAATATTTGTATGCTTATTTCCTTTTGATTACCCAAAATACGCTAAGTTTATGTATCTTTTTATTCACCAATATCCTATAGAAATTACTTCCTTTATTGATTCCTCTAGGAAATTTAATTTATTTATTGATTTAAAAGAAATTTCGTTCAGCCCTGCTTTATTTAAAGGTTTATCTGGCGAAATCCTTTTACAAGGAGTGGAAATGAGTAATTTTTCAAAAATTTTATTGTGGTTAGATAAGAATGAAAATCCTGCTATTCAGAAAATTACGATTTGGGTAGAACAAGAAAAAGCCTTTAAAAAAGATTTAGAAAAAACCTTTGATGTAATTAGGGCTGCTGGAGGCATGATTATAAATGCAGATACATGTTTGATGATTTTCAGGAGAGGAAAGTGGGACCTACCTAAAGGAAAAATTGATGATGGTGAAAGCTCAGAAATTGCAGCTATCAGAGAAGTAAAAGAAGAATGTAATATAGATGCTGAAATACAGTCTAAAATATGTACTACGTGGCACCATTACTGGGCTATGGGTAAAATTATTTTGAAAAAAACAAAATGGTACTTGATGTCTACTGAAACACCTGATACCATTCAGCCCCAACGCGAGGAAGATATTGAACAAATTGTTTGGATGACAAGAGAAGAAGTAAACCAAGCTCTCAAAAACAGCTTTACATCTATTGCTTATGTAATTGACAACTTTTATGCGTTAGAAGCACACAGGTAAGCATTATACAAATCAAAATAACGATGTTCTAATACTTCATCAAATACATAACTAAACGAAAGAGATTTAGGTTTTTTGCCAAAATCTACTTGACGAATGTACTTATACAACAAATTGAATATACCAGAATCTTTGCTAATTTCACCATAAAGTTTTACAATGCAAGTTTCGATATCTAGTTTTAGTTCATCTATTGCAAAAAGTATATAATAAACAAAATCTTGAGGGCTGTGATAATAATAACGATTGTTGAGCAATAAATTTCCTTCTTTGATAATCACCATATTCATATATCTGTTTTCTATACAAATATACATTTCGGTTTCAGAAGAAGCTTCCCCTAATGCTCCTGCTAAAAAAGTATCTGCTTGATGCATCACTTTTATTTCTTTACTGGGGTATGCTTTTTGAACCCAGTCTAAATACTCATTTTCAACATAAAACACACTCTGTGTTTTGCTTTGACTATAATGAAAATTTCTAACAGAAATATTTTCTATTTGATTGGGGTAGAAACTTAAATAAGAGGCTATTCTTGAATCATCGAAAAATTCATCAGGCACAGTAACGTATCCTCCTGTACGAGCAACCAGTACTACTTCTTTCCAATAACCAGCCTTCAAAACCAAGTGGTTTTCGTAAATTGAAGAAAGTTGAGCTACTGTTTCGGCTCGATTACCTACTCCCGAAAACCTATAGTCTTCTAGTAACATACACTTTTTCTGTGCTTCATCTACAACAATAGCACGCAAATTCTTATCTTCAATAGACAAAAACAATCCATATTGTGATAGATTATTAATATCTAAAGAACTATCATTTATTCGATGGGTTATTCTGATTTTCTTATTAAGCTCGTCCATTTTATCCTTAAGCATGACATCAACTTCGCAATAATACTAAAAAAACTGAAAAAAGAATATTTATCCAAGAATATTTCATGATTTATTAAAAAAATTAAGCCTTCAAGGTATATCTTGAAGGCTTAAAATTATTCGCCAATCATGACAAATGCTCCCCAAAAATATGGATGTTTATATTTTTGCAGGATTTTATTCTGAGCGTTTCTGAAAGCTTGTGTTTTATTGTTGGTTTTCATCCAATCTTCATAGAATGCTTGCATAAGTTCTTGTGTAGCAGCATCATCTACCTTCCATAAGCTCATTACCAAGGCTTGTGTTCCAGCTATTTTAAATGCTCTTTGTAAACCATACACTCCTTCACCTGCTTGAACTTTTCCTAGCCCTGTTTCACAAGCAGAAAGTACTACTAAGGCTGTATTATCTAATTTTAAATTCATTACTTCGTAGGCTGTCAAGATACCATCTTCTTGATCTTGACTTTTCTTTTCACTACGAAAATAATCTGTTACACCTGCCAATATTAAACCCGAACGAAGCATAGGGTCATCTCTTTCTTCTTCGTTTGTAGCAAAACTGATTGATTTATCGTGATCTTCTTCGTGATGAGAAGGGATAAAAAAGCCATGTGTTGCAATATGAAGTAACTTAATTTGAGATGTTTCATTTTTTACATTCGATTCAGTAGCATTTTTATCTGTTATTTTCTTCACTTGTACAGTTTTGCTAGCTTTTAAATATTCTTCTATACTTTCTACTTCTTTTTGAGTAGCTGGCAAGCCTGCAAAAGTACTGTTTCTAAGCCAGAAGCCATCTTGATTATCTAAATCTACTACATTTTTGCTATCAACAACTCCATTAATCTGATAACTAGGGTTACCAACCAAAAGAGCTTTTCCTGAAAGTGTACCAGTACTTTTTGCTTGTAATAAATCTTTTGCACTGGTTAGAATAGCAATATCCTGTTTTTCTAATAAATATTTTTCAGAATTTGTATCAAATAATGTAGCTGGATTGATTTGAGTAAATACTCCATCTGCTGAAAAATATACTTTTTTCATCCCTTGAGTAAAAGGCTCAAAAGGTTTCCAATATTTTATATAACTTTCTTTGTCTTCTTTACGGAATTTAATGGTATTTTTATAAAATACCAGAGCTTCTTCTAATTCGATTCCATTATTTAAAATAAATACTTCGGGTGCTTGAGTATTAGATTTTTTTAGTACAAAAACCACATAAAACACCTTACTTCCATCACCTTGTATATGAGTTATTTCAAATAATACTTCTTGGTCTTTTAGTTTGCCTTGAATTTCTTTCCAAGTATTTAATTGAGCATTAAATGCTTCTCCAAATGATTTCGATTTACTTGAAAGTTCTTTTTCTAAAGCTTTTGCTTTTATATCCAAACTATCAATATTAATATTACGACGTTTGAGTTCAACTGTTCCTACATTATACAATTTAGCAATCATTTCTCTGAGTTTCAACCATTCTTCATATTGAGCAATCAGCTTACTGTCAGAGCTTTGCAGTATTTCTTTACGAGCTTTTCCTGTAGAATTGAGGACAATTCCTTTGGTAGCCACCAATAACTGAAAAGCCTCTTGTGCCAATTTATCACTATCAGGGCTTTTTCGAAGTACCGAGTTGGCTGCAAATAAAATAAAATTATCAAGAAAAGGTTTATTTGTTGCAAAAAACTGCCTTTTTTCATTTTCGCTGAGTGTACTGAAATTCTTTTGAATTTGATCTAATGTGTTGGCTGATAACTGTCTGAACAAAACGTTTGCTTGCTGATATTTTTGCTGAGTTTCGTAAAACATTGCAAAGTTATTCAGAGCTGAGATAGTTTTAGGATGTTTATCACCCAAAGTGGTTTTTAAAATATTGAAGGATTCTTTATACAAGTTTTCAGCTTGTGTAGGCTGATTTGTCTTTTCATAAAGTACAGCCATGTTATTCAAACTACCTGCATAAATTGGATGAGTTACACCATATATTTTCTTTTTGAGAGCCATTGCTTGTTTAAGAAGTGGCTCTGCTTTGGTATATTGTTGTGTAGTTTGGTAGAAATTAGCCAAATTATCTAAAGAAATCGCATATTCGGGATTGTCTTCACCCAAAAAATTCTGTCTTATTTCTAAGGCTTCTTTATACAAAGGTTCTGCTTTTTCTAAATTGTTTGTTTTTTTGTATAAGGAAGCTAATGCATTGAGTGTTGTTGCATATTCGGGGTGTAGTTGCCCCAAAACCTCTTTACGAATAACCAAAGCTTTTTGGTAAGCTGTTGTAGCTTCAGGATAACGCCCCATGAGTTTGTACAAAGCAGCTAAATTTTGTAAGGTTTCAGAATATTCGGCAGACTGTTCAGTGAATAGTTTTTTTCTAATTTCTAAAGCTTTGTTGAGTAACGGTTCTGTTTCGGCGAATTTACCTGCATCTTTATACAAAGATGCCATATCGTTGAGTGTTTGAGCATATTGAGCAGAGCTTTCTCCTTGTTTACTTGCTAAGATTAAATTTTGTTTATAGATTTTCTCAGCCTCCTCAAAATGCCCTAAAGATTTGTAAAGTTTAGCCAAATCGTTCTGCAAATCCGTATAAATAATATGCCCTTCACCTAATTTCTCTTTACAAGTTTTCAAAGCTTCCTTGTAGAGTTTTTCGGATTCGGAATAACGTCCCTGATTTTTATATAAGCTTGCTATATTTTCTAATGCTTCAATGTATGCTGATGTTTGATTATTGATATTTTCTTGATAAATATTGAGAACTTGTTCGAAATATGCTTCTGCTTCTTGGTATTTACCTGTTTCATAATAAAACGCAGCAAGAGCCATCAACCATTTTGGATAAGAAGGAGATTGTGTAGCAGCCTGAATATTGATGAGTTCTTCGTAATAAGGACGAGCTTCTTTGTATCGCTGAATCCCCACATAGCAATCAGCTAGATTTGCCAAATTTTGCCAATATTGTGGATCTTCTGTACCTACCAATTCTTTTTGTTGTGGAATAATTTGCAGATAAAGCTTGATAGCTTGCTCAAAACGGCGTTCACTGGAGTATAATTCTGCTAGAGCAGCATTTACTTGCAAAGCTTGTGGAGACTTTTCTTGTTTAATTTGCTTTAAAACCTGTAAACTTTGTTGGTATGTTTTTTCAGCTTGGGTGTTTTTATTTTGTTCTTTGAGAGTATTACCTAAGTTTACCAAAGCATTTGCATAGTCTATGCTATTTTTCCCATAATTTTTCTCTGAAATTTCCAATCCCAGACGAGAATAGTTTTCGGCAGCAGGGAAATTTTGGCGTAAAAATTCCAAGCGAGTTAAATCATTCAATAATTGAGAGTATTGAGGTGACGAAGCTGACTTGCTTTTTTCTACTTCCATAGCCTTTTCCAATACTTTCGCAGCATTGTTAATATCTTTGTTATTTAAGTATAATCGCCCTAAAACGCTTAAAACTTCTGTATATTTTGGATTTTCTTTAGGGTTATTTTTCTCATAAACGGTTAATAATTGCTCTAAAATAGTTTTTGATTTAGCACTTTGTCTGGTTTCTTCATAACAAACAGCTAGATTGAGCATAGTAGCTTGAGTATTAGCATTATTTTCTCCTAATTGTGTTTTTCGAATGTTTAGAGCTTGTTCAAAAAAAGAAATAGCATCTTTGTATTTATTTTTTTGAGCTAATACAATTCCATAAGCGTCTAAAGCTACTGCTGCATCAGGGGTTTCTGACTTATTTTTCTGATAAATATCTACTGCTTTCAACAAGTTTTTTTCTGCGTCTGTAAGTTTACCAGCCTTTATTTGCCCCAATGCCTGATTGGTCAGTGTTTTGGCAAATTCGGGGCTTTCTTGACCTGTTGTATTGGGGTTGGAGGCTGTACCTTGTTGATCTTTTTTGAGTTGTGCTAGTAGCTTATCCGATTCGGCTTGTTTGCCAGTGGCAGCATATAGTTGAGCTAATTTATCTATTGTTTTGATGTAATCAGGGTGTTGGACTCCTACCAATACTTTTCTGATTTCAATACATTTTTTATAAGCCATTTCAGCTTTGGTAGCATTTCCTGCTGAACCTTGTATATTGCCCAAGTTATAATAAAAAGAGCCAAGTTTTTCACTTCCTTTTCCTAGAGCTTTTTCGGCTAATGGTTCTGCTTGTTCACCATACGTAGCAGCTTGTGAGTAGTTTTTGGCTTGAGTTTCTTGTACCATTTTCTGATACAATTCTGCAAAATCTTGTGCTTTTAAGTTGCTCAGAAAAGTTATTTGCAAAAAACTAAGAGCAACAAAAATCTTGAAAAAACGCATAGTAATACTAAAATAAGGTGTATAATAATTGTGTTTGACGATTTTTATTGTATTTGATAAAGCTACATAATAAAATTTGCTTTTCAAATGAATTGAAAAGCAAATTTTGTTCTAGATCTATTTTTTATCTTTAATCTTTCTTGAATAATGAATCTACAAATTCGGTTCTGTTAAAAATCTGTAAATCTTCTATTTTTTCCCCTACACCAATGTATTTTACTGGTATTTTAAACTCTTCAGAAATACCTATCACTACTCCTCCTTTGGCTGTTCCGTCTAATTTGGTAATGGCTAAGGCTGTAACATCAGTCGTTTTGGTAAATTCTCTTGCTTGTTGCACTGCATTTTGCCCCGTACTCCCATCCAAAACCAGTAAAACTTCATGAGGAGCATCAGGAATAAACTTTTGAACCGTTTTTTTCATTTTGGCAAGTTCATTCATCAGATGAAGTTTGTTATGCAATCTACCTGCTGTATCAATAATCAGTACATCAGCTTTCAGTTCCGAAGCTTGTTTGGCAGCTTCATACACCACACTTGAGGGTTCTTTATTCATACCCAATTCAATTACAGGTATTCCAACACGATTTCCCCAAATTTTAAGTTGCTCTACGGCAGCAGCTCTGAACGTATCGGCTGCACCCAAGACTACTTTTTTGCCTTTCTGATGATATTGAGCCGCTATTTTACCAATAGTAGTTGTTTTTCCAACCCCATTAACACCCACCACCATAACCACATAAGGTGTATTGAGGGCAGGGATTTCAAAGTCTTGTAAATCTTCGGACTTATTTTCAGCAAGAAGTTCTACAATTTCTTCTTTAAGAATTTTATCTAACTCGCTTGCATTTAAGTACTTATCTTTCTTTACTCTCTCTTCTATTCTTTTGATAATTTTAAGAGTAGTATCCACACCCACATCCGAAGAGATCAGAATATCTTCTAATTCATCAAGAATTTCATCATCCACCTTCGATTTACCAGCAATTGCCTTGCCGAGTTTACTAAAAAAATTGGTTTTGGTTTTTTCTAGACCTTTATCTAGAGATTCCTTTTTTTCTTTTGAAAACAATCCAAAAAATTTCACAGCAGTAAAGTTTTAGCCACACAAATGTATGAATTTTCTATGAAATTGAGGCTTTTTATTTTTATTTTTATAAAAACTAAAAAAAGTTGACAAAAAACTTGCAGATTAAAAAAAAGTACGTACCTTTGCACCACGTTAAATCGCGGGGTAGAGCAGTTGGTAGCTCATCGGGCTCATAACCCGGGGGTCACAGGTTCGAGTCCTGTCCCCGCTACTCTTTCAAAACCTTCAAATCGAAAAGATTTGGAGGTTTTTTGTTTTATAAAATATCCTTCATTACAAACTTAATAGTATTATATTCATCTGTAATAGCAATGTTTTTTGTAAATTGCAAAATAACATCCCTTTTACACCTATGAATCCCTTCCTGACGAAAGTTATTATAGAGACAACCCTTAAAAAGAAGAAAAACCCAAAGGATTACTCTAAATATGAATTAGCCAAAGCTTTTAGAAATTTTAAAATTATTTTGTTTAGAACAATCAAAGACCTTATACTCATTATATTAGGCATTTTTTCTGCCTCTTTTGGTTTTAAAGGTTTTCTTTTAACTAATCATTTCATTGATGGTGGTGCAACAGGGATTTCTCTGCTTATTTCTGCCACTACTCACATACCTTTGTATATTCTGCTGATTGTCATCAATATTCCTTTTATTATTTTAGGTTATAAAATTATTGGTAAAAAATTTGCTCTAAAAACTACACTTGCCATTATTGGGCTTGCCTTGTGTGTTGGAACAGTCGATTTTCCGAATGTAACCAACGATAACCTTTTAGTTGCTATTTTTGGAGGTTTTTTCTTGGGTATGGGTATTGGGCTTGCTGTAAGAGGTGGTGCTGTGATTGACGGAACAGAAGTTTTAGCCATTTTTCTCAGTAAAAAACTTGGAACAACCATTGGTGATATTATTACGATTATCAATATTGTTATTTTTTCTGTTGCAGCTTATTTACTTTCTGTCGAGATAGCCCTATACTCCATGATTACCTATCTTGCAGCATCTAAAATGCTCGATTTTGTGATTGAGGGTATTGAAGAATACACAGGTGTTACTATTATATCGCCTCATAGTGAGGAAATTAGGCAAATGATTACTCAAGAAATGGGACGAGGCGTTACCATTTATACAGGAAAAAGAGGTTATGGAAAATTAGGTGAAAATGCTGATATTGAAATTGTTTATACAGTTATTACAAGGTTGGAAATTAACAAGTTGCAAACAGAATTAGAAAAAATAGACCCTCATGCCTTTGTAGTCATGAACAGAATTAAAGATACCAAAGGGGGTATGATTAAGAAAAGACCTTTAAAACATTAGATTATGAAATTTCTATGGATAACTTTCGTCTTTTTTGCTTTCCACTTGAGTATTTTGGCTCAGGATTGCCTCCCCCTAAGAGATGGAGAGTATGTTCTTTTTTTTAAAAACTCTCCTTTTAAAGAAAATATTAAAATTGTAGGTAAAAAATGGTACTCTGACTTGAATGGTGAAGTTACAGAGTTTGAAATTATAGAAATAAGTGATTGTGCCTTCAGGCTCGAAAGTAAAATACCCCCAGATACAACTAAAATGAGTAATTTGGAGAAAATTCCTGAAAAAAGAGTTCCTTATTATCATATTACTAAACGTGAGAAAAACGTCTATTATTTTACTTTAAGAGTTGATTTGCATATTGAAAGTGATTCTGGAACGTTAATTCGTAAAATGATATACAGAAGGAGTAAAAATTAGATGATTTCATATTACTTGTGGTAGGCAAATTACAAGAAAAATAATATAGCAAAGTGTTTAGATACCTCACTCCGTTCGGTATGACTAAAAAAAATGCATCATAAGTTTTATGATTGCTTCGTTGCACTCGCAATGATGAGGAGAAACGTCATTACGAACCGAATGAAATGAGGTGAAGTAATCTCAAAGGGTTCAGCGTAGCTAAAATAAAATTTAGTATAACCACTTTTTTTATATACTCCAAATAGTTCTAAAATTTCTTAATGTTTACTCATTAAACGTTACAACATTTAATTTTTCTTTAAAAACACCTCATATCTTACATCTATTTTTAAAGCGATAAACTCCTTTTAGAGTTTATTAAGTCATTTTTTTTC
>Ga0075157_10001727_pt1 | contig 13363 bp, 11 predicted proteins | sample JI81BgreenDNA_FD_70967 | JGI IMG/M metagenome (GOLD analysis project Ga0075157, IMG submission 70967) | Wastewater effluent complex algal communities from Wisconsin, to seasonally profile nutrient transformation and Carbon sequestration -... | ecosystem: Engineered > WWTP > Effluent > Algae...
TCGTACCGACAGCCTGGTCTTGTCAAAAGCTTTCCAACGAGCTTTCCAATCGTGGTGCGATCGCCAGTTTTGATTTATTGTTAATTTTGCCAAGTCCCGATCGACTGTTAGGGAAAAAAAATTATGCAAGCAACCAACCAAGAAGGAATTATCAATCTGACAATCCACTATACCAACGGCAAACAGCAACACTTCCAGTTCATTGCGCCAGAGGGAACAGTAGGAGAGCAAGCAACTTTAGGCACTCGCCTGCACAAAATGTTGACGGCAGACCCGATAATTCTCGAATTGGCAGATAAACTGGTAGTTATCCCAGTTCACAACATACAAAGTATTGAAATATCGCCGGTTCCTCCCAAATTGCCAGAGGGTGTGCTTTACCCAATGCGAGAAATCAAGAAATAGCTAAGGTGTTCTGCATCTAAATTAAACTGCAAAGGCGGGCTGAAACCCATGTCATGCCGAGTTTGAATAAGCATAAATGTGTACCCATTAAAGGCGCAAGAAGTTATTACAAATAACGATAAACATAAAAAAAATGTTGCTGGTTGTGAAACCAGTTACGAAAAAAAATGCAACAGTAGACAAGCTCCCAACCCTTATATTGTCACTCATGCCCAATCTAAAATCTAAAATCTAAAATCTAAAATAGTATGACGATATATGTGGCGTGAGTGAGGGGAATAATTGCAGATTTCGCAGACTTTAACTTACCAAAAAAAATGCTAGAACTCCACTGTCACACAACTTATTCCGATGGCACTCTCACTCCTGCCGAACTCGTAGCCGCGGCCGCTTCATCGGGGGTTCGCGCCTTGGCTGTCACGGATCACGATACGATGTCGGGTTGGGATGAAGCCTTCGCCGCTGCTGCTTTGCACGGTATTGAAATAGTCCCCGGACTAGAACTCAGCACCGTTCACAACGGCCGTTCCCTGCACATTTTAGGTTTTTATCCTGATGCAAATAAGTTGCGCGTTCCTTTGAACGATCGCCTGGAAGGAAGGTTTCGCCGATCGCAGGAAATGGTCGAAAAATTAGCAGCAATGGGATACGCGATCGAACTGCCAAAAACATCGCCAGGAATGGCACCGGGAAGGCCTCACATTGCCTCTGCACTTGTAAAAGCAGGTCACGCGAAATCATCGCGGGAAGCATTCGATCGCTGGCTGGGAGATGACGGCCCGGCTTATGTGCATTACGAGAAATTCTCGATCGTCGAAGGCATTGATTTATTGCGAAGTTGCGGCGCAGTACCAGTTTGGGCTCACCCTTATTTATTTCGCGGCGGCGGTGTTGAGGAAGTTTTACAAGAATTAGTAGATGCTGGTTTAATGGGAGTTGAAGTATACCATCCCACCCACAGTTCTAGCCAAATCCAAAAGTTAAAAGATTTGTGTCTTCATTACGGTTTGCTAGCAACTGGTGGCAGCGATTATCACGGCCCCGATCCGGAAAGGAAAGCCGCAGATAGCACCCAATTGAATATGCTGCATTTGCCGTTAGAATTACTCGAACCGATTAAAGTTGCTGCGGCGAGTTTGAAATAGTTTTTTAGGACTCATATTTTACACCATTCTCAATTAGGCTTTTATGAACAGGCTTTTCGGCCTGTTCCACAAGAAAATTTATCTTTTGTGGAACGGGCCGGAGAGCCCGTTCTTGAGAATGGTGCAACATCTCAGTTATGACGAATTTGGCCGACGTATTCAGTGGTAAAAAAAAGGAAGCCTTCGCTTTGTGAGTGAGTAATTTGCACAAAGTAAATCATCAGCAGAAGACCGAGGTCAAGCAGAATATAAATTAATATGAAGTTAAAGGCAATTGCAGGTGAGTTAATTTTACAATGTTACTATAGCAACTTGCCAAACGGAGCTTATCATGACTACAGAAGACAGAGCGAAGGCGATCGGCAAAAATTTAGAAGGCAAAGCTCAGGAAATTTTAGGTAATATTACGGGCAACAGAAAAGACCAGGTTGAAGGCAAAGCCAAACAAGCCGAAGCGGCTGCCCGCCACGCAGCAGAAGATGCAAAAAATGCGGTTAAAAATCTGGCAGAGCAAGCCAAAAGGTCGATCGACAAATTGTAGAAACCGCGCTATACCCAATCCTGGCGAAGAGTATTCGCTTCATATCAAATCCTTTGCTATCAAGGATTTGATATGATTTATTTTTGGAAGGTGCAAAAAAATGGGTGACTCCTGCGATATCTCCTCAAAAGCGCACTGGAGAAGTCCCTATTAGACCTCTTGCAAAAGATTTTTATGATATAATGAAAATGTTTGCTTTAGTTGATTGAATCCCAACTCCTCACTGCTTTTGGCTCGGAGCATTACCACGATTTTAATTCGACTAAAAAAATAAAATTAATTTTCATCCCGAAACAAATAGCTTACAAGATAGTGGCTATCAAGGGATAAAGAATGAGCGCACCAATAGTTATCTCCCTAAAAATCAACCTAAAAAGGGGAAACTGTATCTTTGAGAAAAAGACTACAATAGAGTTTTAGCACAGGAGCGAATAGGGAATTGAACAGGTTAATCGAAGTCTCAAATTTTTTAAAATATTGTCGAGTCGTTATGGTCTGCTTTGTAATTTGTTGTCAGCAATTTACAATTATGAGTTGGCTCTAGGGGATTCAATTTAACACCTGTGATGATAACATATATCTTTTTTGCAAGAGGTATATTATTCCAGATCGATAACCAATTACCAAGGAATTCATAATTATGTCTGCTGTTAGCTTAATTCAGGCCAATTCCTACGATCGCCAAATTTTACAAACATCTTTAGAAAGTTTGCTCGCACCCTTGGGCGGAATCTCGGCTTTTGTCAAATCGGGCGATCGGGTTTTACTCAAACCCAATCTCCTCACCGGTTCTCGCCCTACAAAAGAATGTGTCACCCGCCCAGAATTGGTTTACTGCGTCGCTAAAATGGTCATTGAGGCGGGAGGAAAACCCTTTTTAGGCGATAGTCCGGCTTTTGGTAGCGCGATGGGTGTGGCAAAAGCTAATGGTTATTTGCCTCTGTTGGAAGAACTGAATTTGCCAGTTGTTGAGTTTCAAGGAAAACGCTACGAAACAGTCAGCAAAGATTTCAATCATCTGCGAATTTGCAAAGAAGCAATGGAAGCGGATGTAGTGATTAATTTGCCCAAACTCAAATCTCACGTTCAATTAACGGTGACAATGGGCGTGAAAAATTTGTTCGGCTGCGTTCCCGGCAAAATGAAGGCTTGGTGGCACATGGAAGCTGGCAAAGATAGCGCCAGATTCGGTGAAATGCTGGTAGAAACTGCTCGGGCAATTAACCCAAATTTGACGATTTTGGATGGAATTATCGGTCACGAAGGTAACGGGCCAAGTGGCGGCGAACCTAAGTTTTTGGGAATTTTGGCCGCCTCTGATGATGTGTTTGCTTTGGACAGAACTTTAGTGGAAATTATTAATGCCGATCCGGAGGCGGTTCCCACTGTAGCTGCGGCGATGAGATTGGGGCTTTGCTCGAATTTAGAGGCGATTGATTTTCCGCTTTTGCAGCCGGAAAATCTCAAGGTTTTGGATTGGAAGTTGCCCGAAAGCATGATGGCGATCGACTTTGGTATGCCCCGCGTGGTGAAGTCGGCTTTCAAGCACCTTTATATCCGGTTTATAAAAGAAAAGTTCAGCATCAAGGCTTCGCATTAGCGAAGACAGAAGGGGTAAAAATTTTTTTTACTCCTTCTACTTCGCCAGGGTAATTGTCAAAAAATATTATTATATTACAAGATATATATTTATGTAAAGTTTATAATAAATTTGTTATAAATCTATGGTTTCATTACGTAGACCTGCTTAAACCGCATAATGTAACACCATGTAAACAGGTTTAAGTCAGCCATTAGAGAGCATTTGGAGACTTTGCCCTCGTTTACCTAGGGGCGTTTTTTCCCATCGACTTACTTAAAGCATTGAGATCGCCGTATTCGCAACTCGCGCTCATTCTTGCTAGTTAGATGATTTTACTTAAGTAAAAATACTTAGAACAGCCATTGCTTTAACCAAATTCACCCTAAAATTGCACTTTTCTTTATAATTTACCCCTAAACTATAAAGATTTAGTAAAGCTCGGAAAAGATTATTGACACTTATACGTAGATCGCAGATGATTGCTACATATCAAACAGACCTCCCATTAAATAATAAAGGTCTAATCCAGTTGCTGAATCAATCTTAAGTATTAGATATCTCCGAAACCGAGTCTGAAATGCTTCTCGTATCAGGCGGCGAAATTAAAATTCGGTAAATGTCTGTTATATTGATAAACAGCCCTTGCCAAGAACAGCAAAGATTCACTACCGCATCAACCGTAAAAACTTACAATCAGGGAGTCCCTAACCTATGCTTACTAACAACAATCTGACTATCGTACAGCCACTCAAAGTAAAGCTTTTGCCAAACGGTGAAGTTTTACTCACCCGCAAATTGATTGAAGCAGTTGGTGAGTTAGCCGAGTATTGGTCGGGATCTATTACGGTGATGATGGAAGAAACGAAAAAAGACAACGACCAGATAGATTCAAAAATATTCAAACTTGATGAATTGCCATTCAAACTGGAAATAATTTCTTTTGACAAAATCACCCCAGCTTTACTACATCAGCATCAGAGTTCGCTGGTATTGGCAGCCCCGGAATACAGACAGAACCATATCAGTAAAGTGTGTAAAATAGCGGGAGTACCGTGTATTTACGTTTCCGAATACAGTCTGAAAACTCGCAAACAAATCGTGAATGTGAGTACGAGCAATCCCTTGCTCCGTTTGCGAAGAATTATTTGGACTTACATTCAGGAATATAAGCAGCGCAAGGCAATCGCAATGGCAGATGGATTGCAGTGCAACGGCACCCCTACTTACCAAGAATACAAGCATATCAATCGCAATCCACAGTTTTTCTTTGACACGCGGATTAGCGAGGATATGTTAGCAACAGAAGCTGATATTGAACGGCGCACTGAAAACCGCTCTCCAGATATGCCTCTGCGGCTAGTATTCTCAGGTCGCCTAATTAAGATGAAAGGAGCAGATCATTTACTTGAGGTCGCTAAAGAACTCAAACAACTGAAGGTGAAATTTGAAATGTTCATCAGTGGTATTGGTGAATTAGAAGAGATGATGCACCAGCAAATAGCGGCCAATCAACTTAATGATTGTGTAAAAATGCTTGGAGTGCCTGACTTTAAAACAGATTTCTTCCCCTTTGTGAAGAACAATATTGATTTGTTTGTTTGCTGTCACCGGCAGGGCGATCCTTCTTGTACTTACATAGAAACTATGGCTGCTGGCGTGCCGATTGTTGGCTATGCTAACGAAGCATTCGAGGGAATTGCAGAAATGTCGGAGACGGGATGGGTTGTGCCAATGAATCAGCCTAAACAGATGGCGAAGAAAATTGCAGAACTCAGCCACAACCGGGAAGAAATTAAATCGATGTCGTTCAAGTCCCTCAAGTTTGCTCAACAGCACACATTTGAGAAGACTTTTCAAGCTCGCGTAAAACATATGCACGCTATTGCCTACTCAACGCGGCCTAATCCAGTCACCGAAAGTCAAGTATGTGATGCTCCCGATATGGTTTTGGCGTACAGTCAACTGCCTTAAGAATCCTTCTGCCTATGATTGAGACAGGTTTCATTAAGGTAGCCACGGAAATCGGAGGTTTTGTAAAGGCAATGGTTGAGGCGAGCGATCGTCATTAGATTTAGATGTTTTTCTCAAACTTAATAGCATCCAACTCGACTGGGCGATCGCACTTGTTCCATAGGTTATCAAGTATTCTTTAGTGGGTTACATTTTCTTGGCAACTATCAGATCCCACAGCAACTATAAACAATGGAGCGACCAACTCATTTTCCTTTCCACCGGAACTGGCAAAACTAACAGGGGTTTTAAGTAGGTAGGCGGGATTAAACCGAATACTGTAACAGTATGTAAATAGGCTTAAGTTAGCCAGTAGAGATCATTTAGACATTTTACATCGTTTACATAGTGGCGTTTTAAAGCGCCGACTTATAAGCTGTTGCGGCCTTTAAATTGTATGTCAAAAAAAAATCAAAGTCTTGTGGGATGGGCGTCCTGCCCGCCCTGAATATACAATTTAAATGCGCGACTGCTTACCAATTTCCTAAAGTCCTGCTACAGAGATATCCTATCAAATAAATTTCCATCCCCTCAAAGAAGCAATAACTTCCAACGTCAACTTATTTAACTATTTTTTCTCCGCTGCTCTCAACTCTTCTATTTGGTCAAATCTCAACCATTTCAATGTTTTTTTACGTAGCCCGACAGTCATTCTATGGGGTTTACTTCCGGACTGTATGGGGGTTGAAACAGCAGGGTAAGCTCATCTAATTTGGGATAAATTGTACTTGACTTTAAGGGCAAGATATAAAGGATCATCGTGTCAAGAGTGGTTCTTTTGAACTCATTTGAGATACAGCATATTCCATGTAGATGTGGTACACACAAGAAGAGCGATCGCCTGCTGTTTGGTGCGGATACACCCGTCAATCTGTAAGTTTTATCGACCTTTTAAATAGAACTTGCAGATTGATGGGTGTATCCGCACCTTATTTACTACAAGATAGTGTGTACTACATATACATGGAATATGCTGTATAAACACCCTAAACATACAGCATATGCCCAAATCTTATTCAACAAAAAAACAGGGATTAATGCAAAGAAATTCACCCGCATTAATCCCCAATTATTCCAGATTAGATTAAGCCAGATTAAGCAGCAACTAAACCGCTGTGTCTCAACAAAGCTTTAGTGCTCGGTTCGCGTCCCCGGAAAGTTTTAAACACTTCCATCGGGTGCAAACTGCCGCCCAATCCTAACACTGTATCTCGGAAGCGCTTGCCTGTAGATGCGATCGCACTTTCATCTTCCAAACCCGCTTCCTCAAACGCCGCAAAAGCATCAGCGCTGAGCACTTCAGCCCATTTATAACTGTAATACCCCGCCGCATACCCGCCCGCAAAAATGTGTCCGAAAGCGCACAAAAATGCGTCTTCTTCCAGAGGAGGCAAAACAGTCGTAGTTTTAGCGATACGGTTGCGGACATCGGCCACAGTTTCGTTGCCGCCCGATCGATAGCGGTGATGCAATTCGATGTCAACGCTGCTAAAATGTACTTGCCTGAGCATGACGGTGCCGCTCATGTAGTGGCGCGCTGCTAGCAGTTTTTGGTAGTAGTGTTCCGGCAAAGTTTCCCCGGTTTCGTAATGCTTTGCCATCCCGAACAAAGTCGCGCGATCGTAACACCAATTTTCCATAAATTGACTGGGCAATTCCACTGCATCCCACTCAACATTATTGATTCCCGAAGCCCCCGGATAGTCTACCGTTGTCAGCATATGCTGCAAACCGTGACCGAATTCGTGAAACAAAGTTTCGACTTCCAAGAAAGTCATTAAACTCGGTTTGCCGTCAACCGGAGGACTTTGGTTGCACACCAAATAAGCCACCGGCAACCGCGTAGTTGTTTTTCCCGCTTCGACAAATTTAGCGCGCACCACGCACTCGTCCATCCAAGCACCGCCGCGCTTTTCCTCGGGGCGACTGTAGGGGTCTAAATAGAAATTGGCGATCGTATTTCCTGCTGCATCATCTATTTGGAAATAGCGCACATCTTTGTGCCACACAGGAGTTTGACCGTCCGCCGCAGTTACTGTCACACCGAACAGCCGCTTTACTAATCCAAATAATCCCTCTAATACCTGTGGCAAAGCAAAATAAGGCCGCAATTCTTCGGCACTAAAAGCAAACTTTTCTTCCCGGCGCCGTTCCGACCAAAAACCAATATCCCAGTGCTTCAAATCCCCAGCTTCCGCCGCGCCTTTTTCGGCAGCAAAAGCTTTCAATTCTTCTAAATCTTTGACAGCAGCATCATAACTAGCCTGACGCAATTCTTCTAACAAAGCTTCCACTGCTGCAACATCGGGAGCCATTTTGCTCGCCAAGCTCAATTCGGCATAACTGCTAAACCCTACCAAAGCAGCTTTTTCCTGGCGCAAAGCTAAAATGCGATCGGTCAACGGCCAGTTATTCAATTCTCCGCTACTTGCTCTGCCGATAAAAGCTTTGTACAACTTTTCGCGCAAGTCACTGCGGGTGCTGTGCTGCATGAAAGGGCCGTAACTCGGAAAGTCTAAAGTAATCCGCCAAGGGCCGTTTTCGGCATCCGCATTTTCTTCGCCGGCGCTGCGAGCGGCTTGAGCTGCTAAACTCAACAAACTCGGTGGCAAACCGTCAATTTCGTCTTTGTTTGTGAGGGTGATGCTGAATGCTTTGGTAGCGTCGAGGACGTGATTAGAAAACTGGGTAGTAATTTCGGCCAATTCTAATTGAATGGCATTAAAACGATCTTTTTGCTCGCCTTCTAAACCGACGCCGGAGAGTTGGGCGTCTCGGAGAGCGGCTTCGACAATTCGCTTTTGAGCTGACTCTAAGCTGTCCCAATTTTCGCTTGCCCGCAGCGCTTTAAAAGCTTCATAAAGCGGTTTGCTTTGACTGAGCTTGCTCCAAAATTTTACTACTTCCGGCTGCACTGTTTCGTGAGCCGATCGCAGTTCCGGGCTATTTTTCACGCCCATCAAATGTCCGACAATGCTCCAGCTCCAATTTAAACGCTCTCCGAGTCGCTGCAATGGTTCTACTAAGCCGCTCCAAGTCGGCTCTACAGAGGCTTCTAAGGCAGCTAGCGAGGCTTCTAGTTCGGTCAGCAGTTGGGTGATGGCGGGGACTACGTGTTGTGGTTCGATCGCGTCAAATGGGGGCAATCCTTGACCGATTAGTAACGGGTTATCAGCAATAGTTACGGTTGCAGTCATTGATTTTTCTTGTAACAGGTTGAAAACAGTTGAACTAGACAGATTAGCTTTTAATCTTTTAACACAGTTGTCGAAAAAGTAGGACTCGATCGGGCGTGAGTCGGAGAGTCGGAGAGTGTCGAGCGTGTCCGAGGGCAAAAGTATTCCTTCTGACTGATGACTAATGACTGCTGACTAATGACTACTGACGGTTCTCTGGTGTGTGCTGCAACTCCTTGACAACTGAGATTAAGCGCTTGAGGTGAGGTTTGACAACTTCTTGCTGCTCGTGTTCCAAACGGTGGATTTGAGCTTGGACAATCGACAAATCCGCACTCGATTGGTGTGCGGGAGCTTGCAGTTGGCTTTGCAAATTGGCCATGACTTTCTGGATTTCCAAAAATCTAGTATTTACTACTTCCCAGTCGTCTCTGGTGATAGAAGTTTCTGCCAAGCCTTGCGTCGCACTTTGCAGTTGCTCTATAGCCTGTTCCACAGCTTGGAGATTCGCCCGTTGGCCAACCGATAAATCTTGCAGTTGTTCGCTCACCTGCTGGCGGACATCGAGCACAGCAGACGCCACGATTTCTTGCAAAGAAGCTACCGACTCTCCTAAACTCAGTAACTGCCGCTGAATATCGATCGACTCCTCAACAGCCTCATGCCTAGGTAGTGCAGCCATTTGCTGGCGCAGCGCTGCAATATCTGCAGACAACTGCTTGCGTAATTTAACAATTACCGTCACCGCCGTTTTTTCGACTTTATTGACAGACTTTTGGACTTGGGCCATTTCCGAATTTTGATGCACCCGCACTTGCTGCTCGAACCGATACCGGTTAGCAACATTCAGCGACAAAGCCAAAGTTAGGGGAGCAACCCCGTAAAAAGCTTGACCCGACACTGCCACCGCCAGGGAACCCACACCAGAGGCCGCCAGAGAGGCGTACTCTGCCATCTCCAGCCAGTGCCTTTGAGGAAAACTTGGTCTCAAGTGGTTTGCAACAGAGGGTTTTGGCTTCCGCACGGCTCTTTGGGTCATAGTATTTGCTCGTTGTGGGTAAGGTTGCGAGACTGGGTGGAGCATCGATTTCTATCCTTTTTTCAGTTATATGTTTTAGATTATTTCTTGGCACTCTTCTATTTTTACCTTTGTGAGTAAGTTAAGGATGACTGACATATTATTATGTATTTGGGAGCCTGTGGCGATCGCCCCTAATTTCGGCTGTTAAAAGCTTCGCCCCCACGCGCCCTCTATTTTACAGGAGTTAGCGCGATCGGGTTCGGGCGATCGACTTCGGGCTGCCCAGGCTCACCGAAAAATGCCTAAGACTATTTTAGATTTTAGATTTTAGATTAAAAGTTAAAAAATGCGACCTACTCAGGGCGATCGTCGTTTGGAGCTTGTCGGGAGTTGCCTTTTTGTTCGCCCATTGGTATAATCTACTCTTTCTCAATTCCCCCTCTCAAATTTACTGTAAAAATTGACCAATGAACTCAGAAAAACCCGGAATTGGCGATCGGCTAAAGTCTATTTTCAGTATCGCCATCTTTATCATTCTCGTACTAGGAGTAGGCTTTTTAAGCGTGAATTTTATTTCAGCTCTCTATGCAAAATTTTCTTAAAATTAGTCCTGGACGCATGGTGTCCCAGAAACCGGGTTTTTTGCGAGAATATTTGGTCGCAGCCACAGATTCCCTGAAAAACCCGGTTTCTTTGGCTTTGATGCGTAAGTCCTGAAAATGACTGATGAGTAACGTTCTTTTTTTAGATTTCCAATTTCGCCGAAGTTGTCGGGAATGTGGAATATTGTGTTTTTTTCAAAATTTATCATAATTTCAACTGTAAAGATTGTGGTCTGGGTCTAGCCAGACAATATAAAAAACATTTTCACTAAAAAAGCCATGCACCCTGCCGTATTCATTAGCAGATATTTGAAACTGGTAGGGAACATTTACTAGCTCGTCTTCATTGGGAATGCCAAAGCCATTAGGTTGAGTAGTATTTTTCCAAACTATGCCATGACAGCGCAGACTTTTACTCTGATTATTGATAATTTCTTGAGCATTCAATTGTGACAAATCGCGCAGCCTTCTCAATAGAGATGCTAGATACTTAGCATCTCTACCGCCAATGGAAAACTTATCTTTATCATCCTGATAATACCGGAAAGAAAAACTAATTCCTTCCGGTATTTTTACATCCAGACGATTGATGCTAGATAAAGATGGCTGGCGGCGTATATCTGCTTTTTTAATTTTCTTCGATGACACGGGTTTTGTAAAAATCTCTCATTAATTCCTTGGTAATAATAGCACGAGAAGGTTCATCTTTTGGCAAATTCCCTCTAGCCTTAATCCAAGGGTCTTCACGGCGCACCATCAATTCTAACTCATAGGCATCGCAAAAGAAATACTCGTCGGATAACTCGTCTAAAAACTCTTGTACTTCTTTGGGAAACTCTGGTTTTTCGACTTCTTTCAGAATTGGCTTCCAGTCAAATTGTTCTTTGTATTCATAAAATAAAGCCGGGATAGTCGGCCCGTGCACCCAAGCTTCAAAATCTTCATCAAAAAGCGGTGTATCCTCAAAGGCTAAATACCATGCTTGGGCGTAGTACAATAGTTTTTGTAGCTTGTGGTTGCTGAGATAGGAGCCTACATCATTCGCGAACCAGATGTAGTAATCAGCGAGTTTTGAGGCTGTTGTGACTGTAGTTATTGTGGTCATATAACTCGACTAAATAAGTTTTGTATTCTATGATAACACAGAGTGTTAACAGTTAACTATTATAGGTTATAATATGTTTGTTTGCAGTTAACTTTTTTTCAGGCAAGGTTAAAGTTGATTTTTGATGTAGGTAGGCAATTAGAGATTGTGCAGGCCATTGAGCGGGTGAGAGACGGAATTTTCTGGAAACCAGGAAAAGCAATGTCTCATTTACTCAAAAGGATTAATTTAGGTCATTTAGGGCCGGATGCGACCCTTGAAGAATATAATGGAGTTATCAGTTTAATTGTCAGGGATGCTGATGCTAAAGTTTATGTGTATGTCTACGGAGAAACGTTTTATCCGACAGTTACCAGCAGTGTAAACAACACAATATGGCTGGTAATGATGGGCTTGGATGGAGTTTTAGAAACGGCTTTTCCTCCAAAGGAACCGGAAAGCTACCTGGCTAATTCAATGTTTATTTATGTAGGTTTAGTTAAGGATTTGTTATGAATACTTTGGTAAAAAACTATTGTGTAATGGTTGAATTTCCTGATGTGAGTGGGGCTGAACATTTAGAAATGTTGCAACTTAGAGATGAGTTGGCAAAAGTTGAATCTCAACTGAGTGAGGAAGAGAAAGGTGTATTAGCAAATGCAGATCGACGGTTAGTTGAACAAGCAAGGGAGTTTTATGAGGAGTTGTCGAGATTTGTGGATTTAATGCAGAAGCGCAAATTTGAGGAGATTACACCTCAGCGTTGGTGGTGGTATTTGGATGTTTTGGCATTGTTGCCGAATTTGAGGAAACAAGAGTTGACAAGCGGTGTTGTTTGAAATGTTTATTCACTGTCGATGTTTGTTAAGTGCGATCGTCTAGTTTTGATATACTGCTTTAGTACAGGTGGCAAAGTGTAAAGACTTTCCTGTTTTTCGATCAAGCAGCGCCGCGATAGAGATTGCAATGCGTTTAGCAAATCGGATGATGATCTTTGTGCATTTTGTAGCAATGTGGCGACGTTGACTGGCTGGTTTTCTGTCGCCAACAATGACATGACTTGTTTTTCTAGTTCGGAAGTGCGATCGTACTGCTGTTGTAAAACATCTTTCAAATCTTCGGGTAACAATATGGTATCATCTATTAATAACTCATTCGCGCCGATTCCCAACTCTTGAATCAAAGTCGCCACGCTTTTTAACCAGAAGGGGTTGCCTTGGTAGCGGTGAATGAGTGCTTCGCAGTTATCGATTTCTACTAATCCTTTATCTCTGAGAATTTCTCCTGCGGCTGCGGTGTCTAAGCCAGTGAGTTGTAAGGTACGAATGGGAGTATTTTCGCTGGTGAGTTGAGGAACTTCTTTCGGCGGTTCCCAACCGACTAGCAGAAAGCAACTTTGATGGGATAATTTTTCTATTTGTTTGAATAGGGAGCGATATTCTTCGTATTTTGGTTTATATTTTCCTGCCAATTCGCCACTACAGAAAAGGTTGTGAATGTCATCTAAGACTATTAAACAGCGATGGTTTTGTAAATATTTAATCAGCGGTAAGGGTTTCTGGTTTGTTGCGGATGAATCAGGGTTTTCTGACTGGGAAAAAAGCTGTGTTAGGTTGGATTGCAATTTATCTATGGTGGGGAATTCGTCTAGTGTGTACCAAACTGCGTACTCAAACTCGTTTTTGATTTGTTGTACGAGTTGTACTGCTAGGGATGTTTTGCCGATGCCGCTGATACCGGTGAGGGTGATGAGGCGGCAGTTTTGTTGTAGAATCCAGGTTGTGAGGGTTTGGAGTT
>Ga0075157_10001730_pt1 | contig 13352 bp, 9 predicted proteins | sample JI81BgreenDNA_FD_70967 | JGI IMG/M metagenome (GOLD analysis project Ga0075157, IMG submission 70967) | Wastewater effluent complex algal communities from Wisconsin, to seasonally profile nutrient transformation and Carbon sequestration -... | ecosystem: Engineered > WWTP > Effluent > Algae...
GCATCCGCGATTGTGAAGTGCTTGAGGAGCCTAGTTTTGTGGAACGTTATTCCTTTGTTAAGGAAGGGAAGCCTAGTTCTGTGCAACATTATTCCTCTGCGAAGGAAGGAGAATCAATTGAAAAGACTGTTACTTACTTTTTGGCTTTTGTAAATTCAATGGAAGTTCAGTTGCAAGTAGAGGAAGTTCAAAATTCGGCCTGGAGTTCCTTTGAGGATGCTGTTAAGCTGATTACTTTTGATGGGAATCGGCAAGTTTTAAGGGAAGTCAAAGCCTTTTTGGACGCGAGGAAAGAGTGTTAACGAGTGTTGGATACACACACTTGTTTATGTAGGATGTGCATTGTTCACTTTACGCTATAAGTAGCCTGTTAAAGCACTTTTTGGGTTCGCGAGTGTTAATATCTAGTCCGGTTATACGATCGCAATTAAGTTTGTAGTAAGGACTTTAGTGCTTAGTGACTGCAAGCTTTAAGAGAGAACTCGATTCCTTACTACAAACAAATTATTTGGTTAGATACCCAACTTCTTCAATAAGTCGGGTATCTAGGTATTCGGTGTGATTATTTGTTGATTTTCTGAGCTTCGGCGTGGTGTTGCAAGCGAGAGAAAACGTTATAGGCGTCGGGGCCGGGAGTATTGTGTTCCTGAGCGCCGTCGATGGGGCCGTCAATGGCTTTCCAAGCAGGAATTCCGCCTTTTAGTTCGGCTACTTTTCTAAAGCCTGCTGCGCGGAGAAGATTGGCGGCTTCGGCGGTTTGTTGGTCGTTTTCGCCGTAGATGTAGATATCGCGGATGGGTTCTAAACTCGATTGTGCTCGTGCGACTAATTCGTCCATTGGCATCATTACGGCGCCGGTAATGTGGCTTTTGGTGAAGCTTTCAAAATCGCGGGCGTCGATGATTGTGAGTCCGGGTTCGCCCCAATCTAAACGGGCTTTGAGGTCGTGGCTAGATGCTTGAGCTTTTAAACCGGGAGGGGTCGGAGTAACGTCGGGAAGTTTTTCTTTGATGTTGGAAATTTGGTCGGGAATAGTTTTCATGGGTAAAAAGTTGTTCAATGTTTTGATTGCCATTGCAATGTAACAAGATGTTTAGGTTGCATTCGTCTTTCTAAAGGCAGAATCGAGCATTGAACTAAAGTCGCAGTTAGGCTAGTTTCCGGGTTATTAGGTGCGGTTGGGAGCGCTACATTTGTTGAGGTTGCTAGAGCCTAGCGAGCTGTGCTTAAAAATGTTTCGATCGCATTTGGTGCAGAGAATTTGAACTGCGATAATGTATCAAACATTTTATTTTATCAATTCACAAGTTTTTAGTCAATCCTCATCTTTTTGGTAATCGAATTTTACTGTGGTGATGAGTGACAAAATTATTTAACAATGAAATAAGCATAAGTTATTCGCAGGTTCGCCCGCGTGCGGAAAAGTTTAAATGTTTGCCAGCAAGGTTTCTGGTAAAATTTAAAAGTAAAAACAAGTATTTAAAGGTATGGATATGTCTGAGAAAAGTGAAGTTGCGGTGCCTATAACTTTGACACCGGAAGAGCAAGCGGTGTGGGATGCGAAGGCGAAAGTTCGGGTACTGCTGAATTTGTGGGATTTGAGCGGCGGGAAGATGAAGGTGAAAAAGGGGGAGTTGACTAAGCGGATTGTGCGGACTAATGAGACGAGTCAGAGATATGTGGAAGTGCTGGGCGAGTTACAGGCGACTGGGGCGATCGAGTATTCGCTGGTAAATCGGGTGACGCTGGTGGAATTGACGGCGAAAGGGAAAGAAGTTTTAGCGGAAGGCCTGAAAAGTAAGGATTCTCTGTTTGAGTTTGATGGTTCTCAAATTGGTACTCGGCTGGGAAATTCTTTGTTGAAGTGGATTCGGCATCAGGATGGTGCGGCAAGTGTTCGGGTTGAGAAAGCGAAGGGGGATGTAGGGACGATCGCATCCTATGAAGATTTTAAGGCTGTGGCGATCGATGTGTATGACACCTTGAACCGGGATTATAACTTAGACGATTTAGTGCCGATTTATCGGATGCGACGGGCGATCGGCGAAAGGGTAGGGCGATCGGAGTTCAATGAGTGGCTGTTGGAAATGCAGGCTAATGAAATTTTGCAGCTAATCGGAGGTGAAATGAAAGACCTCACCGCTGATAAAGCTGAAGATTCAATCAAAACTGCACTTGGTGCAATTCGCTATTATGCCAAACGGCTAAATTCCTAAAATTGTCCTAAATCCTTTTGTAAATTCGTTAACCTCACACAAAAGCCATGACTAATTCTTCTTTTTCTTCGATTGAAGACCTGAACGCGGCTCTTTTAAGTCAAAATCCATTTGCGGCGCCACCTCATCTCAATGCTGGTGATGTTTGGGGCAAGGGATTCTTCGATGTTGAAACAATAAATGCCCACGCCTCTGATGCTGTATTTCAGGCACTCGCTCAAATTCGTGCTGGTCAATACCCGACAACTTCCATCACTATAACTGCTCAGAATGGAACAGGCAAAACTCACGTTATTAGCCGCATCCGCCATCGCCTACAGGAGCATGGCGGGGGATTGTTTGTCTACGCTAATGAATATGGTAACATCAGTCAAATTAAGCAAGGCTTTCAGCGAATATTGGCTGATAGTCTTGGAAATATTGGCCGAGACGGGGTGACACAGTGGCAAGAATTAGCAACGGCAATGGCTAACAATGCTTTAAAGGTTTCCAAACCAAATGCTAAAGTTTTTTCTCCTCAAGAACTTCTGCAACAATTTAATGCCGGCACGCCAAAGAAAGTCAAGAAGTGGGTTAACGAGCTAACCCGATTATTTCTGCAAGCCAAAATAGTTAACGATCCTGATATTGTCAAGGCCATTTTCTGGACGTTCTCCCAGGAGCAATCACTTTTTGCAATAAAATGGTTGCAGGGTCAAGAGCTTGCTCAATACAAAGCGAATGAGTTGGAATTACCGAGTCAATGCCAATCTTTTAAGGCTGTGCTGCAAATCTTAGATTTGATTAGTGAGTACAACGAACTTGTCATTTGTTTTGATGAATTAGACAGAGCTGATACTTTCGACGATATGAGTGGCTTACACATAAGCCAGATTGTTGCTGGACTAATCAAAGATTTATTTCAAAATCTCAATCGGGGTTTGATACTTAGTGTAATGATGCCTGATTCATGGAGCAATAGAGTAAAGCAGCTACCTGATGGAGTATTTAATAAGGTTTCTGCTCATGGAAAGCCTATTGACTTAAAATACATGGATGGAGACTCAATAGTTAACTTAGTTACCTGTTGCTTAGAGAAATATTATGAACGGCAACACTTAATTCCTCATGATCCAATTTATCCCTTTAGTCACATTCAACTCAGGGATCTTGGTAAAGGAGGAAACACTGTTGTAGACGTTTTGAAGTGGTGCAAAGAAAATTGTCAGCCTCCGGTTGATGTTCCCATAATTGCTCCAGTCATTCATAATCCTGTTGAAATTGCTTTTATTCAAGAGCTAGAGACAGACATAGGAAATTATTTAGATGATAATTTTCTGCTTGGTGAGGCTATTTTATTTGGCTTTCAGAGTTTAATTGGTCAAACAGTGGAAAACGTGACGGTTCAGCAAGTCACAGATCAAGTCAAGAAAAATAAAGTTAAGAAAGCTGGAGGGAAGGATAATTATATCAATTTCAAAGTAATTGGTAAAGAGGATGGAAAAGATGTAAGTATTGGAGTGGCCGTGCTTCAGTCTGCTGGTGGTCATGCGTTAGGAACCGGTTTAAAAAGGTTAAATGATTACGAAACTTTTCAGTTGACTCGCGGTTGTTTGGTTCGTTCCCTGAGCAAAAAGATTACCCCATACCTTGATAAAGAGTATCTTCAGCCTCTCAAAAATCAAGGTGGAGAATATGTGGATCTGAAAGAAGATGAAATCAAGCCGCTGTTAGCTATTCGGGCTGTTCATCAGAAGCGGGGAGTTGATTATGAGGTGAGTGAGGAGCAGATTTTCAAGTTTATTGCGGAAAAAGGTGCTGAGAAAATGCTAGGGGCTAACAACCCATTGCTTAAAGAGATTCTTAGCGATCCATCCTATGAGATTCCGAGCGCTTTGATTGCACCTGACCCCGTAAATGAGGAAGAAAACTTTGAGATGTTATCTGAGTTATCTGATGCAGAAGATTTAGATATGTTGTCCGATCTATCTGATGCAGAAAATTCAGATATGTCATGGGATGATTTACTCAAACAGCTTGATTAAGGCTTCATCAACTATCAACTCCATATTGGCACAAATACTCTCATGTCGCTAGTCAACATTGACAGGGCTATCCGTTTACCTGCCCCAGACGTAGAAGCTTTAATCCAAGGGCGAATGATTTCAGCAATAGTTTGGCGAACGTTTAATCCGGGAGAACAATATGCACTTTATCCAGCCGATAATTCTAATATGACCTTGATGAAACCTAAGCAAATGAGCTTGTTTCCAGAGTCAGGTCAATTAGAACTCCCCCTGCTAGTTTTAGATAAAGTTTCGATCAAAGCTTGGGCTAGGTGCGAATTGTGCCAAATGGTAAATGAGCCTGAATCCTTAGAGGCTTTGTCGCGGTTAACAGTCTGGAAAACAGAGGCATTACAGCAAATTCTCCAGCAGCGTCCGTTTATTTTTGTAGCTTACCTGCGGGTTTATCTGCTACCTCAGCCGCTGGAAATGCCAGTGCATCCCAGCGGCAATTTTGTTTCTTTGCCAAAATCTCTAACTGTTACTGATTCAACGCCTGTGTTGAGCGAGTCTATCTTTGCCAAACGCCGTCAAAAGCTGGAAAAACTAGAGCCGCCAGAACATCCAGAATTGGAAGAGTTGCAAAGTGCATTAGTGCATTTATCCACCACCAACCCAAAAGCCAAACAACTAGACGCAGAAATCAAAATGTTTCTAGGTTGGTCGGAAAAATTACCAACAGCCAAACCAGATATAGATTTAGATTGGATTAAAACGATCGCAGCTTTGGGAAATCGCAGCATAGAACTAGAAGAAAAAAAAAGCAACTATCAAGCAGGCACCGATTTTGAGAATATCACACGTCAAAGTCTTGAATTCTTAGGATTCAAGATTGAGAATGCCTACAAAGGCGGTGCTGGTGGCTTAGATTTATTTTGCTCCCAACCCTATCCCTTAGTTGGTGAGTGTAAGGCGGGTAGACTTATCCCCAGTCGAACTGCTGAGGAATTGATTAAACTGGGAGGAATGCACTTAAGTCGGGATAAATTTTTAGAATCTACCAAGTTAGTGATTGGCCCCGGCAATCCTTCGGTGGATATGTTGAAAGCAGCACAAGAGTGGAAAGTTAGTATTATCAATGCCATGACTTTACAGAAGCTAGTTGAGTTAAAAGCTAAATATCCAGGTGCTGTCAACTTAGTTGAACTAAAGCCCTATCTAGAAATGGGGCGGCAAATTGACGACAGGATTAAGGATTATATTGAGAAAGTTGAAAGAGAAATTAGGCTGCGATCGCAAATCATACAAGCAGTGAAACAACTTTGCTCAGATAGCGACTTTCCAACGGTTGTTGAGATTAAAGTTCAATACAATGCTAGATTTGCCGCCACTGATTCTAAGCTGACAAACGAATCAGTAAAGGATTTGACTATAGAACTTTCTTCACCGCTGACTGGTTACTTAGGGCGAATTAAAGGAGACAATTCGCAAAGCGATCGCTTTTATTTCCTGCGCGATTTGCCACTAGATGATTGAGATACGTCAAGGGCGATTCCCTGGGGGATAGCTTCGCTCGCGCGTACTTCATCCAATTTCCTACACAGCATCAGGATCTACGCCCAATTCCCGCAACCTCGCCGCCAACCTTTCAGCTTTCTGCAATTGAGCTTGTTCTGCCTTAATTAACCCTTCTACCAATGGGGGATATAATATTTCATTGACTGATAATCTCAGATTTGGAAATACTACAGATACCATGTCATCTCCCGGCAAATAATCTATCTGTGCATAACTTTCTTCACCTTCGGGAAATGCCGCAACTCGCACCCGCTGTCTATTTTCTGTTGGGTCAACAATCACATATTCCGGCACGTTAGCTAGTTCGTACTCTCCTCGTTTAACTACATAATCTGCTCGCCGATCTTGGCTCACTACTTCTACTACAAATAAAGGTGTTTCGCTCAAGTCTAAGATGCCAGAACCGGGTCTGGCAAGAACTTGTTGCCACAAACTTTCTGTGCAAACAACTACATCGGGAATGCGGGATGTAGCATCTTCTGTTCTGACTCCCACAGAAGTTTTTACGACTAAATCCAGATTATGTTCCGCTAGGTAACGCTGCAATTTATAAACCCAAAATTCGCAGATGCTTGTATGTAATGCGCTAGCCGTTGCCATCGGTATTAATTTGCCTTTGTACAATTCATATTGTACATCGTCATTGCTTTGATAAACTCTGTACTCTTCAAAAGTTAATGTCGGGGAAGTATCGATCTGTTTTTCTTCGACTGCTGGCACAACAGATTGAGACATATATTTTTACCTATCTCGATAGTTTTCTATTATACTCAATTTTGATTTTAACACTCAAGGCATTGAGTACGAAAAGATCGATCGCCCTTATTGACAATCAAGCAATTTGCTCCGGTTAAATATTTGGTTCAGTTCACCATTTCGGCGATCGCCTCAACAAGGCTGTAGCTGCCTCACTATCGAGAGGTTTAGAGAAAAAGTACCCCTGACCGTACTCGCAGCCGATCGACCGCATTTGAGCCAATTGGACGGCGGTTTCGACACCTTCTGCCACTACCTCCATCCCCAAACTGCGGGCCAGCATGACGATCGCCCGCACGATTTCCAAATTTTCGCCCATTTCCCCAATGCGACTGACAAAAGAGCGATCGACCTTCAAAATATTAATCGGGAACCTGTGCAAATAACTCAGAGACGAATAACCAGTGCCAAAATCATCAATGCACAAATCAATCCCCAAATCTCTCAACTGCGAAAGCATCGCCGCCGCCGCTTCCCCATCTTCCATCACCACACTCTCAGTAATCTCCAACTTCAAACAGCGAGCATCAACACCCGTTTCCTGCAAAACTTGCTTAATTTGCTCGATGGATTCCGGTTCTGAAAACTGCCTCCCGGAGAGATTTACTGCTACAGTCAGCCGCGAATTTCCCACAGGTAAATTCAAACTCTGCCACTGAATAATTTGGCGGCAGCTTTCGTTCAAAACCCACAAACCCAAAGGCATAATTAACCCAGTTTCCTCCGCCATCGCAATAAATTCCATCGGGGAAACTAAACCACGTTCCGGGTGCAGCCAGCGCACCAGCGCCTCAAATCCGATAACAGAGCCAGTTTTCAAACAAACGATCGGCTGATAATAAACAGTAAAAGGACATTCCAATTTTAAAGTAGGCAATTGCGACTTCGGACGCTCCAATTTCCGATCGATTTCACTCATCGGCGAGTTTTCCGCCGCCGTCCCACAGGCGAAATCCACTATCGAATATTTCAAATTTAGTTCTTCAACAGACTCCCGCAAGTCGTGTTCCAAGTGCATCAAAGCCACAGCCTGAGTGTGCATCGCACTGGTAAAAACTTCGTAGCGAGCTTTACCGAGAGCTTTGGCTCGGTACATCGCAATATCAGCATCGCGCAAAATATCTCCCGGCCACTGATATTTGTCGGTACTCAAAGCAATGCCGATGCTAGCAGTAATTAAAACTTTATTACCTTCCAAATAAAGCGGTCGTTCGATCGTTTTGAGAATTGCCTTTGCTTGGGCGATCGCCTCATCAACACCTTTAATTTCTTCCAGCAAAATCACAAACTCATCTCCCCCCAGACGAGCCACCGTATCGCCGGGCCGCAAACAAGTCAAGAGACGGCGAGCCACAGCCACCAACAGCCGATCGCCCGTGCGGTGTCCCTGACTGTCATTAATCACCTTAAACCTGTCCAAATCCAGAAACAGCACCGCAAACTGATAGGTTGGATGCCGTTGGGCGCGGGCAAAAGCTTGCCCCAACCTGTCAGTCAACAAAGCGCGGTTGGGCAACTCCGTCAGCGCGTCGTGCAAAGCATCGTGCAACAATTGTTCTTCAGCCAGCTTGCGTTCAGTCACGTCGTGACAGTTGACCACAATTCCCCGCACCGAAGGTTCCTCGAGCAAATTCGTCGCCACCGCTTCCAACACGCACCAGGAACCCTCCTTGTGCTGCACTCGGTATTCCGCCATTCCCAGGCTAACTTTCGGCATTTGCATGACACCTTTGAACACTTGATCCACTATCAGCAATTCGTCAGGGTGAATCAAGTCAAAAATAGACCGGCCCAGGACTTCCGCCGTCGGGTAGCCCAAAATCCGCTCTAGGGAAGGAGATACATAGCGGCAAAAGCCTTTATCGTCGAGAATCACAATAATGTCTCTAGCATTTTCAATCAACGATCGAAAGCGCTTCTCGCTTTGCCGCAGCTCTTGTTCGGTGCGCTTGCGATCGGTAATATCGGTATTCATGTAAATCAGACCGACAATTTTCCCTGTAGGGTCTTTAATAGCATCGGCCCGCAGCAACACTTGCAAAGTTTCACCGCTTTTAGTGCGGTTAGTAATTTCACCAAACCAAGAATAACCCAGGGCGATCGTGTCGAGTACCTCCCTAGCCACTGCGGGGTCAGCAAAAACTGCCGGTATACCTCCGGCGAGTTTAAATTCCTCTGCCGTGTCCCACTCAAATAGCTGAGAAAACGCTTGATTTTGATAGATGTGAGTGCCGTTGGCATCGCTGATGCCGATCGCGTCACTCGAACTTTCCACCGCCTTGCGAGTCAGCACCAGAGCTTCTTCTGCCCGCTTGCGCTCGGTAATGTCAATGCCGACCAGACAAGCTGCTTTGCCCCGATCGTACTTTTGAGCCACAATCAAATAGTATCCCTCCGACTCTCCTCCGTCGGTTTGTACCTTAACGTTGAGTTCTTTAACCGCTTCCGTAGCGTCATCGGCAAAAAACTCCACCACAAAAGAGTTAAAATCCGAGCTAGCGCCCAGAAAACCAATATCTTGACCGACAAAAGCCGACGGCGGCAAACCATGCAGTTTGGCTAAGTGCTGGTTAACCCCCAAATAGCGCAAATCCGAGCTAATCCAAGATACTGTTCCCGGAACTGCTTCCAAAATCGTTTGCAGTTGGTCGTTAGCTTGCTGCAATGCTTGCTGCACTTCACATATTGGTTCCGCCAAGTCAGATTGAACTCCTACAAAGTGAGTCAAATTAGCGTTGTCGTCTCGCACGGGAGATAGCGATAATTTGCTCCAAAAAGGAGTGCCGTCTTTGCGGTAATTTTTAATTGGTGTCTGGATTTCTCGACCTTGGCGCAAGGCCTCGCGGATTTTAGCTACGGTAGTTCGATCGGTATCCGGGCCTTGCAAAAATCGGCAATTACGCCCCAAGATTTCACTGGCGCAGTAACCCGTCATCCGTTCAAAGGCCGGATTGCAATAAATTATGGGACAATCTGGTGCATTGGCGTCAGCAATGACAATGCCGCAGCTAGTAGCGGCCAGGGCTCGATCGCGCGGCCACAGTGCTTCTGATGCAGTATGGCGATCGTCGGCACTCCCCACTTCACCTAAATTAGAAATTGACTGGTTCTCCCGATCTCCCATCAGCCGAACTTTCAAGCAAACCTTTACAATTTCCGAGTTGTTTCTTACTCTAACGTTTTTCAGGACTCGCGCAACGTAAATTGTATCTTCGCATTTAAGTAAGGAATGAGAATTAAATAACTTCCACTCTTGAAAGTGGGATGGGCGTCCCGCCCGTCCGTTTTGGACGGGCGGGACGCCCATCCCACAATAACAATTAAAATTGTAAGTTATTTAATTCGCGATCCTAAGCGGGATTTCACGTTAGTTGTTAGTTGTATTTTATACGCTTGCTGTTCGGCATTTAAAAAAGCACATCTTCACATCCGCAGTGAAAAACCCTCTATTCTTCCCCCCCTCAGACTCTCTCCCCCTCCCCCCTTCTCCCCTTCTCCCCGCGCCCCGGCAATCACGATCGGCAGCAGCTTATTTAGCAGGAGTTGCGGCTTGAGAAGTCGGTGGCGCAATATTAATTAATGGCAAAGTTCCGCCTCCTCCCATTACTGTCGGAAACTGGCCGTTCCATTTTTCAATAGCTTGCTGCTGCAAAATTTCGGCTGTTAATGTTTGCCGCTGCAAGCGTTGAGCTTCGGCTTTACCTTTAGCGCGGTTAATTTCAGCTTGAGCATCTTGGGTGGCTTTTTGAACTGTAAATTCTGCTTGTTTAGCTTCTTGTTCGGCTATTTGTTTGGATTCGATGGCTTTGCTAAATTCGGGAGAAAAGCCAAAATTTATTAAAGAAACATCTCTGACGATGACGCCGTAAGGTTCCAAACGCTTTTTGAGGCTGTTGTCGATTTCTGTTTTGAGTTCTGTGCGCTTAGTAATAATTTCTTCTGCGGTTTTTTTAGAAGTTGCTGCTTTGAGAACTTCCGAAATTGCCGGACTCAGAATGCTGGTAACAATTTGTTCTTCGTCTCCTATTTGTTGAAAAACTTGATTAACTTTGGCGGGGTCAACATTCCAGTTGACTGCCAAATCTGTAGTAATGCTTTGCAAATCTTTGGATGCTGCATCTGCTTTCAAATCGGTTTTTTGTACCCGCACGCTGAGAGTTTTTACAGAGGTGAAGATCGGTAAAATCGGGTGGATGCCTTCATCTAAAATCGCGTCTTGAACTTTCCCGAAGCGCATCATAACGCCCCGTTCCCCTGGGCCGACGAGGGCAAAAGGTCTTAAAATTAAGGCGGCGATGATGAAGACGATGCCACCGACGATGTAGAGAGCTAGGTTGTACTGAACACTTTGCATGGTTTTCATATGTTAATTCAGCTAAGTTGTTTTACTGGATGTTAGTTGTCTATTCGCTCTTATCTAAGATTATAACTTCCGGTTAATGGTGCAACAACTCATAAATTTCTTTATTTTTTTCATAAAAGTCATAGGATTTTGAGCGTCGGAAAGCTTTTTAAATCAAAAAGATATGAGATTGCCGTTACATTGAGGCTCTGGTATGAACAATGGCATTTGTACCTAGCTGAAATTGTTGATGAATAAATGTTTCAATCGTCTTGACAAAGAGGATTTTTTTAGATATAGCAGAAGTAAATAGATAGCTCGATCGCTCTTTGAGAAGCGATAAAAGGGCGATCGGAAAGACAAAGCTTTCTAGAAAGCTAAAAAATCAGAATTGAACAGCTAATTTTTGGGTAAATTTTAATGGTAAATGGCAGGTGCGTGCCACAAAAACCTTTGCGGGTTGCTGCAAGCCAGGAAAGATAGAATTTCCATCTGCGACGTACAGACTCTATTTGTAGAATTGGCATCGGCCCGACTTGCTAAACCCTCCTGAGTAGAAAAAAGACTGCTTGGGCAAGTTGGGAATTTATAGCTACAAACGATAAAAATCCGAGTTTAAAAATGCCCGAAAATAAGTTAAGCTTAGATGAGAACGGTTGAAGAAAAATCAAAATGTTGCAGCGACACCCTTGGCCGCAGACAATTGAAGAGGCGATCGCCATTCAAGAACAGCTTCGGTCAGAGGTAATTACCCAAAATCAACTGGACACAGTTCGGTACGTCGCCGGTGTAGATGTCGGCTACGACAGTGCAAACGATGTATCGCGGGCCGCTGTAACAGTTCTGAGCTTTCCCGACTTGCAATTGCAGCAGCAAGCTGTGGTTCGCAGTCCTACAACTTTTCCTTACCTTCCGGGTTTCCTGTCTTTTCGAGAAGTGCCGGCAGTCCTTGATGCGTTGGAAAATATCAGTTTGAGGCCAGACTTGATATTGTGCGACGGTCAAGGACTAGCCCATCCCCGCCGATTCGGTCTGGCGTGCCATTTGGGGGTTTTGACAGGGATTCCCACGATCGGAGTTGCCAAAAATCGATTTATGGGAGAACATTCCGAAGTCGGACTCGACCGGGGCAGTTGGCAACCCTTGCTGCTAGAGGGATCAACGGTAGGCGCAGCGCTAAGAACGCAAACAGGGGTAAAGCCGATGTATGTTTCGATAGGTCATAAGGTAAACTTGATAAGTGCGATCGAGTACGTCCTGCGCTGCGCCCCAAAATATCGCTTGCCAGAAACCACTCGATCGGCAGACCAACTAACATAGGGATCGGTGGCAAGCGCGGAATGGCTCAAAAAAAAAAGTAAAAAGACCAAAAAAGCATCCGTCTTGGGACTTTTAGTTTTTGAGGAGGCGCGGTTAAGTCGAAAAATCCTCTGAGTCTACTGCCAATCAGCTTTCGGTTCCATCCTTCCAGCGAACTAAAGAATGACTATACCTGAGAAAGAGGTATAAAAGTTGGGGGGTTTATAGAATGATTGAAAGACAGTAACCAGCTTAAAAAATTGGCGGCTCTAACTATAGTGCCCGGGCGTGAACTATTTTTAGTTCACATTTGTAAGTTATGAAATATTCATTCTGCGAGTTAAACCAAAAGCTTAGATTCGTCTGATGAGGTTTCATAATTTACCGTCGGATATCTCACCACTGGCTGGGAGTAACCATGACAGTGGGAGGCGAAGGCGCGATCGAGCTAAAAAATCAGAAAAAAACAAGGAGACAGTCATGGCTGAGAAAAGCAAACGCGGATTCGCTTCTATGGATGCAGAAAAACAGCGCGCAATTGCTAGCAAAGGCGGAAAAGCTGCACACGAGAAAGGAACTGCACACGAATTCACCCCTGAAGAAGCCAGACAAGCTGGCCAAAAAGGCGGCGAAGCTGTCAGCAGAAATCGCGAACACATGGCTCAAATTGGTCGCGAAGGCGGTCGCAAAAGCCGCAAAAGCGAAGCTTAAGTCTCTTAAGGCTTGCCCTGTAATGAAAGATTGCACAGTTGCAGGGTGAGAGATAGCACTAGGACAGTGAACGTTTGAGGAGGTGGGGCGATCGAAGTTACCAAGGTAGTTCGATCGTCCAACCTCCAAAATTCGTGACTAGCGCACCACAGCCTCGCAAATGTGAAAACCCCCCAGGAATTACTTTTTAGCAATCCCTGGCAAATCTTGAACAGCAATTTTTTTACCAAGCTGCACTGCGGTCAATAATTTTGCGGGAAAGAAAAGCTGACAAGCGCGATTCAGTCTCTCAAAAAAAGCCAATACGAGCACTAAAAGCCCCGAAGTCAGGGCTTTTTTGTATAGCTGCACATAATAATATTTTTAGAAGTGCGATCTAGTCGGCGTCATTCGATTTTAGATTTTAGATTTTAGATTTTGGATTGACTTGCGCGAGATTAATTCGGGGGACGCAAGGATTTTAGA
>Ga0075157_10001732_pt1 | contig 13320 bp, 13 predicted proteins | sample JI81BgreenDNA_FD_70967 | JGI IMG/M metagenome (GOLD analysis project Ga0075157, IMG submission 70967) | Wastewater effluent complex algal communities from Wisconsin, to seasonally profile nutrient transformation and Carbon sequestration -... | ecosystem: Engineered > WWTP > Effluent > Algae...
TTGTTTAATAATAAATGGTCTTTGTAAAACGGCAGCTATATTAAATCCAAAACCAATTTGATAACCCGATAACGTTAATCCCGTTGCTGTAACAGTATTTGAAGGACTGTACGACATGGAGAAGTTTACAAATTCGCCCCAACCTCTTTTTTCCTTTTTAATATTATCCGCAGCTATTTGTATCCTTTTTTGATAGGCTTTCATTTTAGGATAATATGCTTTTGCAGTATCAATTAATTTTTGCAGGAAAACATAATTTACATCTGGCATCATCGACTCTTGTGCAATACAATGCCTGTTTAATAGCATTAAACCACCAAAAAATAAAAAAATAACGATTTTTTTTAAAATAAAACGATATGCCATACTACTGCAATAATACCTTAATATCAACCTAAAACGCTAGTATGTGAAAAAACAGGTACAGCAAAGTGGGTTAAACCACATTTGTTAAGAATTAGTATGGAAGCATACTGTTTTAAAAAATGGTTCAATGCAGCGTTTTTAGTGGTTTATATCAATATTTAATCTAGTAATCAATTGTATTCGTCTATTTCTACTTATTAATACTTTGTTAATCAAAATGTGAATAACTCTCTTCCATAACATAGTTTACCATTTCTTAATGATTGAATACAACTTTATACTCAACATTTTGTAATAAGATAGATATGGTTGTTTACACAATTGTTTTGTGTTATATCGGTATTTATAATTTTAGCCCTAACAATAATGCAAGTAAATTTCTACCAAAATAAATTGCACATTTGCACTCTTGTTTTTAGCCCATGCAATTACCATCACAATTAATAGAAAATGCAGTTGCCGAGTTTTCGAAATTACCTGGAATTGGTAAGAAAACAGCCTTACGTTTGGTGTTACATTTATTGAAGCAAAATGTAAACGAAGTGCAATTTTTTGGTGAAACCATTGCAAAAATGAGAAGAGATATTCAGTTTTGCCAACGTTGTTTTAATATTAGTGATGGTATTATTTGTACTATTTGCAACAATGTAAATCGGCAACAACAATTAATTTGTGTGGTAGAGAATATAAGAGATGTTATTGCAATAGAAAGTACGCAACAATACAATGGAACTTATCATGTTTTGGGTGGAATTATATCTCCATTAGACGGAATTGGACCTGACCAATTGAATATCGAAAGTTTAGTAAACAGAATTGAAGCGGAGCAAACAGAAGAAATTTTATTTGCATTAAACCCAAACATTCAAGGTGATACTACCATTTATTATATTCAAAAAAAGATTCAGCATTTACCTGTTAAAGTAACTACAATTGCTCGTGGCATTGCGTTTGGTGGAGAATTAGAATTTGCCGATGAAATGACACTAGCAAGAAGCATTGCCAATAGATTGCCTATTCAACAGTATGTAAAATAAATATCGATTTCCAAATTAAGCAACCTTTTTCAAAGTCATCTCGTATATAGCAGTAGCTTGTTTTCATCGTTTAATTTTTACTGATTTATGAAAAGAATAATATTACTGATAGCAGTTGCTTGTGTAGCAATTGTTGCTATACAGAGTTGTCAATATAAAAAAGAGGCAATTGCTTATCCTGCTGCTGCAACTTGTGATACAGCAGTTGTACGCTATAGTGTAGAAGTAAGAAATATTATCGCTGCCAATTGTAATAGTTGCCATGCAGCTAACGTAGCAAACAGCCAAGGTGCAGGCTATGTATTAGATAGTTACAATGCAATAAGACCATATGCAGCATCTAAATTATTGCTCAACGTTATTCAACGTAATAGCGGCTTCAGTCCGATGCCAAAAAATGCTCCTAAACTTTCAGATTGTGACATTGCCAAGGTTCGTATTTGGATAGCAAATGGTTACCCCAACAATTAGAATTTTATCATCTTTTTATACCCATAACTATGCAAAAGCGAATAATTGTAGGCACTTTTTTGTGCCTGTTTAGTAGCTATTTATCAGCACAAACCATTTACCAAACAAAATCGGCTAAGGTTAAGTTTTTTTCTGCCACAACAGTTGAAAATATTGAAGCGGTTAACAATCAAGTAAATGCTAAACTATCTACCAATGGACAAATGGTATTCATTTTAGCAATTAGAGGTTTTGTGTTTAAAAACGCTTTGATGCAAGAGCATTTCAACGAAAACTATATGGAAAGTGATAAATTTCCGAAAGCAAGTTTTTTTGGCAATATCACAAATATAAATACAGTAAATTTTTCTAAAGATGGTAGTTATCCTGTGAGTGTAAATGGTGATATGGAAATTCATGGCGTAAAACAAAAAGTAAACGCCACAGGTACTATTGATATAAAAAATGGAAAAATTGCAGCTAAAAGTATTTTTAAAGTTACAATTACCAACTTTGGAATTAAAGGCAGTTATATAGGCGATAAAATAGCCAAAGAAATTGAAATTACAGTTCAAAGTACATACGAATAAAACCATAACAACATGAAAAAAATAAGCATTATCGCAATCATATTTTGTCTGTTCAATGCAATGCCTACTATATTAAGGGCACAACAAACAGATTTATTTGCAGCAGCTGCTGAAGAAAGCAAAAACGAAGACAAAAACACCACAAATTATGCCATTGCTACTTTTAAAAATTCTAGACTAATCAATGGTCATAGTGTAGAAACTGTAGGTGCAGGTATGATGGATTTTAGAGTACATCATCGTTTTGGTTTTATCAATACAGGGTTATACGAACTTTTTGGATTAGATAATGCCACTACATTTATAGGTTTTGATTTTGGTATTACCGACAGATTTATGATTGGTGTAAACCGTACAGGTTTTCAAAAACAAATGGAAGGTTTTGCCAAATACAAATTACTTAGGCAAAGTACTGGTAAAGTAAATATGCCTTTATCAGTAACATTGGTTGCTGCGACTACAGTAAAAACCATCAAAGACACCGACCCTACAAAACCAAGAACAACAGCCGATAAAACATCGTATACATTTCAAGCTTTATTGGCAAGAAAAATAAACGATAAAACCTCTATTCAACTCATGCCTACAATGGTTCATTACAATTTAGTACCGAATGCTAACGATGCCAATGATCGTTTTTCTGTAGGAATTGGAGGCAGACAAAAAGTTTCAAAAAGAATTAGCATTAATGCAGAATATTACTACCAATTTAACAAATGGAATGGTTATAAAAATTCGTTAGCTGTAGGCGTAGATATCGAAACAGGTGGTCACGTTTTTCAATTACATTTTACCAATTCTACCGGCATGACAGCTCCTACTTATATTCATGAAACCACAGGAGATTGGGGAAATGGCGATATTCATTTTGGCTTTAATGTATCTAGGGTATTTAGAATAGCTAAAAAGAAAAATGCATTCTAAGTAGTTTTTACTCATTTGTTCAATCAATGTTTAACCATTAATTTCCGTAAATTGTAATTCAGTACGGTTATTAATGGTTATTTTTGTGTCCATATTTCAAACAAGTATCATCTTATTTAATCAATAAATCTAATGAAAAAGAAAATTTTAATCGGCATTTTAGTAGCCATTATTGCAGGTGCAATAGGTGTTTGGTATTTTGTATTTTACAAACCTACACATTTTAGAAGAAGTGTAGAATCTGAAGCAGCGTTAACAATTTCGGCAAAAGACATAGTAAAAGAATTTCAAACCAATGAAGATTCTGCCTATGCTAAATACAACAATAAAGCTATTGAAGTTTCAGGCACCGTTCAGCAAGCCACTACAGATTCTACAGGCACAACTATTTTATTATTAAGCGACGATCCAATGTCTAACGTATCTTGCCGTTTAAAAACAGTTGAAAACAATATTCAATCTGGTGCAAACATTACGGTAAAAGGTTTGTTTACAGGTTTTATAGGCGATGTTCAATTAAACGAAGCAATCATTACCAAAAAATAATTTGTATAACATGAAAAAATGGATTCTCACCCTAATTAGTATCGTATCAATAGCAGCAGCTGTTCAAGCACAAAAAATATACAGCACCAAAACCGCTATTGTAAGTTTTTTTTCACATACACCAACTGAAGATATTGAAGCTTTTAACAACCAAACAATAAGTAAACTTACCGATAAAGGTTTGGTAAGCTTTTCTTTACTTATTAAAGGTTTTCGTTTCGAAAACGAATTAATGCAAGAGCATTTTAACGGGAAAGATTACATGGAAAGTGATAAATTTCCAAAAGCAGAATTCAAAGGAAATGTTACCAATATTGCAACAGTGCGTTTCGATAAAAATGGCAATTTTCCTGTAGTTGTAGAAGGAAATTTAACCATTAAAGGCATCACCAAAAAAGTATCTGCCAAAGGAACTATTTCGGTAAACAACGGAAAAGTATTGGCAAAAAGCGTTTTTAACATCAAAATCAAAGAATTTGGCCTCACAGGTAAAGATATTGGTAGCATTATTGCCAACGATATGAAAATTACCGTCACATCTAAATACGACTAATCAATAAACCTATTTTGGTAAATACAAATCCGCCTGTTACTTTTGCAGTAGCAGGCGGATTTGTTTATTGTTCAACCTGCTCAAAAAATGTTGAACTAATAAACGAATCGCATTTCCAAACACCTCAGCGGAATTTGTTACTCGTTACTAGTTCAAAAAGTTTTTTATGTAGTCAGCAGCAGCACATTATTTGGCTGTAGTGGCGTCGCACACTTGTACTACATCACATTGTTCAGCAATAAACATCATAAACGAGCATTTTTAAAAAGTGATAGCAAATGAGTATTCAGCAAGAATTAGAAAAAAGAATTTTGGTAATTGATGGTGCCATGGGAACAATGATTCAACGATACAAACTTGAAGAAGCCGACTATCGTGGACAACGTTTTGCAAATTGGCATACTGATGTAAAAGGTAACAACGATTTGTTAAGTATTACTAAGCCAGAAATTATTACCAGCATTCATTTACAATATCTCAATGCAGGTGCAGATATTATTGAAACCAACACTTTCAGTAGCACCACTATTGCACAAGCAGATTATGATATGCAGTCTTTAGCATACGAATTAAATGTTGCCTCTGCACAATGTGCTAAAAAAGCAATTGAACAATATCATCAGCAAAAGCAACAAACACAAACCACAAATCCAAAATTTGTTGCAGGTGCAATTGGCCCACTCAACAAAACATTAAGCCTTTCACCAGATGTAAATAATCCAGGCTATAGAGCCGTTACATTCGATGAAGTGGTAGTAGCATACACAGAGCAAATAAAAGGTTTGGTAGATGGTGGTGTAGATATTTTATTGGTAGAAACTATTTTTGATACACTCAATGCAAAAGCCGCAATTTTTGCCATCAATAATTTTTTCAGAAAAAATCCTTTACCAAAAACCGATGCAAGAGCAACTGAAAATGGTGCTTTACCAATTATGATTAGTGGAACAATTACTGATGCAAGTGGACGAACCTTAAGTGGACAAACTTTGGAAGCATTTTACATTTCAGTAAAACATGCCAATCCATTAAGTATTGGTTTAAATTGTGCCTTAGGTGCTCAAGAAATGCGTGGACATATTGAGGAATTAAGCAGCATTGCAGCTTGTTATACATCTGCATATCCAAATGCAGGTTTACCAAATGCAATGGGTGAATACGATGAGCAACCACACCAAACAGCACATTTTATTGAAGATTGGGCAAAACAAGGTTTTGTAAACATTGTAGGCGGCTGTTGTGGCACAACACCAGATCATATACAGCATATAGCAGAACATGTAAAAACCATTCAGCCAAGAAGATTACCAGTGTTAGAAAACGAAATTCTTTAACCACAAAGAACACAAAGTCTTTTCACAATGCACACCAATAAAGAACTGTCTGAAAATGAACTGGCTAAAATTGTGTTTGAAGCTGGACTTAAAATACACAAAACCTTAGGTCCAGGATTACTAGAAAGTGCGTATGAAGAGTGTCTATATTTTGAATTGGTTAACAAAGGATTGTATATAGAAAAACAAAAAGGATTACCCTTAATTTATGAACAAGTAAAACTAGATATAGGTTATAGAGTAGACTTATTATTAGAACGTAAATTAATTGTAGAAATAAAATCAGTTGAAGCCTTAAACGACATTCATTTGGCACAAGTGATTACCTACTTAAAGTTGTCTAATTGTAAGTTGGGATTATTAATAAATTTTAATACAACATTATTTAAAGATGGCATAAAAAGAGTTATCAACGGCTCATTGTGAACCTAGTGAAAACCCTTGTGCCCCTTGTGGTAAATATATGAGTACAACAACAATTAAACCGTATTTAAGATTAAGTGGATTAGAACCATTAGTTGTTCGTCCAGAAACAAATTTTGTAAATGTTGGTGAACGTACCAATGTTACTGGTAGCAAAAAGTTTGCTCGTTTAATTTTAAACAATCAATACGAAGAAGCATTATCGGTTGCTCGTCAACAAGTTGAAAATGGTGCTCAAATTTTAGATGTAAATATGGATGATGCATTGTTAGATGGTGTTCAAGCCATGACAACATTCATCAATCTATTACAAAGCGAACCAGATATTGCCAAAATTCCCATCATGGTAGATAGCTCAAAGTTTGAAATTATTCAAGCTGGTTTAAAATGTATTCAAGGGCGTTGCATTGTAAACTCTATCTCCATGAAAGAAGGCGAAGAAAAATTTATAGAACAAGCCTTTATTTGTAAAGATTTTGGTGCTGCTGTAATTGTAATGGCTTTTGACGAAAAAGGACAAGCAGATACCATGCAACGAAAGGTTGAAATTGCTGAAAGAGCCTACAAAATTTTAACGGAGAAAGTAGGTTTCGACCCTCAAGATATTATTTTCGACATCAATATTTTTGCTGTTGCTACAGGTTTAGAAGAACACAATAATTACGGCGTAGATTTTATTGAAGCCACAAGAATTATCAAACAAAAATATCCTTTAGTAAAAATAAGTGGAGGTGTTAGTAACCTTTCATTTTCATTCAGAGGAAATGAGCATGTAAGAGAAGCCATGCATTCCGTTTTCTTATATCATGCTATTAAAGCAGGAATGGATATGGGAATTGTAAATGCAGGACAATTGGTTGTTTACGATGAAATTGATTCTGTGTTAAGAAACTTATGTGAAGATGTTATTTTAAATAGAAACAATGATAATAACGAGGCTACAGAAAAACTAATAGCATTTGCAGATACCGTAAAAGCAAAAGGAAAGGTACAAGTTAAAGACGAAAAGTGGAGAGATGCAAGTGTAGAAGAACGTTTAAAACATGCTTTGGTAAATGGAATTACTGAATACATTGATGCTGATACAGAAGAAGCTCGTTTAAAATATCCTAAACCATTAGATGTAATTGAAGGACCATTAATGGACGGAATGAACTTTGTTGGTGATTTGTTTGGTGCAGGCAAAATGTTTTTACCACAAGTGGTAAAAAGTGCAAGGGTAATGAAAAAGAGTGTGGCCGTTTTAACCCCATATATTGAACAAGAAAAAGAAGATAGAAAACAAGCACATATTGCCGCAGGCACCGTAAATGAAGAAACCCAAGGTGCCGCTAAAATTTTATTAGCTACCGTAAAAGGTGATGTACACGATATTGGAAAAAATATTGTAGGTGTGGTTTTAGGCTGCAATGGTTACGATATTATTGATATGGGTGTAATGGTACCTGCAGATAAAATTTTAGATACAGCACAAAAAGAAAACGTAGATATTATTGGTTTAAGTGGTTTAATTACGCCTTCATTAGATGAAATGGTGCATATAGCTAAAGAAATGAAGCGTAGAAATATGACTCAACCTTTATTAATTGGAGGTGCTACTACAAGTCGTATGCATACAGCTGTTAAGATTGCTCCTGAATATGATAATGGAGTATTGCATGTACTAGATGCAAGCAGAAGTGTAACTGTTGCAGGTAATTTGTTAAACCAAGATAATAAGCAAGAATTATTGCAACAAACACAAGCCGAATATCAAAAATTAAAGGAAGGTTTTGATAATAAAAAAGTAGTAAAAACCTATTTACCATACAAAGAAGCCGCTACACATAAAGTAGCTATCGATTGGAATAATTTCACCCCAATTCAACCAACATTTACAGGAATAAAATTAATATCTGATGTTACTTTATCAGATTTAAGACCATTTATCGATTGGAAACCATTTTTTATTGCTTGGGAAATGCATGGAAATTTCCCAGATATTTTATCAGATGAAATTGTTGGCAAAGAAGCAACTAAATTGTACAATGATGCAAATGCCTTATTAGATAAAATGGTGGCAGAAAATTGGCTTACACCAAAGGGTGTAATTGGTTTTTGGGAAGCCAATGCTACAGCAGATGATACAGTTACTGTAAGTAATGGTGATGAAAAAATACAATTAGAATTTTTGCGTCAGCAAATAAAAAAAGCAGCCAATCAGCCAAATTTAAGTTTAGCCGACTTTATAAAACCAACTGAAATAAAAACAGATACAACTGATTATATTGGTGCTTTTTCTGTAACAATTGAAGGTATTGAACCACATATCCAACGCTTTGAACAACAGCTAGACGATTACAATAAAATTATGTTGCAGGCTTTAACAGATCGTTTTGCAGAAGCTTTTGCAGAGTTCTTACATTTAAAAACAAGAAAAGAATATTGGGCTTACGATACCAACGAACAATTGAGCAACGAAGATTTAATTAAAGAAAAATATGTAGGCATTCGACCAGCACCAGGTTATCCTGCTTGCCCCGACCATACAGAAAAATATAAGCTATTTCATTTGTTAGGAGGAACAGCAACAACAGGTATTACGCTTACAGAATCGTTGGCAATGTATCCTGCATCATCTGTTTGTGGATGGTATTTTGCAAATCCGCAAAGTCAATATTTTGGTATTGGAAAAATACAAAAAGATCAATTTGATAATTACGTTGCTCGTAAAGGAATGGATGCAGCAGAAATGGAAAGATGGCTTAGTCCTATTTTAGAATAAGCCAGATTAAATTCTTTAAGTATGGTTTTAAACTTCATTATTTAAGTAAACATTTAGGCTTCATGCAAGCACTAGAAGACTATATTTTCCCTGAAGCTGATGGGTTTAGAGGTATTATTTTAGACCAACTCTTAGCACATGGTTATTATAGAATGCAGCATTTAATGTTTACAACCAATGAAACACTCTTAGATTATGAAGGAAAAAGCTATCCAGTGTTTTGGTTGAGAACAAAGGTTAACAATATTATAGAAGGTAAGGCAGCATTATCAATTCGAAAAAAGTGTAAATCGTTTGTGGTTTCTTTTTTGCCAGCATCAATTTCGCAAGAACAAGAAGCATTGTATAGTTTATACAGAAATAGTGTGCCTTTTACTACTTGTGAAACTTGCTACGAATATTTACACATGCCTGCTTTTGCAAATCCTTTTGATGCATGGATGATTGAAGTTAGAGACCATCAACGCTTAATTGCTGTGGGATATTTTGATAGAGGGCTTTCTACAATTGCAGGAATTATCAACTTTTATCATCCTGACTATACAAAATTTAGCTTAGGCAAATTTTTAATTCTTAACAAAATCAATTTTGCAAGGCAACACAATATTCAATTGTACTATACAGGCTACATTAGTACTACTGTAGATAAGTTCGATTATAAATTATTTCCTTCACCCAAATCGGTAGAAGTGTATTTACCAACCGAAAAAAAATGGTTGCCCTATTTATTTATCGATAAAGAGGGCTTGCAAGAATATTATATTAACCATTTGATATAAACCTAGCTAGTCAAGTTACAATACAGTTTCCTTGTCTACATAAGCCACAAATACTTCACCACGTAAATATTTAGCATTTTTTCCATTAAACAACAAAGCAATAGGAGATAAAACAACTGCACCTGCAGCTACCATAGCTCCACTACCTTTTAAATTTTTCTCTACCTGACTTCTTAGTTTTACAACTTTTCCGTTTGGTAAATACAAATAGTCGATACTAAACGCTAGCTTTCCTTTTTTGCCCAATGCTTTAGAGCGTTCTGCTTTAGTAATTAAACCTGTAACTCTTGCTCCTTTTTCTACCACAATGCTAGAATCTATTAAAATATATTCATGTAACTCAAATTCTACAATATCACCAACGCTTACTTCTTTACCACTAATGTTATCTTGAAGTACAACTTTTATCAACGTACCTTCTTGAAGTGTTTTATTAGGTAAACTATTGTTTTGAGCAAATGTGAAAAATGGAAATGAAATCAAAAGAATGGATAAAAATTTAGGCATAAAATAAAATTTTCAGGGAAAATATGTGATTTGCCAAAATTTGAATCGCCGCCGAATTTACTTTAAGAAAGTTTTATGATACAATAGAAAAAACCACTATAATTTATAAATTATTTAGGTATTATTAACATTACTAAGATTGATTTTTAATTGTAAGTGTAGTTTCTCAACAACGCTACCATCAACCTCTATTTTTCATCCTTCTTTTTTGCACCGTCATCAAATAATTTATCCTTAGCAACTACTTGTACTTTGTCGCCATTTTTAAGCGATTTACTCACCACATTATAAGGTGCAACAATTACTTCATCACCAACTTTAAGTCCCTCAATAATTTGAATATTGTTCAAGTCCTGTATATCGGTTTTCACTTTCACTTTTTTTACAGTTCCATCTTTTTGCAATACAAAAACAACTTCTTCAATGGTGTTTTCAACATCAGCCGATGTTTCAGTGGTTGTTGTTTTACTTTTTGTTGTTGAGTCTTTTTTATCGTCTTTGCTATCTCTTGTAGTTACAGCATTTAGTGGAACAGATAAAACATCTTTTCTTGTAGTTGTTTGAATGTCTGCACTTGCACTCATATTTGGTCTGAAAGGAAATTTACCTTTTACCACTAAGTCTTTATAACTTTCTGGTAATAAACGAATATGTACTTTATAATTGGTAACATCTGTGGCAGCCGTTGTAAGTGAAGTAGAGGTATTAGGGTTGGCAATTTTATACACAATACCTTTAAATTTTCTATTGCTATAAGCATCTACTTCTACCAATGCAGTATCACCATATTTTACTTTAGGAATATCGTTTTCACCCACATCTACACGTACTTCTATGCTATTCATATCAGCAATACGCATCATTTCTGTACCTACGTTAAAACTATTACCAGCTACACGTTCCCCTTTTTTTACAGCCAACAAGCTAATTACGCCATCCATTGGAGCCGTAATCACTGTTCTAGATAAGTCTTTGTTAGCTCTTGACAATTGTGCTTCAACGCTTTTAATATTGGCTTCACCACTTTTTAAACCTTCTTTAGCAGCTCTGTAATTTGCAGTTGCACTTTCATAAGCTTGCAATGCTTGCTCAAATTCACTTTTAGAAATCACTTTTTCATCCAATAATTTTTTCTGCCGATCGTATGCAGCCTTAGTTTGATCAACCGATGCTTTTAACGCATCCAAGCTAGCAGTTGAGTTCGATAATTGTGCTTTTGCCTGACTAACAGTTGCAGCAGCTTGGTCTCTTTGAGAAGCATAAATATCGGCATAAATACGAGCAACAATTTGTCCTCTTCTTACCGAATCACCTTCGTTTACAGTAAGCTCAACAACTTCTCCACTAATATCAGGACTAACTTTTACTTCAATTTCAGGATATACTTTTCCACTAGCATTTACGGTTTCAATAATGGTTTTCAGTGCTGTTTTTTCGGTAGCAACTTTTATTCCTTCTTCTTTACCAATTATTCCAGCAGCTTTTAAGCCATACAATCCACCCAACAAAACCACCACACCAATAATTATCCAAAGCAAAGTCTTATTCATATTTAAAAGTTTCGGTTGTTAAAATACAATATTTATAATGTAACCAGCTATTTATTCTTTATTCAACAGCCGTTGCGTCGCACTCTTCAACGGTTAAATTCATTATTCAGCAAACTATAATTTCATGCCATTTCCTTTATAAAATTCAAGCAATTTCATACGAAAAACATAATCGAACTGGTTAGCAATTAATTGCAATTTGGCAGTTAATAAATTGTTTTGATTCGTAATTAAATCTAAAGTGTTTAATAATCCAACTTCATATCTTTTTAATGCAAAGTCATATGCTTTTTGAGAACTTTCTACACTTTTTTTACTTGCATTAAATTTTTGAGTTGCATTAATTACGTTGTTATAAGCAGTATAAATATCTTGTTTTAGTTTTTGATTGTCTTGTTCTTCTTGTACTTTGGCTGAAGTAAGGTTTAGCTTCGATTGCTCATAATTAATTCTATTTTGCCCACTATTAAATATTGGCACAGAAACACCAATGCCTAAATTTGTCTAAAGTTTCTGTTAATTTGATCGAAGTAGGGTGTTTTAACACCTGTAATAAAGTTTACATCTTTGTTATTATAAGTTGTACCTAGTGAGTAGTTACTAGAAATTGTTGGGTATAAAGTAGCTTTATTTACCAAAATATTTTTTTCAGCAGCTTTTACCTTTAATAGGTTAGACTTTTGAGTTGGCAAATTATTTAAAGCCATTTGAAAAACCGATTCTGGTTGTAAATCGGCTAACGTTTCTAAAGGAATTTTTTCTATTGATGGCGTTTCTACTTCAAATGGCAAAGCAGCATCAATGTTTAACACACCTTTAAGTGTAAGAACATTCTGCTGAAAGGTAGATTGAGCATTGATGTAATTACTACTATCGTTTGCTAATCTTGCTTCTAATTCTATTGCATTTAATTCTGGTAAAGCACCCGCTTCTACTCTTTTTCTGGTTATTTCTAATTGCGATTTTGTTTGTGCAATTTGTACACTTGCAATATTCATTTGCTCTTTCGATGCCAATACTTGCAAATAAAAAGTTGCAACATTTAAAGAAATATCATTGGTAACTTTTTCAACATCAACAAGAGCAGCTTTTGCCGAAAATTCAGCAGCGGCAATATTGTTTTTTATTCTTCCCCAATTAAATACTTGAATACCACCCTGTACACCATAACTTTGAGCAAACAATTCTGTATTTGTAAATATATTAGTGGTAGGGTCAATTGATCTACCAAACTGAGGTCCTAAATTGGTGTTGAATGATGCTGTTGGATATTGAAACATTTTAGCCTGCTTCATTTGCAAAGCAGATAATCTTGCTTGTACATCTGCCTGCTTTACAGAAATATTATTTTTTACAGCATAATCTACGCATTTGCGTAAATCCCATTTTTCAGCATTGGTCTGAGCAGTTACACTAAAGGTAATTGTTACAGTAATAAGGGCTAATAATACTCTCATAATACAACAAAATAACGGAAAGGGTTTCATGTGTGCAAAA
>Ga0075157_10001733_pt1 | contig 13319 bp, 16 predicted proteins | sample JI81BgreenDNA_FD_70967 | JGI IMG/M metagenome (GOLD analysis project Ga0075157, IMG submission 70967) | Wastewater effluent complex algal communities from Wisconsin, to seasonally profile nutrient transformation and Carbon sequestration -... | ecosystem: Engineered > WWTP > Effluent > Algae...
CTGCACGAAGCAGTTGATGAGGGTAGCGGCCAGCCCCGTGCCGGCCGCGCTGTTGATGCGCCCACCAAGAATCACGCCGCTGTTCTCCTGAGCATCGGCAAACGCCTCGCTCCACCGGTCGCGGGCTGCCTGCGTGCCTTCAACGGCAGCCAGCGCCCTTGCCACGCGTCGACGCACCTCATGCGGGGTTGTCTCTGCGTCCTTGGCGTACTTCTCGAGCAGCACATCCGTGGAGATCTGCTGCGGGGTCAAGCGAAGCCCGGTCAAGGGCTTGGCGTCCAGGGTCAGCCCTTGGGCGCCGTCCAGCGACGATGCGAGCGCCGGGAGATCATTCATGTCCATGGGACACCTTTCGATGGTTGGTAGAAAGACAGGCCTATCCGCTGCGGTGAGCAGCCGGAACCCCCGTTGAGCGACAGAGGCTCTGGCAGGTACCGGCACGAGGCCACTTTTGAGAGCCGAGTCGGTCCTGGACCACTCGACGGCGCCCACCTGAAGGTGGCGCGCGGGAAACCCTCTGTTCCTGCGCCAGGACGGCTTTCCGATAGGGCGCGGCGCACCATCGGAAAGCCGCAGCACCCGGGGGCGCTGCGGCGAAGGAGCGTTGAAAGGGACGGGCCGTAAGCCCTGGCTGTGAGGCGCCGATCAGCGGATGCCGTCGACGCCTCCAACGATCTCAGGCCACTCGCCGAAGCGCGGGCCTCTGTTCGACCTGGCGCGAGGCGCTGAAGTGCGAAGCGCGAGCGGCGGCATAGGCAGACGCCCGCATCTTCCTCTGCAGCTGCTCAATGGCGTGGCCGGCAATCTTCTGCGTGTCTTCGAGAACCGCCTCGACGCTGACGCCGTTCAGCGACGCTTCGGGGAGCTCGAACTTGGCCTTGCCGAAGCGGGACCTGACCCGCGCTTCAAGCGCGGAGGTCGCCGGCTTGAGCACGCGAACGACCCGCTTGTTGCTCTGATAGACGAGGACGTGCACCTTCCAGCCGCCACCATAGCTCAGGTGGAAGATCTGGCTGGCGGCTTCGACAGGTCGCAACTCCACCAGCCCGCCGCTGGCAGGCAGTCGAGTCGGCCGGGGCGTCGCACGAGCCACGGCTCGGGCGCTCTCTGGCATCGTCGCCCAGGCGTAGAAACTCCGGAACCCCGCCAGGATGCAGCGAAGCAGCATCAAGGACGTGGCGACGAAGAAACGTGCCATGGCGACGCGCAGCGTCTTGAACATCATCTGTACCTCCAAATGTTGATAGGTGCCTTGGGGCGGACGCTCCGAAAGGCAACGGCGAAGAGCCGTGGTTGAAAGGCCGAGTCAGTCGATGACCGCTCGACAAGCACCACCTGAAGGTGGTGCTGGGGAAACCAGGGATCCCGCGCTTGGAGGGCTTTCCGATGGGGCGCACCGCACCATCGGAAAGCCGCAGCACCCGAAGGTGCTGCGGCGAAGGAGTGCTTCGAAGGCGCCCGGGAAGACGAACGCCTCCGAACGCTGTCGATCAGAAGATCTTGTCGATGGCCACCACCATGTCGGGCGGCTCGTTGTTCGCCCTCATCGCGGCGGTTTGGAAGATGTGAAGACGACCCTGGGTACTGACCCAACGGCCCTTCGTCAGCTGTTCCTGCTGTCCGCCTGCCAAGGCATCGGTCCACTGGCATCGAACCCACATGGGCTCTTCTTTGGCTGGCGCGGGCTGGGTTCGCACGAAGGTGCGTCTGACTGCGAGGCTGAACCGTGCCGAGGGCGTGCTGCTGGGCAGCAGGTGGACCTCGGCATCAGCACCCAACCTCCCCGTCAGCCCCACCGTGTTGAGGTCGGCCGCCCCCGGATCCTCCGCATTGATCGGCGGCTCCGGGGCGAAGAACAGCTCTTGCACCTCGACCAGCGTGCTGGGGCGTCTTTGAGCATCACGCATGGCCGTGGACTGGTAGACCAGCAGCGAACCGCTGACGATGACCCAGGTGCCCCTGAGCAATCTCGGACGCTGGGCCCGCGCGCTCAACCCCGCCAATCGGCAGCGTACGAACATGGGCGCCAGCACGGTTTGACCATCCATGGCCAGACCTCTCCGAACCCGCAGACTGAAGTGCACACGAGGCTCACCCGTCGGGGTGGTGTCCTCCGTGGCATCGGAGTCCACGCGGGCCATCAGATCAACCCGGTTACGGTCGATCATGCCGCGGCCCGCCCGTCAGGGCCCCTGCCGACGATGACAACATCGAAGCAGTTCTGGTGAAGGGTTCCGGTTTTGCCGGGCACTGGCTTCTTGCCCAGCGGCGTAATCTCGACCAGATCGCCGACTTTCACGGCGAGCTTCTGGCAGACACGCCGCAGCTCGCTGCCGCGGAAGTCCTTGTCTTCATCGGCCGTCTTGATGGACAGAGTGAAAGTCGTCCCCTCCCCAAAGGCCGAGGGACGCTCGCCGAGTTCTCTCACCGTCCCACGGTAGGCCTTCCCCTTGCGAGCAAGGGTGGGCGAAGTGAACGGGCTGGCGGGCGCTTGGGGCGCCGTAGGCGCCTTCAGCGGCACCACGTTGCCCTGGGGCTTGCCCTGCAGCGATTCGCGGTCATGGGTCTGTTCTGCACCGACCGTCGAGGGGTAAGCCTCAGTCGCGGCAGGACCGGCCACTTGGCGAGTCGCAACACGCCCAGTTGCAGCAACCGGCGGTGACGCTGCCTCCGGCTTGGAGTCAAGCGCCTGGCGCTGGACGTTCCTCATCTTCTGCTGCAAGTCCTTGATGACCTGCAGCGCGGTGACCTCCGTGTCCCGCAGGACAGCTTCGACGCTCACGTCCTTGAGCGACACCTCGGGGAGTTCGAACTTGGTCTGCGCGAGGCAGTACCGCAGCTGCTCCTCCAGCTCCGCAGTGGCCGGCTTCAGGACGCGAACCGCTCGCCGGTCTGCCTCGGCCAAGTAGACGAAAACGTACGCCTTCCATCCACTCTCGACGAAGGCGATCTGGAAAATCTGATGGGCCGCCGACGGAACGGGCCGCTGCGGGGCCAAAGGGCCCCGAACGGGGATCCGTGCGGGTTCGGGAGTTGCCCGCGCCACAGCACGGGCACTGCCTGGAGCTTTCGCCCATTCCTCGATCCGCTCGAACAACGAAGCGAGGCCGTAGGCCAAGAGCCGCCCCAGGCCGATGAATGCTCGTATGGTGTTCACGAGCAACACGGCAAATCCTTTCATGTGAATTCCTTCAAAAGTTGATCACCACCCGAGCCCGATTCAAGAGCTCGGGGGGGTACGACCGCAGAGGTGATCCATTCACCTCCGCAGACATTGAGGTCGTCCTGTACGACGCACAGGTGCTCGGTTACTAGGCGGGACTCGGCTGCATCGAGCCCGAGTCGTCCCGTGACCTCGACCTGGTCACGATTGATTGCGGACACAACCCAGCGGGGAGATGGCCGGCCGTTCGCCCAGGCAGACGCCTGAGCGGTAGCCAAGGCCACTACGGCCGGGGCATTGATGCGGGAGGCACAGTCATGCAACACCAGTTCGCTCCCACCGAGGTCTTCGGACAGGGTTCGAACCGTGAAGCGTGGACGGCGCCGACCCTCTGCATCCAGCACAGAGAGCGAGTCGAGGTCGGCCCGGTCGGATCGCTCGCGCCGGGGCTGGAGTTGTCGAAGCGCTCGCTCCAAGTACTCCAACAGTCTCGGCTGAGGAACCAAGGACCGCACCACCCCGAAGGGTTTGTGAGTCCGCTGGTCGAGCAGCTCTTGCAGGCGTCGACCCTCTTCCGAGGCCAACGTCAGCCCACCGACCTTCTCGGCCTGCAGAAGGTCCATTAGCCACCAGGTCGGAGCCCAGGACAGATCGCTGACGGTGCCCGAACGAGGACTCCTCTGGTACGCCCTGAAGGCGTCGAAGCACAACCAGCTTCCGTCTCGCAGCGCAATCTCATGCATTGCGCTGCCCCGAGCCCGACTTGCGCGGATCGGCGACGTTGCACTTGAGCGTCACGAGCGCATGGATGGCCTGAGCGATCTCGGGCTCGCAGCCGTCCGTGAAGGCTCGCCGCAGCGCGACATGGGGTGCACCGGGGAGCCGTCCATACCCGACCCAGTACCGCGCCCAGCGGGCAAGCACCCGCGTCGACATCGTGTCGGTGAGTGCATCGGGTCGGTCAGAGCGACCTACGCCCAGCCGCCGAACCTCTGCGGCCGTCTGAACCATGCGCGTGGCACACAGCGTGAAAGCGGAAGCAGGATCCTCTCCATCCGCAGCCGACGGACCGAAGAGCGGTCTGACGGCGTTCAGGATGACTTTGACCTCGTCTTCCTCTGTGGGGTAGTCGACCTCGATCCACATGAACCGCTCTCGCGTGCTCGCGTCGATCGACTGTCTCCCGAAGTGGGAGATCCCGTGGCCCGGGGGGTTCATCGTGCCGAAGATCCGGAAGTCCTCATGCGGCTCGATGATCTCGCCCGTCTGCGGGACGACCACGCGCGAACCACTTTGCGCGATGTCGTTCAACGCGATCGTCACGCCGGGGTCAGCAGCGTTGATCTCGTTGATCAGCACGGACCAGCCGTTTCTTGCCGCCTGCACCAGCGGTCGGTCCACGAAGTCGAGGCCGCCACGCTCGTTGGGGAGCATCTCGGCGAACAGGTCCTCGGCCCGCAGGCGCTTGTGCGCGTTGATCACAAGCAGGGGCCAGTTCAGGCGCGCGTGCCACTGCTCCACAGCCGTGGTCTTGCCGCAGCCCGGCGGCCCCACGAGCATGCACGCACGCTCTCCTGGCATGCTCCAGAAGAGAAGCAGATCCCGCACGACCTCCTTGCGGAAGACGTAGTCGGGGTTGGCGAGCACGGCCCCGGCCTCAGGAGGCTGGTCCCAGGCCAGGATGGGGCTGGCGCTTCCGACGCCGAAGGCTTCTTGGATGGTGGTCTCGACCAGCCTGGGCTGAGGCGGATGCGAAACCAGGTGCGGCCGGGTCGGGCCGCGGCTTGCGTTGAGCATGTTTTCTCCTGCGCAGGGGCTTGCCCTGCAACGTGGTGTTGAGATTGAGGATCGCTGCGCGAAACTCGTCCGAATCGATCTCTTCGAGGACGCAGCAGAGCTCGAACGAGAACGGAACGTGCGCCGGGTTGATGCGGCTGATGTCCCCTTCGAACCATTCGATCTGCGGTGGCTGGACGAACCACTGGAGGACTTCGTCGCGCTGCCGCTGCGTGCGCGCGTGCAAGAACGCGTTGACATGCCAGATGAGGCAAACCCAATGCGCGTACGCCTCAGGCTCCGGAAGGTCGTCGAAGTCCGAAGGGACTTCTTCGAGCAGGGTGTCGAGTTCTTCGGCGATTCGTTCTTCGTCGTCGCCCGCAGATACCAGAACAGCTCGCTCAGAGTCTCCGTAGTCGAAGTCCAACGTGAGCTGTCTGAAGTCCGGCCAATGCGGCCGAAGACGGTTTCGCCCTCGTAGCAGGTCCGACAGGTCCAGCAGGGGCATGGACATGTTCTCTCCTGAAAAGGGTGGGGAGGAGACCCCTCAACTGGCGTCGAGCGGTCTCCTCCGGGGCATCGGCGGCGCGCCTCACTTCAGTGAGGACGCTTCGTCGACTTTCTTGTGATGGCTCGCAGCTTGCGCAGCGAGCTTGTCGGCGGCTTCGTTGGCCAGGGCGGCCAGCGTGCCGTAGAACGCCGCGAGCACGGCGATCAGAGCGATTACCTTCTTCATGGTCTCTTTCAGTGGTGCGCCGAAGCGCGGTCTTGAAATGCCGCCTCAAGGGCGACGGGAGACGGCGTTGCGCCATCTCGGGGAGACCTGCGTAGTCGCTGGACACGGCCAGGCGTGGGCACACACGCCCAATGACTACGCTTGGAAAGAGACTTCAGTGGACCGGTCAGGATCACCGGGGTCGCGAAAGCGACGTCCAGCAATCAAACCCCGCTCACGCGGGACTGCACGGGGTTCTCTGTGGGGTGAGGGCCCAATCGCTCGGGCACAACGAACGTTGAAAGAGACCAGCCCCTGAGGGCTGGCCATTCTTTGATTCGTTGAGAGTGCGCCACCGTCGCGGCGCAAGTTTGATAGGCTCGGAACGAGTACGTGATCCCAGCTGCACGGCCGGGTAGGTCGACTACTCCGGCGAACCCATTATGGACTCAATCGCGTCAAGCGTTCAAGCCCGAGCCGATCAGGCGGCTGCAGCCAACGACTTCGGCGAGACTGCGTCTCGCGGCACGCTGGCGAGGTCGGTGATGGGGGCGAGCTTCGAGGACGCGCTGTCATCGTCTGCGTCCTGCGCCTGAGCAGGGGAGACCATGGCCTCGGCCGCCGCTTCCACGCTGCGGTAGGAGTCGCGCGTAATGCCTCTCTCGCGCAAAGCCCGCAGTACTGCGGTTCGGTGCATGCGCAAGCTCGTGGTGATCGCGCTCAGCTTCAGCTTCACGTCGTGTGATGCTTCGGAGGACGCCTGTTGATCGATCTCGCCCATCGTGTAGAGCAGCGCGATCCGGTCCAGGTACTTGTCGCAGAGCATCAGGGTGTTTCGCATCTTGACGGCCACGGGACCCAGAACGACGAGCTTCTCCTGGTGGCTCGTGGAGTGCGTGATGCAGGACTCGTCCAGCTCGGCGGTGTCGATGATGACTTTGGCTCGATTGTTGAGGCCCGTGAAGTGTGCGTGGATCTCGCCGACCGTCTGGAGCATGGCCATCTCGATCTGCCGCGCCATGCCGCGGTCATGCAGTTTCGCGGCCACGAGGCTTGTGGCCAGGTGCCAGTCCATCACACCACGCATGTAGTAGCGCTTGACGTGGCGGACCACGCTGCGGTTGTAGAAGGTGGTCGGAAGCTCGACGAAGGCACCTTCATAGGTCGACAGAAACCTCTCCTTCGCGCGCTGGTTCAGCAGCAGCAGAAGGGAGTTGGTGGGCGGTGACTTCGCGCCGGCATGCTGGTTCGTAGCTTCCGGGGCGGCGTCTGCATCAAGCTGGTCACCAGACATTGGCGGCTCTCCAGGGAATTGAGGACACGACAACGATAGGCAAGGCGGTTCGCGTAGCACTGTCGGAATCCCCCCGGATCACACCAGTCCAGCCGTCGTTGCACGCGGCCGGATGGAGCGCTTGTCAGTGTCGAACGCCCATGAGCGAACGGCCTTGGACGCTGAGCCAGTAGTCGTCTTCATGCTGCGGGGCAGCAGCCAGGCCGGTTACGCGGGACAAAGCCTCCGCCGTGCGCCAGGTCCAGTCCAGGTCCCAAGAGTCGATTCGGTCGCCGTAGTTGTCGCTGAGCTCTGACATCGATGTCAGGACGACTCGGGCGGCCTGGCCGCCTTGGACCGGGTAGACGTCGACCCGAACCGGCGCGGCGCTCCCGCTTCTGCTTCCCGGGCCGCTCCAGCCAGAGAGGTGCCGAAGCTGGCCTTCGACAGCTCGCTCACACGCCCGATAGAACGGCAAGGGAGGTCCGAGGGTGACACTTGGCACCTCTTGAACCGTGGCGAAGATGGCGCCGAGGCGCTCTGCGAAGCCGCGCAGCGCGACATGCAGGGCCGTCCGGTTGCCGAGAGCGGAGTGCGAAGACGTGAGTTGCACGGCCGCCAGGGCCAACAAGACGGCCGGCACCGGTGGCACGGCCTCCCAAGCCTTCGCGCCGTCGATGTCCCAGTGGTGCCGCAGGAGGTTTCCCGCTTTCATGGCCCCGGCGCCGGACTGGATCGCTGAACGGACCTGGCCCGGCGTCGCAGCGAGCGCGAGATCCAAGCGCAGAGTGCTCGCGTAGGGCACGACCAGCTCGTCCGGCACAGCTCCTCCCCACATGTCGCCGAGGATTCGCGACATGGACGGGTTCGCTCCCGAAAGCAACGATTCCTGACCGAGCAGTCGTGTGCGGTGCGCGTACGACAGGATCACCGGAAGGGCGACGAGAACGGCGCTGGAGCCCGCTGCATCGAGCAGCACACGTTCGGCTCGATCCTGGATCTGCTCACACAGGCGGTCGCGCTCGGGCCCGGCGGTCTGCCCGATGACCTGCGTGAGCGCTTGCAGCGCTTCGTCGTCGAGGGCGCGGGCCGCGGGCACGATGGACTTGCTCGGTTGGGCAATGAGGCTGCCCCCTGCCTTGTAGCGACTCGGTTCGTTGTTCATTGACTTCGGTGGTTGTGGCTCGTGAGGGCTGCGGTTCATCTTTGCACATCCCAGTGCACAAGCAAGTGCCCCGGACTGAAGTCTGCGTCGTGGTCCGTGGAGCGCACTTGCTTGTGCACGACCTACCTGTACTCTGTATTGAAGGGCAGACGAACTGCCGATCGAACGGAGCAAGAAGATGTTGGGCGTACCGAGCTATCAGAGAGCCAAGCCCCTGGGACCTGCATTGCTGGGGACGGTCAAGGCACCAGTCCCGGTCCCTATCTCCACGGGTGTCCGGCCTGCCCTGCCGGCCTACGCGTTGGATGGCCGTCCACTGCACTGGAACGCAGGGCGAACGGCGGTGATGTTCGACTCGACCAACGAGGAGTACCACTCCGATCGTGGCGCCGTCTCTTCCACGGGGCTGAAGGTCCTGCTGAAGTCCCCTGCGCACTTCCGGACCTATCAATGCGGGCCTCGTCCCAAGGAACTCGACTCGCAACGGATCGGTACAGCCGTTCATGCCGCTGTGCTTGAGCCCCAGCGCTTCAAGACCGACTACGTGGTCTGGCCATCACGTCGGGGTGCGTCGGGTTGGAAGGCGTTCGCAGCGGCGAATTCCGCAAAGGTGATCCTGACGCGCGGCGAGTACGACCAAGTCGTGTCATGTGCAAAGTCCATTCTGGCGACCGAGGCGCTCCAAGACCAGCAAGGCTCGATCTTCACCGTGGAGGACCTGATCGCCCATGGCACGTGCGAGCGGAATCTGTACTGGGTCGACGAAGCGACCGGCATCACCTGTCGCATGCGCGCTGACCTGATGATTCAAGGCGTCACAGCGGATCTGAAGACCGTCGACGACGCGAGGCCGGAGCGCTTCGCATGGCAGTGCGTTCGCCACGACTACGACGTTCAAGCGGCTTTCTATCTTCGTGGCCGCAAGGCGTTCGATCCGAGCGCAAACAGCTTCCCGTTCATCTTCATCGCCGCGGAGCTGAACGCACCGCACTGCGCGGTGGTCCACACCGCCGACGAGGAGGCGTTCATCGAGCACGGCGACAAGCGAGTAAGCGAAGCACTGGCGCTGCTCAAGTCTTGTCAGTCAGCCAGCTCGTTCCCGGGGTACCAGCGGCCACGCACGACACTGAAGCTGCCGCTGTCGGCTCGCTATCCGCGTGGACTGGACATCTGAGGCGGCGCTGGTCGGATGAAGGAGGTACGAGCCCTCCTTCACCCATCTCATCGTGTGCTGCGCTGGGCAACCGTCCAGAGGATGTCCCGCGCCCTTCCCCGTTCCGCGGCATTGAGAAGACCTCGCCGGCGAGCGACGCAGTGAAACCAATGGGCATCCTGGAAGGGAACGCCACTGGCGGCCATACGCTCGAGCAGGTTGACGTTGGAGATCGCAAGCAGGGTAGACATGGTCGCTTCCTTTCACACGGGCACGTCGCCCCCTCAGCCGCGACGGCACTGGGCCTGGCTGAGGGGGCGACGCGACCACGCACACGCCCCGAGCCCCTTCTTGGGGGAACTCGGGACCTGTGGGGGAGCGACGCTTGATCGTCTGCAGATCAGGGTGCGGCGGAAAACTCGTCGAGAACGCTCATGTCCTCATCGAGCCAATCCAGCGCTCTTGCTTCTTGGCCTTCGGGTTTCGGCTCTTCGGCCACCGATTCAACCGGAGCGGGTTCACGTTGCTCGTTTGCCGCCACGTAGGGCAGCTCACGAGCCACGCGATGGCAAGGCCAGTAGGGATTGAAAAACGGGGCTGGCATCCAGTCTCCTTGAGTTGGAGCGCCCCTGCCGGAGCGAGCGCTCCGGCCATTGATATGCCGCGTCTACAGGGTGTTGTACTCTGGCGCGACGATGAGAGGTCGATGTCGACCTGAACTCACCCCAAACTCTAGCACCATGCCCGAAACTTCGGAAGTCGCCTTCTCCCCGGACCTGATCCTGCCCTTTCACGGTTACCGCCGTCTGCTGGATCAGCAGCGACCTCTGCACGATCTTGCGCCCTCCGTGACTCACTTCTACGAGTCAGAGAAGTTCCGCGGCGTCGACGAGTTGCTCCGTCAGGAGGTCCTGTCCTGCCCTACCCCACGTGCAGCCGTGAAGCTGGCCAAGCGCCACAAGGACCACTGGCGAAGCGACTGGAGCCGGGTCAGGCCCTATGTGCTCCGCGCAGGTCTTGCCATGCAGATGGCGCAGTCCAGCGAGGCCAGAGTCCTCGCCCGAGCAGGGTTCGAGCGGGCCATCGAGATCGCTGGCGCAAAGCGCGCAGGTTCGTTGCCCGGCCTGTTCGTCTCCCGCGTCTTGACCAATCTGTTCGAGACGATGCAGCAGCGAAGCAGCCTACGCCTTGGCGCACTGTGCGTTGAGGGTTACGTCCCCGCCGACATCGAGCAGCGCTTGGATGCGCTTGCCCACGCGCAACCGCCGCTGGCAGCGACCGTCTACGGTGGTCCGGAGTCATCGACTGCACTGGAGCGCTGGTGCATGAAGCATGGTGTGGCCATTCGTGTCGTCGGCGCCAATGACACGCGGCTGAGGGCCAGCGACCACCGGGAGCTGGTCGAGCGCATCAACACCCTGGTGCTTTGTGCGCCTCGAACGCGCAAGGCCGTGGCGGACCTGATCGCCGCCGTGAACAAGCCCAAGGGCGGAAAGGCCCGAGTCCTGGACTACACCCAGCCACGGGCTGCTCGCGCCGATTGAACCCCGATTGCGGGGCCGCTGGGCAGCGCACTGCCGCGGTCTCGCGCGCAGCGTGTCAGCTGAAGGGCGCGGACTGCCAGCCGCGCCGAGTTGTGCTCATCTACGGGGTCAATATGCGGGGCGAGGTGTGCGAGCGGGGTGACTTTCGGCTGACGGATCAGCGAACCTGCGTCGCGGTGCCGTACGAGCGTCGCTTCGTGCGCACGGTGCAGGTGTACAGCCCCGATGGCAAGAAGACGGAACCTGCGACTCGCATCCAGCGCGTGGAGGCGGCCCCCGAGTTGATGAGGAAAGGCCCGTGCACTGACCACGCCGGCGAGTTCACGACTGCTTTCTACGCCGCTCAGACCGGATCTGCAGACAGAGTATGGGCTGCCGCGATCAAGGCCGACCTGCCACTTGTCCGGAGCGAGCTCGCCTTGATCGGCTTGGTGCTGCCCGGGGCGTGAAGCTCCGCGCCTGTTGCAAGGCGATGTGTAGCGAGAGATCGCCGCTGCCCCACCTCGACGCATGGCAACTCCCGCCAGGCCTGCGAAGCCGACCGGGCGACACCGCGCCGAGGTGACAGCGGGCTAAACGCCGCGACGCATGACAACTCCCGCGGGGCCAGTTCGTTCGCGCCAGCTGCGGCGCGCGACCGAGCGCGCACCTGCCGCACGCCGGGCCTCGAACTTCACGGCCTAGCGCGAACGCATGAGAACTCCCGCCGGCGCGCCTCGGAAAGTTGCTCCTGTAATCAACAGCTTAGCGAGTAGCAGGCCGCGTTGCCCACGCATGAGAACTCCCGCGACCAGCGTCAAGAAGCTGGCATCGGGAAAAGGCCGAGCCTGACCAAGCGACGCTGTTCTGATGACTCGCCCGCGACCGGCAAGCGCGCATAGGAACTCCCGCCAGGTTCTCTTTGGGGGCCCTTGTTCACGCATAGGAACTCCCGCTGCTGGCCCGGAGCGCCCTGCTGGCCGCGGACGCCGGGGGTGCTGACGGTCGTCGTGAATTGTGGATAAGTCGCTAAGCAATGGGAGTTGTCCACGCATATGAACTCCCGCGGGGCGGTCTTCGGAAAGGGCAAGCACATCAGGCACTTGGCGCCAGAAGGCCGACTTGTCCACGCATATGAACTCCCGGCCGCACGCATATGAACTCCCGCGGGGTGGTCTACGGAAAGTGCAGGTAAATCAAGCACTTGGCGCCAGAAGGCTGACTTGTCCACGCATATGAACTCCCGCCAAAGGGCGCCTTACCACCCGCTAACCCTTTGATTTGCATACGAGTTTTCATGTTTTCCACAGGCGCCCCTGTATTACCCTGTAGCTTTTCCTGTCTAGCCTGTAGTTCCCGCCGCCTCTTGGGGGCTACGCCCCCGCCGGCTCCTACGGCCCCGGCGGGCCTCCGCCCGGGGCCGCAGAGGGCGGCCCCTCCCACCCGGCATCCCCCGGGCCTTCGGCCCAAGTCCAGGCCCCGCAAGCGGGGCAGAACAACGAAAGTCGCAGACACGGAGTCGAGGCGCACGGTCTACGCGGCTCCACCCGCCTCTACGAGGCGAGTGGACCTGGCCTGCAAGCAGGCCACCCCGAACGGGGTCAGGCGAAGTTGATCTGCTCTCGTGCCAGTAGCTTCGTACTCGAACTCACGCAGGCTGCTCTCTGAGCGCAACCCCGGGATGTTTCGAAGGACCGATGTTCCAGGGTAGGTGTAGGGGTCCTGAAACTCACGCGGCATCGCCACTGGGCACGTCGGGCGCGGCGTCGAGCCTGGGGTCAGCGCTGAGGCGCGCGTCAAGCACCCGCGCGCGCTCCAGACTCGCTGCAATCTGCTGCTCGATCGACATGGTTCCATCGACAAAGCGCTCGATGTCGGCCAGGTACTCTGGGGACGGTACGTGGCCTTCTAGTCGGCTGCTGGCCAGCGACTGCTGAGTGGCGAACCGACGAGCTTCTTTGGTGCTGGTCATACGTTGATTGTAAAGGTTCTACGCATGGATTGAGGTGCCTGAAGCCATCTCTCGGGCCCGCCAGGTTGGCGATTCGGCCTGTCTCGCTGGGGGTTCGACGCCTGGCGGACGGCCACACCGATGAAGCGCTCCTGATTCGCGCGCACGCCATCGCGAACGAGCTGCGGCACACCAGGTCGGTCGAGCACGTCAACCAGGCGGCGCCATTCAACGCGCTGACAAACCGGGTGTAGATCGCCTGGCCGCTGATTTCTGGATGCACCACAAGCACCCGAAGTTCAGGTACGTGCCCTGTCTTCTTGAACGCCTCCATGGTGCGGCGACCACGATGGGCTGGCGCATCGTGGTTTCGATGACGGCGTCGAAACCCGACAGGGCCGCCTCGCGAATACCCTTTTCGACCCAGCGCCCTACATCGGCGCCGGTCTTGTCCGCCGCCGTAGACCGATACTCCTCAACCAGGCGGCGGTAGTTGGGATGCAGGGCGCGAAGCTCATCGCCGTTGATGATGCTCGCGCCGTGACCGGCCGCTGCCAGTTCAGCCGCAGCTTGAAGAACGCCGCCCGTCTTTCCGCAGTC
>Ga0075157_10001735_pt1 | contig 13315 bp, 10 predicted proteins | sample JI81BgreenDNA_FD_70967 | JGI IMG/M metagenome (GOLD analysis project Ga0075157, IMG submission 70967) | Wastewater effluent complex algal communities from Wisconsin, to seasonally profile nutrient transformation and Carbon sequestration -... | ecosystem: Engineered > WWTP > Effluent > Algae...
TTCGTTTGCACCACCTGTTTGTATCCACATCTACCGCAGTTCATTTTATCTGTCTTTGTGGCAGCCTTACGGGTGCATCTGCTGGCATAGCCGCCTGGAGCCAGACCATTCCCACCACCAACGCACTCCATGTTCCAAAGTCAACACTCAACCTTCTAAACATTCTCCACCTTCTAAACCTTAAACTTAGTCTCACCTTCAATCTCATCATCTGTCTCCAGACTACTCCTATGCTCAGCAGATGCACCGCTGCCACTGTGAATTCTTGCTTTTTAGTTCGGCTCCTTCCAGGAGCCTGTTTTCTAAGGCATAGTCAAGGCTCAAGGCTGTTTTACCTGTTTTTTTATAATTTCTTTCCTAAAAAATTACTGTCCTCGTAAACACCCATTATATTTGTAGTTAAATATGAAGATGTAAATTAGATTTAAACAAATTAATTACATCTCTTTTATACAAATTACAATATACGAGTAATGCAACTAACCGCAAAATTATTAAACGAACTTCAGCGAAGACTTAAAATTGGTAATCGCAGGGGCGTTCACTTAAACGCTATACCTGCAAACTCACGTTACAAGTTTGATTTAAACAGACTTTCTCATATTGACAAAAACCTACCTGACAATTTTATTAAAGCGTTACTTTCAGAACAGCCCTTAAAATTCCGAATTATTTGGAAAGAAAATGTTCCTGACTTAAACACACTTTTTGAAGAAGAGCAAACGCAATTAGTCCGTATAACAAAAGCATTTGAAAATCTAATCAACCAAACAGAAGCAATTGAATCCGAAAAAGGAATAAACACTTTTGGTTTTGGCTTTCCTATTTTGGCAAGACGAGACAAAGCCGACGACAAACTAACTGTTGCACCGGTTTTGATTTGGAGTTTACGAATCAAACGAACAAAAGAATTTAATACTTGGGAAATTTTGCGAAACGAAGAAGACCCAATTTATATCAATGAAGTTTTAATAAATCACTTGCAAAATGATTCAAGTGTTGAAATAGAACAAATACCAAGCGAAATGCTTGATGACGGACTGATTGAAAAAGATGAACTGATTGAAATTTGCACCAAACTCATAAAAACCGTAAACACAACAACGCCTGACGATTTACAAGAAACTTTTAGAAAGAAGTTAGACAAAGTTGTTTCAATCGGAGATAAAGCACATTACGAGAAATTGCCATTAAACTCCACAAATTCATTTATTGAATTTGGCGGTCTGTTTTCAATTTTTGAAGTTCAGAAACAAAACATCATAAATGATTACGGCAACTTAATGGATTTAGAAGGAATTAATATTCCGCTGGATGATTTGGAAGGTCATTCGTTTCAACCAATTTCATCGGTTGAAACCGACCCTTCACAACAAAGCATTCTACATTCATTAGAAAAGTCAAGAAATGTTTTGATACAAGGACCACCTGGAACGGGGAAAAGTCAAACACTTACAGCCGTTCTCATCAATGCACTTGAAAACAACAAAAAGACAATTGTAGTATGTGAAAAATTTACAGCCCTAAAAGTGCTATATGATGCTTTAGTTGCAAAAGGATTAAATTATCATTGTGTAATAATAAAAGATATAATCAATGATAGAAGGGCTGTTGTTACATCTGTAAGAGAAAGAGTAGATAATTCAGAATACAAATCATCTACTTACAAATCTTCCAAAGAAAATCTGGAAAACATTATCAATAAAGCCAAGAATTTAATTGAAACCATCAACGGAAAACATCAAAAACTTGACCAGAGAATAATCGGTAACAAATCTTGGACTGATGTAGTTGGTGAATTGTTGGCAGAACTTAGAAACAATGACGATGATAGCAAGTTGAATATTGAAAAGACAGGTTTTACTTATTCACCAGAAGAATTGAGCAAATTGCTTGACCTTGCTCAAAAAGGACAATCGCTTTATGTAAATTTTTCACAGATTGAATCAAAATCGTTTCTCAATTCACTAAAATTAGTTGGTGACAATCTTTACATAATAGAACAAGCAATCAATGATGATTTTGATTATTACGACAAATATTTAAATGACATCAAAAATCTGTTAGAAATAAACAGAAATGAGTATTCTATTCTTAGAAAAAATGAATTAGAACAACAGATTGAAAAGACTCAAAAGATAATATCTGAAATAGAAACGATTTTTGCCAAGAATAAAAGCAACCCCGACTTAAACGATGAAATTAAAATAAATGGTTTTGGCTATAAATTTTTGTCTGTTTTTTCAAAAGCAAAAAAACAAACCATTTCAGATTATTTGGAGTTACAAAGTAATTTCCAAAAACTTGAAGAATGTCTGAACCTTACGAAAGACCTAAGTAAAATTTTGTTTTCAGGAAAATTAAACGACAAACTAAATTCTTTAGCTACATTAAAAAGAGACATCGTAAACGTTCAAAGTGAGTTTGATACAAAAATTCAAATCGAGTTTCAAAAAATCAGTTTACTAAAAACGAATCAAACAGAGATTGGCATTGAAAGTTTGCCAATACTTCAAGACAAAGTAAATAGTTTAGCTTGCAAATTTAATTCTGATAATTGGACAAAAAGTGAATTAAAAACAAATGATCTCTGTTCTTTCATTTCTCAATTAGAAAATCACATCAAAGTCAAGAATGACTATTTTAATTCTGAACAAGACGAATTTTTAGCGGAGTTTAAATGGTTTCAATTCTACAATGGATTATCCGAAAATGAAAAAGTAATAGTAAATGAGTTGAAACCAAAATCAAATTGGAGAAAACCGTTTTTAATTTTCTATTTGGATTCATTACTTCGTGTTTCCGCAAGCGGTGGCGATTTACCCACAAACGATGAAGAACATAAAGAACTCAATGCAACGTTAAATGGAATTGAAAAAGAACAACTGAAATACATTAAACAGTTTTGGTATTCAAAGCAAATTAGTGCGACACAATCATTTGTTCAAAACAATGGCGGTTTAACGGTAGAAAATCTTTACAACAAAAAAGCCAGTTTTAAAAACAAAAGACATTCGTTAAGACAAATTATACAAAAGGACGCTGATTTGTTTACAACGTTCTTCCCCGTTATTTTGACTTCGCCTGATGTTGCAAGTAACTTGTTCAAAGGAATGAACGGTTATTTTGACATAGTTATGTTCGACGAAGCAAGTCAGTTGAGATTGGAAGATAATTTGCCAGCCATTTTGAAAGGCAAACAAATCATTATTGCAGGTGATGAACACCAAATGCCACCATCAAATTATTTCAGTAAAGTGTTTGACGGTTCGGTAGAAGATGAAGAAGATATTGAAGAAGAAGTAAGCGTAATGAAAGTTGATAAAGACGATATTTTGTTGTCTTGTGAATCACTTCTTGACTTCGGTGCAGAACTGAATTTTCAAAAGAAACATTTAGATTTTCACTACCGTTCACGACACCCATTTTTGATTGATTTTTCAAACTATGCTTTCTATAATCAAAGGTTGAAACCATTGCCAAACAACTTTGACTATGTTCCAATAAAATACATTCAAGTAAACGGCACTTTTTCTGACCACAAAAATGAAGCAGAAGCGGAAATGGTTTTATCAATCATTGAAAAGAACATTAACCGTTTGCCAAACGGAGAATACCCGACAGTTGGAGTTGCTACGTTCAACATTGCACAGCGTAACTTAATAAAGAGTAAAATTTTGGAACGGCAAAAGTTTCCGAAATATGAAGAGTTCAACGCAAAAATTCAGGAATTGGAAGAAAACGGAATGTTCATTAAAAACTTAGAGAACATTCAGGGAGATGAAAGAGATGTAATTATACTTTCAACTACTTACGGAGTTGGAAAAGATAAAAAATTTACACAACGTTTTGGACCAATTAACCATTCAAAAGGTTACAAACTTTTGAATGTAATCATCACAAGAGCCAAGTATAAAGTTTATTGCTGTTCATCAATTCCAGAACAAGTTTTTATGAACTACAAAGAATACTTGACATTAGAAGGCTCAAACAACAAAAGAGCCGTGATGTACGCGTATTTGGCGTATTGCAAAGCAGTAAGCGAATCTAACAATGAATCACGGTTGTCAATTCTTACTGCACTTGCAGAGAACACAACAAATAGTGCTGGTATAAATCCAAAAGATTTTGGGGAATTAGAATCACCTTTTGAAGAAGAAGTTTATCAAAGTTTGGCAGACCATTTCGGAACAGAAAGACTGATACCTCAATTGCAATTTGCAGGTTTTAGAATAGATATTGTTTACGACCCGAAAAAAGTTGGTGTTCCAAAAATTGCAATTGAATGTGACGGTGCAAAATATCATTCAAGCAGAGAAGCATATTTATACGACAAACACAGACAGAATATTTTAGAAAATCACGGTTTTGTTTTTCATAGAATTTGGAGCACAAATTGGTGGCGTAATTCAAGTAGGGAAACGAAACGCCTTGTTGATTTCATTAAACAGATAGAAGAAACAGCAACCGAAAAGACAAATGATTATTCAAAAACAGCTTACGCATTTACTGACGACATTGTGATTTTGGAAAATTATGTTTCTCAAAATTCATTTATTAACGTTCAGAAAGACGGGGAAACTATTCAAACAATAGAGAAGGTTGAAACTGTTCAGACAAAAATGTTTGATAACGATGTTGTAAAACTAAACAGCAAAGTGCAAGTAAAGTATGTGAATAATGGAAAGGACATCAGCATTCATATTGTATCTACAGAAAATAACAAAAACGTCAAGTCAGACGGTTTTCAAAAGGTTTATTACAAATCACCTTTAGCTCATTCCTTACTTGGCCATATGGTTGGAGATATTGTAAAAATAGGCAACCTTGACAATTTTGTGGAAATTATTAAAATAACAAATCTTTAAATATTTCATGTAAATTTACCTTAAAGATATTTTTCTAAACAACTTAAAATATAAATATCATACACTCAAAATTTTCATTTTAATATATGAAATCGAAAAATTTTAATATAGTTTTGCGTGGCAAAGTATTAGAAAAGGCATTGATCCTTGAAGAATTATCATCGAGTATAATTAAACTTATATTACGCTTACTTTGGGATGATACCAAAACTTTAAGTAATCAATCATCAAGCCTATCATTTAAAAATAAAATAGATTTACTATATGATTTGCAGGATATTTCAAAAGAAGAACATGTTATTTTTATTAAAATAATGGAAGTTAGAAATCAATTTGCACACAATTTTGACTGTAATTTATGGGAGGATTTTAAACGAATAAATCCTTCTGTATACGAATATATCTCTAAAAAATTTCCAAATGATGATATTTCGTTTTCAACTTCATTCAGAGACATGTTTAAATTTTCTCATAAAAAATTACTTGAAATAGAGAATAAATATAAAAACGGGTTGTCCATCGAAATTGAAAAAATAATAACTAATGAAGTTTACAGTAATGTTGATAAAATAGCTGAAATATCGGTAAACAATTGGCTTGAATGGTGTAGAGAAATAAACATAAGCGTGTTGGGTACATCATTTTCGGAAGAAGAATTTAAACTTGATGGTTTAAAAAAAATTATTATACAAAATTTCCTAAAGTATCGTGAAAAACTGTATATTGCCTATAATGCTATGCCATTAAATGATTTTAAAGAAACCTTAAAAAGAAAAGTCGATAATAATCATGTAGATGAGTATTTAAACAACCTAAACAATAAATATAAATTTGCATATAATAAAGAATGGGATGAATTATCTGAAGATAATGAAATCCTTGAAGATGATTACTATATCCATTTAAACAAATATGATGAATAGTTTAACCTTACTTATACATCTTTAAAGAAAGACTTAAAAAAACCTGTTAGCAAAGAAAATGCTCACCTTGTTTTTGTAAAGATCGGTGCCTACGGTTTTGGCCAAAATATATATACCTCCATCTTAGGTATATATTTTTGTCCAAAAATCTTGACAAAAACACCACCCTAATTTTTTGCTGCTTATCGGTTTTTGTTTTTCCATCGTGTGTTTTCACCCTACGATAGCCAAAATAACTTATTAATAAGTTTTTATTCTTGGCCAGTGGCCTGTTTTCTACGACATTTTTAAAGCTCACGGCTGTTTTACCTGTTTTTTTAAATTTTCCTAGCTTAAAAATATTTCACCTACAAAACAACCCTTATATTTGTCTTTGCAATGCAACTTTAATCGGTTTTAAAACGTATAATAAGGCTTAAATAAAGAATGCCATTATCAAACTTTCGTATTTTGATATTATTTAGTATAGTTTATAAACCAGTGAGTCATAAAATAAATTTTAAAAATGCTATTTTGTCTTCCACAAAGTTATGGCAACATACTAAAATCCAAAAGAGCTTGAATTTTGCTAACGCTCGGCAGAAATAAATTTTCACCATTGACAAAAAGATAAAAGACAATAAATGAAGAATTTTAAAGAGAAAGCAGGCCTGATTTGGAGAATGGTAGTCCTGCTAAGGGATGCCTTGGCAATCATAAAAGTCGTTATATTGACCTTGGAAGAAAAGACTTTGAAAACGGAAAAAACGGTATTGGACTCATGACTAATTTTAAAAGAGGATCCGAATGGAATAAATGGGACTTACACGTCCATACGCCAAAATCGATAATTCAGCATTATGGAGGTGATACTGATGATGCTTGGGAAAAGTATATAACTGACCTTGAATCACTACCGGAAGAGTTTAAGGTTTTAGGAATAAACGACTATATTTTTCTTGATGGATATAAGAAAGTAAAGGAATATAAAGAACAAGGTCGATTACCAAAAATAAACCTCATTTTGCCTATTATTGAGTTAAGGGTTAATAAGTTTGCTTCTCTTGGTGATGAAGCTTGGAAAAAAGTCAACCTTCATATCATTTTTTCAAATGAAATTTCGCCTGATATAATTGAAGCTCAGTTTTTAAATGCGATACAGCACTCTGTAAAAATATCACCTGACATTGAAGGGATAGAATTTCAAGGAGTAGCTACAAAGGAATACCTTGAAGAATTAGGAAGGAAAATAAAGGAAAGTGCAAATGTGCCAATTAATCATTCAGATTTAAAAGTTGGATTCTGGAATATCAACTTTGACTACAAGGATGTGTTAGATAAAGTCAATGGATATTTTAAAGGGAAATGCCTTACAGCCGTAGGAAAGACAGAATGGGATGGAATGCGTTGGGATGGTTCAGCGGCAGAAAAGAAAAGTACAATCAACAAAGCAACATTTTCATTTGTTTCATTAGAAAAACCTGAACACTATCAGAAGCATTGTGACAAACTAGAAGAAGTGAAAGTTAGAAACTACTTGCTCGATTGTAGTGATGCACATTCTTTTTCAGAAAAATCTACAGAGAAAGACCGCATTGGCAACTCATTTACATGGCTAAAAGCAGACTTAACCTTTGAAGGATTGAAGCAAGTTGCAAATGATAAAAGCAGAATATTCATTGGTGATACTCCCCCCTTATTAGATAGAAGAAAGACTAGTCCAACAAAATTTATTGATTCACTTTCTATTGAAAAAGTAGAAAATTCAGGGTTAGCTGAAAAATGGTTCGAGAATTTTCAATTGGAGCTAAACCCATCAATGGTAGCAATAATTGGAAATAAAGGGCAAGGCAAGAGTGCTATTGCTGATATAATAGGACTTTTAGGCAACACACCTAATTTTGAAGATTTCTCTTTCTTGGAAAGGAAAAAATTCAGGAAACCAAAACCAAATAGGGCAGAAAGTTTTAAAGGTAAATTAAAATGGGTAGACGGCTCTGTTGATTCTAACTTTTTAAGTAATAATCCTGAAGAAACTAGTGTTGAAAAAGTAAAATATTTACCCCAAAGTTTTATAGAAAAGCTTTGCAATGAAGATTTAAAGGATTTTGAAGGAGAACTCAGAAATGTGATTTTTTCTCACCTTTCAGATTCAGATAAATTAGGTAAAAACAATCTTGATGAACTAATTGAGTTCCAGTCAGAAATTATTAATGATGACATTGAAGAAATCAAAGGGAAGCTTCAAAATGCTAATAAAAGAATAATCGAACTTGAGAAAAAGAACTCTGAAAGTTATCGAAAAGCCATTGAGGAAAGAATAAAGGAGAAAGACAATGAACTAAAGGCACATGATGCCTCTAAGCCGACACCTATTGAAGCACCAACAGATGAAACTGCGATTGAAAAAAATAAAGAAGTAACACATCGCATCTCTGCGATTAGAGAACAATTACCTACATTAAATGATGTAATTGATAAAACTCAAAAATCTCTTGCGACTACAAAAATAGATATAGCAGAAATTGAAAAGGTAATTCAAACAATAGGTTCATTTGAAAGACAATTTGACAATCTAAAGTCTGAAGTACAACCAACATTTGATAAACATTCACTAATTCTTAAGGACAGTATTTCTCTGACCATAAATAAAGAACCACTTGAGAGTTTGCTCAAAACAAGGCAAGGTCAATCTATTGCATTAAATCAAGCCATCACAAATGAAGGAAAAACAGGATTCTTAGATAAAAAGGAAGCCTTCAATTTAGAGCTACAACACCTTCAGGAAAAGCTAGATGAACAATCAAGAGCATATCAAAAATTTTTAGACACCAAGAAGGCTTGGGAAGAGAAGCGACAAACTATCATAGGTAGTGATGATAAAGAAGGGTCAATTACAGCATTACAAAGTCAAATATCATACATTGAAAAGCAGTTGATAATTGATTTGGACAAAGCAAAAGAAAGTCGAAAAGCCTTAACTATTGAGTTATTCAAGAAAAAGGAAGAAATAATTTTATTGTATAAAAAATTATTTGACCCAATAACTGCCTTTATTCGGAATTACGGAACACTCCTTTCAGAGTATAAAATTGAATTAGATGTTGATTTAAAGATTATTGGTTTGGTTGAGAAGTTTTTCGACCATGTGAGTTTGGGGAGCAAAGGAAGCTTTATCGGTAATCCTACAGGAATCGAAAAATTAAATCATTTAATTGAAAATCATGCATTAGACTCTTTGGAAGGAATACTTGGCTTTTTGGATGACATAATCCTAAATCTCCAAACTGACCAAAGAGAAGATCAGAAGAAAGCAAAAAGAGAAATCGAAACTCAGTTGAAGAAAGGCTACTCTGTATTAGACTTATATACCTACCTTTTTAATTTAGACTATTTAGAGCCTGAATATAAACTGAAATTAGGTGATAAAAATTTAGCCGAACTATCACCTGGAGAAAGAGGTGCTTTGCTGCTAATATTCTATTTGACCTTAGACCAAAATGATATCCCTTTGGTTATTGACCAACCCGAAGAGAACCTAGATAATCAAAGTGTTTTCAAAATACTTGTTCAATTTATTAAAAAAGCCAAAGAAAAGCGACAAATAATTATTGTTACGCACAACCCAAATTTGGCAGTTGCTTGTAATGCGGAACAGATTGTTCATGTAAGCATGACCAAGGAAAAAGAGAACTTAGTTAGTTTTATAAGCGGTTCTTTAGAAAATCCAACAATTAATAGTGCGGTAATAAACATTCTTGAGGGTACATATCCTGCTTTGAATACAAGAACTAATACTTACAAAGTGATAGAAAGAACCACTCAAGAAATGGGAATTTAATTATGAAAAAGTACGAATCATATAAAGAAACGAGTGTCAACTGGATTGTAGTTATACCAAAACATTGGTGGGTTAAAAAATTAAAACATATATACTATGATAACGCAAGAGCGAACGAAATAGAGGCACAATTGCCTATCATAACCTATACGCAAGAAAGGGTTTCTTGCTTCGTAGGTTAGGAAAGTGATAAGCTTAAATTAAGTTCTTCTTAGGAAGTTCAGTAATTAAAATCCATGCCTGTTTGTAACTTTGAACAGTTAACATTTAAGGAGCTTTCTTAATAACAACAAAAAAACCGATCAGCAAAGATAATGCTCACCTTGTTTTTGTAAAGATCAGTGCCTACGGTTTTGGCCAAAATTATATATACCTCCATCTTGGGTATATATTTTAGTCCAAAAATCTTGACAAAAACCCTCCCCTTATTTTTTGCTGCTTATCGGTTTTTGTTTATGGTATCCTGTGTTTTGATACACAGATACACTAATAATCATCCGATTGATGTCTATGGGAATGCTTTTCCCGGATTTCCTTTTCCAGTATCTCATATTCTTCTTCTGTCATGCTACCATTATGAAAAGCCTTCATTTTTAGAAGCATGATTTCCTGCTGCATACTCAAATCATCGTCAGGAGCAAAATCTAATTGGTCATCACTGTGGTCCATAAAAATTATTTCAGGACAAAACTACAACTTTATCCATCCAGAAAAAACAAAATGAATTTATCACAAGTTTACTCGATAACGAGATCACAAGATCACCAGACTGTATGCAGCTTTAGATGTATCACAAAATCACAAGATCACCCGATCAAAAATCATTAGATCACAAGATTAACCCACGCTCATTTTTCATCCACAACATACAGGTACTAAGGTAGCTACGGGTCTGATAAATGCAAGGTCTGCCACTCACTACATCCACGCCTGCGCCTTTCAGGCGTTCCACCTTGCATGAAATCATCCCCTCACGCTGTACTTGCACCTGTTAGTGTGGCTGAGTGGGCCGCACGCATTTCATATCATTTTCATATACATTTTATCATGACTACCACAGTACATGCTTTTCCATTTGGCCAGCTTTATCAGACCAGTCGTATGTTTGACGCAGCTTGCGAGCATCGCCCATTTGCCAGGTTCATCCGTAGGTGCATATTTCGTCATCTCAGGGGAGATTGGGGAGATTGCTGCCATGAGGATAGAGACCGTAATGATATCGCGCTCCAGGGCGGTGATAGGCTCTTTTCAGTTTATGAGATACCTCAGGGCCTCTTCGCTTTGGAGAGTAAGATTTGGATTATCACAGAGGCAGATAGGTCATATACCACTGTCCTTTTCCCATCTGAGTATTGAGCTCAGTTTCAGCCCTGTCATTCGTTTGGCAGGGCTTTTCACATTCACCTTTTCACATTTTTCATTCATTCTCACATTTATACATTCACTTATGAGACACAGACATCCACTTCCAGAGCTTCCTTTTCATCTTGGTACCATAGTATTTTCACCAGGTATCATAGCACTTTTACCACACACTCCAGATATGAGAGCTTACTTAGATCGGGTTTTGGAGTATCACGCTGCCACTGATTTTGGCATCATTTCTAGATCCACACGTTTTGATAATGTACTCGCTGCTTTATTAGGGGCAGGCAAGCTTACTTCGCGTTATTTGGTACCACGTGCATTATGTCCGGAGCAGTCCGGAGTCATCATCACCACGCATTTGGATATCAGCACTACCACTATTCGCTTTGCAGGTGAGCAGGAGTAGTTCTCTTTTTTTTAGCCTTGGTCTCTGACCAGGGCTATTTTTAAAATCATCAAAATGCAATATCTTTGCATATAAAATCACATATGATAATCAAAAAATTTGATATTAAATTAATCAGCGAATTAACTAAACTTTCCAAAGAAGAATTTCAAACACTATTTGGCAGTAAAAAAAGTGATAAGACAATACTTGGTGACACCAAAGTAAAAGTATTCAAAGACAAACCTAGATCAAAACCCACCAAAAAGACCAATAAATAATGGGCCTTCTCCCTCCCTATGGGATGACTGGGGTGGGCCTTCTCCCTCCCTTCGGGAGGGTCGGGGTGGGCACAAAAAAAGGCCCCGAACCAGCGTCCGGAGCCTAACCCATGCAAACAACCAAAACTCTAAATCTTTTAAGCCTCCCTTTGGGAGGTTTGGTGGGCTTTACTCCCTCCCCTTGGGAGGGCTGGGGAGGGCCTTCTCACTCCCTTCAGAAGATTGCGCCTTCTCCCTCCCTTTGGGAGGGTTAGGGAGGCCCAATGCAACCCCTTCGACACCCCAAAACTCACAATTGCACCTACACAAGCCAATATCCCTGTTTTGATGATATCATTGCCATCTACGATGCCAATAAAAGCGATCAAGGTACCACCGAGCGTTCCCACCGCTTGATCACTATGATGAATTCCCATCCCCATCGATACCTCCTTCTTTGGTTTCGCCGATGGCATCATCAGCGATGTTAGTAATCTGGCTTACAGCCGTGGCCACACCACCTGCAGTGACCAGGTATCCACCAATGGTCACCACTGTTGCAGGTAGTGACACTGGAGCCGTAAGCAACACCGTTCCCACACCTGCCAACACCAATCCCACATTCCGCAACACCTTAAAAAACTTCGGCGTAGGCGCCTTTATTCTATCCACAATTTTACTCATGATACTTTTTTGATGATTTTAATAAAATGACTTTTCTCTCCACTCCTCTTCAAATTCTCGATAATATACCCAAGCGCCAGCTTTGAATGTTGACCCTTCCCATTCCCACCCGAAGAAAACACCGGAGCTATACAGCCCCGGAGTTCCTTCCGAGCATCATTGGCCACATGCATCAGGATGCCAGATCTCCCCTTCACGTTATCTATCCTCAGGCACTCCCCAAATTTCGGATGTTGAATGATGACCACTGGATAAACTCCTTCCGGCACACACGACACATTTCGCTCATTATTGGCCCATCCCAATTCAATACTCCGACAGAGTAAGATGCCCTGGATAAAAATCATCCCATCTGTCCAGCCATCCCGATACAACCTTTGAAGCTCTAACATCATCTTAAATTCTTTTTAAAGATCTACACCTTCTAAACTCCCGATAACTATCGGGGCTAAACCTTCTAAACTTTAAACGTTACACGCTTAAACGCCTTCGGCTTACACCACTTCAATCACCGCCAAGGAATTATATCCACCATTCTTGAGAGAATACTGATTACCATTCACTTCTTGGTAAAACTCAATCTGAAGAGTGAATACATTAAGACCGGTAGCCAAGGTAGGCGCAGCTGCCTGAGTCAATGCCACATTACTGGCAGTGCTGTTAATCGGCAGATTCACTTCATTACTCATCACGGTCTCAAACTCTCCAGTGGCAAAATCCACTTTCGACCATCCAGCTTTAAACGTCACATGCGTCGATCCAGGTGCAGACACCAAATCCATCTTCGGTACCAACCCAGTGATGTTCACCGCTCCAGTAGTGGTGTTCAAAGCATACGCTTTAAACAAGATACTACTCAAGATCGCCCGATTGTTGAAGTTGAAACCTTTCAAAACCGCCTTCCCTTCAGGAAGGTCAAAGCCCTCATGTACATGTCGCTCACCACGCTCATTGGCCGCATCCAAATTTTTGACATCTGTCATCAATTGGGTGAGCCTGGACACCAC
>Ga0075157_10001736_pt1 | contig 13312 bp, 12 predicted proteins | sample JI81BgreenDNA_FD_70967 | JGI IMG/M metagenome (GOLD analysis project Ga0075157, IMG submission 70967) | Wastewater effluent complex algal communities from Wisconsin, to seasonally profile nutrient transformation and Carbon sequestration -... | ecosystem: Engineered > WWTP > Effluent > Algae...
GCTGTTGCCGAAGCGGCTGTTGTTGAGGCCGATTTCCTTGGCCTTCTTGTTCATCATGTCGACGAACGCCTCTTCGGACCCGCCAATGCCTTCTGCCAGCACGACACAGGCATCATTGCCCGACAGCGTGACGATGCCATCGAGCAGATCGGCAACGGTGACCTTGCTGCCGACCGCCAGGAACATGCTCGACCCCTGATTGTTCCACTTGGTCCAGGTCTCGGCCGAAACCGGCAGTGTCTGGTCCAGCTTCAGTTCACCCTTCTTGATCAGATCGAACGCCACATAGACCGTCATCATCTTGGCCATCGAGGCAGGGGGGATCTGCTTGTCCGCATCGCGCGAGAACAGCACCGCACCCGATGACAGGTCGGTCATATAGGCGATCGGGGCTTCGGAAACATAGCTGGGGGCGGCAGCCGCCAGCGGCGTCGCCAGCAGCGAAAACAGGGTAAGACCGAGAATCGGGGTTTTCATGAACTATCCATGTTATGCGTGTTGCAGGGACGCAGGCCTTTAGCTGGCCCGTCTGTGTCAGCGACCGGAGTCCTGCTGAATCTGTACCCCCTGATAGCCCTTCCGCCGCGCAAGCGTAACCCCTTCTTGCGCAGCATTCGCATCGGGATAGGGGCCATATCGGACGCGGTAGACCTTGCCATCGGCGCTGCCCACGGTCTTGGCGCCAATCCGCTTGGCGAGCTCGTCCGCGCGCGCCTTGGAGGAGAACGCCGCCACCTGGACAAAATAGATGCCGCCACTGGCCGGAGGCACGGGAGCAGGGTTCAGCGTCGCACGATTGTCGCCGGTGCTGTTCTGCGCCATCTTGGGCCGTCCGCCCTCGCCTTCAACGATGAACCGATCACCGCCCTGGGTGCGCGGGGTTGGCGCGGGCAATTTCGGCGCGGCGGCTGTGGGTACAGGCTTGGCGGGCACCGGGTTGGCGGGCGCGGGCTTGGCCTTTGGCCCTTCGCTGGGCTTGACCGGTGCCGGGCTGGCCGGAAGCGATGCGGGTGCTGCCGCAACTGCTGCATTGGCTGGCCTGGGCTTGCCGTCCAGCTTGCGCCGCAGCGGGACAAGCAGCGATTCGGGCGTTTCCATGCGCGCGGCGACCGGCTGGCCCTGACGCAGCATCGCGCGTTCCGCCTCGGGCGGATTGACGCGCCGCACGCGCACCGGGAAGGCGCCCTGCCCCAGCACGCCCAGTTGCCGCGCTGCCCCTTGCGAAAGGTCGATCAGCCGGTCGGGCGTGGCGGGGCCACGGTCGTTGAGGCGGACCAAGATGGTCTTGCCGGTATCGAGCGCGGTCACCTCGACATAGCTGGGCAGCGGCAGGGTGCGATGCGCACCACTGATTGCATCGGAGACGAAGGTTTCGCCATTGGCGGTGGCGCGGCCTTCCAGTTCCTGGCCATACCAGCTGGCATAGCCGGTCTCGTCATAATTGAAGGCGTCGGATGGCGTATAGGTCTTGCCACCCATGACATAGGGTTCGCCGAGCTTCACCGGATAATCGGTGACGCGGCCTGCCAGTTTGGGGGGCGCGGTTTCCAGGCTGCGGCTGACGCTGCCGCCACCGCCGCAGCCGCTCGCCAGCAGCGAGAGCCCCGCGCCTGCGATCATCCATGTCCTCATCAGCCTTCCCCCTTTATCCGGTGTCTAGTTGCGCACGCCGTCCGCCAGCAGCCCTACCGACATCGCGTAATAGTTGGAGCAGTTATAGTCGAGAATTGCACGGTAATTGCGCGTCAGCAGATAGCCCTGCGCGTCCAGTCCCGGCGTCAGCAGCAGGGATGCCTCGATCTTGTCGTCATTGGGCCAGACGCCGCCATAAGGCGCAACGCCCAGCGCCTTCCATTCGCGGATGGTCTTCCACTCGCTGTGCCGCTCGACCGCGCGGGCGCATTTGGCAACCCGCTCGCGACTGGCGATCGCCGCGACATTGAGCGTCGCAGGCACCGAGACGGCAAAGCCCCAGGGCTCACCGCGCCGCCATCCGGCAGCCACCATGTAATTGGCGATCGAGGCAAAGGCATCGGCGCGGCTCGACCAGATTTCCGCCTTGCCATCACCGTCGCCATCCTTGGCGAGCTTGAGATAGACCGATGGCAGGAACTGCGGATAGCCAAAGGCTCCGGCATAGCTGCCGCGCAGCACCGTGCGCGGCACGCCCATGTCGACCATCTTGAGCACCGCGATCAGCTCGCCCTCGAACAGGTCGCGCCTGCGGCCTTCATAGGCCAGCGTTGCCAGCGCCCGCGGCAGATCGGTGCTGCCGAGCAGCGTGCCATAGTTGGTTTCATGCCCGAAGATCGCGACCATGATCGAGCCTGGTACCCCGGTCTTCTGTTCGATCGCGACAAGGCGGGCGGCCTCGTCGGCATAGACCTGCCTGCCCTGCCGGATCTTGGCCGCGTTGATGCGCTTGGCCATTTCCGGGCCGAAGGACGGGAAGGACTGGCCTGCCGGGGTCGGCGCAAAGCGCCGGTCGAGCGCAGCGACGCTCTCGTCGAAGCTCAGCGTCGGCAGCACCGCGTCGATCGTGCGCTGCGAAACGCCCTCGCGCCGGGCGCGCGCGGCAACGCTTTCCAGATAGGCGCGAAAGCCGGTCTGTGCCTCGATATTGATCCCCGGCAGCGGCTGCACGATCTCGCGCTGCGCGGTGCTCGGCGATCCGCAGGCGAGCAGAGCCGCGGTACTGAAGGTCGCGCCCAGACGCAGCGCAAGCCTGTTTACGGTATTGAAATCCATGCGATACTCCCAGGGCGGTTGTGCCACCAAGGCGGTGCGGGGGAAAGGGCGAACATCGGTCACCCATCCCGCCATAGCCACGCTTGACCGGCGCTGAACCACGCGCGGCGCGCCACCGCAAGTTTCGCTTTCCAGATTTTACCACCTCGGCTAACAAGCGCGCCGTACGCCCGGCCCGCCCTGAACGCGCCCGGCGCGGGGCCAATGGAAGAGTGTCCGAGTGGTTTAAGGAACCGGTCTTGAAAACCGGCGAGGGTGCAAGCTCTCCGTGGGTTCGAATCCCACCTCTTCCGCCAGGTACTAATCCCACTCCATCCCTGATCAGCTCCGAAAGTCCAGCTTCCCTGCGGGTTACGCTGGTGATTCGGATCCCTGTGTGTCCCACGTCGTCCAGACCGACATTTTTGCAAATGTGGGACAACAAAATCATGATCAGCAACATGGAAACGACTTTAAACACCGGCCAGACGACGAAGGGTTAGTCCAGCCGCCGTGTCAGTTTTGGCGACGGCCTTTTTCGCTATGAGAGGCCGGGAGGGACCAGCAGCTGGGTCTGCCGGGTGCAGCACAAAGGCAACCGGAGAGATTTCGGCTTAGGCAGCTGCAAGACAGTGGGCCTGGAGGAGGCTCGCGAGCGGGCGCTGGTGGTGCGCCGTCAGGTCGAACAAGGCTACGATCCGCAGTTCGAGCGGCGCAAGATCGAGGCCGTGCCGAACTTCCGGGATGCAGCGCAGAAGGTCTTCGACATTCATTCGAAGACATGGCGCAACGGCAAGCACCATGGGCAGTGGTCGCGCACCATGGAGATGTATGCCTTCCCGCAGCTCGGCAAGATGAGGGTTGATCGGATCACCGGCCCGATGATCCGCGATGTGCTGATGGAAATCTGGCTTGCCAAACCGGAGACTGCGCGGCGGGTGCCGACATGCAGGAGGCTGCATGATGGACAGTCTTGCAACGCAGATCGTGGAGCGCGGCCTTGCCGCCTCCACCTTCCTCTTGGACATCAACCGCAGCCTTGCCGTGCCGCACGACTTCCCCCTGCCTTATCCATGGAATCTGCCCTCCCGGCTGTTTCAGTTTCCGATCGAGGTGAGCGCGGCCGAGGGCGACGGCACCCGCCGCATTGGCCCGATGCATCCGCTGCTGGCCACTCAGCCCTTTGTGCAGCATGTGGAAGCCACCTTAGGCCTTCCACTGGACACTCACGGCGCACCCAATGCCTGTGGCGTCAGCAAGGTCCGCACCGGCCAATGGTGGCATGCGGTGGATCTTGTCAGTGCCGGGCAGTGGCGCGCCTTGCTCGATACCCGGGAGTGCATCACGGTAGAAGACATTGACCGCACTGTGGCTTACGGCCTGACCTCTTCCCGCTATGACGGAAAACCCACCGGCTATCTGTCAACGCTGGAGGCCCGCGCCATCATTGCCGCGATCGACGCTCCCGAGCCTGCCAGTCGGCGCGGCATGCTGGCATTCAGCACCCCGTCCGCCTGCAAACCCGATACAGGCGCAGTCCATTGGCCAATCAACCACCCTGCCCTGCCCGCCAATGATTTGGCGTGGGCACTGATCCACGGCATCGAAGACGGATGGTTCGCCCATGATCGTTCCGGCTTCCTGCACTGGACCGAGCAGGGCCGCGAGCGGTACGCCGCAGGAGATGCTGACATCTTTACCACCGCCACCGGTCAGGGCGCATTCGCGTTCTGACCGGGCACAGCCCCGATAAATGGAGGCCGCTCCATCGGGGAGCGGCCAGCGTCATTGCCCACCCTCAGCCGCCCTTGGGTAGGGCTTTGCGATGCGGCCCAGCACGACGGGTTTTGCTAACATGAGGGCGGAGCGCTGGTATGACGCTAAACAACTACAAGCTAGAGCATTTGCGAACGGTCAGCCGCAATAGCGATTGACGACGATACTGAGCGGCTTGCGGCGCACGCTTTCGGCTGCACGATCCCATTGGAAATTGCCGGAGAGGGCAACCTGCACCCAGCCCACCGACAAGTGTGGGCGAGCAACGCGTGATGGGGCGTCTCGTCCATTGAGCGCAGATGCTGGACTGCATCGGCGGTGTAGGTGGAGTTCAAGCAAGCCGAATTTTGAATCCATTATGGATCGAAAACGCATCCATACTCGAAGGAAACAATAGGTTACAATTGCGTTAAGCAACATTAGGAAGGACTCATTTTCATTATGATTGTATACCTTGGTAGCGCAGCTCTCCACATTTGACTCTAAGAGAATTAGGCATTAGCATTGCCGATGGAGCGACAAGACTTTTACTGTGAGTCGCTCCTAATAACTAGCTCGTAGGAGAACTGGAATGACTGAAGTTCGTGCAAGGCGCGTGCGCCAGCTCACATCCGTACCCAATGAGGTCAAGGGCCGCGTCGTGCGCCAGCTCACGACCGTTCCGAAGGAAGTGAAGGGCGAAGTCGAGGCTCGGCGGGTGCGCCAGCTCACGGCTGTGCCCAAGGACCTGAAGCGCGTCGCCTGAACGAGAGGGGGAAACGATGGTATGCGCTCAATCGAAATGCGTTCATTTGATCGGTGCCGGCGTTTCCCCCGATCTTCATTTTACCCGCCTCGGCATGAAGCAGGTCGCCGACGCAGATTGCGTCGTCTATTATGCCGACCCCAGCCTCGAGAAGATCTTCGACGAAGCGTGCGTAAAAAACCGGGTTACACTCGACGATCTTTATCCTCACGGCGGCGTTGATGATGACAGTTACCAGGCCGTTCTGGATCGAATCGTCGGCCTCCTTGAAGATCACGACTACGTTGTCTTCGTTCAGCAGGGCAATCCGAGGCTCGGCGTCACACTCGCCGACATGCTTCAGGAGACCAGTAAAGTGGAGGGCTTTGATTTTGACGTCTTTCCGGGGATATCCAGCCTCGACACCTTAATCATCGATACCGACCGCGACCCGCTCGAATATGGATCAGTCATTATCGACGCCAACAGGCTAATCCTTTTCTCTCACAAGCTGAGCCCTGAATTCGATTATTACATTTACCATATTTGTTCAGTGGGGACACGCAAGACCAACATCGATGATCCTTCAGCAGATAACGCTATAGGCCTACTCCAAGAACATTTGCTCAGCGCCTATCCGCCCGAACATCTGTGCAAGATAATCGAGAGTAACGGGGCGGGCGTTGGATCGGCATCGATCGTCGTCGAAATGGCAATAAAGGATCTTCCCTCCGCCCTGGATGAGGTGACGTTCGGGACAACTCTGTTCATCCCCTCCGTCGGCCGCCCGCCAGTCAACCAAACGGTGCTGGACCATATGATGGCGCAGTAGCAATGTACGCCCGCAATCTCCCTCTGGTGCTATCGATCAGGCCGACCTTACGCCTTCAGCCTCCGGTTGATATCGGCCAATTTAGCAACCTGCTGCACGATCTGCGGCACTTGGTCCATGCTGGTCACGAAGCGCCAGATATAGGCGAAAATCGCATAGATGGTCCCGGCCTCTACGACATCCTGAAGAGCCACGCGCCACAGCGCGACGCCGAACAGGGCGATCACGAACAGTTCCAGAAAACCGTAGGATTTCGCTTCAAGGTCGGAGAGCTTGATCCGCCACATCGCCAATGCCTGAAAGTGGCGGCGGACGCGCTTGGGGGCATCGGTTTGCAGAAGCCCCACCTCCTTCTCCAGACGATCGTTCAACCCCTCGTTGAGCGATTGAGATTTCCTGGCGAGGCGCCCGTTGACGAGCGTGGATGGAATCAAGAGCAACAGGCATACGGTGCCGATCGCCGGATCGAGCCAAAACAGCGTGGCGATCGCGACACCCAGGCTAATGATCGACAGCAGCGCCGCCGGGACATCGCGCTCCAGAAACGTAACATACTCGCGCAGCAAGGTGGCGCGTCCCGCTATGAGCGATGGCGGAAGTCCGCGGCGATGCGCGTCGGCAACCGCATCGCTGGCGAATGTCGTGTGAATACGCGTAAAAACGCGCGTATCCATCATCTTGGCACTCACCTCGAGTCCCACCATCACAAAATGGCATGCACAGAGCCATAGTATGGCAATATAGTTCTTCTGAAGGACACCGTTTATAGCAAATCCTGTTATAAGCGGATATATCTGCGCAGCAACATATCCCCCTATAGTCAAACTATAGGCCACCAAAAGCGGACCTCTATTGCCGTTTACAATTGAGACAATCATATTAATTCTCTTCGTATTTGACACTTGATTGTCGAACATTATGAGGCTTTAAGCAACAGGATAAACGATGGCTATACAGTTGGATCATCATTCCGACATGTTGGGGGATGCGATACGCCTTGCGATCTTCCGGACGGCGATTGCCGAGGTTGTCCGGCCAGGCGATGTCGTGGTCGATATCGGTACCGGACTCGGCCCGCTAGCGGCCTGCGCGCTCGATGCCGGAGCCGATCACGTCATGGCACTAGAATATCTTCCTCAGCTCGCAGCGCTGGCGACGGAAATCTTGGCCGAGACGCCCATCCGGGTCATTGTCGGTCGTTCATATGACATTGACCTTACCCCTTCCCCGGATGTGGTTGTGACTGAAACAATAGGTCCGGTCGGGCCGGAAGAGAATATCGTCGAAATCACATATGATCTCAAGCGCCGCTATCCGGGCCTCCGCCGCATCATACCACAAAGAATGCGGCTCTATGCCCAAGCCATCTTTTCCTCCCGTGCGGAAGCCGCGCGCGAGGCGGTCTTTGCCAAGCTTATTGGCAGCTCTACCGGTCATTTCGATCCGCGCAGAGCACGGCCTTCCCTGGATCGCGCCTATTGCGAGCAGATTTATCAGGACGATCTATCTGACGCCGAGGGCCGATCGGAAAAAGTGGTCCTGGTCGACTATTTACTAGGTGTAACCGAAACGCCCGATTTCGCCGCCGAAATAGAGCTTCCAGCTTCTGCGGATTGGAATGCAGTGACGGTCGTCTTCGAAGCCGAGTTGGGCGATACCATGTTGTCCAACCATTTTGCGGCACCACAAACGCATTGGCTCAACAGCTATGTCCCGCGCTTCGGGGAGTCTCGGGTGCTGCACATTGCCTATGACGCGCCCTCGACGTCGTTTGAGATTCGCTGGCTCGATGGGAAGAGGAGGGTGTGAGGTGACGGACCTTGTTGAACGATATTTTGATGGGGCAGCCCCCCTCTATAACGATGCCACTTCAACCGATGAATCTTGGAGCATGCCACGCCACGTCGCCGATCGCCTCGCTTCTCTAGACGGTGATTTCCGATCCGCTTTGGCGATCGGAGTGGGAACCGGGTACGATGTCGATCTTCTGAAGAAGCGCGCTGTATCGAACATCACCATGCTCGACATCAGCCGCAAAATGCTCGACGCAGCGGCCGAGCGTCACCCAGACATTCCGCAAATTCACGCGGATATAATGGATGCATCATCGGTCTCTGGTCGCTTCGATCTCATCCTGTCCATCGGTGTAGTTGAGTTCATCCCTGACACTGGAAGGTTTCTAGCACGCTGCGCTTCACTGCTGAATACCGGAGGATTGTTGATCGTGACTTACGAACCGATCATAAGGGGTTATGGGCCCCAAGGGATGCGATTGGAGTTGATCCACTCGAGAGAGCAGGACCCGATTTACGACTGCGACGGCATTAATATTCACAGGGTCGAGCTTGGCGAATTCGCAGCTCTGTGCAGTGAGGCCGGCTTTGAAACCGTCGACCATTCTCTCGCTCTGGCCTATGTCGACGAAGCTTCCATTTTCTACGGCCTAGCCACCCTGCGGCGCGCGTGACGATGCCCATCCCGCAGACTGTCGCGGAAGAGATGATCCAGGGGATCTGGTCGCGAATATCCAGTCGCGGTTTAGGGCACTTGGATCGCATCAAAGACTATCTATTCAACATGCTCGACGGGGAGGCTACGCCTGCAAATAGCCCTGACAGAGAGCTGTTCCGATATCTCTATGTGCCTGGCCTTGGCGCTGGCCCATATTTCGATCCTGAAATACTACCACGACTTCAAGGTAAGGCCGAGTTGGCGGCCATTCAGGAGGAGGCCCGAGAGGCGTTCAGACAGCGGAATTTATTGACGGACCATTCGGATTTAGTCGTCGGGAACGCGCCTTCGGCCCAGGCCGGGTGGGATTGCCTTTATTTCCGCAAGGAATTTGCTGACATCGGCGAAACCCACCGGCTTTTCCCGGCTACCTCTGACTATTTGCGGCGGCACAGGCTTGCTACCGAAGCGCTATTCTCTCGACTAGCGCCTCAAACCAGCATCGAACCTCATTCGGATTGCGCAAATTACGTGGCCACCGTCCATCTTCCGCTGACCGACAGTACAGCAAGCATTTTCGTTGCCGGTATCAAGAAGGGATATGCTGCCGGAGAGACGGTCTTTTTTGACTCAACCTTTGTCCATTCTGTCGAGAATCCAGCCATCCTTCCGCGCGATATTCTCCTTTTCAATGTGTGGCACCCCGATCTATCTGACGAGGAAGTTGCCGCGCTTGAGCTTATCCGCCACTTCTGGGTCCGCTCAGTTGCGTTTGATCCAGATGATGGTTTTGCCAAAGCGGCAGACTAGTCAAAACTACGCCTGCACAGCATCTGTCGCCTGCTAGGGTGGGAGCGACGCACTATTTGGTTTGGTCTGAGCCCCGAGCCGCACAATGAGTCTGAGCACAGAAGCCGCTCCGTGGTGAAAAGAAAATCATCTACAACAATAGTGTGTTTTGGCATAGTAACGATACGGCCTGAGATCGGCGTATTGATGCGTAGGTAACTGAACGTGGGAATAGAAATAGCGGCAGATTATTGTATTTTGCTATCAATTAAATACAATTAACTTAATCACACCACCCCTTCCGCCAGGCGGCACCGAGGGACTTGGCACAGTGATCTGCTCCGAAACATAACTTGGCCGTGTCGAACACTTGGTCGACGATCATGTCTCGCCCCTGGAAGCGGCAGTTCGCGGGTTCTGCCGTCCTGCTCTCGCATGGCCCGTAGAGCGGAGGGATATTGCACGTGGCAATGTCGGCGGAAAACCCAATGAAAACCTGCCGGCTGTCGTCGCCGGCGCCAAGCTGACCGGCTGCTCTGCGTCCTCCTATCGTCAGCTTGTGCCGTAAGCCGACATTCGTGTGAACTCACTCCCGCGATTGTCCCGGTTACCATGCGCACCCTTGAGAGCGATCGGAAAAAGACTCCTGGCCTGCCCATAAAATCTCGACACGGATCGAGCATTATGTTCTTAATAACCCAGTGCCTGCGACATGCCCACCGCACTGGAACACACGATGCCAAGAGTCGCACCTGCCATCATACCCAAAATTGATCGCGGCGGCCTGCGCCAGCTGGAAACCCATTTTATTGCGCCTGAAATCTACCGGCGCGATGATGTGGCTGTGCGCCAGAACAAGCTCGCCCAGTTGATCTCGAACAGAGTCATCCCTCAGTTGCTACGACTACATACCGACGTTGCCCCCGAAGCACCGCCCGTGGAACTGCTGATCAAGGCACTGGCGCCCGACAGCGCGGACATCTCAGGGCTGGCCGAGATCATTCTGGGTAGCGACCTTGAGGCAGCCGTGAGCTACGTCATGGTCTTGCGCGAGCGCGGCCTGTCAATGGATAGCCTGTTCATTGAGCTTCTCGAGCCCACCGCGCGTCATTTGGGTGATCTGTGGGACCATGATCAGTGCGACTTCGTCGATGTGACACTGGGCGTCTCCCGGCTGCAAAAGCTGCTGGCTGTGTTCAACAATTCGCACACGGCCCCTTCGCTGGACAGCAGGCGATCTGTGCTGATGGCCATGACCCCCGGCGATCAGCACTTTTTTGGCGTCACCATGGTCGAACGGTTTCTGCTGGCTTCGGGCTGGAGGGTTCAGACCGAAACCGCAGCCACCGCCGAAGATATTGCGGCCGCCGTGAAAAACCGGTGGTTTGCGGTAGCGGGCCTGACCGCTGGTTCGGAACAGATGCTGGACAGCCTGATGGCCACGATCAAGCTGATCCGCCAGCAGTCTTCGAACCCGGAAATCGGGGTCATGGTGGGCGGCCCGTTGTTCACGTCCAACCCGGCGCTGGCCGCAGAGGTTGGTGCTGATGCCACCGCATCGAATGCACCTGCAGCCGTGTTGATCGCGCAAAAGCTCTTCGACCTGGCGTCTCTACGGCGCGGTGAGGGCTATGGTGCGGGCACCTGCTGAACACTCTCGACATGGCTTTGCTATGCGCCGATGGAGTTTGTGCAGGGCCTTGTCTGCAAGACGGGTAACGCTGTCGCTATCCTCCTCCAGTCGCGATAGGTCTGTTTTGTGCCACCCGATACCGGCAAGCGTCTCCTGCTGCTCCACAATGCAAAATCGCGGCAAGGCGAGGCAGCGCTTGAGCCGGTCCGCTCGCGGCTGGAAGCCGGTGGCCTGTCGGTCATTGTCGAACCCTTTGAAAACCTGCCCGAGATTGCGCGCGACATTACCCGGCTTCATCAATCGGCCGATGTCATCGTGGTATGCGGCGGCGATGGATCGGTCTCATCGGCTGCACCGGCGGTCATCGAGAGCGGGTTGCCGTTGGGCATCATTCCGGCAGGAACCGCCAACGACCTTGCGCGGACGCTGGCTATCCCGCTGGATTTTGCTGCCGCAGCCGATGTGATCATCGCCGGGAACACGCGGCAAATCGATGTCGGCATGGTGAACGGCCATGCTTTCTTCAATGTTGCGAGCATCGGCCTGAGCAGTGATCTGGCCCAGAAGCTCGACCCCGCGATCAAGAAACGGTTCGGACGGCTGGGCTATGCGGTCGCCGCACTGCGCATTCTGGCGGGCGCACGGCGCTTTCGCGCAAGGATCATCGAGAAAGGCAGCGGCACAAGGGTCAAGACCTATCAGATCGCGATCGGCAACGGGCGTCTTTACGGCGGGGGCAATGTCGTCGAGCAGACTGCCGCCATCGATGACGGGTCCCTGGACCTCTACAGTCTGGAAATGCGCAACTTGTGGAAGCTCGCCCTGATGGTGCGCGCCTTCAGGACCGGCACCCATGGCGCGTGGAAGGAGGTCAGGACAGCGCGGTGCGTGGAGTTCGATATCGAGACACGCCAGCCCATGCCGATCAACACCGACGGGGAAATCGTGACCTCGACCCCAGCGCACTTCAAGGTCATGCCCCGTGCGATTACCGTCATCACTCCAGCCGGGGTGTCCTCGCAGGGGCTTGCCGCCCGCCTGTTTCATCGCTGAGGCGCACAAGCGACCAAGCGAGCCACAAGCGGTGATTTTGGGGCTGGCGTATCTGCGCGCATTCCTGCACGTTCGCCGCTGGCAAGCTGAGCTAAAGAGCTGACATTCGATCAGAAAAATCAGCCGTTGGGGATCTGGATCGGCCCCGGTTCTGTCCCCAGGTGAACATCCAAGGCGGCGATCCCCCATGTTTGAATATATCCAGCAATTCGTATCGGGCCGGTACTCACCGCACGGTTATTGCCTGTTGTGGCAACCCGAGCTGATCTGGACCCATGTGATCTCCAATGCGCTGATCGCGGTGGCCTATTTTTCCATTCCGTTCGCGCTCATCCGGTTTGTGCGGCAGCGGCCTGACGTCACGTTCGGCTGGATGATATGGCTGTTCGCGATGTTCATCCTTGCCTGCGGGACCAGCCATCTCATGGCGATCTGGAACCTGTGGCACGGTGATTATGGCCTGGAGGTCGTCGTGATGGCGATCACGGCGGCAGCATCGTTGCCGACAGCCATCCTGCTCTGGCGCCTCGTTCCGCATGCGCTGACGATTCCTTCGCAGACACAGCTGCAACTGGCGAACAGCGAGCTGCTCGCGACCATTGCTGCGCGCGATGAGGCCTTGAGACAGCTCAACCTCGAGATTGCCCAGCGCGAGCGGGCGGAAGGCGCACTGGTCCAGGCGCAGAAAATGGATGCCATCGGTCAGCTCACCGGCGGTATCGCGCATGATTTCAATAACCTGCTCCAGTCCGTGGGCGGCAATCTGCAGCTGATCCGGTCGCAGCCCTCCAATGGTGAAAAGGTGGCACGCTGGGCCGAACGGGCCGGCGAAAGCCTGGCCAGGGGCATCAAGCTCACCAGCCAGTTGCTGACCTTCTCGCGCACGCAGAGGCTGGAACTGGGTCCGGTGGAACTCAACGGGCTGATCACCGGCATGCATGAACTGATCGAGTCGAGCGTCGGTGCCACGGTGGCCCTGCAGATCGATCTTGAAGCCGGACTGTGCCCGGTCAGGGGCGATGCGACGCAGCTGGAACTGGCCATCCTCAACATGGCAATCAACGCCCGCGACGCGATGCCGGACGGCGGCCAGCTGACGATCGCCACCCGCGCGATCGCCTTGGCACAGGACGAGATCACGGGGCTGCCTGCGGGCGATTATGTCGAACTGAACGTTGCAGATACCGGGTCCGGCATGCCGCCCGAGGTGCTGGCGCGCGCGATGGATCCGTTCTTCACCACCAAGCAGATCGGTTCAGGAACCGGGCTGGGGTTGAGCATGGCATTCGGCGTTGCCACCCAATCCGGTGGCACGCTTCAACTCTAT
>Ga0075157_10001737_pt1 | contig 13309 bp, 10 predicted proteins | sample JI81BgreenDNA_FD_70967 | JGI IMG/M metagenome (GOLD analysis project Ga0075157, IMG submission 70967) | Wastewater effluent complex algal communities from Wisconsin, to seasonally profile nutrient transformation and Carbon sequestration -... | ecosystem: Engineered > WWTP > Effluent > Algae...
TCACATCGCTCAATTTCGATCTGATGTACGGCCTGCCCCACCAGAGCGAGGCGGATCTTGAGGACAGCCTCGAATACACCCGCAAGCTCGGCGCGGACCGGATCGCGGTGTTCGGCTATGCCCATGTGCCGCATCTGGTGCCGCGCCAGACGATGATCCGCGAGGCCGATCTGCCCGGTGCCGCCGCGCGCTTCACGATGGCGAGCGAGGCGCACCGCATCCTTACCGGATACGGCTATACCCCGATCGGCTTCGATCACTTCGCCCTGCCCCATGATCCGATGGCGCGCGCGGTGCGGGCCGGCACGTTGCGGCGCAATTTCCAAGGCTTCACCGATGATCCTTCCGACATCCTGATCGGCATGGGTGCCAGCGCGATCAGCGGCTTTCCGCAAGCCTTTGCCCAGAACGAAAAGCACACCGCCACCTATCGCCAGCTTTCGGCCGAGGGGCGGCTTTCGGGCAACCACGGCATCGCCCGCTCGGCCGAGGACCAGCGCCGCGGCGCGGTGATCGAGGCGCTGTTGTGCCGGAGCGAGGCGCTGTTGCCAGATGACCTGCTGGCCGAGGTTTCTGAACGGCTCGCGCCCTTCATCCGCGAAGGCTTGGCCGAACTCGGCGGCAACCGGCTGACCATTCCCAATGGCGGCCTGCCCTATGCCCGGGTGATCGCCGCGCTGTTCGATGCCTACCGCGCCTTCGCGCCGCGCAAGTTTTCCTCGGCCATCTGAGCGCGCCCACCCCCCTCGCTGCCGGCCATGCAAAGGCCATGATTGGGGCGGATACATCTGCCGCATTTCGACAAGCGGAAAGAACGGGACGCGCGCATATTGCAGGCATGAGGGGGGAAAAATCATGGCAGCTACCGATCACGTCGACCTCAATGGCTTCATGGAGGGCGTGAAGAAGCGCAATCCGCACCAGCCGGAGTTTGTGCAGGCCGTTCAGGAAGTGGCCGAGGACATCTTCGATTTCATCGAGGACAAGGAAGAATACCACTCCCAGCAGATCTTGCGCCGCATCGCCGAACCTGACCGCGTGGTTTCCTTCCGCGTCTGCTGGGAGGACGACAACGGCAATATCCGCGTGCAGCGCGGGTGGCGGGTGCAGAACAACAACGCGATCGGCCCCTACAAGGGCGGCATACGCTTCCACCCGAGCGTGAACGAGAGCGTGCTGAAGTTCCTCGCTTTCGAACAGACCTTCAAGAACGCGCTTACCGGCCTGCCCATGGGCGGCGGCAAAGGGGGCAGCAACTTCAACCCCAAAAGGCAAGAGCGTGCGCGAGATCATGCGCTTCTGCCAGAGCTTCATGACCGAGCTTTATCGCCATATCGGCGCGGATATTGACGTGCCGGCAGGCGATATCGGCGTGGGCGGGCGCGAGATCGGCTTCATGTTCGGCCAGTACAAGCGCATCACCAACCACTTCACCGGCGTGCTGACCGGCAAGGGGCTGGAATGGGGCGGCAGCCTGATCCGCACCGAGGCGACCGGTTATGGCGCGGTCTATTTCCTGGAAAACATGCTGGCGACCAAGGGCGAGAACCTTGAAGGCAAGACCGCGGTGATATCGGGGAGCGGCAATGTTGCCACTCACGCGGCCGAGAAGATCGTGCAACTTGGCGGCAAGGTGCTGACCCTGTCCGACAGCGGCGGGTTCATCCATGATCCCGACGGCATTGATCAGGACAAGATCGACTGGGTGAAGACCCACAAGACCCACCGGCGCGGCCGGATCGAGGAATATGTCGAAGCCTTCCCGCGCGCGACCTTCCATCCCGGCAAGACCCCGTGGGGCGTGCCCTGCGACGTCGCCCTGCCCTGCGCCACGAAGAACGAATTGCTGGGCGAGGATGCGAAGACGCTGGTCGCCAACGGCTGCCGCGCGGTGTCCGAAGGCGCGAACATGCCGACCGACCTTGATGGCGTGCACATCTTCAAGGCGGCCAAGCTGCTCTACGCGCCGGGCAAGGCGTCCAACGCGGGCGGCGTCGCGGTTTCGGGCCTCGAAATGAGCCAGAACTCCGAACGCCGGTCATGGAAGGAGGAGGAATTGCAGCAGATGCTCAAGGACATCATGTCGGGCATCCACCAGTCCTGCATCCGCTACGGCGATCAGGGCAGCGGCTATATCGATTATGTGAAGGGCGCGAATATCGCGGGCTTCAAGAAGGTCGCCGATGCGATGCTGGCTTTCGGGGTGGTGTAACGGCGGGCCTGCTTCAGGCGCGTAATCCACGTTAGGGCGCATGAGGCCCGGATCATCTCATACACCGGCAGGCCCAAGCCGCCGGGGGGTTTTTGATGAAGTATCGCAGCCTTGCCGACATGTCGGCCCTGATCACCGGGAATCTCCACCGGGTGCCCGCCGATGTCGATCTGGTGGTCGGCATCCCCCGCAGCGGCATCCTGCCTGCGATCACCATCGCGCTGATGCTGAACCTGCGTTACGCCGACCTCGACCGGTTTCTTGACGGGCGGTTGGCCGGGGCCGGATCGACGAAACGGCACGCCGGGCTGATCGGCGGCATTGCCGAGGCGCGCCATGTGCTGGTGATCGACGACAGTCTCAACCGCGGCAACGCCATGCGCGAAGCGCGCGCGCGGCTGCGGCATCTGGAAGGCGAGGTGCGCTTCACCTTCGCCGCCGCCTATGTCGTGCCCGATGGCGAGAGCGAGGTGGATATCGCCTTCGAGATCCTGTCCCTGCCGCGCATCTTCGAATGGAACTTCATCCACCACATCTATCTCGAACATGCCTGCGTCGATATCGACGGGGTGCTGTGCCTAGACCCGCGCGCCGACGAGAATGACGATGGCGCCGCTTACCTGCGCTTTCTCGCCTCGGCCACGCCGCTCTACCGCCCGACGCGGCGGATCGGGTGTCTGGTAACGAGCCGGCTGGAGAAATACCGTCCCGAGACCGAGGCATGGCTCGCGCGGCACGGCGTGGAATATGACCGGCTGGTAATGCTCGATCTGCCCTCGGCCGAGGAACGCCGCCGCCGCGGTTTGCACGGCACCTTCAAGGGCGAGGTCTATCGTGACAGCAAGGCAATGCTGTTCATCGAGAGCGAATATGCGCAAGCGGTCGAGATCGCGCGCATTTCCGGCAAGCCGGTGCTGGCGATCGAAGGACAGCAGATCGTCACCGGCGATGGCTGGGCGGGCATGGCCGCAGCGCAGAAGCTGCGCAATCTGGGCGTGCACGCGCGGATGTCGGATTCGCCGCTGGCCAGCCGGGAAGCGTTCAAGCGGCGCATGCGGCGGCTTCTGCCCGCGCCGGTCTACGCGGCGGTGCACGGGGTCTATGGCAGTGTGACGAAACGCACGCGGGGCCAGCGGCCCGCCTGACCGCGCCTACTTCACCCCCAGCGCCGCCGCCTGTTCGCGCAGCTGAGGCGCCGCACCCGGATTGGCCCTGACCGCCGCATCGAGCGCCGCCTTGGCCTTGGCCGGTTCGCCCAGCGTCATGCGGCTGCGCATCAGCATCACCCAGCCATCGATGTTCTTTGGCTCGGTCTGGAGCCGGGCTTCGAGCTGGGCGACCATGCCTTCGGCCATCTGGCGCTGTTCGGAAGGCTTCATCGCGCTCGCCGCGGCGACATCCGCCGCGCTGGGGCCGCGCAAGGCGGGCGAGGCTGCCTCGCCCGCCACACTGCCCGATCCGGGCGCGAGCATCGCCGGTTTGCGGGCAGCGTTCGCCTTGGCGATGCGCGGGGCGACATCGATACTGTTCATCTTGCCGACCTGTTCGATGGTGCGCACCAGGTCCGCCTCCCACGGCGCACCCTGCGGACTGTCGGCCAGCAGTTCGAGCCACGCAGCAATCGCGCCTTCGTGGTCCTTGTCGAGGTCCATCTTGGCGGCGAGGAAATAGCGCGCCCGGGCATCGCTCGGGTCGAGGGTGTTGGCCTTGCGGAACGCTTCCAGCGCCTCTGCGGGCAGCGGATCGCGCTTGCTCGCCAGCACCAGCGTCTCCCCCAGCGCCGACCACAGCACCGCCTCGTTCGGGGCAATCTGGACCGCGCGGCGATAGGCGGCGGCGGCTTCGGTGAATTGCCCGGCCTGGAAGTGTGCGAAGGCCAGATCGCCCCACGGCCCGGCATCGTTCGGCGAAGCTTCGGCGGCGGCCTTCAGCGCCCCGATCGAGGGAGCGCCCTCGCCTGCGGTCTCGGGTGCGGATGCGCCGCCCGAACCCTGATAGATGTTGAATCCGATCGAGCCTGCCGCCAGCAGCAACGCCCCGGCGAGCAGCACCCAGCCCGCCCGCGATGTTCCGGCGCTTTCGCGTGATCGTTCGCTTGCCATACCCCTGCGCTAGCACCGCGTCCGGATGCGGGCAATTCGCTCTGGGATTGGGGGCGGTTTTGGTTTTGGTGAGGGGCTGGGGGGCGATCTATCCACGAGGGGGGGAGGATGGGTGACCGGGATTTTTAAGGTCGCTATCATCGGATCAGGCCCGGCCGGCCTGAGCGCCGCCGCGCGCGCCGGCGCGCTTGGCCTAAGCCACGTCCTTCTCGAAGAGACCGACCATCTCTCGGACACAATTGTCAAATACCAGAAGGGCAAGCACGTCATGGCGACGCTCAGCAATCTGGTGCTGCGCAGCGAGATCGATTTCGAGGCGGGCAAGCGCGAGACGACTCTGGGCATCTGGGACGACCAGATCGCCGGCCACAAGGTCAACGTGAAGCTCAATGCCGAGATGGTAAAGGTCGAGGGCCAGAAGGTCGCCTTCCGCATCCACCTGCGCATCGGCGAGGTGGCGGAGGCGAGTTTAGGTCGCTGCAGTTGGCAGGCGCGATGTACGCAGGCGCCGTCAAACCGGCCTTGCCATCATGCGATGCGCCCTCAACCTCCCGATTACACAACAGGCATGATGCTGCCCGCCTATCCCGTGCAATCGACGACCCTTCGTAGCGGGAAGACTACTCTGACACGACGCAAATCTGACACGACGCAAATACAAGCACGAAGAGCCTTACAGCAAGGCGCGGGGGCGAGATTGTCGCATCTGCACAAGCTGCAAGCGTTTGCAGCCCCAGCCCCCGTTCGTGCCCTTGTCGCGGGCCTGCCGCTCCGCGACGATCAGCGCCCGGCGGCGAGCATCACCTTGGCCGATGCACCCGACAGCGCGCCGGGTTCGGCAGGCAGCTTTGCTGGGCGGGCGGCACCCGGATAGGCCTTGGCGAGCAGGACCACCGCATCGGCGATACGGGCGTGAAGGTCGGCGTTCTCGGCCTTGATGGCTGCACCCGATGTCGCAAAGGCACCCGCCGCGACGCGGGCAAAGCCGTAACCGTCGAGATAGGGCTCGTAGGCATCATTGCCGGGCAGTTGGCGATACATCGCACTCGCCCGCTCGACCATGTCGGCAATCACCGCGCCGGAAACCTTGGCGCCGCTCGCATCGGACTTGGGCGCTTTGGTCGCCGCGGCGCGCAGGGCGGCGATGATCGCGTCATAGGCCTTGTTGACCTCGGCGGCCGGCTTGCCGGCCAGCGCCGCATCCGAGGCAGCAGTGAACAGCGGCTTCATGTCCTTGACGCCGAGCTTGGTGAAAGCCGGGTCCATATCGACCAGCACCTCGCCGACCGGATGGGCGAACATTTCCGCCGCCGCATCCTTCTTGCCCGCCGCATAGGCATCGCGCGCGGCGACGACATGGGCTTCGGCCACGGCCAGCGCGATGCCGTAGGCGACCGGATCGGTGGCAGCATCGGCGGTGGCGACACCGCCCTCGCCCTCGCCGCCCGCGCCAACGGCTCCTTCGCCTTCGCCGCCTGCCCCGCCTTCACCTTCGCCTTCGCCTGCGGTCGCCGCCGCGGAAGGCGCTGCGCCCGCCTCCCCGCCCGCAGCACCCTCGCCCCCCGCTTCGCCGCCACAGGCAGCAAGCAGCCCGCCCGCAAGTGCGGTGCCGAGGCCGAGCTGGGTCCAGAGTTTAAGCGTGCTGTTCATGGGATGCGGTGTCCTTGGTGCAAGATCGAGGCCGCCTCATGGCCCAGATGATAATCACTCGCAAGAGACTTTCGCGAGACAGGTCTTGCGAGACGCCCGGGCTCCGCTTATTGAAATGTTACAACGTTACTTGTTTCGAGGTCGCGACCCCTTATGCATGCCGTGCTGACACGCAGCAGCCGCTTTGCCCGCCAACACGAGGTGCTTGGCGCCATCCGCGAAGATGGTTGCAACCTTGCTGTATGGCAGCGCGATGGCTTTGCCGATTTCAACCCTCTGGTTGCGGGCGAGCCGCAGGACCTTCGCTTTGTGAGCGACGTAGCGGGACTCCCGGAGACGCTGCTGAGCACCCTGCGACAGAGCGGCTTTGCGGGCAACGCCGCCCTGCACGCGGCGCTGGCCGAAGACGCCGCGCTCCTCGCCCGGCTGTTTTGCGAGGCGATGGACCTCGCCACCTTCGAGCTGCGCCTGGAGGTCGTCCGCACCGATTCGTGCCGCAAGTTCCACGCCGACTACGTCACCGCCCGTCTGATCACGACCTATGTCGGCGAGGGCACGGACTGGCTGGACGATGCTGACGCTGCACGCGTCGCGGCCGGGGGCACACCGCAGCGCGTCGGCCGCCTCGCCCCTTTCGATGTGGGGATCTTCAAGGGCAAGCTCGCCACCGATCGGCCTGCCATCCACCGCTCCCCGCCGATTGCCGGAACCGCAGGCGGCGCGCGGCTGCTGCTGGTGCTCAATCCGGCCAGCCGTTCGTTCGTCGAAAGCCAGCAATCGCCCCTTCCGCAGCCCGCCGATCTGCCCTAACACGCGGGCCATTCGTCCCCCGAGGGGCGGCAAATTCGCGAGAGAGGTAAGCCTACCGATGAAGAAGTTCCTGCTGGCCGGGGCCTCGGCCCTGATGCTGTCCGCACCTGCCGTGGTGCACGCCGATGAAGGCATGTGGCTCCCCAGCCAGACCGGCGCGATCGCCGAGGATATGAAGGCCGCCGGCCTTGAGCTGGACGCGAAGACGCTGGGTGATCTCCAGCGCCCGCCGCTCACCGCCATTGCATCGCTGGGCGGCTGTTCGGCCGCGTTCCTCTCGCCGCAGGGTCTGGTGGCGACCAACCACCACTGCGTCGCGGGTTCGCTCCAGTACAATTCCTCGCCCGAGAACGATTACCTCACCAACGGCTTCCTCGCGCAGACGCTGGGCGACGAATTGCCCGCCGCGCCCGGCAGCCGCGTCTATGTGATCGAGGATCTGCGCAACGTCACTGCCGACGTGCTGAAGGGTGCCGACAAGCTCGATGGCCGCGCGCGGTACGATCGCCTGCAAGCCAACCGCACCGCGCTGATCGAGGCGTGCGAGAAGCAGGCCAACCGCCGCTGCGACGTGCGCGCCTATTTCGGTGGTGCGCAATACTGGCTCCAGCAGCAGCTCGAAATCCAGGACGTTCGCCTTGTTTACGCTCCGGCTGCGGGCGTCGGCAACTTCGGCGGGGAGAAGGACAACTGGATGTGGCCGCGCCACACCGGCGACTTCTCGTTCTACCGCGCTTATGTGGCGCCGGATGGCTCGTCGGCCGCGTTCAGCAAGGACAACGTGCCCTTCAAGCCCAAGGCGTGGCTGCCGATCGCCAAGGAAGGCGTGAAGGAAGGCGATTTCGTGATGGTCGCCGGCTTCCCCGGCACCACCGAGCGTCTGCGCACCGCCGATGAGGCGCGCTTCTATTACGAGGAGCTCTATCCCTACCAGCAGCGCATGCTGGCCGAATACGGCGACCGCATCGACGAGCTGACCGCCGGCAATCAGGCGGCCACCATCGCCTACGCCGCCACGCTGCAGGGCGTGGAGAACTACGAGAAGAAGATCGCAGGGCAAATGGCCGGAGCCGACGCGATTTCGCTGGTCGCCAAGAAGCAGGCCGATGAAGACGCGTTCCGCGCGTGGATCAAGGCCGATCCCAAGCGGGAGGCGCAGTATGGCGCGGCGCTGGCCGAACTCGACAAGCTGATCGCCGAAGGCAATGCTGCCGCGCTGGCTGATGCCAAGCGCGGACTGCTCGGTCGCGGCCAGCTTTATGGCGCGGCGCGCTCGCTCTACCGCTGGGCGAACGAGCAGGCCAAGCCCGACAAGGATCGCGAGCCCGGCTATCAGGCCCGCGACAAGGCCTTCATGACCCAGGGCATGCAGCGCATCGAGCGTCGCTATGTGCAGGCCATCGACCAGCAGCTGTGGGCCGATGGCATCGCCGAATACCGCACGCTCCCTGCCGACAAGCGCAACGCCAGCTTCGATGCCTTCATGGAAGGCCGCGATCTTGCCGCGATGTATGCCGGGACCGAACTCGGCAACACTGCCAAGCGGCTGGAATGGATGACCAAGACCCCGGCAGACTTCCGGGCATCGAGCGATCCCTTCATCCAGCTCGCCGTCGCCACCTACGACGAGGCGATGAAGAACGAGGCCGAGGACAAGGCCCGCGCAGGCACGGTGCAGAAGGCCCGCTCAAAGGTGATGGAAGCACGGCTCGCCTATGCGGCTTCGCTGGGCAAGACCATGTACCCCGACGCCAACGGCTCGCTGCGCTTCACCTACGGCAAGGTCACGGGCAAGGCGGTTGACGGGCAAATCTGGACGCCCTTCACCACCGCCGAGGGTATCGTCGCCAAGCACACCGGTCGCGGCGAATTCGACGCACCCGACAAGATGGTCGAGCTGATCAAGGCCAAGGACTATGGCCGCTGGGTCGCGCCCTCGCTGGGCACGCTGCCGGTCGACTACCTGTCCACTGTCGACATCACCAACGGCAACTCGGGCTCCTCGACGCTGAATGCGCGCGGCGAGTTCGTCGGCCTTGCCTTCGACGGCACGATCGAAGGCGTTGTCAGCGACTGGATGTACGATCCGGCGATCAACCGCACCATCCACGTCGACAGCCGCTTCATGCTGTGGACCATGGAAAAGGTCGACGGCGCGACCCGCCTGCTTGAGGAAATGGGCGTCAAGTAAGCCGTCCGGATTTGAATAAGTATGCGGCGCGTGGGATTCCCGCGCGCCGCCTGCTACAGACCCTCCGCTCAGGTTCAGGCGAGGGGAAAGCATCATGCGCGATCTGGTGGTGGTCGATATCGGCGGGACCCATGCCCGCTTCGCGATTGCCTCGATCGGCGCGGACGGGGCGATCAGCCTCGACGAGCCCGAAACGCTCCACACTGCCGATCACGCCAGCTTCCAGACCGCATGGGAGGCGTTCCGCACCCGCAAGGGCGGCACCCTTCCGCCAGCGGTGAGCATGGCGATTGCCGGGCCAGTCGGCAGCCCCGGCAATCCCAATCCGGTGATCCGCTTCACCAACAACCCGTGGATCATCCGCCCGGCGCTGATCCCGGAAAAGCTGGGCGTTACCGACTACACCCTCGTCAATGATTTCGCCGCCGTCGCCCATGCCGTGGCGCGGGCGGATGACAGCCAGTTCCTGCACCTTGCCGGCCCCGATGCGCCGCTGGGGCGCGAGGGCACGATCAGCGTGATCGGCCCCGGCACCGGCCTTGGCGTCGCCCACCTTTACCGCTCGGGCAGCGGCTACCGCGTGCAGGCGACCGAAGGCGGACATATCGACTTCGCGCCGCTCGACACGATCGAGGACGCGATCCTCGCCCGGCTGCGCCGCCGCCACAACCGCGTATCGGTGGAGCGCGTGGTCGCAGGGCCGGGAATTGTCGACATCTACCAGGCACTCGCCGCACTCGAACAGCGCACCGTTCCCGAACGCGACGCGATCGAGATCTGGAACCTCGGCACCTCCGGAGAGGATTCGCTGGCCGCCGCCGCGGTGGACCGCTTCTGCCTGTCGCTCGGATCGGTCGCGGGCGATCTTGCGCTGGCACAGGGCGGTTTTGCGGGCGTGGTGATTGCCGGCGGCCTCGGCTATCGCATCCGCGACACGCTGCTATCCTCGGGCTTTGCCGCGCGCTTCAAGGCCAAGGGGCGGTTCGAGAGCCTGATGGCGAACATCCCCGTCAAGCTGATCGTCCACCCGCAGCCCGGCCTGTTCGGCGCGGCAGCTGCGTTCGCTTCAGAGCACGGAGAAGACGCGTGAAGTCGATCGCGGCGCTCGAAGCGCGGCTTGGCGAACTGCACAAGCGCACGCGGGAAACGCCGCTGTTCAACCCCGTCTTCCAGCTCTCGCTCGATCTGTCGCGCGCGCTGGAGGGCGGAGAGGTCAGCCTGGACGACATGGCAGGCCTCGTCGCCGAACTGGAGTGTGACGGGCTGAAGGCGCGCGCCTGCAAGCTGCGCGGCCTGCTCGCCCCGGCGCCCGCGCCCCCGCCGCTGTCAGGCGAGGATGATGACTTCGCCGCCTTCCGCGCGCGCTGGGAAAACCCGCAGCTCCACGCGGTTTTCACCGCGCACCCGACCTTCCTGCTCTCGCCCGAGCAATCCCAAGCCGTGGCCATCGCCGCCTCAGCCGCACATGAGGTGGACGAGACGGTCTGCGCCGTTCCCGCCACCCGCACGGCGGTGACGCTGGAACACGAACACCGCGCCGCGATGGCCGCCATGGCACGGGCGCAGGATGCCCGCGACGTGATCGTCGCCAAGCTGCTCGAAGAAGCACAGGGCCGCTGGCCGCAGGAATGGCGCGCGCTCCGCCCCCTGCCGTTCCGCTTCGCCAGCTGGGTGGGCTATGACATGGACGGGCGAACCGACATCGGCTGGCACACCTCGATCGCCTTCCGGCTGGAGGAAAAGGCCGAGCGTCTGGCGCGCTACACCGCCAGTCTCGAACGGCTTGATCCGGCTCACCCGCTGCTCGAAACCCTGCGCCCCGCGACCGCCTTCGCCAAGGCGCGGGCCGAGGATTTCTCGGGCGACCTGTCCAGTGCCGAAGCGCTGGCCACCGCCGCGAACCGGCTGACGATGCACAGCGGGGACAACCTGTTGTCGCTCACCCCGATCATCGCCGCGCTGGAGGATGAGGCACAGACCGCCGCGCCGCCGCGCGCCATCGCTCTCCTCACCCTCGCCGCCGCGATGCGCGCCGACGGGCTCGGCATGGGCTGGATCCATTTCCGGGTGAACGCCAAGCAGCTCCACAACGCGGTGCGCCGCCGGATGGGCGAGGATGCCGAAGGCATCGATCTCGCCAGCAAGGGCGCGCTCGCCGCGCTGCGGGCGATGGTGGAAGGGGCCAAGCCGCTGCGGACCAATTTCGCCGCATTGGCGACCGAAAGCTCCACCGCGATCCGCCAGTTCCTCGCCATGGCGCAGATCATCAAGCACATCGATGCCGATGCGCCGATCCGGATGCTGGTGGCCGAGTGCGAACAGCCCGCCACGGTGCTCGCCGCGCTCTATTTCGCCAAGCTGTTCGGGGTGGACGGCAAGGTCGATGTCTCCCCCCTGTTCGAGACCGAGACCGCATTGGAACACGGCGGCCGCTTCCTCGACGCATTGCTCGCCGAGCCTGCCTACCGCGCCTATGCCAGAGCGCGCGGCCGAGTGGCGGTGCAGACGGGTTTCTCGGATGCGGGGCGGTTTGTCGGGCAGGTCCCCGCAGCGCTCGCGATCGAGCGTCTTCAGGGCCGCCTCGCTGAAGCCATGGCCGCCAACGGCCTCGGCGATGTGGCCGCACTGGTGTTCAACACCCACGGCGAAAGCATGGGCCGCGGTGCGCATCCGGCGAGCTTCGCCGACCGGATCGAATGGCCGCTTTCCCCCTGGGCACGCCGCCGCTTCGCCCGGGCGGGCATCCGGCTCGAGCCCGAGGTGAGCTTCCAGGGCGGCGACGGCTACCTGTTCTTCGCCACGCCCGAACTGGCCCTCGCGACCCTCTCGCGCATCGCCGAGGCACGCCCGGCCGAGACCGATCTCGCCGCGCCCGCCGATCCCTTCTACCACCGCACCGATCTCAGCCTCGATTTCTACCGTGCGGTGAAGGAGCATCAGGGCGATCACCTCGCCAGTCGCACCTATGCCCGCGCGGTGACCGCCTTTGGCCTCGGCCTGCTCAACCCCACCGGCAGCCGGGTCTCGCGCCGCCAGTCGGACATCAACGCCGACCGCGAGATGAGCCTCAGGCAGATCCGCGCGATCCCGCACAACGCGATCCTCCAGCAGCTCGGCTATCCGGTGAACGTCATCGCCGGGGTCGGCAGCGCCGCGGATGGCAACCGCGAGGAAATCGCCGCCCTGCTCGAAGGCAGCGCGCGGGGCAGCCAGATTTTGCGCCTTGTCCGCGCCGCCAATGCACTCGCCAGCATCAAGACCGTGGCGGCCTATGGCGAGCTGTTCAACTCCGCCTATTGGGCCAGCCGCACCTATCGCGGGACGGAGGATCACCTTGCCGGGGCCTGCGCCGCGCTGGCGGAATATCTGGTGGGCGATGACCGGACGGGCGTTTTCCGCCGCCTCGCCTCGCGCCTCAGGATCGATGCCCTGAAGCTCCACCGCCTGCTCGACCTTCTCCCCGGCGACACTGCCGACACCGATGGCCGCGAGCATGTGCGGCGGCGCATCGGGGTGCTTCAGGCGCTGCGGCTGGCGCTGCTCCAGCACATGTTCCTCAAGGTCGTCGCCGTCCCCGCCTTCAGCCGCGCCAACGACATCAGTCGCCGCGATGTCATCGACATGGTGCTGACCTTGCGGATCGACGAAGCCCTTGCCCAGTTGCGCCGCGCCTTCCCTGTCCGGGTGCCCGGCCCGCGCGATTTCCCGCTGGACGAGCCTTCCGATTACCCTGACGGTGGCGAGGAAGGCTACGGCGCGATCGAGCGCGATTTCATGACGCCGATCGCAAAAGCGCAGGACCTGAGCCTCAGGATCAGCACCGCCATCGCCAATGAATTCGGCGCGCACGGGTAATTCCGCCGATCTGCAGATGTTTCACGTGAAACCTCGCAAAAGCGCCCGGCAAGCGGGGTCTGGAGGGGGTCTAGGCGGGGTCTGACCGGGGTGTAGCCGGGGTCTGGGGCGGGTCAGCCGCGCGCTGTGCTGCCGCGCACGATCAGCTTCACCGGCACCCGGCGGCGTGTGGTGTCGCCATCATCCAGCACCGCTTCGACGAGCGCGGCCCCGGCCTCGGCAGGATCGGGCGCGATGGTGGTGAGCGGCGGACGGCTGAAGCGGCCCGCGACCAGATCGTCGAAGCCCATCACCCCGACGGCTTGCGGCACCGCAAGATCGGCGGCATCGAAAGCCTCCAGCGCGCCCAGCGCCATCGCGTCGCAGGCGGCGAAGACCGCGTCGATCTCCTCCCCCCGCTCGATCAGGCGGCGCGCGGCGCGGCGGCCTTCCTCTTCGCGGGTGGCGGCGTTGACGGTGGGGGCAAGGCACGGCTCCAGCCCTGCCGCG
>Ga0075157_10001738_pt1 | contig 13304 bp, 10 predicted proteins | sample JI81BgreenDNA_FD_70967 | JGI IMG/M metagenome (GOLD analysis project Ga0075157, IMG submission 70967) | Wastewater effluent complex algal communities from Wisconsin, to seasonally profile nutrient transformation and Carbon sequestration -... | ecosystem: Engineered > WWTP > Effluent > Algae...
AGCGTTGGCCGACGCGCCAGACACCGCTGAATAGCTTACTGTCCGCCACCACTTCGACCTCGGCGCGACCAAATTCGCGCGTGTCGCCCGGGGTCACTTCACCGCCCAGCAAGTCACAGATGAGCTGCTCGCCATAGCAAATGCCGAAGACCGGCACGCCGAGTGAGAAAATTTCTTTATCAATTTTGGGGGCCGAGCCGTGATGCACCGAAGCAGGGCCGCCGGAGAGGATAATGCCTTGCGGGTTAAAGTCGCGAATGGCCTGCAGCGGCGTGGTGCAAGGCTTGACCTCACTGTAAACGCCTGCTTCGCGCACGCGGCGGGCAATCAGCTGGGTGACCTGACTACCAAAATCGAGGATAAGAATGCGCTCATGCGCCGCCATGATAATGCCCTTTCGATAATGCGCGGCACCATAGCGGGGCGATGCCACGCCGCAACAGGTTTTTATGATCGCGTCCAATGTGCCCTCCAGCGTTGCAGCGCGGTATATTCGCTTGACGCGCGTGTACGGCTATGGGTAAGTACTGGCGATAGGATACGCAGGAGCCGTAAAGGCCCGTTAATAATTGTGTTTTGGGGTAAGCCGTTATGCGTTTTGGTGGTTTGATTGCCGCAATTGTGCTCGCTGCTGTTGCTGCGGTTATCGTCTTGCGTATGCAGGGTGGCAACGAGGCGCCCGCCCCACAGCCGGGGGATAACCTTGCTAACCAGCCCGTACAAACCACAAATGTCTATGTTGCTGCCCAGCCGATTGCGGTGGGCACGACGATCACGGCCGATATGATCGCCATTCAGGCATGGCCCAGCCATTTGGTGCTGGATGGATTTATCGCGGCCGACAGTGGGCAGAAAGTTGAAGGCATGCTGAGCCGCGCGCCCTTCCAGCAGCAAGAGCCGATTCTGCTTTCGAAGCTCAGCAACAAGGATGATCCGAATTTTCTGGCCGCCAGCATCCCCAGCGGCATGCGCGTCATTACGCTGCAAACCAATGAATTTGAAGGGGTCGCAGGCTTTGTGTTCCCGGGCGACTTCGTTGATGTCATGCTCACGCACGAAGTGACCAAAATGCTGATGGTGCCAAGCGCCGATAACGACCGCCCCACCGCCCGCGAAGAAGAAACCCCGGTGACCGAAACCGTGCTGACCAATGCGAAAGTCGTGGCGGTTGATCAGCGCGCCAGCGGTGCCGGCGCCACCGACGAGCAAGGCAATCTCGTGATCCCGCGTTCGGTATCCCTGCTGGTCAGTCAGGCCGATGCGCAACGTTTGCGCCTTGCCCAGCAAAAAGGCACCCTTACCCTTACCTTGCGTTCGCTCGCCGATCGCGAAAGCGCCGATCCCCTCCTGGTGACGCAGAATAGTGATGTTTCACAAGTCCCTTCTTTGGGCATGGAAGGAACAGCGGGCGTCATGACGGGGAGTGTCCTTGTGGTGCGCGGCATCAAAGCGGGTGAAAGCGAAAGCCAAACGCCGGCAGTGCCCGCCGCCGCTGTCCCCGGTATCAACAGCCCCACCGCACCTGCTATCGCCCCATAACATGATGAGCTCACGCATGTCCCATTCTTATCTTCGCACCCTCGCCCACGCTGCCCTCTTTGGAATGGCATGCCTGCTGGCGGCGCCGAGCTTCGCTGCGTCTTCGGTCTTCTATGTACCGATCAACCGTTCCGAACTGGTGACCACCAACGACGATATGAGCGAAGTGATCATCACCGACCCCGACGTGGCCGACGTGTTCGCGCATGGCAAACGTAAAGTATCGGTCATCGGTAAGAATATCGGCCAAACGACGCTGCGCATCTTTGATGCGGACCACAAGCTGCTGCGCACCATGGACGTTGCCGTGACCTACGATTTGCCCGCGGTGCGTCGCGCGCTGCGCGAATTCTTGCCGAACGAACGCATTGGCGTGAGCATGGTGAATACCCGCATGGCGCTGACCGGCTCGGTCTCCAGCGCGGAGGCAGCCGCCCAGGCGATGGAGATCACGCAGGAATTCGTGCGTGGCAAGCTGGTGGATGCACAGGTGGAAACCCGCCGTAACTTCACCACCAACACGGCTAGCCAGAATGCGTCGCCGATCATCAACCTGATGAAAATCAGTGCAGGCCAGCAAGTTATGCTGCGTATCCGTATTGGTGAAATTCAGCGCAGTGCACTGAAAAATCTGGGTGTCAACCTCACTGCCTTTAACGCGGGCACCAGCGGCTTCCAGCTTGGCACGGGCGCAGGCCGTTTTGGTAACGTTGCGGGCGATGCGCCAACCTTCGGCGCCGGTCAATTCTCCTTCTCTGAAGCATCCGATGCGTTCGGTATCGGCCGCGTGACAGGCGAAGTCGCGGGGTTCGACCTTGCAGCAGCGGTGGATGCACTGGAGCGCGATGGCATTTTAAAAGTATTGGCTGAGCCGAACCTGGTAGCCTTGTCTGGCGAAGAGGCGCAATTCCTGGCAGGCGGCGAATTCCCGATCCCGGTACCGCAGCAGCTTGGCACCACCATTATCGAATACAAGCCGTTCGGTGTGGCGCTGAAATTCACGCCTTATGTGCTGAGCGAGAATCGTCTGCGTATTCAGGTGAACCCGGAAGTTTCCGAGATCAGCAACGAGCGCGTGATCGAAACAACCGATGGCTTTACCGCCCCATCCATCATTACCCGCCGCGCCTCGACCACGGTGGAGCTGGCACCGGGTGAAAGCTTCATGATTGCCGGGCTGATCCGGGACAATATGCTGAGTCAAATCGACGAGCTGCCGGGCGTGGGCGAAATCCCGATTCTCTCGGCCCTGTTCCGCTCGACCTCGTTCCAGCGTAACGAAACCGAGCTGGTCATTGCGGTGACGCCGTATCTCGTCGATCCGCTGAAAGGCAGCGATGTGAAATTACCGACGGACGATTTCAAGCCCGCCAGCTTCATGGAAAGTATTTTCTACGGCGCACTCAGTGGCACGCGCGGTGGCAACCCCAGTGTGGAAGGCCCTTCGGGCTTCATGGTGGATTAAGGAGTGGCTATGCGACATTTTTCAGCCCTTGTACTGACCGGCCTGTTACTGGTCGCCTGCACCAAGCCTCCTGCTTCGGCGTTCTATAACCGCGGCGCCCCTGAGTCGCTGCTCGATGTTTCCTCGGAAGTCGTGAACCTGAGCGTGGCCGACCAGCCCGCCATTGCCGAGCTTTCCAATTGGATCGCGACCGATAAGCCGACCCGCGCCGAGCTTTATTGCAATGAAAGCGACGCACGTTGCAGCGAAGCACGCAAATTGCTTGAGAAGCACGGCATCAGCACCATGACGGTGCCCTCGGGTGAAAGCAGCGTCGCGCTGGTGTATGAACGCATTCTGGCACGGGATTGCCGCCAGCAATTCGTCGACAACACCTCGAACGCGTACAACGCATCGCACCCCTCTTACGGGTGCGCGATTGCCGCAAACATGCTGCAGCAAGTGTCCAACAAGCAGCAAATCATCAATCCCAACCTGATGGATGTGCCGCCCGCTACCGTTGCCGTACAGGCCCGCGACCGCGCCTACATTGCCAATACGCAAAAGCCTGCCTACTCGGTCGTTACCTCCGTCACGGCATCGCAAGGCCAATAACGCACCGGGGTTAGTGTGCCACTGAAACGGTGGCCGCGAGAACACAAGACACAGAAATTACGGTGCGGCATGGCGGTGCTTCGTTGCGCCGCAGCGCATAACCGGTTATAGCTAAAGCTTATTGCTGTTCTGCGGGAGTCTTATGCGCGCCTTATTTTTTATTCTCTCCGACGCATCGCGCCAAGAATGGGCGCAGTCCGTTGCACAGATCGCGATGCCGCATGCGGCACAAATCTTCGTTGGCACGCCCGCACAGGCCGCACAGCATCTGGCCAGCCATGACTTTCTTCCCAGCCATATCGTGCTGGATATCGGCGCATCGGGCCAGGCCATCCTTGCGGAGGTTGACCAGCTGGCCCAGCAATGCGCAGCCGATACACGCGTCATTGCCGTGGGCGATGTGAATGATGTGCTGCTCTATCGTGGCCTGATTGGTCGCGGTGTGATCGATTACCTGCCCATGCCCGCCGCCGCGTCGGACGTGGTGCAGGCGCTGCAAACCCCGTTACGCGCTACCCCGGCGGCTACCCCTGCTGCCGTTGCCACCCCGGCCGCATCCACCCATGCTGCGGAAAAACGCGTGATTACCTTCTTAAGTGCTGCCTCCGGCGATGGTGCCTCCACCGCTGCGCTCAATACGGCGTATGCGCTGAGCGAGGCCATGCCAGGCCAGACCGTGCTGGTGGATATGGACTATCAGTTCGGCATGGCCGCCAAACATCTGAATCTGCAGAACCAATATGGCATTCGCGACCTGTTCGATCACCCCGAACGCGGGATCGACGCCATGCTCATCAAACGCATGGTCGCGAACTACGGTAAGCTGCATGTCATTACCGCCCCGGCGGAATTGCGCTATTTACCGAGCGTCAGCGCCGATGCAGTGCATGACCTGATTGCGATTTTAAAACAAAATTACGATACCGTGATCATTGACCTGCCGCATGTATGGCTGCCGTGGGTGGCAACGGTCTGCCAACAATCCACGCATCTGGTGCTGGTGGCACAACTTTGGCTTAAATCCGTCAGCCATGCGGCACGGCTGATGCGTGCGTTCCGTGAAATCAACATTCCGCTGGAGCGTGTGCATACCGTCATCAACCGCTCCGGTGCGAAGTTCAAAGAGGCGATTGAGCAGAAGGATTTCGAACGCGTCTGCGGCACCACCATTGCCTACACGCTGCATAACGACATCAAAACCATTGTCTCGGCCGAGGCTTCCGCCAAAACCGTGATGGAAATGGAACCCAGCACGCTCGCTAGCGACATCATGAAATTGGCCCGCGGCCTGTTTGGGCTGGAACCACAGGATACAAGCCATACCACACGCAGTGGCTTATTTGCCCGTTTTAGTAAATAGGGGGGCGGATGTTCGGCAAGAAAAGCGTCGATCTGGTCAATGATACCATCAATCTCCCCCCGCAGGGCATGATCGTCGCTGGCTCGCTGAGCACGCAGCCCCCAGCCACCACTGCTAGCCCCTCTACCCCATCGGCTGCGACCATTGCCGCGACCTCCTCTGGCCCGCAGGTGACGCCCGATGGCATTATTCGCTATCTGGATGCGAATCTCGAGACCGCATCGTATCGGGAAGCGCGCATGGCGCTGATTAATGGCCTACTCGATGCCATCGATTTCCAGGCGCTGGAAACATTGCCGATGGAGAAAAAACGCCGACGCGTCGAGGAAGCAAGCGATAAAATCCTGCCAACCATCCAGATTCCACTGACCACCGCCCAGATGAACCTGATCAAGTCACAGGCGCTGGATGAGATTTTGGGCTTTGGCCCCATCGAGCCGCTGCTGCGCGATGCCGAGGTGAACGACATCATGATCAACACCGCAAAGCGCGTGTTCATCGAGCGGCACGGTAAAATCTACCTGACCGACATCAAATTCGCGACCGAGCAGCATCTCACTGGCATTGTGCAGCGTATTGTCAGCCGCGTGGGCCGCCGTATCGACGAAGCCAACCCGATGGTGGATGCACGCATGCCGGATGGCTCACGCTTCAACGCGATCATTCCGCCGCTGGCGCTCGATGGCTGCCTGGTATCGATTCGTAAGTTCAAAAAGAACAAAATGCCGCTGAGCGATTACCTGCGCTATGACTCGATGAGTCCAGCGATGGTCAATTTCCTGTCGGTTGCCGCCGCGATCCGCCTCAATATCATCATCTCCGGCGGTACTGGCTCGGGGAAAACCACATTGCTGAACGCACTTTCTGGCCATATCGACGAGGGCGAGCGCGTCATCACCATCGAGGATGCGGCAGAATTGCAGCTCCACCAACCCCATGTGCTGCGGCTGGAGACACGCCCCTCCTCCACCGAAGGGCGCGGTGAAATCACGCAGCGCCAGCTGGTGAAAAACGCACTCCGCATGCGGCCCGATCGCATTATCCTTGGCGAGATTCGCGGCGAAGAGGTGATTGACGTGCTCTCCGCCATGAATACCGGCCACGATGGCTCGATGGCAACGATCCACTCGAACTCTCCGAAAGACTGCCTCAGCCGTCTGGAGAACCTGGTGGCGATGTCGAGCGTGAAAGTCTCGCCGGAATCGCTCCGCTACCAGATTTCAAGCGCCGTCCAGCTGATCCTGCAAGTCCAGCGCATGCGCGACGGCAAGCGCCGCATCACGCATATTGAGGAAATCACGGGCTTTGATGGTGAACAGATCACCACACAAACGCTGTTTTCCTACGCCACCCATGGCATGAACGAAGATGGCACGTTACGCGGCGAATTCATCTGCCACCCCGTGCGGCCGGCATCGCTTGAGCGGGCAGAATATTTCGGCCTGGCCCACGAGATGCTTGCATGTTTTACCCCTCACCCGTAAGGCTAAGTCGATGAGTATATTACTGGCAGCCTTGGGAGTGGGAATCCTCAGCTACGTAGCCTTTGTGCTGCTGTTTCCTAAAGCCGTGCCCGAAGATTCGGGCGAGAATATGCGTCAGGCACTGGATCGCATTTATCAAGAAACCCGCACCACCGATAGCGACCAGCGTTCCATTCTGCGTGAGCAACTGAACGAAGAATCTCCATTGGTACGGCTGATGTTCGGCTCGCCGATCATGCGTCCGATCTACGAAGCGGGGTTGCAAGCGGGCTACCAGAATAATCTGACCCAGCTCTTGATGCTGATGGTGGTGGGGTTTGCCCTCGCTGCGATTATCTTTCTTAGCCTGGGGCTTGGTAGCGCGGGCTTTCTATTAGCATTGATCATCGGGTATTTCCTACCCTATCGGCACTGCATGAAGAAGGTGCGCAAACGCAACCGCCAATTCATCGATCAGTTCCCCGATGCACTCGATATGATCGTGCGCTCGGTGCGCTCAGGTTTCCCGCTGACCGTGGCGCTGCAAATGCTGGCGGAGAACACCGAAAACCCCGTGAAGGAAGAATTCCGTCAGGTCGTCGACGATATCGCCTTGGGCCGTAGTCTGCAGGATGCCTTGCAACGGCTTGCCACCCGCATCAACCAGCCGGATATTCGTTTCTTTGTGGTCGTGCTTTCGGTGCAGCAGGAAACCGGTGGCAACCTGGCTGAAATCATTAGCAATCTCTCCAACATCATCCGTAAACGTAAGCAATTGCGTCATAAAATTCATGCGATGACCTCCGAAGGCCGTGCCACCGCATGGATTCTTGGCTCACTGCCAGTCTTTGTATTTTCCGTACTGTATGTGATGCGTCCAGAATATCTGGCCCCGTTCTGGACCGACCCGCTGGGCATGACCTTATTCGCCACCTCGGTCGGGCTCTTGGTCACCTGTATCATTATCGTCAGACAGATGATCAACGTGGATATTTAGCATGCAGCTGACCATCGCTCTTCTTGTCGCCATCATCGTGTTCTGCTGCTACATGCTGTTTGATCAGCAGCGGCGCGATGCCAAACGCCGGGAATCACTGCGCGCACGTATCTCGCCCGATGGCAGCAGCCACAGCTCAGCGTATGGTGAGGAAAGCGTAGGCCATGCGGTGGATGGCGAACTCAGCCCGCGCGCCCAATCCATGCTTGGCATCCTGAAGGCCATGGGCGTGAAGACCGACGACACCATCAGCCAACTTAGCCGGCGCTTTGCCCAAGCCGGCATTCCATCGGCCGATGGGCCAGTTTATTACCTCTTCTTCCAGCGTGTGGTTTCCATCGTACTGGTTCTGTTCGCGCTGTATTACGCGCTGGGCGAGGCCGAAGGCATACAGAAACTCATGCGCTACACGGTGGGCACCTTCGTCGCTATTATCGGTATCTTTGGGCCAAAACTGTACCTGCAGAACAAGATCGACCATCGCAAAAAAAAGCTGGAACGTGCATTCCCCGATACGCTTGATCTGCTGCTGATCTGTGTGGAATCCGGTCTGGCGCTGGATGCGGCACTCAACCGCGTCTGCAGTGAGCTTGGCCGGGCCTATCCTGATATGACCAGCGAACTCAACCGTACGCGTCTGGAATTGGCCATTCTGAATGACCGGGTGCGCGCGCTGATGAATCTGGGCGAACGTACCAACATCGTGGCCTTCCGGTCGCTGGTGGCGGCACTGATTCAGTCGGAACGGTTCGGAACATCATTGACCGACACACTGCGTGTGCTGTCGGAGGATTTCCGCTTGCTACGCCTGAGCCAAGCCGAAGCCAAGGCGGCGCGTCTGCCGGTATTGCTGACCGTACCGCTGATTTTCTTCCTGATGCCCGCCTTCATGCTGATCGTCCTTGGCCCGGCGATTGTCAGTTTTGTGCGTCGGGGTAGCGCTGTCACCGGTGGCAGCTAGGAAGCAGTCACGTATCGGCCCTTGGATTTCATCGACTTCCGTCTATATACACGGGCATGCCACGCGCCCGCACTGCCGCTTCTGATCGCCCCGATCTCGCCCTGTTCCAGCGCGAGGCGAGCCCACCGTTCCAACTGGTGGCCGACTATACCCCCCAGGGCGACCAACCTGCCGCCATTGCGCAGCTGATTGCAGGGCTTGAGACACGCAAGCAAAATCAGGTGCTGCTGGGCGTGACCGGCTCGGGCAAGACCTTCACGATGGCCAACATCATTCAGCAAACGCAGCGCCCTGCCATTGTGTTGGCGCATAACAAAACGCTGGCGGCCCAGCTTTATTCCGAAATGAAGCATTTCTTCCCGCATAACGCGGTGGAATATTTCGTCTCCTACTACGATTATTACCAACCCGAAGCCTACGTGCCGCGCACCGATACCTTCATCGAGAAGGATTCCTCGATCAACGAGCAGATCGACCGCATGCGCCACGCGGCCACGCGCTCGCTGCTGGAGCGGCGCGACGTAATCGTGGTGGCCTCCGTCAGCTGCATCTACGGCATCGGCTCGGTCGAGACCTACGCGAAAATGACGCGCACGTTGAAAAAGGGCGAAAGCTATAACCAGCAGGCACTGCTGAAGCAGCTCACTGAATTACTCTATAAGCGCAACGACATGGCCTTCACGCGCGGCACGTTCCGTGTACGCGGCGACAATGTGGATCTGTTCCCCGCCCACTTGGAGGACACCGCCTGGCGCCTGAGTTTCTTCGGCGACGAGCTGGAGGAGATCTACGCGTTCGACCCGCTCACCGGCGAGCGTGGCCGAAGCTACGAGCAGGTGACCGTATTCGCCAACAGCCATTACGTAACCCCCAAACCCACGCTGGAACAGGCCATCAAGCAGATCAAAGCCGACCTTGTGGAGCGCGTCGCGTGGTTCGAGCGCGAAGGCAAATTGCTGGAGGCCCAGCGCCTTGCGCAACGCACGCAATACGACATCGAGATGCTGACTGAGACCGGCATGTGCCGCGGTATCGAGAATTACTCGCGCTACCTCTCGGGCGCAGAACCGGGCGAGCCGCCGCCCACCCTGTTCCAATACATCCCGCGCGATGCGATCCTGTTCGTGGATGAAAGCCACGTGATGCTGCCGCAGGTGCGCGGCATGTATAACGGCGACCGCGCCCGCAAAATCGTGCTGGCGGATTATGGCTTCCGCCTGCCCGCCTGCATGGATAACCGGCCCCTGAAATTCGAGGAGTGGGACGCGCTGCGCCCGCAGACCATCTGCGTGTCCGCCACGCCGGCGGAACTCGAATTGGAGTGGTCCGGCGGCGAATATGCTGAACAAATCATTCGCCCCACCGGGCTGGTCGATCCGGTCTGCATCATCCGCCCCGTGGCGACACAGGTGGATGATCTACTGGGCGAGATTCGCGCGCAGGTGAAAGCGGACCAGCGCACGCTGGTGACCACCCTGACCAAGAAAATGGCCGAGGAACTGGCGGAATATCTCGATGAGAACGGCATCAAGGTGCGCTATCTGCATTCTGATGTGGACACGCTGGAGCGTATCCAGATCATTCGCGATCTGCGCATTGGCACGTTCGATGTGCTGATCGGCGTGAACCTGCTGCGTGAGGGGCTGGATATTCCCGAATGCGGGCTCATGGCCATTCTGGATGCCGACAAGGAAGGTTTCCTGCGCAGTAAGACGGCCCTCATCCAAACCATTGGCCGCGCGGCGCGCAACGTGAACAGCAAAGTGCTGCTCTATGCCGATACGATGACCGATTCGCTCAAAGGCGCGATCGAGGAAACCGAGCGCCGCCGCGCCATTCAGCTGGCACATAACGAAAAACATGGCATCACGCCCACGAGCGTGAAAGCCAAACTCTCCGACATGAAAATTGAGACCGAAGAAACATTGGTGCAGGACGCCGAAGCACTCGGCACGTTCGAGGAAGGCAGCTTAGAAAAACGCATCGAAAAGCTGCGCAAAGAAATGCTCAAAGCCGCGGCCGACCTGGAGTTTGAAACCGCTGCAAGCTTGCGCGATCAGATCAGCAAAGCCGAGAAATTACTGATGGAATTGCCAACTGGCCACCCGATCGCCAATCCCAGCCCGAACGTGGCCATGCCCCGCAAGAAAAAGAAATAAGCCTGCATCCCGAACTTGATTCGGCAGCATACATCGTTCAACGTGCGAGTGACATTCAAACGCTAGGAGAAAGGCGATCATGAGCCAACCCACTGTCGGTGCGTTCTTATTCGAGTACCTCGCCAGCAAGGGCGTGGGCCATGTGTTCGGCCTGCCGGGCGATTTTGCGCTGCCCACCTTCCGCTGGCTGCAACAATCGGGCCTCGGCATCATTACCCTCACGCATGAACCCAGCGTCGGATTCGCAGCCGACGGCTATGCCCGCGTGCATGGGCTTGGCGTGGCGATGGTGACCTACTGTGTGGGCGGGCTGAACATGCTCAATTCCGTCGCCTGCGCTTATGCCGAAAAATCGCCCCTGCTGGTGATCTCTGGCGGACCATCGCCTGCCGATCGCAAAGCCGACGGGCTGCTACATCACAAAGTGCGCACGTTCGACACCCAGCGCCGCATCTACGAAGAAGTCACCTGCGCCACCGCCGTGCTCGACAACCCCGAGACCGCCGCCAATGAAATCATCCGCGTGGTCGAGGCGGTGCTGGAGCAATGCCGCCCCGGCTATATCGAGATCCCCTACGATGTGACGGATATGCCCATCAAGCTGCCGGTGCTGCTGAACAAGCCTGCCGCTACCAGCGATACAGAGAATCTGAACGCGATGGTGGAGGATGCCGTCGCCATGATCAATGCGGCGAAGCAACCCGTCATCATCGCCGATGTGGAATTGCACCGCCACGGGTTGACCGACCTTGCCTTGTCGTTCGCGTCGAAATTCAACATTCCTGTGGCCTCCACATTGCTTTCCAAATCCATCATTGCCGAGACGCACCCGCTGTTTATCGGTGTCTATTCCGGTTCACTGTCGGACAAGGAAGTACAGGAATATGTCGAACGGTCCGATTGCCTGATCATGCTGGGCGCGTTCATCACCGATGTGTTCCTCGGCATGAACACGGCGAAGATCAACCGCAAGCACACCATTCTTGCCACCACCGAGAAGACCCGCATCGGCTACCGCACCTACGAACAGGTGCTGTTCAAAGAATTGCTGGAACGGCTGAATGGCGCCGCCATCACCCCGCGCAGCATGGCGGCACTGCCCGCCCCCGCGCCTGAGCCACAACCGCTGAGCGCTGCCGAAAAAACCGAGGCCGTGACCATTGAGCAATTTTTCCGCGTGATCGGCCTGAGCGTGGGTGCGAACGATACGGTGGTATGCGACACCGGCGATGCGCTGCTGGGCGCGATGCGCCTTCGCACCAAAAAACCGTCCAACTTCCTGTCGGATGCCTATTACCTCAGCATGGGTTTTGCCGTGCCTGCCGCTATTGGCGTCATGGCTGCCCAACCGAATGACCGCGTGTTCGCCATTGTGGGCGACGGCGCGTTTCAGATGACCGGCATCGAACTTTCCACCGCGGCCAAATTCGGCATGAACCCGATCGTGTTCGTGTTGAATAACGACGGCTACGGCACGCAGCGCCACATCCTTGATGGGCCATTCAACGAAATCCTGCGCTGGAATTACACCAAGCTGGTCGACATGCTGGGCCGTGGCCAGGCCTTCAAGGTGGAAACACTCGGCGCGCTGGAAGAGGCGATTGCCGCCGCACGCAAGAGCGATGCGCTGACACTGATCGAGGTGATCATCCCGCGTGATGACTGCTCGTCGAGCCTGCGCCGGATGGGCGAAGAACTCGGCAAGCTGCGTGACAAAGAAAAACGCGGTTAACCTTTCCTTGAGATTTCTGCGGGACAATGCAGGCATGGAAGAGTCCCGCTACAGTCAGGAGCAGCAGTCGATCCACGCGAAGATCGTCGCACAGGCGCTGGCGGGCAAAGAAGCGGCGCACTACCCGTGTTTTACGGTGCTTGCAGGGCCGCCGAAATCCGGGAAAAGCGCGCTTTGCCAAGCCCACTACCCGTTCATGCTCCGGCATTCGGAGTCCACGGTTGCGATCATGCCGTCGGCGATGAAAGAGCTACCTTTCATTCGCGATAATCCGCACCTGCTACACCCCGAAAAACTGCCCCAGTTCCGCGAGGAATATTACGATGTCTGCGAAGCCATCGCCAAAGCGGCGCGCGCGCATGACTGTTCGGTGTTGTGGTTCGAGCATGGGGAAATAGCACGGCCGATCAAGCGTATTTGCGCGCTGTTCGATGGTTACGATAAATCCCTCGGCGGCATCCTGGTTCCCGATGCCGAATGCGCGGCCATGGATAGGATCAAGCAGCGCCAATCGACGTGGCGGGAGATGAAGCCTGCGCATCTTTTGCGGCTGCGCAGCGCATTTGCGGCGAACTGGAGCGCGTATAACAGCATGTTCGACGAAAGCCGCCTGTTCCTGTGCCACCCCGATCAGCGCGGCCCCGGCCAGTTCGAAGAGGTGGCGCGGCGCAAGGGCTCTGAAAAACCGCAGATTCTCAAAGCCGAAGGCTATCAGGTATTTCAAACGCTGGCCCGCAAGGGCATGGCCGACCCTGCTTTCTACGCGCGGTAGCGTGGCACGCAACCCACGCCTGCGAATAAAACACTGGTTCTTCGCGTGACGGGCGCTTATCGCTAGGTGCAGGCCCTTGATTGTGTTATGAATTCAGCATGAGTATGATCGCAACATCCGTGATCGCCTTAACACTTTGTTCAGTCTTGCCTGTTATCCTACAGAAAGGTCAGGCACATGCAGCGGTGCTTGCCGCCAAGAAACGCATAAACCACTGAAGGAAATCATGGCGCATTTATTTGAAAATTCCGGTCTTTATTCA
>Ga0075157_10001740_pt1 | contig 13298 bp, 19 predicted proteins | sample JI81BgreenDNA_FD_70967 | JGI IMG/M metagenome (GOLD analysis project Ga0075157, IMG submission 70967) | Wastewater effluent complex algal communities from Wisconsin, to seasonally profile nutrient transformation and Carbon sequestration -... | ecosystem: Engineered > WWTP > Effluent > Algae...
TCGCATTAGCGGTCGCGCTTTTTCGATTCAGTTCGGGTATTCAGATTGATCCAGTCGGCAAGCGGATCAGGGTTTACAAGTCGTTGGGTACACTTCGTTTTGGGGACTGGCGTAGCGTTGATGGTTACAACGCCATCACGATCCGGTACACGAACGAAACGCAGCAAATGGGTGGCCGTGGACCGGAACTCACTGTTCGGGTGCGCACATATGACCTATATGTCATTGGTAGCAATGGCGACACTTGGCTCTTCCATGAATTCACCGAATATGCCAAGGCCCGTCGCAGCGCCGAGAGCATGGCCGGACTTTGGTCAATGCAGATGAACGATGAGATCCAAGAACGAAGGCAACGGGCACATGTCAATGCGCCGAACAGGAGAAGGTGAGCAGCGTCGGACGACTTAGTGGATGAGTTGACCAATTGAATGTGGATGGGGCAGACCCTACTGTAAGAAACCGATATAGAACGTGGCTACTATGAACAAGTTCAGTGTCTTCCTGTTCTTTGTTGTGCAATGCAGCAACGTGTCCGCACAGTTCCTCAACAACGACAAGAACAAGCGCCCGGCAGAGGGATGGCCAGCGGAGATCGTCGAGATCCATCAGCCCATCTTCACGGACAGTACCTTGCTCTTCGGTAAGCCATGGCTGGTGTGGCAGTGCATCTGCAGCACACCGGACGACTACGAATTCTACTACGACGTGGACTTGAGCAGCATCCGCAAATGCTTGGGCCGCAAAGAGGTCTTCGATCGTGTGGAAGTGAACGGCGTGTATTCGTTCGTGCAGGAGGCACCCGGCCAGCTCTACGCAACGTTGGAGTCCACCGCCGATGGGTTCCTGTACGCCGAGGTCCACTTGGACAGCGCAGAGACCGCACCACCAGCGCGTATCGTTCGCTTGCTGTTCGACACGGACCACGTGGTGCGCACGGATACATCCGCAGTTGGCATGTGGGGACGCGATGGGCTTGTCACGCGGCTCACGCGCTATGTGGAGTTGAAGCGTGCTGAATGATCACGCCATTCTTGCTCGCGTGCTAGCTGCGGCAGGCAGTTGCGCGGGGATGTCCACGATCCGCGCGGGCCGGATGGTCGGCGGGCTAGTGCCATTAGCCTGTGCGGTAGCCGACCATCCGGACTTTGATCGTGGGGCTCCCGAGCCGTAGGCGTGGGGATTGGCTCCACCTTTTGGCGAAGCAAAAGGTGGAAAAGAAACGCTACCGCTTCACGACATACCGCATCGCCACCGCCCCCGACCCGAACTCCTCGCGGCCCACCAGCTTCAGGTCCACCATCTTGGAAAGTCCCGCGAACAAGGTTGGCCCGCGACCGACGATGCGTGGATGCACCACGAACTGGTACTCATCGATGAGACCTAACTCAGTCAGCGCCATCGCGAGTTGCACACCGCCCACACCGATCGCTTTGCCGGGCTGCTGCTTGAGGTGCTGAACGAAGGTTGCAAGATCTCCCTGCACGAGTTCCGCGTTCCAATCCACTTCCTTCAGCGTGCTGCTCACCACGTACTTCTTCGCTGCGTCGATGGTCTTGGCGAACGGAATCATCCACGGTGCCATCCACTCCGGCCATATTCCGCTTGGTGGCATGCGCCAAGCCTCCTCCATCATCTGGTAGGTGATCCGGCCGAAAAGCAGGTCATCGCAGCCGGCGATGTACTCCATGGCGTTTCGGTGCAGCTCGGCATCCGCGATCCCCACGGTGTGATCGTAGCAGCCGTCGAGTGTGACGTTGAGGGAGAAGCGGAGGGGGCGCATCCTACGGGGTATCAAGTCTTTGGTCTGGGCGTTCTGCGGGCTTGGGTGGCCTGACGTGCGGGATCCTCCTCGCATCAGATGCTCCAATGGCGCGGTAGTTCACTCGGGCTTGAGTAAGACTCAGCCTGCCGTTTGGTCCTCCTCGAACTGTGTCTGCGTTGTGATCATCTTGGCCGTCGTCCTCCCAAAAGCACACTGGGCAGATCTCATAAATGTCCCGTTCACTAAGTGTCTTGCAATAGCAGCATGGACAACGCAAAGGCAATACACTTCCATTATTTTTCATGCAATACCACAATATCCTGCGCTATTCGCAGGCGGATCACTTCGGGCATCCGGTCCGCTTCGAAGTGGGTGGACACCGCATCATTCACATTCGCCTTCAACTGTTCGATGTTATCACCCTCCGTGAAGATGGAGTGCTCCAGTGAGCGAGCTTGGTAACCTCCTTGGGGCGATTCGTCAACAATGAAGAGGACCTCTTTCATGTCCGCTAACTTACGGATGGCCTACTTCGGCTCCCACAACTCCACCTTGTTCCCCTCTGGATCATACACCCACCCGAAGCGTTGGCTGTCCGTGGTGGCGGTCCAAACCGCGGTCTTGGTGCCGTTGATGGTGATCGAGACTTCGACGATCATGGCTCGCTCTTCGGCCAATTACAACCAGCTAGTCGGCCAACGAAGTCATGATATGGGCCTCCTTCGTAACCCTCGGTGAACGGCTCGATCTTGAACTCTTCGAGCACCTTGAGCGTCTCGAACACACCGGTCACGACCTCGGCGGCCAACAGCTCAGCGATCATGTTCCTTTCCGTTGTTGACAAGCGGTTCAATAGATGCTCCAGCGAAGGCTGATCCGAAATGAGGTCATCACTTGCGACCTTGCTCCAACTGCCCTCGCGGACGCGGTTGGCCGCTATCTGGCCTTGACCCTCTCGACACATGCGCACCAAGGCGTCGATGGCATCACGATACCGTGGCGGCTTATGGTCGTTGCTCATGGCGATCAACCTTTCGGCTCCCACAGTTCGATCTTGTTCCCCTCCGGATCATACACCCACGCGAACTTCCCGTAGTCCTCATCCATGCGTTTGGGATCGATGCGCACGCCGGCTTCCTCCAGTTTCTTCAGCAGACCATCCATGTCCTGCACGCGCAGGTTCAGCATGAACTGCTGCTTGCTGTCGAAATAGTCGCTGTCGCGCTTGAAGGGCGAGAACACCGTGGGCCCGGCATCCTGTTGCCAGATCCAGCCGTTGTCCTGGTCGTTGATGCCGAAGTGGTCGTTGTACCACTTGGCCAGGGCCTTGTGGTCGTCCGAGCGGAAGAAGAAACCGCCGATGCCGGTGACGTGTCGTGACATGGGATGTGGGTTCGGTACTTCGAAGGTAGAAGCTTAATCCACCAGCAAGCGCTGCACGTGCGTGGTGCCGTTCCCATCCAGCAGCTGCACCTGGTAGAGTCCAGCAGACCAGTTCCGCACATCCAACGTGAAGGATGCGGCTAAGGTTGGACCATTCACGAACACCACCCGTCCGAGTGCATCCGTCACGGTCAGTTGCGCGTTGGCGGTTGGACCCATCGTCACGTTCACCAAGTCCTTGGCGGGGTTCGGGAACAAGGAGAAGGCAGTTGAAGTCTCCTCGGTGATGTTGGTCGGGACCGAAATGAGGTAGTACGATTGGAAGAGTTCGTCGGTTAGCCCACCGTTGGTGAAATAGGTGTGGTGGATCGTGCTGGCCAACACCTCCCGCGTGCCGGGTCGACGGAAGATCACCTCTTCCTTGGTGATCACGAACGTGGAGCCGAACGACTCGGCGGTCTCACTGGAGGTATGCGTGAGGCGCAGCACGTTGGTGTAGGTGCCATTGGGAAGGATGAGGGTGCCCGTGCCATCGGCGGTGTACGTGCTTGTGGAAGTTGCTGCGCTGATGGGATTGCCATCCACCGTTGTTTCGAACGCCGCATCATCGGTCCATGTGGTGCTTAGTGCGCAGGGGTATCGCATGGTTTGGTCCACGTCCGTGTACAACACCGTTACCGGCCCACCGCTGTCATAGGTGCCGAGATCGTAGAGGCCATCGGACTGTACATCGTAGAAGGTAGCAGTGGTCAAGGCTCCGGCTGACTGCAGGGCGATATCGGCATCGGGGAAGAAGTCGTTGCCCGGGGCCAGGCTGGGTTCGATGTAGGAGAAGGTCTCCGCACCACCAGCCGGCGTTGCGGCGCTCATATCCCAGGTCTGTCCGCTACCGGTGCTCAATTCCTCATACCAGCCGCTGGACTGCCACTGGAAGGTATAGCCCACGGTAGGAGCGTCAGCCGAGGTGATGACCTGGGCATTCACGGCGAGGAAGGCAGCGGTTCCGAAGAGGGTAAGGAGTGTTCTCATGGTGTGCATATCAGTGGCCACGAAGGAACGGGAAGGAATGGGACAGTACCCGGCGATGGGCGATCCATTCTGAACAAGAGCAGGTTCACGTGATGGCCTAGCTTAGCACCATGCAACCCCGTATCACACTCGTCACCCTTGGCGTTTCCGATCTCGAACGTTCCAAAGCCTTCTACAATGAGGTCCTCGGCTGGAGTCCCTTTCTGGACAATGGTGGGACCGTGATGTACCAGTTGAACGGGATGATCCTGTCGCTCTTCCCGCAGCCCGAGTTGATGAAGGATGCGGCCGTACCGAATGAGCCCAAGGGTCCCCGCTTCTCCTTGGCGCAATGCCTTGGTTCAACCCAGGAAGTGGACGCACTCTTTGCGCAGTTGAAGGAGGGCGGCGTACACATCACCAAGATGCCGGAACTGGTGTTCTGGGGCGGCTACAGCGGCTACTTCGCCGATCCGGACGGACACCTGTGGGAGATCGCCTACAACCCCTTCTTGGAAATGGATGCGGCTGGTAACGCGGTGGGGATGAAGGCGGGTTGAGGGTTGCAGTTGATCGCCCGTGCACCCGTAGCTTTGACTTCGCAAGCATTCGCCATGGCCAAGACCCTTTCCAAGCCCGCACCCATCAAAGCCGTCCCGATATCCACCGGGATCAACGGTCACAGCACAAACGGTTCAATGAAAATGAGGACCGCGCCCGCCGAAGCTTCAGCGAAGGCGGGGCGGCTCCCCGTGATGAAGACCTACAAGATCTTCATCGGCGGCAAGTTCCCCCGCACCGAGAGCGGGCGGTACTACCAGCCCAAAGGCGCGAACGGTGAAGTACTGGCCAACGTGTGCCGCAGCAGCCGCAAGGACGTGCGCGATGCGGTGGTGGCCGCGCGGGGTGCTGTGGGCGGCTGGGCCGGACGCAGCGCCTTCAACCGCAGCCAGATCCTCTACCGCATTGGAGAGATGTTGGAAGGCCGCAGCGCGCAGTTCATCCACGAGTTGGTGTTGCACGGTGCCACGCATAAACAGGCCGAAGCCGAGGTCGCCGCCGCCATTGATCTATGGGTCCACTACGCGGGTTGGTGCGACAAGTACCAAGCGCTCTTCAGCAGCGTGAACCCTACGAACAGCAGCCACTTCAACTTCAGCGTGTACGAACCCACCGGCGTGGTGGGCATTATGGCCAGCGGAAGCAACGGCCTGTTGGAGCTCGTAAGCCTGATCGCCCCTGTGATCGCCGGCGGCAACACCTGCGTGGTGGCAGCCAGCGAGAAGCACCCGCTACCGGCCGTCACCTTCACCGAAGTGCTCGCCACCAGCGACCTGCCCGGCGGCGTGGTGAACCTGATGACCGGCTTCCGGAGTGAACTGCTGAAGCCTTTGGTGGCACACATGGATGTGAACGCTGTTGTTGTTGCGGATGCTTCGAAGGAAGAACGCACTATGCTCGAGACCGAGGCCACCTGCAACCTGAAGCGGGTGGTGTACCCGAAGTCGGAGCACGATTCACCGTATGCGATCCTCGACACGCAAGAGGTGAAGACCACGTGGCACCCGATCGAACGGGGGCAGGGTGGGGGTGGTGGGTATTGAACACCGACCATCCACGCGGTTCATCACATGAGCAGCGCATTTCCTCCCGTCACTCTCCCTGCCTTTTTCGGCGCCTCTCCCCAGGCTGACGTCTTCTTCCAGCCTTACACGAACGGGGGCAAGGCCATCCGCACACAGGTGGTGCTCACGCACCACTTGATCAGCCTGGTGCAGGAAGGGGAGAAGGAGGTGCTCGTGGCCGGTCGGCGTGAACAGGTGGACGCCTCGCAACTCCTGCTGCTCGCGTCAACCAGCAGCATCATGAGCGAGCACAGCCTGCAGGGCCGCCCCATGCGCAGCCTGCTCTTCTTCATCACGCCGTCCTTCCTCGTCGACTTCTGCGCGCGGCACGGGTTGAAGCCGCGCGGTGCGGCGGCCGAGCTGCTGCCCCTGCCGCAGGACGACTTCACGCGGCTCTTCGCGCGGTCCGTGGAACTTCTCACGCCAAACGTGCTGAACAGCGATGTCGCCCTACGCCGTACGAAAGCTGAAGAGCTGCTGCTCTACTTGCACGCCAAGCATCGAGCGGCTTTCTTGCGGTTCATCGCAGCCGCCTTGAAGGACCGACATGACCTGCCGCTGCGCAGTGTGGTGGCTATGCACCTGGATAGCAACCTTACGGTACCGGAGTTGGCTTTCCTCTGCCACATGAGCACAACCACCTTCAAGCGTCGCTTCCGGGAGGCGTTCGGGTCTGCACCCGGTCGCTACTTGCATGCACGACGGATGGAACGAGCGAAGGCGATGCTAACGCGGAGGTTACGTCCCAGCGAGATCTACCTCGATCTGGGTTACGAGAGTCTCGCAGCTTTCAGCAATGAGTTCAAGAAGCACTTCGGTGTAGCGCCCACCGGCATCCGCTAGGTTGGTCCGATCGCGCAACCTTCCGGCCCGATCGCGCAAACGGCTCCGGAAGGTCACGGACACCTTTGTATCCACCAACACGCCATCGCTCCATGGATATCGGATACATCAGTAGCGCTCGCAAGCAGTTCGCTTATTACAAACTGCTTGGGGAGAAGACCTTCGCACAGCTCACCGATGATGAGTTGTTCTGGCAGCCGAATACCGACACGAACAGTGTAGCCATCATCGTGAAACACCTATGGGGGAATATGCGGTCGCGGTGGACCGACTTCCTCACCACCGATGGCGAGAAAGCATGGCGTGATCGCGATGCCGAATTCGACGATGCCTTGAGGACGCGCGCGCTGATGGTGGCGGAATGGGAGGAGGGCTGGGGCTGCCTCTTCGCTGCATTGGACAGCCTGACGGACAACGATCTTGAACGCATCATCTACATCCGCAACGAAGGTCACACAGTGCTCGAGGCGATCAATAGGCAGCTTGCCCATTATCCTTACCATGTGGGGCAGATCGTGCACATCGGCAAGGCCTTGCGGGCGCAGGAATGGAAGAGCCTGTCCATTCCGCGCGGAACTTCCGCCCTTTTCAATGCGGAGAAATTCAGCGAGCCGGAACATCGCGGCCATTTCACGGACGGAGTGCTTATGCATGTGCACACCTTGCCACGGTTGAAGCAGGAGCTACAGGTCGCACATGATGGTCTTTGGGCGATCATAAACGACCTTGATGCTGGCACACTTGAACGGAGTGACCCGGGCAAGTGGAATGCGCTACAACACATGATCCACATCCACCTTGGTGTGAAGGCCATGGCCAGCTATCTCGCCCTGCCGAAGGAGCTCATCAAGGAGAAGTTCGGCCGCCTGGATCGTACGAGCATGGACATGGAAGCGCTCACGAAGAAGTACAGTGACCGCCTCGCACAGGGCGTAGTACCCCCAGATCGCTTCACACCCGCCCCAGTGCGGGCAAAGGAGCGCGCGAAGATGGTCACGGACGGTCGGGTCGCCTTGGAAGGCATGATCGGAGCCTTGACTGGATGGACCGAAGCGGATCTGGACGCTTACATGTGCCCCCATCCGGCCATGGGCCCGCTGACGACCCGCGAGATGGTGATGTTCACCGTCCTGCATGCGGAACATCACACGCGTTCCGTGATGCGCGTGGCGGGTCTTTCATGAGCCCGAGCGTGCAGTGGAATAGCTCGTCTCCAGAATGAGGCGGTTCAGCATGTTCTTTGTTAGGGTTTACGTTCAACCAAAAGGTTGAATATATTTGCCCCCATGAACGTCACCAACTACCAACACCGCTTCACCGTGCAGGTCACGCCGGAGAAGGTCTTCGAAGCTGTTACGCATGTCAGCGACTGGTGGACCGTCAACACAGAGGGAATGAGCCAAGTGGTCGGCGATGAGTTCACCGTCCAATTCGGCGATGTACACCTGACCAAGCAACGCGTCACGGAAGTCGTCCCGGACGAACGCATCGTTTGGCTCGTCACCGAAAGCTTGCTGCCTTGGTTGAAGGACCGTGAAGAATGGAAGGGCACAGAACTGGTCTTCGATATCGTTGCCACGAACAAGGGCACGGAATTCACCTTCACACACATCGGCCTTAACCCGCAAGTGGAGTGCTTCGATCAATGCGAAAAGGGCTGGAATTACTTCCTAGGCGACAGTTTATACAAGCTGATCACTGAAGGCACTGGCTTGCCTGACACCACCGCACGCACTCACATGGATACCATCGGACATGTCCGCCCCACGAACGCTTGACCGCACCCTGCTCGCGCTCGCAGACCCCACGCGCCGCGCGATCCTGCAACGCCTTTCTTCAGGAGAAGCGCGCGTGACCGATGTCGCGCAGCCCTTCAAGATGTCGCTGAACGCGGTGAGCAAACACATCTTGGTGCTGGAGCGCGCCAAGCTGGTGCAACGCCGCAAGGTGGGCCGCGACCACTTCCTCAGCTACCGCGCAGAACCGATGGATGCCGCCGCGCAGTGGATCGAGCAGACACGTCACTTCTGGGGCTCGCGATTGGATGCGCTGGAGAGACTCTTGCGCGAGGAGGACGCCAACAATAAGTGAACAACCAACATCAACGGACCATGGACAACTACGGTAACCTCATCGCGCCGAACACCATTCAGTTCAAGCGACTTCTTCCCGGCCCCATCGAACGCGTGTGGGCCTACCTGACCGAATCGGACAAGCGCTCCAAGTGGCTCGCCAGCGGCGACATGGAACTGCGCGTCGGTGGCCTAGCGCACTTGAATTGGCTGCACAGCAACCTCGATGCAGCACCGAGCGAAGCACCCGAGCGCTACAAGAACGGCCACAGCATGACGGCCACCATCACGCGTTGCGAGCCGCCCCGCGTGCTCGGTTATACTTGGGGTGCGCGAGCGGATGCCTTATCCGAAGTGGTCTTCGAATTGAGCGAGCAAGGTGATGACGTGTTGCTCGTGCTCACGCATCATCGCCTACCGAACGCGAACGACCTGATTGGTATTTCAGGAGGCTGGCACACGCATCTGGACATTCTCTTGGAGCACTTGAACGGTCGCAAATCGCCTGCTTTCTGGGAGAAGCACGCCCGGTTGCACGCAGAGTATCAAGCAAGAATGGCGACACCCCTGTAGGTCAGTGGCCTTGGGATACCTACTTTCATGCTCACAACCCAAAGAACCTTTCCCATGCGTTCCCTGCTTGTTGCTCTTGTTCTTTGCTCCGCGCTGTCCGCGATCCCGGTCGGCACGCACGCGCAGGATGTTCCCGATGAAATGATCGAGGTCGTCTTCACGCCCACGACGCCCGAAGGGGAACTTCTCGCAGTCCAGGACCGGATGAAGGCGCAAGACATCGAACTGACTTACACCGATGTGCGTTACGAACACGGGAAGCTCGTATTCCTCGCGTTCGCCGTAAAGACGACAACAGCCAATGGAACGGCCTCAGGTGAAATCGGTGAAGGCAAGCGGTTCGGTTTTCGTTCGGACCCGCGACCAGGTGCGGTAGTACCGTTCATGGTAGGAACCTTGCCTGATCCGGGAACAGAAATGCCGACAGCGAAGTGAGCCGGGTGGTCGGACGAGCACTGTTCATCATTCTCTGCGCGATGCGTGCCATCGCCGGGAACGCACAGGTGGACACAGCCACCGTTCATGTCATTCGCAACGGTTGTGATGTGGTGCTTACGCTTGAACGTCTGCGGACATTGGAACAGCGCGAAGTCGAAGTCACCGAACGCGACGGAACCAAGGCCAATTACCAAGGAGCTTGGCTCGGCGAAGTGCTCGATCTCGACTGCGACAGCACGACCCGGTTGGACAAACATGGCAGCTTGCGCGCGGTCGTGAAAGTGACGGGCGCTGATGGTTTCGTGGCCGTGGTGGCCATGGCCGAAGCGATGCCGGACTTCAGCGATCACCCGGTAATGATGGCGTGGCAGCGCAACGGTGAGCCGCTGAGCGCAGTTCACGGTCCTTTTCAGCTCGTATTAGCCGATGATCGGAAGCCGGGTCGGAATGTGCGACAGGTGAAGCGCTTGGAGGTGATACAGCCCTGACGATGGAACGCATCACCTGGCCCGATTTCGAGAAGGTCCACCTCTGCGTGGGCACCGTGCTGGCTGCGGAAGACCTGCCGAACGCACGCAAACCCGCCTACGTGCTCACCATCGACTTCGGTCCACACGGGGTGAAGCGCAGCAGTGCGCAGATCACCAAGCACTACACCAGGGATGAGTTGATCGGACGACAGGTGGTGGCGGTGATCAACTTCCCACCGAAACAGGTCGGCAATGTGATGAGCGAATGCCTGGTGACCGGCTTTCCGGATGCCGATGGTGACATCGTGCTCACGGCGGTGGAGCGTCCTGTTCCGAATGGAAGCAGGCTGATGTAAGTGACTCACCACGTACCCAGGATCGCCAGCAACGCGATCATCGGGATCTCCCCTTGCACTTGGAGGATGGCATCCGCCTTATTGCAGAAGGGACCTTCGCCCAGGAACACGGTGTTCCCGTCCAGCACGAATCCGCCGTCCGTCTTGTTGCAGAACGCACCGTCCGCGCGGAACACCTTTTCTTTTTCCAGCTGCAGGACGCACGCACCACGCGTACAGAAGCCCCCAGAGCAGCGGTACACCTTGTCCCCTTCCACGCGGAACAACCCTGTACCCCGCTGGCCGAAGGCATCGGCGCTGCGATAGACCGCCTCCTCGTCGTACACGAACAAGCAGGGTCCTTTGCTACCGAAAGGTCCGCAGGCCTGGTAGATGCGCCCTTTCTCCACCACATAGGCCGCGTCACCGGCGTTGCCGAAGGAGCCATAGGCGAAACGGACCACCGTTCCTTGTGCGTTCACCACAACGGCGAGCACAAGCAGGACCAGGGTGATGGAGTATCTCATCGGCGTTCGGTGGTGAAGCGCACCACGTGGATCACGCCCGACTGCAGGTCTTTGGTGAGGCGCGCGGTCAGTTGCATGGTGTTGGCGTCGTACAGGTATTCATCACGCTCCATCGCACGATCATCGTGCCAGAGCATACCCTCGATCACATTACCGGCCGTATCGTAGCCCCAGGTCCGTTTAGTGGTGTGGGTGCGGTCCAGGTCTGGTTGCTCGATACGCTCCACCAAATGGCCCTTCTCATCGTACCGGAAACTCACCCGTGAGCGTCGGTTGCTGATCAGGTACCGATCCTCGATGCGCCGCACGTAGCCGAGCTTGTCCGTGGCGGTCACCTGTTCGCGGAAGGGCAGCCCGTGGTTGTTGGTGAAGAGCTTCTTCGTGATGCTGTCGTTCACGGTCTCGTAGCGGAAGTGCTCGTCGCTGATCTCCGTCACCTGGCCCGGGATGAGGTTGTAACGATCCGTGCCGAGGTTCTCCACACGTGTGTACGTTTCACGGATGGCGCGGCCCTGCTCATCGAGTTCGATGTCGTAAGCGAAGTGACCGTTCAGGTCGTTGCGCAAGCGGCGTCTGATCCGCCCGGCCGTATCGTACGTGTACGTGGTGCTGGCCGTGTCGCTGCCCGAACCCGGTCGGCCATAACTGTTGTTCGCGTACACGGGCAGTCCGTTCGGGTTGAAGCGGTAGAGGTACTTCTCGCTCTGTTCCCGCATCGGTTGTCCATCGCGCTTCACCATGCGCTGACCGGTGATGCTGGAGATGTTGTTGCGCTGGATGAAGTGCGGGTTGAAATGCAGGTCGTGCGAGTTGCCGGCTTCGGGAAGGATGAGCAAGGCTTGCGCACCCGCGCATATCGCAGTGATCAGGGAAAGGAAGAGGAGCAGGAGGCGGTTCATCGGATCAGCTTCACGGCAGCATCCACCGTGTGTACGGGTAGTTGGCAGGCTTTCTCCACGCATACGAAGATCGTGCTCGCGGGAAGGGTCTTGTCCTTCAACAACGGCAACGAGCTGGCGTTGGTACAGCCCAGGAAGAGGCGGTTCGGCAGGTAGTGGGCGGCGAAGTTCCCGCGGAGCGTGCGCGCATCTGGTCCTGTGATGGCGATCTCGTTCAATGGGAATACGCGCATCAACAAGCCCTGTGCCCAATGCGAGTGACCGGTGGGGTAGATGGCCAGCTGGGTGGTTCCGCTCTGCGCCGCACGTTCGCTCAGCGCGAGGTAGCGTTCATCGTCGTACAGGGTGCCCAGCACGAAGAGCCCATTGGCCATGCTGCTGTTGGAGGCGGGGATCACGTTGTCGTGCAGTTCCATCGGCCGCGTGATCAGCCCAGGATCAAGGTCGCTGGTGAAATTGAACAATCCGGTCGCCTCGTCGTGGAAGTGGCGGATCGCATGCTCCGCGAGGGCACGTGCTTCGATGAGCCAACGCTCTTCGAAGGTGATGCCGTACAAGGCGAGCAAGGCTTCGATGGTGAAGCAATAGTCCTCCAGGAACCCGTTGATGGAGGCCTTGCCATCCTTGTAGAGGTGCCAGAGACCGCCGTTGGATCGCCTGCATTTCGCGAGGATCAGTTCCATCGTCCGGATGGCCGCGCGTTGATGGTGTTCATCCCCGAAGACCTCGAAGGCATCGCAGAGGCCCGTCACCATCAGTGCGTTCCACGAGACCAGCGATTTGTCGTCAAGCCCGGGTCTTTCACGTCGTTCACGTGCGGCGAGCAACCGCGCGTTCACGCTTCCCACGCGCTGGCGCACCTCATCGACCGACAGGTTCCGCTGCTGCGCGAAAGCCTCGTCATCCTGCTGGCGCAATAGGATATGGCGGCCGTGCTCCCAAGCGGTCTTGGGGCCGATGCCGTAGTAGTCCATGACGAAGGCCAGCTCATCGCCCAAGGCTTCGCGGAGCTCGTCTTCGGTCCACACATAATAGCGTCCTTCCTCACCTTCTGTATCGGCATCCAACGCGCTGTAGAAGGCGCCTTCGGCGGAGGTCATCTCACGGGTGATGAACGCCAGTGTGCGCTCCACCGTGTCCTTGTAGAGCGGTTTCTTGAAGGCTTGATAGGCTTGGCTGTAAAGGCTAACGAGCTGTGCGTTGTCGTACAGCATCTTCTCGAAGTGGGGCGCCTTCCACACGGCATCGGTGCTGTAACGCGCGAAGCCTCCGCCCACTTGATCGAAGATGCCGCCCAAGGCCATTTTGTCGAGGGTGAGCTCCACGTGCTTCTTCAGTTCATCATCGAACGTGAGCCAGGCGT
>Ga0075157_10001742_pt1 | contig 13292 bp, 10 predicted proteins | sample JI81BgreenDNA_FD_70967 | JGI IMG/M metagenome (GOLD analysis project Ga0075157, IMG submission 70967) | Wastewater effluent complex algal communities from Wisconsin, to seasonally profile nutrient transformation and Carbon sequestration -... | ecosystem: Engineered > WWTP > Effluent > Algae...
GGCGCCCATCAGCCGACGCACGACGATCGCCTCTTCGGCGGCGTCGAGCAGCCCGGTACCCAGCAGATGACCCATGTTGGACGCAACGCCGGTCACCGGACGCTTGTCCCGATCGAGGGCGATCGCCGGGTAGGCACCCTGGTCGTCCCGCACCCAGAACTGCTCCCGGAACCGCACAGCGAGGCGATCGGCCCAATCTCGCCACCACCGCGCCCCGGCGTCGTCCGACCCGAAACGCTCGAGCAGTTCCGCGCCGGCGAGGGCGGCCGCATAGGCGTAGCCCTGCACCTCGGCGAGGGCGATCGGGCCGTCGGCGACGGTGCCGTCGGCGAATCGGACGGAGTCGCTGGAGTCCTTCCAACCCTGATTGGCCAAGCCGTGCCCACTGGTGTCGAAGTACTCGGCGAAGCCGTCTCCGTCCGGGTCGGACGAGTCGCGCAGCCAGGCCAGTGCCCCTACCAGCGGGTCGAACAGCCCCGAGGCGTGCGGGTCGAGCCCGCCCTCGACCAGGTCGCCCAGCAACACGATCCAGAGCGGCGTGGCGTCGATCGTGCCGTAGTACTCGGGTGGCAGCACGACGCCCTGCAGCAGGTCTAGGCTCTCGGCCCGCACCTCGTGCAGGATCTTGCCCACCTGCTCGGCGCGATCGGGGTCGTCGGCGCGTCCCTGACGCGCTGCCAGCGTGCGCAGGGTACCGAGGGCGATCGACGGGTCGACGGGCAGCATCAGCCTGGCCGCGATCAGGGCGTCGCGGCCGAAAAGAGTGAGAAACCAGGGTGCACCGGCAGCGAGAAACGTGCGCGCCGGATCGCCGTGCTCCTGCAGGCGCAGGGCGTTCAGGTCGACGACCGAGCGGCGCACCAGCCGCCCCAGCGACGTCGGCACGGCGCGCAGTTCGGGAACCGGAATCGGCGCGGCGGTGGCGGCCTCGAACGGCAGGCGTGCGTCCTGCGTGACCAGTTGCCACTCGATCGTGTGTGCCCCGAAAGCCGGCAAGGTGAACCGCCAGGTCAGTTCGACGACCGGCCCGTGACTCACGTCGGCACCGGCGGCCACCACCTTCACGCGCGAGGAGGCGTCCCAACCCCAGCCACGCTCCCCGGCGTCCAGTGGAGCGACCTCGGGCCGGCCGTCCCCGGGCGCCCCGGCCTTGATCAGGTTCATCGGGGTGCCGTCGGGCACGAGCCGCACCGTCAGGGTGAGTTCGAGTGGTTGTGGCAGCGACGCGGCAACCGTGATGCGCTCGCGAAACCCGGTCGGGCCGGCGATCCTTTGCCGGGTGAGCGATCCCAGCGGGTCGGCGGTGCCGTCGTGCAACCGTGCGATCGAGTGAAAGGTGACCGAGCCGTCCAGGCCGGACGAGGTCGAGCCGTGGGCCAGTTCGACCAGGCCGTTCGGGCCAGCGAGGGCCAGGGCGAGGGCGCGCAGCACTCGGTGATCGCCGAAGTAGGCGCCCTGGGCGCCGGTGTCGTCGAAGTCGCCGTCGGCCGAGGACCACACCTGGGTTGGCGCGGCCAGCGTGACGGTGAGGTCGTGCACGAACGGCTGGTGAAGTGACATCGGCACACTCTTCCACGGGTCGGGTCGGTCCGAAGGGTTGACATTGCGGCGAGACGATTCGAAGATAACACCAGCATTTGATCGTTCAAAGTATCTGCGCCAAGACGTTTTGAACGATCAGATGCCCCACCAAGGAGGGCAGATGGCGAAAACCGGCACGTCAAAACCAACACTCGTCAGCCTCGCCCGCGAGCTGGGAGTCTCGCGGCAGACCGTCAGCAACGCATTGAACGCCCCCGAGGTGGTGCGCCCCGACACACGTGAGCGGGTGCTGGCGGCGATCCGCGAATCGGGCTACCGCCCCTCTGCCGTGGGCCGCGCACTGCGTACCCGGCGGTCGATGAACCTCGCCTTCAGGCTCTACCCGGCCGCCGCCGACGGCATGAACGGCGCAGTGATGGACCGCTTTCTGCACAATCTGGTGGTCGAGGCGCAACGCCACGGCTACCGCGTCGTGCTGTTCGACAGCGACAGCTACTCCGACGAGGTGCACGCCCTGCACGAACAGCACCAGGCCGGGGTGATCGACGCCTGCGTGCTGATCAACAGCCACTCGGGCGATGCCCGTCCGGCCCGCCTGCGCGAGTTCGGCCTGCCCACCGTGGTGTTCGGGCGGCCCTGGGACGACCTGAGCGCCCCGCACGCCTGGCTCGACATCGACGGCAGCGCGGGCTGCGCCGAGGCCGTCCGGCACCTGCGCGAAGCGGGTCACGCCAGGATCGGCTTTCTGGGCTGGCCCGAGGGCTCGGGCGCCGGCGACGACCGTTACTCGGGCTGGCTGCGCGGCATGGCCGGTCTGGACGTCTCGGGCCTGCGGGTCGCTGCGGACGACGGCGTGCAGCACGGTGCGGCGGCAGCCGAGGACCTGCTGGCCCGCGGCGCCACCGCGATCGTCTGCGCGAGCGACTCCCTCGCCCTCGGCGCTGCCTCGCGCTGGCGCGCCGCGGGCATGCCCCCCGGCACCGTGATCGGCTTCGACGACACTCCGGTTGCGGTCGCGCTCGGCATGTCGAGCGTCGCCCAGCCGGTCGAGCAGGCCGCTGTCGCGCTGGTCGCACTTGCGCTCGCCGAACTGCACGGGCGCCCCGCAGAGCGCCACCAACTGCTGCCGTCCCACCTAGTCGTTCGCACTCCTGCGACCTTCACCAACTGATTCAACCGCCTGTTCACTCCTGACTCGAAATGAAGGGAACATCATGAAGAACAACCAGCTGCGTCTCGGTATCGCCGCCGTTTCGGCAGTGACTCTGGCCGCCCTGACGGCCTGCTCCTCCGGCGCCGCAGCCCCCTCGGGCGCTGCTTCGCCGAGCGGCGACCTGAGCGCCAACACGAACCCGGTGTCGGTTCTGATCGGCTCGTCGGGTGACGCCGAAACCACCGCCGTCCAGGCCGGGGTCGCCGCGTGGTCGAAGCAGTCGGGCGTGCCGGCCGAGGTGAAGGTCGCCTCCGACCTCACCCAGCAGGCCACCCAGGGCTTCGCCGGCGGCAAGCCGGACGACGTGCTCTACGTCTCCACCGACGCACTGGCCGGCTGGGCCGAGAACGGTTCGCTCGAGGCCTACGGCGACCAGCTCAGCAACAAGGCCGACTTCTACCCCGGCCTGGTGCAGGCCTTCACCGTCGACGACAAGTTCTACTGCGCACCCAAGGACTTCTCCACGCTCGCCCTGGTGATCAACAAGTCGCTCTGGACCGATGCCGGACTGACCGACAACGACGTGCCCAAGACCTGGGCCGATCTCGAGTCGGTGGCCAAGAAGCTCACCAAGGGCAAGGTCAAGGGCCTGGTGGTCAGCAACGAGGTGCAACGGCTCGGCGCTTTCATGGCGCAGAACGGTGGCGGCCTGGTCACCGATGGAAAGGCCACGGCGAACTCGCAGCAGAACATCGACGCACTGGCCTTCGTGAAGAAGATGCTGACCGAGGGCTCGGCCGCCTTCAACAGCGACGTCGGCGCGGGTTGGGGCGGGGAGGCGTTGGGCAAGAACCTGGCCGCAATGGTGATCGAGGGCAACTGGATCACCGGCGCCAAGAAGGACTACCCGAACCTCGACTACACCGTGGCCGAACTGCCCGCCGGCACCAAGCAGGGCACCCTTCAGTACACCAACTGTTGGGGCATCGCGACCGACGCCGACAACAAGGAGGGCGCCAAGAGCCTGGTGGAGTTCCTCACCACCAAGGACCAGCAGCTCGCGTTCGCCAAAGCCTTCGGCGTGATGCCCTCGGTTCAGTCGGCGGCCGACGGCTACAAGGCCGACAACGCAGCCATGGTGCCGTTCATCAACGGCGCGGCCTACGCCCAGAACCTGCCTGCCATGGAGGGCGCGTCCGACGTGTTCGGTGAGCTGAACAGCAAGCTCGCCAAGCTCAAGGGCTCCGACCCGAAGACCATCCTGGACGGCACCCAGACCGACCTCGAAGCAATCGTCGGCTGATCGGTCATGTCCACCGACACCACGCAGGTGCGGGTCCCGTCGCCCGCACCTGCCACCTCGAGGCGGGGCAAGGGGATCAACAGCCAGACCGGCGCGGGTTGGCTGTTCGTCGCCCCGACCGTGCTGATCCTGGGCATCTTCCTGTTCGTGCCGGTGCTGATGGCTGCCTGGGTGAGCGTCTCTGACTGGAACGGCCGGGGCAGCCCTTTCGGCGGTACGACGAACTTCGTCGGCGGAGCCAACTATGCCGAGATGCTCGGCGGCCGCGGACTGCCGGCCCGCGACTTCGGCACCTCGCTGCGCAACAACCTCTACTACGTGGTCCTCGTCGTGCCGCTGCAGACCGCGCTGGCGTTGACGCTGGCCTTCCTGGTGAACAAGCGATCGCTGAAGGGCAAGGGGTTCTTCCGCACCGCGTTCTACTTTCCGTCGGTGACCTCCTCGGTCGCCATCACCGTGCTTTGGCTCTTTCTGTTCTCGGCCTCCGGCGCGGTCAACGGGGTGCTGTCGACGCTGTCCATCCAGGGACCGAACTGGTTCCAGGATCCGCGCGGCATCATCCATCTGATCCTCGGCGGGGGCGACGCGCCGGACGCCCTGAGCCGGCCCGGCTTTCTCGGGATCAGCCCGTGGGAGTGGATGGCGGGTCCGTCGGTGGCCATGTGCGCGTTCATCCTGATGGCGATCTTCACCACGTCCGGAACCTTCATGCTGCTCTTCCTGGCGGCTTTGCAGTCGATCGGCGAAGAGACGGACGAGGCCGCCATGGTCGACGGCGCCAGCACCTGGCAACGGTTCTGGCACGTCACCCTGCCGCTGCTGCGTCCCACGTTGTTCACCGTGATCACGCTCGGTCTGATCGGCACGTGGCAGGTGTTCGACCAGATCTACACCGGCAGCCAGGGCGGTCCGTCGAAGACCACCCTCACCCCGGCGTTCCTCAGCTACACCTCGGCCTTCGAGTCGCAGCGGTGGGGACGAGGCGCGGCGATCGCGTTCATCCTGTTCGCGATCATCGTGGTCTTCACGTTGGTGCAGCGCCTCGTGCTCGGCCAGGCCGACCCGACCGAACCCAACCGTAGGCAACTCAAGCAGGACGCCCGCTCGCGCGAGAAGGCTGCCTCGGCCGCCCTCGACCCGACCGTTGCGGTGCAGGGATCGAAGGGGGTCGACTGACATGGCACGCACGTCCAAGGCAGGTGCCGCCGGCGAGCGGCAGGGCTACGGCTGGGTCATCAACTGGGCGATCCTGTTCGCGATCGCACTGGTCTACATCTTCCCGTTCCTGATCCAGGTCGCGAATTCGTTCAAGAGCGACACCGAGGCCACCAACGCGGGCTTGGCGCTGTGGTCGAACAACTGGACCCAGGCGGCCTACACCACCCTGTTCGCCAACTCGAACTTCGGCGTGTGGACGATGAACTCGCTGATCGTGACGGTGCTGGTCACCGCCGGACGGGTGTTCTTCGTGTCGCTGGCCGGCTACGCCCTGGCCCGGCTGCACTTCCCCGGCCGCAAGGTGGTCTTCGCGATGCTGATCGGGGTGATGGCTGTGCCAGGGGTGGTGCTGCTGATCCCCAAGTTTCTGGTGATCAAGCAACTGGGCATGTACGACACCTACTTCGGCATGATCCTGCCGCTGCTGGTCGACGCCGCCGGGGTGTTCATCATGAAGAACTTCTTCGAGTCCATTCCGGTGGCGGTCGAGGAGGCGGCCCGGATCGACGGCGCCAGCACGTTCCGCACCTTCTGGTCGATCGTGCTGCCGATGGCCCGGCCGGCCCTGATGACGATCATCATCCTGAGCTTTCAGGGATCCTGGAACGAGCTCAACCACTTCATAGTGTCGACCCAGTCGCCGGAGCTCACCACGCTGACCCGTGGAGTGGCCTCGCTGGCGTCCGGGCAGTTGTCGTCCGGCAACCAGTTTCCGATCAAGCTGGCCGCTGCCACCTTGATGACGATCCCGGTCGCGGTGATGTTCTTCGTCTTCCAGCGCCGGATCATGAACAGCACCGGCGGGGCTGTGAAGGACTGACCTCGCCGGCGTCCCGGACCAATTCCTCACCCGGCCGAAATGCCAAATGCCTCCCTCGATTCTGGTTGGAACGTTCAAGTCGCCGCTTTCCAGGATCGAGGGAGCCATTTGGCATTTCATCAGGCGATGAGGGGTTCGACATCGTCGGCCGGGCTGCCGGTCGAACCGAGTGGAGCTAATCATCACGATCTGATCTCGTCGGCCGGAAGACTTGACTCATGAAAGCGCTTTCAGGCAGCATCTGACTCCAGGGATGAGAGCGCTCTCATTCTAGGGAGGACAATCTCCCGCCGCGCGGAGCCGCATCGAGGCCCGCAGAAGCGACGAAGGAGTCTTATGCGCACCACATTCATCCGCACCGCGGTTCTGCCCACCGCAGTGCTGGCTCTGTTGGCCGCAGGCTGCTCACAGCCCGCGACCGCCCCTTCCCCGTCCGCCAGTGCCGCCACCTCGGCTTCCACCGAGCCGGTCACCCTGACCGTCGCGACGTTCAACGAGTTCGGCTATGAGGAGCTCTTCAAGGAGTACACCAAGCTGCACCCCAACGTCACGATCACGCCCAAGAAGGCCGCAACCTCGAACGAGGCCCGCGAGAACTACTTCAGCAAGCTCGCTGCCGGCTCGGGGCTCAGCGACATCGAAGCCATCGAGGTCGACTGGCTGCCCGACGTGATGCAGACCGCCGACAAGCTGGCCGACCTGACCGGCGACGACGTCAAGGGTCGCTGGCTCGACTGGAAGTCCGCTGCGGCCACCACTCCCGACGGCAAGCTCGTCGGCTTCGGTACCGACGTCGGCCCGGAGGCCGTCTGCTACCGCTCCGACCTGTTCAAGAAGGCCGGCCTGCCCACCGATCGCGCCGAGGTCGCCGCTCTGCTCCAGGGTGACTGGAACAAGTACTTCGAGGTCGGCAAGCAGTTCGTCGCCAAGTCCAACGGCGTTGCTTGGTACGACTCCGCCGACGCCATCATGCAGGGCCAGATCAACCAGGTGGCCAACGCCTTCTCGTCCACCTCGCCCGAAGAGACGCTGATTCCGCTCGACCAGAACCAGCCCGTCAAGGACATGTACACCTCGATCCTTCAGGCCTCTGTGAACGACAAGCTGTCGGCCAACCTGTCGCAGTGGAGCACCGACTGGACCAACGCGTTCCAGAAGAGCAAGTTCGCCACGATGCTCTGCCCCGGCTGGATGCTGGGCGTCGTCGAGGGCAACGCCAAGGGCGTCTCCGGCTGGGACGTCGCCAACGTCTTCCCCGGCGGCGGCGGTAACTGGGGCGGCTCGTACCTGACCGTTCCGGCTCAGGGCAAGAACACCGCAGCGGCGCGTGACCTGGCCGCCTTCCTGACCGCTCCCGAGCAGCAGATCGCCGCGTTCAAGTCGAAGGGCACCTTCCCGAGCCAGGTGGAGGCCCTGAAGAGCCCCGACCTGCTGGGTGTGACGAACAAGTTCTTCAACAACGCACCGACCGGTCAGATCCTGGCCGACCGTGCCAACGCCATCACCGTGAACCCCTTCAAGGGTCCGCAGTACTTCGCCGTCCGGCAGGTCGTCTCCGATGCCATCAACCGGGTCGACGTGACCAAGAAGCAGGACGCCGCGACATCCTGGGCCCAGGCGGTCAAGGAGTTCAACGCCCTCGGCTGAGTCCCACCCCCAGTAGCTCGCGCGATGGGCGGGGCGGCATCACTGCCCCGTCCATCGCCCGAGCCGGCAGTCGTCTCACCCCCGACGGGCCACCCCCACACCCCCGTCTCCGGCTCCCCCTGTGCGGAGCCCCACACACACTCGCACCACGCGTGCATTCTGCCCACGTCCGACTGGGCGCAGCCGAACGGAGAACCAGAGTGACCTGGCGACAACGCCTCAGCCGATGGGACGTGCGCAGCGCGCCGTACCTGTACATCGCCCCGTTCTTCGTGTTGTTCGCCGTCGTGGGCCTGTTTCCGCTGCTCTACACCGGGTTCGTCGCACTGAACCGCTGGAGCCTGGTCACCGGCAATCAGGGTTTCATCGGCATGGGCAACTTCAACTACGTGATCAGCCAGCCCCGGTTCTGGGACGGGGTGGTCAACACCTTCAGCATCTTTCTGCTCTCGTCCGTGCCCCAGATGGTCATCGCCGTCTTCATCGCCTCGGTGCTGGACGCCAACCTGCGCGCCAAGACGTTCTGGCGCATGGGCGTGCTGGTGCCCTACGTCGTCGCCCCGGTCGCGGTGGCACTGGTCTTCGGCCAGCTCTTCGCCGATCAGTCCGGAGTCATCAACGCCGTGCTCGGCAACCTCGGCCTCGACGGGATCGGCTGGCACGCCGACCGGTTCTCTTCGCACGTCGCGATCGCGACCATGGTGAACTTTCGCTGGACGGGCTACAACGCCCTGATCTTCCTGGCCGCCATGCAGGCCATTCCGCGCGACGTGATCGAGGCCGCGGTGGTCGACGGCGCCAACCGCTGGCGCACCTTCGTCCATGTCACGGTGCCCCTGTTGCGGCCGACCATCATCTTCGTGGTGATCACCTCCACCATCGGTGGCCTGCAGATCTTCGACGAGCCGCGCATGTTCGACACCTTCGGCCTGGGCGGCCCCGACCGTGAATGGATGACGGTCACCATGTACCTCTACGAACTGGGCTGGGCCGGCCAACGCAACCTGGGCCGCGCCTCGGCAGTCGCCTGGCTGTTGTTCCTGATCATCGTGCTCTTCGCCATGATCAACTTCGCCATCACCCGACGGATCGCCAGCAGCGATGCCCGTCCCAAGCGAAAGGGTCGCTGACATGAGCTCCGTGGCAATGGCCGAACAGCTCGCCGGCAAGGGCGCGGGCAAGGCAGCCTCGCGGCGCCGGCACCGCATGGAGGGCGGCTTCCGCCGGCCCGGTTGGGTGACCTACTCACTGCTCGCCCTGATCGTCATCGTCTCGGTGCTGCCGCTGTACTACGCCTTCCTGCTGGCCGCCTCGACCGCGGCCGACATCGCGCAGAACCCGATCCCATCGCTGATTCCGCAGGGGCATTTCTTCGACAACGTGCAGCGCGTGCTGAACGCCGGCATCGGGTTCTGGCAGGCGCTGGTCAACAGCATCATCGTGTCGGTGCTGACGGCCGTCTCGGTCATCTTCTTCTCCACCCTCGCCGGCTACTCGTTCGCGAAACTGCGCTTTCGGGGCCGCAACGGCCTGCTCGCCTTCGTGATCGGCACGATGGCGGTACCCACCCAGTTGGGCGTCATCCCGCTGTTCATCGTGATGGCCAAGCTCGACTGGATCGGCAATCTGCAGGCCGTCATCGTGCCCGGCCTGGTGACCGCGTTCGGTGTCTTCTGGATGACCCAGTACCTCTCCGAGGCGCTGCCCTTCGAGCTGATCGAGGCGGCCCGGGTGGACGGCTGCTCGATGATCCGAACGTTCTGGCACGTCGCCCTCCCGGCGTCCCGGCCTGCCGCCGCCATGCTCGGGCTCTTTACCTTCGTCGGGTCGTGGACGAACTTCTTCTGGCCGTTCATCGCCCTGGGATCGACCAACCCGACCCTGCCGGTCGCCCTGCAGCTGCTGCAGGCGTCGTACTTCAAGGACCTGTCGCTGATCATGGCCGGCGTGGTGCTGGCCACCGTGCCGCTGCTGCTGCTGTTCGTCTTCGCCGGACGCCAGCTGGTCTCGGGCATCATGGCGGGAGCGGTCAAGGGATGAACACGATCCAGTTTCCCGCCGGGTTCCGTTGGGGCACCGCCACCTCCTCCTTTCAGATCGAGGGTGCCGCGGAGCTTCGGGCCCCGTCCATCTGGGACGACTTCTGCCTCGTGCCGGGCGCCATCGCGGACGGCTCGGACGGCCTGGTCGCCGTCGACCACTACAACCGCTACGGCGAGGACGTCGACCTGATGGCCTCGCTGCACCTCGACACCTACCGGTTCTCGGTGTCGTGGCCCCGGGTGATCAACCCCGACGGCAGCACGAACGCCGAAGGGGTCGGGTTCTACGACCGGCTTGTCGATCGGCTGTGCGAGGCGGGCATCCGCCCCTGGCTCACGCTGTACCACTGGGATCTGCCGTCGTACCTGCCCGGTGCGTGGCTGAACCGTGACACGGCGCAGGCCTTCGTCGATTACACCCAGCGCATGCACAGCGCGCTGGGTGACCGAGTACGCGTATGGACAACGTTGAACGAGCCCTGGTGCGCGTCGTTCCTGTCCTACGCCGGGGGGGCGCATGCGCCCGGTCGCACCGTCGCGGCCGAGGCGTATCGCGCCGCCCACCACCTGCTGCTCGGCCACGGTTGGGCGGTGCAGGCGCTCCGGGCAGCCGACCCGGGCGCCACGTTGGGGCTCAGCCTTAACTTCACCCCCGTGTACCCTGCCGACCCGACGAACCCCGCCGACCTGGACGTGGTGCGGCGCATCGACGGCACCGAGCACCGGGTCTTCACCGATCCGGTGTTCCGCGGCGAATACCCGATCGACGTCGTGGCCGATGCCGGCTCGGCGTGGCCCGACGACCTCGTCCGAGACGGTGACCTGGCCGCGATCTCTTCACCGATCGACATCCTGGGGGTGAACTACTACACCTCGCAGCTGATCCGAGCGGGTGCGCCGTCGGACGCTCCGACGCCCCACCCGGCGGCCCCCGACGCGGTCGTGGTCGACCGTCCCGAACTTGCGCGTACCGATATGGGCTGGGAGGAGACGCCGAACGCGTTCCGCGACCTGCTGGTGCACCTGCACCGGCGGTACACCGGGCCGGCCGGCATTCCGATGGCGATCACCGAGAACGGATCCGCGGTCGACGATTCCCTTCCGGAGGCCGGCCCGATCCATGATCAGCGCCGGATCGAGTACCTGGCCAACCATCTGCGGGCCGTGCACGAGGCGATCGAGCTTGGCGCGCAGATCGACACGTATCTGGTCTGGTCGCTGATCGACAACTTCGAATGGGCCTTCGGCTACGCCAAGAGGTTCGGCCTGGTGGCCGTCGACGATCAACTGACCCGACTGCCCAAGGCGAGCGCGCACTGGTTCGGCGAACTCGCCCGCACCGGTACGCTGTGCGTGCCCCAGCCGGCCTGATGCCCTGATCCGGCTCGACTAGGAGGCGAAGCGGTCGATGAGCGAGCGAATGGCTCCCACTCTGGACGACGTGGCACGTGCCGCAGGCGTGTCGCGGGCGACCGCGTCGCGAGTGATCAACGGTGTTGTACCGGTCTCGCGACCGGCAGCCGACGCAGTGCGCAAGGCCGTGGCGATGCTCGGCTACCGTCCGAATGTGGCAGCCCGCGCGCTGGTCACCCGGCGGGTCGGGGCGGTGGTCGTGCTGGTGCCCGAAACCGAGGAGCGGGTCTTCTCGGACCCCTTCTTTCCCCGCGCCTACCACGGCGCGTTGGAGGCTTTTCACCACACCGGCATCCATGTGCTGCTGTCGATGGCCCACCCGCAGGACGGCGTGGACCCGATGTTGGCCTTCTTCCTTTCGGAGCAGACCGACGGGGCCATCGTGATCTCGCATCACGGCCAGGATTTCGCCCGCGCGGTCGCCTCGTCGTCGCGTCCGGTGGTGTTCGTGGGCAACCCGGGGGTGCCCGGCCTGGCCTACGTCGACGTCGACCATGTGCATTCGGCGGCCACCGCCACCAAGCATCTGCTGCGCCGGGGTGCGCGCACGATCGGCACCGTGACCGGGCCCATGGACATGTCGGCCGGCATCGAGCGGCTACGCGGCTTTCAGCAGGCCATGGCTCAGGCCGGGCGCAGCGGTCACCTGATCGCCGAGGGTGACTTCACGTTCTCCGGCGGCGAGTCGGCCACCTTCGATCTGCTCAGCCACCACCCCGAGATCGATGCCCTGTTCGTCGCCTCCGACCTGATGGCCTCGGGTGCGCTGCGGGCCGCCGAGCGCCTCGGACGCCGGGTGCCGGACGACCTGCTGCTGGTGGGCTTCGACGATTCCCTGATCGCCACTCAGTCCATTCCGAAGCTGACCACCATGGAGAACCGCCCCGACGTGCTGGCCCGCACCGCCGGCCAGATGTTGCTCGAGAAACTGAACGGACGCGAACCCGACTCTCCGGTGATCCTGCCCAGCGGCCTGATCGTGCGCGAGTCGGCGTAGGGATAGGTTCCGGTGCTGTGAGAACCGACTCGGCGCCGCCACGCCGCACCCCCCTGATTCTGTTGACCGCGGCTCTGCTCGCCTTGGCCGGTTGCAACGCCAGCACCCCGCCCTCAGCGTCCGGCTCCGCCTCGTCGTCCGCGGGTCCGTCCGGTTCTGCCTCCTCGGCCTCGAACGTCAGCGACTACGTCACGCCCCGCACGATGCCCGAAGGCAAGGGCAGCGGCGCAGCAGACGGCGTCTTTCCGCGCACCGTGCGACATTTCCAAGGCGCCACCACCCTCGAGAGCGCACCCAAGAGGATCGCTGTGCTCTCCCCCGGTCAGGCGGACGGCCTGCTCACCCTCGGCGTGATTCCCGCCGCCTCGACGTTGACCGAGGGCACCGATGTGATTCCGGCCTACCTCTACACCGCGTACCCGCAGCTCAAGGACGGGTTGGACGCCGTGGTGCGGGTCGGCACCCCGGCCGCACCGAGTGTCGAGGCCCTGGCGAACCTGAAGCCGGACCTGATCCTGGTCGACAACACCGTCACCGATCCAGAGAAGCTCTACCGGAACCTCAGCCTGGTGGCACCGACGGTCTTCACTCAGGGCTCCGGCCCCCACTGGAAGCAGGACTTTCTGCTCGCGGCCGACGCCCTCGGCAAGACCACCGCAGCCTCTGATTGGCTCGATTCCTACCAGTCCGAGGCGCAGGCCTTCGGCCGATCCGTCACCGACAAGCCTGAGATCTCGCTGGTCTACAAGGCAGCCGACCGGATCCAGCTGTTCGGGGCGGCGTCGCCCGCCGGATCGGTGGTCGAAGACCTCGGGCTGCCGCGTCCCGTCAGTCAGCGGTTCACCAACAGCGTCTCGATCGACCTCACCGCCGAGCAACTCGCGCAGGCCGATGCGGGCTGGATCTTCTACGCCGTGCAGGGCGGCGACGAGGCCGAGTTGACCGGGCTCGCCCAGTGGCCGGCGCTCGCCGCGGTGAAGGCCCAGCGAGCAGTCGAAGTGGACGGCGCAACCTTCTTCGTGAATACCGAACCGACCGCCGCCCAGCAGGTACTGGAGAAGTTCCAGACCACCCTGGATTGAGGGCCCACCGGTCGGTCGAGCTAGTCGAGACCCCTGGCCGAGGTGATTTCGACAAGCTCAATCAGCCGGGGCTCG
>Ga0075157_10001744_pt1 | contig 13290 bp, 10 predicted proteins | sample JI81BgreenDNA_FD_70967 | JGI IMG/M metagenome (GOLD analysis project Ga0075157, IMG submission 70967) | Wastewater effluent complex algal communities from Wisconsin, to seasonally profile nutrient transformation and Carbon sequestration -... | ecosystem: Engineered > WWTP > Effluent > Algae...
CCTTCTTCCAGGCGTCGAAGTGGACTTTGTGCAGGTAGCTCACATGCACGTCGGCCGGGAAGAAGAGGTTCACGCTCTGGCTCTGGCAGATGTAGTTCTGGCGATGAGAGGCGTGCTCAATGATCCAGCGCTGGTCGAGTTCCATGGCGGTCTTGAACACATCCTTCTCATCCTGGCTGAGGAAAGAGAGGTGTTGCACGGAACCCTTCTGAGCGAGGATGCTCTTCCAGATCTCGTCCGTGTTCATACCGTAGTCCTCCAGCACCTGCTCGAGGTACACGTTCTTGACCTTCCACGAGCCCGAACCGGTCTTGTGGGTGAAGATGTTGGCGCGCTGGGGCTCGATGGAGGCGGAAACACCACCACAGATGATCGAGGAGGAAGCGTTGGGCGCCACGGCGAGCAAGTGCATGTTGCGGATGCCGGTGCCTTGGCCGTCCAGGCATTCACCACGCTCTTCAGCCAGCACCTGGGTGGCAGCTACGGCGTCGCGCTTTACGTGCGCAAACATCCGGCGGTTCATCGAAGTGGCCATGGCCGACTCGAAGGGGATCATGTTGGCTTGCAGGAAGCTGTGGAAACCCATCAGGCCCAGACCCACGCTGCGCTCAGAGCGGGCAGAGTGCTTGGCGCGGTGCAGGTAGTCAGGCGCATGGAGGATGAAGAACTCCAGCACGTTATCCAGCATGCGGATGATGTCACCCACAAACATGGGGTCCTGGCTCCACTCGTCGTACTTCTCGGCGTTGACCGAGGACAGGCAGCACACAGCGGTACGGTCCTCGGAGGTCGGCAGGGTGATCTCGCTGCACAGGTTGGAGTGGTTCACGCGCAGACCCAGGGCCTTCTGTGCCTCAGGCAGGGCGCGGTTGGAGGCATCGATGAAGTGGATGTACGGCTCACCGGTCTGCATACGCAGGTCCAGCAGACGCTGCCACAGCTCCTTGGCAGATACCCACTCAACCACGCGCTTGGAGTTAGGGTCGATCAGGGGCCAGGCGTCAGAGGCGTGGGGATCCTGGGTGCACTTCTCAATGATCTCCATGAAGGCATCCGGAATGTTCACTGCGTTGTGCAGGTTCAGGCACTTGCGGTTGGCGTCACCACCTGTGGGCTTGCGCATCTCGAGGAATTCGACAATCTCGGGGTGGCCGATGTCCAGGTAGGCGGCATAGGAGCCACGGCGGGTTTCACCCTGGGAGAAGGCCAGAACCTCGGAGTCCACCACCTTCATGAAGGGAATCACGCCAGAGCTCGAGGAGCCCGAGCTGGTCTTGGCGCCGTTGGAGCGGATAGCACCCCAATAGCCACCGATGCCACCACCCACCGAGGACAACCAGGCGTTCTCGGTGTAGTGGCTGGTCAGACCCTCGCGGCTGTCACCAGGCATGTTCAGGAAACAGCTGATGGGCATCCCACGGAACTTGCCATCGAAGCGCTCACGCAGGAAGTTGGTGTCAAAGCTCTTGCCAAAGCTGGTACGCACAGGAGCGTTGCTCAGCACAGGGGTGGCAAACATGAACCACAGGCGGCTGGCGTAGTTGTACAGGCGCTCAGCGTGGGCCTCATCGTCGGCCCATGCCAGTGCGGCACGCAGGAAGGCATCCTGGGGGCTGGACTCGCCAGGAATCAGATAACGATCATCCAGGGTGGCACGACCAAAGTCCGTCATCAGACCGTCGCGGGAGTAGTCGGCCTTGATCTTGAAGGGGGAGGTTGCCGGCGTAGGATCGATGCGTGCGTTCATGGTGTATCTCTCAAAATTAAAGGGGGAGGAAGCTCCTCATTGTCATGCATAAAATATATCTTATGTGTTGCATGCTGTCAATCCAGGGACGTCAGTCCACCCGCTGAAGAGACCCACTTTCCAGCCCGCCATTGGAGTGAAGCACGTAAGCAAGCCTGCCCATCCGCCCCAACAGAAACGCCAGATTTTCTCTCCAGCTTGACGGTGTAAACGGTATACTGTATGCTTAAATTATAGGCACGACCATAACAGTCATCCGTCCGGATATCACGTTCGCCCAAGGAGGCGCTACTTCAATGAATACATCCAACCCCCTGGCCTCGGCCTTGCATCCCTCACCAGCTGCTGCTGCAGCCGCCACTGAAATACTGGGTAACGCTCAGGATCGCCGCGCCAGCATGGTCGCTCAGCGCGTCAGGGACTCTCTCGTGGTGGATGAGGCCGTACTGTTCGAGTGCGTCAACGAGGCCATTGCGGGCCTAGACCCGCATAAGGCAGAAGTTTTCCGCCGAGCTCTGTTTGTCTCTCCCGACTTTGGTCGGTCGATCAAGCGGGTGACTACAGACATCGGAGTGGTTCTCTCGCTGGCCAAGACGTTCGAGGACGACGCCTCCTTCGTAGACGCCGCGGGTTTGCTCCATGACATCAATTTCACCGCCTTCGAAGGCAAGGTGGCTGATTTCGCCCTGCTGCTGATCGAAACCGACATGCGCTCGGCCCAGGACGCACGCCAGGGAAAGGCCAATGTGGACGTGATTCTTTATGAGTTGCTGCCCTATGACGTGATCAAGCGTCGGCTTCAGACCCTGTATGCATTCGTTCTGGTGGCAGCTGGCCGACTGGACCCCGCCCGCCTTCACTGACCCTGGGATCTGCAATGAAAACCGAAACCAAGAACCATCTGGGCCTCCTGCAGCTGGGCGTACTCATGCAGTGCGGTGCAGACGACGCTCTCAAGTCCAAGCTTTCGGGCAAAGCCCGCCAGCTCATTGCAGCCACCGCGCTGGCTACCGTCTCCATGACCGCTGTGGCGCAGGAGCGCGGGCCAATTTCCCCGGGCAACTGCGCCCGGGTTGGATCCGGCGTAGGGGCAGCCCTGGGCTCCATGGCAGGCAAGACCTGGGAGACCCGGGCCCTGGCCGCCGCCCTTGGTGCCTTTGCCGGTGATGTCGCTGGCCACTACGCCTGCAAGGAGCGCGCTCCCGCCATTCCCGAAAGCCACCCGCCGACAGCCCCCCAGACCAACTATCCGAATCCTGGCTCACAGCAACCACACTCGGCGAGGATGCCCTATCCGCCCGTGCAGCCTCCCATGCAGGACGCTGGGTACCTGAACTCGTCCTTCACGGCGTCAGCGCCAGCAGCCCATGCGGCAACCCTGGTCAAGGCTCCGGCCGCGCTGGCCAACCTGACGCAGGAGACGCAACAGCGCCTGGACGCCATGACCCAGGGCGTCATCCGCAGCAAGGATGCCTGGAAGCAGGCCCTCAATGACTGGCAGATGCACGGGGAGGGCTCGGCTACCCAGGTGGCTGCCCTGGGACAGAGGTTCGAGACTGAGCGCAAGGCCTATGCACAGACCGTGCACAAGCTGGCGCTGGGCGGCGCCGGTATGCCTGCGCAGAACGTTGCCCACTACCTGGAAGTCTCCGCTGCGCTGAGCGAGTTGCCAACCCGGCACCCCGTCTCCGTGCGCGCCCTGCAGTTCGCCGACAGCCAGCAGGTGGCCACGAAACCCGCTTACCGCGCCGAGGCCGCACGGAGCGCGTCTCCGCGCAACTGAATAGACCACACCGAGAAACCGAACCCATGGATCCCTTACTGATACTGGAGTGGTCTGGCTCCCTGACCGGCCTGGTCGGTGCCTTCTTGCTCGCCACCAACACCCGGGTCTCCCGTTACGGCTGGATAGCCTTCCTGATCGCCAACTTCCTCATGATTGCCTTTGCTATCGGTATAGGTAAGTACGGACTCATGGTTCAGCAAATCGGATTCACCTTCACGAGTCTTCTGGGCATCTACCGCTCTGGGCTCATCGCCCCGTCGTGGTGTGCATTCGCCAGGAAGGCGCAGGCCTGAACCGGTCGCCACCCTGATGAGCAAAGGAAACCTGCACCCCTACGTCACCCAGCAGATCTCGCAGTTCGAATCCGATTTGCAGATGGCCGTGACCAAGATCGGCCGCGCGCGTGAGCTGCGCGACCTGGCCGACGCCGTCCGGTGGGCACCCACTGCCTCGGCCATCATCCGCTGGCACCCCACAGTCAGGGGTGCGAGCCACAAGATCCAGCGAGCCGCAGAGGACAGGGGGGAGCGAATCCTCAAGGAAACCTTGGGTAAGCTTGCATTACTAGAGAGCGATGGGGCCCGACTGGAGAGACTGGGCGCGATCAATCACAGCCGACTGCTCTTCAGCGGCAATGTGCCCCGCCTGGTTAATCTCATCGAGCGCGAGACCGCACTGGCCAGGCACCAGATCACCAGCAGCCAGGGAGCCACGAAGGGCTATGGTGCCAGGGACGAGAATGCTGAGGTCAAGCCGCCGGCGGCTCGGACGGATACCAGGAAGACGCCGAAGCCGTAAAACAAGAGGAAGGGAGGACAGGAAAGATGCCGTTCACACCGTTTCATATGGGGCCTGGCCTGTTGGCTAAGGCCATAGCCCCCAATCACATCTCACTGCAGGCCTTCGCCCTGTCGCAAATCGCGATGGACATCGAGGCGGCCGTGGGGATGGCCCGCGGATCCGATGTCCTGCACGGCTGGACCCACACGTTCCATGGATCCCTCCTGGTTGTGGGCGCCACCGCGGTCGTCTGGAAGCTCATCGAGGGCAGACGCCTGTACCGCTGGACGCTACCCACCATTGGTTGGAAGCCGCTGGCCACCACCATGGTGGTGGGTGCCTGGACGCACGTGGCACTGGACGCCTTCATTCACCGAGACATGGTGGCAGTGCGTGATCTCATGGGACTCGATCGGATCGCCACACACTCCCATGCCGAAGCAACTTGCCTTGCGATGGCGATCAGTGGGTTCACCATCCTGGCGCTACGCTGGGGCTTAAAGGGTATCTCGCAACAAATGACCGAGATCCTGGACAACCTGAAGCTGCCGCCCGGATGGGGAAAACGGCCCTCGCTCAACAATCCCGAACCTCAGAATTCATCAACGACTGGAAACATCCTATGACTACCGAAGCCACAACGATCGACTCCGCACCCATGACGCCATGGGCCGTTCAGGAAACGCTGATGAAAGCCAGCGACCAGCACCTACCCAAGGCGCCGGAGCTCAACAAGGGTGCGATCCTGTATGCGCGCCTAAACCTGGAGGAGGGCGCCGAACTCCTGCATGGCCTCGCCAAGGCTCTTGAGCGGGTGAGCGCCAGCACCGGTCAGCCGGCAGCGCTGCAAGAGAAACTGGCTGCGCTCGGTGAGGTCATCGACGGCATCCAGGCGAGCATGAAGTCAGCCTCTCTCGAGATCAAGGGCCTGCTCAACGACTTCCCGGATGACTACAGGGCCGACCTGCTCGAGGCTGAGGTCATAGAGATGGCCGATGGCACCACGGATCTGTGTGTAACCAACTGGTGGTTTAGCTTTTTGCCAAGTTGTCTATATTGCGAGAAACAAGGAGTTTCTCGTGCAAATCGTCCCGCAATTCACTCCCAACTCGCCGTTGACAATTGTCCAAAGGGACGACGCCTTCCCAGACTACCCGTTCGAACGCCTCAACCACCACCTGTTGGCTGAAATCCGAGCGGGCTACGCAACGCTACCGTTGTCGCTTCGCGGCATCGAGACGGTGCAGCCGCGCCATCTGGAATGCGTACTTCAGATTTGTGGCATTCACGTGCCGAATGCCGGCTTTGCATCAGCGGAGTTCTGGAGAGGTTGTGTAGCGTATGTTGGCGCGGTCAACTCCCAGAAGTTCATTGATGCCACGCACGCCTGGAGGCACAGACAGACAACCTCTTTCGCTCGCCTGCTCAGCGAGCTTAAAGGCAGAGGCTTCTTGGTGCCACCCCTGACGTTTAGTTCAGCGATCACCGGTGTATCCGAGTCGATTCGCCCATTCGTCGATTTCTTCGAAGACCTGGCACTGGATGCTGAGAAGGTGTGGCTTTGGCAGGGGTGGTGGAGCAGGAACAGGGACGCGCGAAAGCGACAACGATTTCCTTTCTTCCCGATCTACAAGCGTTTGGGGCGCGAATTTACAGAGCGCCTGTACAAGGCATGCGACGCTTGGGCGACGTCGCACAACGCCAGCCACATCCCGATCTTGCGCCCCTTAGCCGAGTACATCGGAGCCCATGACGACGCGCTGACAGTCCGACGCTTGCAGGATCCAGCGTTCACGGAGGTTTTCTGGCATCAGTTTTTTGCCTACTTTGTCTCTTCGCGGCACGAAATGGGCAACGAACTTGCCACCAGCCTTGCTGTGTGGAATGCGCAGACGATCAGATTCATCTCCGGATGTTTGGAGTCGTGCGGCCTGTTTGCGAAGCCGGCCCAGATGCCTGCGGCGCCCAAACGGACCAAGACAGGGGCGCAGACCAAGATTTTGAAGCAGGAAGACGGGACCGACGCCAAGGGGCGCCTCATCACGCTGGTGCCGGTTCATTGCACGGATGACCAAGCGCTTCAGGTCCTGTTGAAGGACATCCGCAGGGAAATCGAGATTGTGCAGCGGTGGGCGGAAGGCGAATACGCGCAGTTCTGCGCCAACGTGGACGCGCGGACATTGCTTGCCAAGCAAGGGACAGTCAGAGTCATTCAGAAAGTGGGAGCCAACTCGATCGGTCATAAGCAGTTGGTCGCGAAAGACAACCCGCAGGCGATGGCCAATGCCGCTGCCACTTTCGAACACTATGGCTACCAGACCCACGAGGACACATCAGTGGGTCTCCTCTATCCGAAGCCAATTCCTGAAACTGCTTTGAAGCTCGGTGTGCCGAACGCCGGCAGCTTGTTGCCGCATCTCACCCTTCTGGTGCACGATCATCCCAAAATCACGAGCTCCTTTCTGGAGAAGCTCCAGCTGTATGACAAGCACGGGAACATACAGTGTGTGCAGATTCTCGACGGCGTCACCATGCTGGTCGGAGCGAAAGATCGTGCAGGGCCGGGCAATGCGCAACAAGCGATCGTGCTGACTGCGCGCGGCAAGGACGTGGTCACACGGATCATTCAGGCGACTGCGCCGCTTCGCAGATACCTGAAGGCCAAGGGCGACGACAACTGGCGATCCTTTCTCTTGAGCAGCGGAAAGTCATTTGGCTACCCAAGTCCCATCAAGAACATCTCTGGCCTCTTCATCCACCCCAAAAACAGAAAGAACTTGAGCTCGTCCTTGGAACGACAGGGGCTTGACAGGCGATCGGCGGAATCGATCGCAGAGCGGCTCACGCTGGCCACATTGCGAGCAAGCATCGGGGTGCGCGTCTACCTGGATACGGGAAGCGTGCATGCCATGAGCGAAGCCCTGGGCCACGTGGAATTCAATCCGAGTCTTCTTGATCACTATCTGCCGCTTCAAGTCCAGCGTATTTTTCGGGAACGCTGGATCCGCATCTTCCAGACTTCGTTGATCATCGAAGCCGTGAAAGGAACCGACTTGGTGCTTGAAGCCTCGGGACTGTCATCAATGCAAGAGCTCGATGAGTTTCTGAGCCACCATGCCTTCAAACGCCTTGATCCTCTGGTCGATGGACCCGCAGACGTCAACGATCGCGAAATCGCCTTCGGTATCAGCACCGGAATCCTGGCATTGCTTTTTGGGCTGCAACATGCGGTGCAGAACGCAACCAAGGCGGTTTGCGGCCGGGCACAGTACTGGGCGCTGGTGACGGACCGGATCGTGGACTACATCATGGCGCCAGAGAGCGGGCGGGAGGACCTTAGAAATCTCGTGATTTCAGCCCGCAGCATCCGGGTGCAGGAGTCGTTCGAGAGGTTCGTGTATGCGTAACGCGAAATCCTACGTGGGCGAGCTGAGCTTCTTGAACCACGTCTTGGACCGGGGCACGGGCGTCTATCGCGCGGCCTCCTGGCTGCGAAGTCCGTTTGACGCCGACCGTTGGCAAATCCAGTTCGATCACTATGCAACGGCGCAGCTGATCGATTTTCGCGTTCGAATGCGGGACGGAAAAAGCCTCACCGACACGCGCCATGCGCGCTTGCTGGAAACATTCAAGCTATGGCTGTGCGCGTCCACGCATCCGCATGCGTCAGCCGGCCGCCAACTCAGCGCCAGTAGCATGCGGGCCCGCGTGCATTGCACGCTGCACCTGATCGACTATCTGTTGCTGCGCCAAGAAGAAGTCCACCTGTGCGAGCTCGGCTTGGCGGGCCTTACATCGAACGATCTGCTCACGCTCGTCTCACGTCTTGCTTCGACAAACGATGTTTCTGAGTCGGTGTATGGCTGGATGCCACGCCTGCGAGAGCTTCTTCGAACCGGTGGCAACACCATTTCGGCCCATGATCTTGCAGCGGCGCGTCAGGACGTGCCCACGATCGATGATGGCTTGGACCGGAGCGACCAACTTGGATTGAGCCGCGCAGAATTGTTGACTGCGCGCGCATGGATCTGGCGCGAAGGCCTGTATCGGCAAATGAGCCGAGCGGGGTACAAGATTCGTCCGAACACGCTCGCACTGACCTCCAGGATCTACGCAGATACGCTTTGGGGTGTTCAGAAACGGACCATTCCGTTCGAGTTGATGCTTCACGAGGCCGGTCTGGCGGAGCGGGAGCGCTTGGCCGTACCGGTAAGAGAAGTGAATGACGACTGCGCCGGCGATCGGATGGTGGCGTTGTACATGCGATGCCTGGGTCACCTCAAACTGCTCCAGCGCAGCGGGATCGACGTACCCACTCAGGCCATTGACGCGATCCAGCAGAGAAATTTGCAGGCATGGCTCCAAACAAAGGAAATCGGGAGGTTCCAGACGCTGCCGCAAGACGTCGTTTTGTGTGCCATGCGAAGCTCGATCGCGTTTGCCTTGACCCACGGAGAACACATCGTGGACGCCTACGCGGCGGTCGCAGAGAAGGCGCGAGAATTGTCTATCAGCATCCCTGCAGTTTGCAGCGAGATCGGGATGGACTCCCTCATTTCCGAGCACCTGATCGACCTCGGGGTCAAGAACTGGCGTCTTCAGCCTGGCGCGAGAGCGGATGGAGATTACTATGAGCGTCTGCGAAGGAATGAAGGACTTTGTGAACTGGTGATGATCCTGGTCGGCGCAGTATTCTTGATCGTCGGCGCGGTGACCGCCAGACGAAACGGAGAGCTTACCGACCTGCGCGTCAGGAGTTGCCTGGACAAGAGTGGCCGCAACCTGCTTTTCTTCAACCGGAAGTCAGGCTTTGCTGACACCCGGCAAAAGGAGGCACGTCCCATTCCCGCGATAGCGGCTCGACTCATTCGACTGATTGAGCGTCTGCACCAGACTTGCCTTGCCGGTGTTGATGGCGACCCGGCCGGCGCACTATTTGCGTACCCTTCTCGGACGACTGGCAGATTGACAGATGGCTCTGCATTCGGCGTCTACTTCTGTGTCGATTTGCTGTGTGACTACTTCGAATTCGCAGGTGACTCGCCCGAAACACGGTACTACGTGAGACAGCATCAAATGCGCCGATTCTTCGCCATCGCCTTCTTCTGGGGCAGCGGTTTCGGAGGCTTGGACACATTGCGCTGGTTCCTTGGTCACACTGATCCAAAGCATGTATGGCGCTATATCCTGGAATCCGTGCCGGGCAAGATTTTGACCTCGATCCGCTCACGCTATGCCGTGCAGGCGCTGTTGGGTGGCAACACCGCCGCCGAAGCCTTGGCCGAGCTGGTGGAGGAGAAGTTCAACACTCGCGAGTTCTCTGTGCTAAGTGTTGAGGAACTCGAGGAGTACGTTGAAGTCCTGCTTGAAGATTCGCGTGTCCTCGTCGAACCTCAGTTCATTGAAGCAGATTCTGGAACAGCCTACACGATCGCCATCCTTGTCACTCAGACGGAGACGCCTGGTGGATAAGCGGCAAGCCCGATCAGAGCAAAGCGTTCGCGCACTGTTCAAGCTGCTGCAAGACGTAGCTCGGGAGCCGGGTGTTCACGTCAATTACAGTGGGCTGCGTGAGGCACTCGGGCGGCAGGGGCATATTGCGAAATACGAGGTTGAATCGCTTGGCATCCGCCCCGTCTCCCTGAATACGCTGAAGAGGGTCGCCGATGATGTCTTGGGGTCAGATGGGGGTTTCCAAGAACTCGACTCTCTTCGGCGAATCGCGCTCTCAAGGATTGAGCAGTTCACAACGGCTTCATTGCAGGTCCAGCGCGACACCCGCGATGGGCTGAGGCTGAAGCTCAAGCAGGCCAAGGCGCGAAACCGCGTACTGCGCGAAGATTTGGCCTTCCTCTCCGACCGCCTCATGACGGCGTTGAACTTGGCAGAGCGGTGCGCTTCGACTGCGGATAGCGTGACGCAAATGACCTTCAAGCGTCAGCGTGCTGAGATCCTCAATTCGTTGGGCCTGCGACGAACCTTGTCCCCCAATGAGACAGCTGATGACGACCTCGAACCCCGAAGCTGACAAGGTACTCTTCATACCTGCAGGCGACGACTTTGCCATCGTCAGTCACGTCGAGGGCGACCAGCCTTTTGGCCGAGATGCGTCGAACCTCCCGCTAATCACTTGGCCAAACGGGGGATGGTGTTTTGACGCCAATGCGTTCATGCTGCGACTCGTCGATCGCGGCCTCTCGCGGTTCAACCGTGGCGGCACTTTGGCCACCTATGCTGCGCACATCACACCGCTGCTGCGCTATTGCGAAAACAACAATGTAGATCTGGTCGAATTGACCGATGCTCATTTTTCGATGTTCGTGAACTCACTCAAGGCAGCTAGATTCAAGCCCGGCTCCCGTGAGCCGCGACTGGAGCCCTCAACCGTGATTTCGACTGCCAGTACGTGCCTGGCCTTCCTCTCGTTCGTCGGTGAACTGCATCAAGTCCACTTGGTCGGACCCGAAGCAGCAATCCGAGCCGAAATCGTCCCGTCTCGTGGACGGAGGCAAACGGCTGTGAAATGGCATCACCATTCATTCCCGACTCGCTCACCCGAGCGCAGGCGCCTGCCAGTTGGTAGCGAAGTCATCGCAGCACTTCGAAATGCCGCTGCGGAGCATTCTCCGTCCAACTACATACGGCGAAGACGGCAGATCATGCTACGCCTGCTGGAGATCACGGGCGCACGACGCTCAGAAATCGCCGCTCTGACCGTTCAGAGTGTCGAAAGGGCTGCGGCCATGCAGGCTCCTCGTCTGGAACTCGTCACAAAAAAGGGCCGGGGGCGAAGAAAGGACCGCATTCGGGAGGTTCCGATCACCAAGTCGGACGCCCGACTGCTGTTGGAGTTTGCTCGGGTCAATAGATCCGTTGTCATCCGGCGCACGTGCGGTAGGGCGGCCGATCCCGGGGCATTGCTCTTGAGTGAGACGTCCGGCTTCGCCTTGCGGCCGAACACGATCACGCAGGAGGTGTCGATCTTGGTGCGCGCCGCTGGGCTCTATACGCGGGTCTGCGCACATATGTTCAGACACCGTTTCATCACAAACGTCTTCAAAGCTTTGATCGAGGAATACCACGTCGAGAGTCCTGACGCCTTCCGGCAGCTCCTTCTGTCGGCAGAGGAGCTGAAGACACGAGTGTGCGAGTGGTCAGGGCATTCCAGCTTGGCCTCGCTCGCCCGCTACATCCACCTTGCGTTTGAAGAGGTGGGCGGAGTGCGGTTAGCGGTCGATGCGGTAAGAGCGAAGGCTGCGATCAACTCATTCGTTTCCGAGCTGCGAGCACTTAACTTTGCGAACATGACCGCTGTCGACATAGAGAACTTGCAGCGCTCTGCGAAAGACTTAACTGCCGAGCTATCAGCGACCGAAGGCCTTGGGCAAGAAGAGAACGGTTCCCAGAAGGCGTAGCTAGGTGGACATATCCAAAGTTACGCCAACACTGATGTTCGCAAAGCAGCTGCTTCCTTCGTTTGGCCAGACTTGCCAGAGGAACCCGGACTCAAGGCTGAAGCTGTTGATAGCGCTTGGATAGTGACGCTCTGCATCTGGGGACCTTACTCGGAGGCAGGTGTTGCGCTTCAGACTTGACTACGCCCAGCCCTTCTCTCCTGCTCCGCACGCCTGACGATAGTTCGTATGAGCTCCACCACTTCGATCTCCAGAGCGGTAGCGAGTCGAAAAAACACAGCCAAAGAGGGCTGAGTTTCAGCAAGCTCCAACCTCGCCACAAAACTCCTGTGAACGTCAGCACGATGAGCAAGCTCCTCTTGGCTGATGTTGATTTCTGTGCGTCGGGCCTTGATCGCTGTGGCCACAGCGAGAAGTACGGGCAGATCTTGCACTTTGCGCATGCCCGAAACTTTCAACGGGCAAGCGCATCTATGCACCCGCATATATGGTACAAATTGGAGGCTTGGATAACTCGCTACTTCTTTGCTAGGAACCGTATGTTGACCCTCGCCAGTCTTCGTCCGCAAGCGCCCACCGATCTGACCAACCTGTCCAATGTTCTTCAGAAGCGGAGCGCCAGAAGAGCGGCGCTCCCGAATGAGCTCCCTGAACCACTCCTGATTTCTGTTGCACGCGATCTGAGATCGCTGGAAGTCATGGACGAAGAGTCAGACAGCGAACAAACGACGTTGGCAGCACCGATGATGCTTGTGTTTTCCCTCCTCCTCGGAACGTCTGGGCAGAACGAAGCGCAGCTTTCCATTGGAGGTCGAGCCATGTTCGAATCCCTCAGGTCTTATCAGTGGGCCGTCGAAAGGGAGATCGTGACAAGACTGACCGGACTTTCTGGTTGCGACGACACGGAAGTACTTCTGGAGCGCCTAACAGAAATCAACTCTGACAATCGCCCCTCAGATTCGACGGCTAGCTAAGGACTACTTCCGCCACACTTAGTTGTACAACTCGGGGATCAGCAAAACTCATTGTGAACCGCCCCGGGTTTGAACTGACCCCCAGAAGTTGGACGGTCGCGATCCCGCCAATCAGGCGGCGTCTCTCAGTCGGTATCCCACCGGGCTGAGCCCTTTCAGACCGAGCTTGATGCGCTCGTTGTTGTAGTAGTGAATGTAATCATGCACGCCCGCTTCGAGCGCATCAAGGCTGCTGGGCGCGGCAAGATGGAAGTACTCGGCTTTCAAGGTGCCAAAGAAGCTTTCAATCGCGGCGTTGTCAAAGCAGTTGCCTTTGCGGCTCATGCTTTGCGTGACTCCGCAAGACGCAAGCATCGCGCGGTACGGCTGCATCTTGTAGTGCCAGCCTTGATCCGAATGAATGATCAGTTCGCGGGTGCTACCGGCGCGCGAAAGCTCTGTCCGGAGCGTTCCCGAGACCAGTTCGAAGACGGGGCGCTTTGCCATGCGGTGCGCGATGATCTCGCCGTTGTACAGGTCCATGCAGGCCGACAGATAGAGCTTTTTACCGTTCACATTGAACTCGGTGACATCGGTCACCCACTTCTG
>Ga0075157_10001745_pt1 | contig 13288 bp, 10 predicted proteins | sample JI81BgreenDNA_FD_70967 | JGI IMG/M metagenome (GOLD analysis project Ga0075157, IMG submission 70967) | Wastewater effluent complex algal communities from Wisconsin, to seasonally profile nutrient transformation and Carbon sequestration -... | ecosystem: Engineered > WWTP > Effluent > Algae...
AAGCGCCGCTGCCCTGGGTGCTGGCCGGCCCCATCCTGCGCCAGTGCACGCCCACGCGGTGGGTGTGCTGGCTCGCGGTGCGCGAGCGTGTACGCCTGCGTGTGCGTTTCCACTCAGGCTCGCCCCGGGAGTTCCTGCTTGCGCCCGGTGAGCCGGGCTGTACCGTCCTGCACGCCGGTGCACACCTGCACTATGTGATGCTGGATCTGACGCTCGATCCAGCCTTGCCACAGGATGTCTGGTTGGGGTACGAGATAGCGCTGCAGCCGCTGGAGGACCCGCAGGCCGCCTGGGTAGACGCTGCCGCTGCGACGCCAGATCTGTGTTACCCGGGGCACACCACGCCGGGATGGATGTTGCCCGCGAGGGTGCACAGCCTGCTGCACGGCTCCTGCCGCAAACCCCATCACCCCGCGGGCGACGGCCTGGCAGAGGCCGATACCTTGCTGGCCACTTTGCTGGCCGCGCAGCAGGGAACCCGCGCGGCGCAGGCGCTGCCGCACGAGGCGCTGCAGCATGAGGCGCTGCCGCAGTGGCCTTCCCTGCTGGTCATGACCGGCGACCAGATCTATGCCGATGACGTGGCCGGCCCCATGCTGCACGCCATACACCAGGTGGTGGCGCTGCTGGGGCTGCCCAACGAAGCCCTGCCCAGTGGCGCTTTGCCCGGAATTCCCGATGCGCAGGCACTCTACCGGCATCCCGCCGGTTTTTACCGCCGCGAAACCTTGCTGCCCCGCCATGCGCGCCAGGCCGAACCACCGCAGAAGTTTGCCCTGAATGACCTGCTGTTTGGCGGTGTGGAGAAGCCCGTCTTTACCACCGACAGCGCACACAACCACCTCATCACCCTGGGTGAAGTGCTGGCCATGTACCTGCTGGTGTGGTCGCCGGCGCTGTGGGCGTTGGTCGATTTGTCTGCGCCGCCCGGGCTCGATCCTGCGCTGCGTGCGCGGTACGACCGGGAGCGCGCCGCCCTGGAGAATTTCGTGCAGGGCCTGCCTGCGGCGCGCCGCCTCATGGCGCATCTGCCCACGGCCATGGTCTTTGATGACCACGATATCACCGACGACTGGAACATCAGCCGCGAATGGGAGGAGGTGGCCTACGGCCACCCACTGTCGCGCCGGGTCATTGGCAACGCCTTGCTGGGCTATCTCATTGGCCAGGCCTGGGGCAACCGGCCCGAGGTGTTCACCCCACCGTTGCTGGCGGCGGTGCAAGCCAGCCTGCAGGCGCCAGGACAGCCGGCGCACGACGAGGCCATCACGCAACTGCTGGCGTTTGGCCAATGGCATTACACCTGGCCGACCGAGCCGCCGCTGGTGGTGCTGGACTGCCGCACCCACCGCTGGCGTTCGGAGTCTTCGCCGCGCAAGCCTTCGGGCCTTATGGACTGGGAGGCCCTGACCGATCTGCAGCAAACCCTCAAAGGTTTGCCGGCGGTGCTGCTGGTGTCGCCTTCTCCCATCATCGGGGTCAAGCTCATAGAAGCCCTGCAGCGCGTATTCACCTGGGCGGGCCACCCGCTCATGGTGGATGCCGAGAACTGGATGGCCCACCCCGGTGCCGGACATGGCATCCTGAACATCCTGCGCCACCCGCGCACGCCACAGCACTTTGTGGTGCTCTCGGGCGATGTGCATTACTCCTTCGTGTACGACGTGGAACTGCGCAGCCGCGGGCGCGGCCGCAGCCGCACTTCGGCGCGCGGCCCCAACATCTGGCAGATCTGCAGCAGTGGCCTGCGCAACGCTTTCCCACCCCGGCTGCTGGATACGCTGGATGTGGCCAACCGCTGGCTCTACTCGCCACGCTCCCCGCTCAACTGGTTCACCCGCCGCCGCCACATGCGGGTCATTCCGCGCAAGCCCGAAGGCATCGCCCATGGGCGCCGCCTGCTCAATGGCAGTGGTGTAGGACTGGTGGAACTGGATGCGCAGGGCGTACCCTGGCGCATCCGCGAACTCATGGAGGGAGGGCGGGTGGTGGGCTTCACCCGCCGCGAAAACGAATCGCGCTGGGACTGAGTTATTTCGGCTGGCGCAGCCACACCACCACCAGTGTGATGATGGTGATGGGCACCACGAAGCCCAGCATGGCCGAAGAAAACGCCTGCAGCGCCGCATGTTGCTGAGCAGCCAGCACCAGGTAGGCCACATAGGCCACGTAGTAGCCAAGGAACACGGCGCCTTCCCAGCGGGCAATCTCGCGCCCGGTCAGGAACACCGGCAGGCAGGCCAGCGCGACGGCCAGCATCACCCAGATGTCGAAGTTGAGCAGCGACGGGGCCAGCCCCAACCCCGAGGTGCCTGCCACCAGACCGCTCAGGCCCACGCATCCCAGAATGTTGAAGGTGTTGCTGCCCACCACGTTGCCCACGGCAATATCGCGCTCCCCCTTGATGGCGGCGGTGAGCGAGGTGGCCACCTCGGGCATGGAAGTGCCTGCGGCCACGATGGTGAGCCCAATGACCAGATCACTCACGCCAAAGGCCTTGGCAAATGCCACCGAGGCGCCCACCAGCCAGTCGGAACCGAAAACCAGCAGCACCAGTCCCGCCACAATCAGGCCGGCCTGCGCAGCCCAGTGGGCGTCCCAGGCGCCCGGCCCAGCGGGAGTGATTTCTTCGTTGAACTCGGCCGCGGCCGCGGCAGTTTCCTTGCGCGACTGGATCACCAGGAAGGCGGTGTACGCCACCAGCAGCGCCAGCAGCAAGCCACCTTCCCACATGGTGATGCTGCCGTCGAGCGCCAGGGCCAGCAGCAACAGGGAGGCGCCCAGCATGATGGGGATTTCCTGCCGGATGAGCTGGATGTGCACCACCAGCGGCACGATGAGCGCGCTGGCGCCCAGAATGAACAGCACGTTGAAGATGTTGCTGCCCACCACGTTGCCAATCGCAATGTCGCCCTGCCCATTGAGCACGGCCCCGGTGGATACCGCCATTTCGGGTGCGCTGGTGCCAAAAGCCACGATCGTCAGCCCTACCACCAGTGGGGAAAGCCCCAACGAGAGCGCCAGTTTGGACGCACCTCGCACCAGCGAACTTGCGCCCACCACCAGGGCAGCCAGTCCGGCGCCAAACCACAAAGCCTGAATCCACAACATGGTGATCACTCCTCCAGCAAATGTTATGAAGGCGCGAGTTTGCAGCAGCCTTTGATTCGGCGCTATCAGACTTGAGCGAAGCGCTACTTCGCTTTTTACGAACCTGTGCCTTGCGCGGCATTCAGAATCTGCAACACCAGCGGATGGTGCAGACCACGCCGCGAACGCAGGGCGTAGATTTCCTCGTACAACCCTTCACTGCGCCCCAGCAGCCGCAGCCGCAGCGAGGCCGCCATGGCATCGGCACCCAGGGCCGCCGCCGGGAACACGCCCATGCCCTGAGCCGCAAACAGGCTGAGCAAGGCGCTGTCCTCGAACTCGCCCACGGTACGCGGGGTGATTTGCCGGGCCTCGAGCCAGCGGTCTATGTGCCCGCGCAGCGCGGAATGCGGCGTGGGCAGCAACACCGGCAGCTCGGCCAGGCAGGCGGGAAACGCCTCGGTGTGGGCTTTGCGCACCAGGGACGCCGGGCCATACCAGTCCACCGGGGACACCATGATGCGGTCGCTGTTCAACCTCAGGCTGGAGTTCTGCGCCGGCGGCTGTCCCGCCAGCACCAGGTCCAGCCGGTGCAGCGCCAGTTCTGCCATGAGTTCTTCCACCTCTCCCTCGTGGCACACCAGTTTCAACGCGGGCGTGCCCAGAATGGGCCGCAGCAGCGCGTGGGTGGCCAGCTTGGACAAGCCGTCGGACATGCCCACCGCCAGCCGCGCCACCGGGGCCGATGCCGCCTGGGCCGCCGCTTCAGGGATGGACTCGCCGAGCTGGAAGATGGCCTCGGCGCGGGCAAAAACGGCCTGCCCCGCATCGGTCAGGGCCACGCGGCGCCCTTCTGGCTTGAGGAGCTGGTGCCCCAGGTCCTGTTCCAGCGCCTTGACCTGCGCGCTGATGGTCTGTATGGCCATGCCCAGCCGCTCGGCGGCGCGCGCAAAACCACCTTCCTTGGTCACTACCCAGAAGTAATACAGGTGGCGGTAGTTCATGGCGGGCAGGTGTGGCAGGTGTGGCAGGTGTGGCAGGTGTGGCAGGGCGGGCTGGTGCAAACATTATCTGGTGGCAGCCGGAGGGTTGTCCGGGCATTTGCTGCTACATTTCACATCGATCGGGAGAGACTGGCCTGCCCCGGCAGGACAGCGCCGAAGGAGCAACCGCCCCGGAAACTCTCAGGCAAAAGGACCGGTCGCATTCACCCAGGTATTTCACTCTGAAGAGTGGCCGCATTCGTCGTGCGGCCCACCGCAGGAGCAAGTGGCCCCCGCCGTGATGGCACGCGGGGCGCCATGAATCTCTCAGGTTCCAAACAGAGGGGGCGCGCGCCGCAAGCAATGGGGCGGGCTGCGCGCTTTTCCACTCTGACGCAATTCTGGAACCTGAACCATGCAATCTGTTGCAGTTGTGGGTGGTGGCATCACGGGTGTCACTACCGCTTACGCGCTGGCCCAGCGCGGCTTCTCCGTCACCCTGTTCGAGCGGCACCGCTACGCCGCCATGGACACCTCGTTCGCCAACGGCGGGCAGCTTTCGGCATCGAACGCCGAGGTCTGGACGCACTGGTCCACGCTGGTCAAGGGCATCAAGTGGATGCTGAAGAACGATGCGCCCCTGCTGGTGAACCCCAAACCTACTTGGCACAAGATCAGCTGGTTTGCCGAGTTCATGGCCAGCATGCCGAACTACCGCCAGAACACCATAGACACCGCGCGGCTGGCCATTGCCGCACGCCAGCACCTGTTCGCCTGGGCCGAGGCCGAGGGCGTGGACTTTGATGCCAGGAAGGAAGGCATCCTGCACATTTACCGCGACAAGAAAGGCTTTGACCACGCTGGCCGCGTGAGCCAGTTGCTGGCACAGGGCGGCCTGGAGCGCCGCGCGGTGACGCCCGAGGAAATGCGCAGCATTGAACCTACGCTGGCCGGCCAGTACTACGGCGGCTACTTCACCGAGAGCGACTCCACCGGCGACATTCACAAGTTCACGCAGGGCATGGCCGCTGCGGCCGAACGCCTGGGCGTGCGCTGCCTGTGGGGCAGCGAAGTGGCGCGGGTGGCCAGCGATGGGCAGCGCGCCACCGTCACCTTGCGCCACACCGACCAAACCACCGACCACCACTTCGATGCCCTGGTGGTCTGCGCCGGCGTGGGCAGCCGGGCCCTGGCCGCGAAATTGGGCGACCGCGTGAACATTTACCCGGTGAAGGGCTACTCCATCACCGTGAACCTGCTGGACGAGCAAAGCCAGCGCGCTGCACCCACGGTGAGCCTGCTGGACGACGAGACCAAGCTGGTGACCAGCCGCCTGGGTACAGACCGTTTCCGCGTGGCGGGCACCGCGGAATTCAACGGTGCCAACCGCGACATCCGCGCCGACCGCATTCGCCCGCTCATCGACTGGGTGAACCAGTGCTTCCCTGGCGTGAATACCCGCCAGGTGGTGCCGTGGGCCGGCCTGCGCCCCATGATGCCCAACATGATGCCGCGCGTGGGCGCTGGCCGCCGTGCCAACGTGTTCTACAACACCGGCCACGGCCACCTGGGCTGGACGCTGTCGGCCGTGACGGCCGACATGGTGGCTGGGCAGGTACAGCAGTGGCAGCAGCGCAGCGGCGTGGTACCCCTGGCGGTGGCGGTGCCCGCCTGAGGCTGCCGGGAAGAGGGGAGAGGAGACCAGGAGGGGAGACCAGGAGGGGAGACCAGGAGGGGAGAAGGGCAGGGGGTACGGAAAACATTCATCTCTTGCAAATGAGAATGAGTATCAATACAATTATTCATGCGGTCGATCTGGCCGCACCCTCCCGGCCCCTGGCCCCTGTATGGAAAGGCAGACCGTCGTGCGAACCCGTGACCCTGTGGCAATAGACCCCGACACCGAAGAGTATGTGATGACCTGCGCCGAGGCCTTGCTGGCAGGTACGCTGGCGTTGATGACGGCTTACGGGCAAAGCCGTTGTGGGCAGCACGGGCACCAGATGGCCCAGAAGATCTGTGCCAACCTGCGTCACCTCGCGAGGCACCCCGGGTTGAGCGCAGAGTTCCGTGTGGTGGTGGGCCGCCTGTACACGACCTGGGACGTCGCCAGCCGGGGGGCGCACTCCGAACTGCCGGCTTCGGCGTGGGCCACACGTCTGCCCGAATGCACCGTGGTGCAGTGACACAAAGATAGACCGTCAGCCCCGTACCCGCAACGGCTGTAGCGGATCAGCGCGGCGGTTGTGCCATTCCAGATCCATGACCATCTGCGGCACACGACGCACGGTTGTGACAGCTCCATGAAACCTCACCTGTGGGCCTGGTCTTGTGTGGCTTGTTGGGAGAAATCCCATTGCTTTTTGCTCGCTGTCACGCAGCTGAAGCGTGCACTCCCTGTAATGAACTGTCTTCCTGCATGGTGCAGGAAGCAGGGGCACCCGTCCCATTCCATTTCATCGGAGCAAGTACATGAAAAAGAGCATCCTGGCTCTGGCGGCAATCGCCACCCTCTCTGCGGCTGGCGCCGCATCGGCCCAGTCGAGCGTGACCGTGTATGGTCGCATGGACGCATCGGTAGGGTCCAACCGGGTCAACGGTGTGAGCACCACCCAGGTATTCAGCGGCAACCTGACCACCAGCCGAATTGGTTTTCGCGGTACCGAAGACCTCGGCGGTGGACTGAAGGCCAACTTCCAGCTGGAAAGCGCACTCACCGTGGACGACGGTACGGCGGGCGGACTGCAGTTCCGGCGCGCGTCATGGGTGGGGCTGAGCGGTGGATTTGGCGCGGTGCGCCTGGGTCTGATGGACAGCCCGTACAAGGACGTCTATGACCTGGGCATATCCAACAACCTGTTCGACTCCGAGTTCACGCCCACCAAAGTGGCTTACCTGAGCGGTGCGGTAGGAACCGCCGCTGGCGTCTCCGACTTCACGAGTCGCCCCAGCAACATGGTGCGTTACGACACACCGCGCATCGGCGGCTTCAGTGCCAGCCTGGGTTACTCCCTGGACGAAGACCCCGCCAACAGCGCCGACCTGACCGCCTTGAACCTGCGGTACCGCATTGGCAAGCTGGATGTGGGTTTCGGCTATCAGGACCAGTCAAACAACACCCTGGCTTCGGACCGGAACTTCACTGTTCTGTCGGCAGCCTACGACTTGGGTGTGGCGCGCGTGTCGGGGCAGTACCAGATCACAGACCAGGCCAATGGACTGGAAGACCGGGACTACGCCATTGGGGTCACGGTTCCTGTGGGAAAGTTTGACATTTCTGCAGGTTATGCAAAAGGCAAATCTGAACTCAATGGCCTGAGTTCTGGCGATGGCAAGGCATTCGCCATAGGCGCGACCTACACCATGTCCAAGCGCACACGACTCTATGCAGGCTGGCTCGATGGCGATGTGGACAACGGCTCTGGAGTGCAGGCGCGTGAGCGTCGTCTCTACGCAGTAGGCATACGCCACGACTTCTGAGCGACCAACCCGGCGCCCTTCTTCAGGTTGGCGCGACAAGCACAAAGAAAAGCCCCGGGGCGCAGGCACCGGGGCTACAGGCTGGCGAAAAGGCGTTGTTACTGAACGCGGGCGGCAGGCTTGCCCTGTGCGGTGACGCTGCTGTTGTCCACCGCGCGCAGACCGGCCATGCGGATCTGCTCGGCTTGCTCGGCGGTGGCTACGCGGGGAGCTTCGCCTTCGCGGTACTCCAACAGACCCAGGCGGGCAGCTTCGCGGGCTTCGGCCAGCACCTGGGCGCGGGACTTCTGCTCACCGGACGGTGCCGCTGCGTTCAGGCTCAGCGGCTCGCCTTCACGCACATCGAGCAGACCCAGGCGGGCGGCTTCGCGGGCCTCGGCCAGCACCTGGGCGCGGGAGCTGGAGGGTGCGGTGGCGGTGGCTGTCACGGCGCTGGGAAACTCGCCTTCACGGATATCCAGCAGGCCCAGGCGGGCAGCTTCGCGGGCTTCGGCTTGCACCTGGGCGCGGGTCAGGCCTTCGGCCGACTGTGCCATGGCGGCGGAGGCGCCCAGAACGAGCATCAGGGGGGCGATAAAGCGGATGGAGGTGTTCATGTCGGTTCCTTCGGTTGGAGTGGTTCAAGTTACCGGGCCAGCGACCTGCTGGTCCGGGATGCCGCTCTGTGTGTTGGGCATGTAGAGACTGTAGAAACCGAGGTTTTCTTTCAGCGAACAGCCAGATGACAAATTTGTAATCGACACGCCCCAGCAGGTACCAGACAATTTCGGCTCCTGTCCGTACTCTCCTCCCTCACGCCTGCCATGCGCATCCTGCTTGTTGAAGACGAGGCCAAACTGGCCGACTACGTACGCCGCGGTCTGACCGAAGCGGGCTACACCGTGGACGTGGCGCGCGACGGCATAGAGGGCAAGTACCTGGCACTCGATGGCGACTACCAGCTGGTGGTGCTCGACATCATGTTGCCTGGGGTGGATGGTTTTGGCGTGCTGAGCGCCTTGCGCCAGAAGCGCCAGACGCCGGTGCTCATGCTCACTGCGCGCGACCGTGTGGAAGACCGCGTGCACGGTCTGGAGGCAGGCGCAGACGACTATCTGGTCAAGCCATTTGCGTTTTCCGAGTTGCTGGCCCGCATAGGCGCCTTGCTTCGGCGTGCACCGGGGGTCTCGGAGGCGGATTCCGCGCGCCTGTCCCTGGCAGATCTGGAGCTTGACCTGATGAGCCGTCGCGCGTGGCGCGCCGGCCAGCGCCTGGACCTCACCGCCAAGGAGTTCTCCCTGCTGGTGCTGCTCACGCGGCGCAAGGGGCAGATTCTGTCGCGCACCACCCTGGCCGAGCAGGTGTGGGACATGAACTTTGATTCCGACACCAACGTGGTGGAGGTGGCCATACGGCGGCTGCGTTCCAAGATGGACGACCCCTTCAAGCCCAAGTTACTGCACAACGTGCGCGGCATGGGCTACGTGCTGGAGCAACGCACATGACGAAGCCTTGCGATTACTCCATTGGCCGGCGCCTGTCCGTGCTGCTGGCGCTGCAGACCATCATCGGGCTGAGCGTGCTGCTGGCCTTCATCTACGGCGCCACCGCCATGATGTTCAAGATGAAGCACGAGGAGCAGCTGACGCAGTACGCCACCCTCATGGCCGATATCGTGCGCGACACCCATGCCGAAGGCGGCCGCGAAGCGGTACTGGCCAAGCTGGCCTGGACCGAGGAGCGGCGTCCCGGAACATTTTTCCTGCTGCAGGATGCGCAGGGCACGGTGCTGTACCGGGATCAGTCCCCCGATTTCGATGTGGAGGCCGACACCGCCCGCCCGCGTGTCTTCCAGATCGACCTCCCAGGCGAAGCCGCCCCGCTCTCGGCGCGGGTGGTGCTGGACTGCGCCGAAGACGCCGCCTTTGGCCGCCAGATGGCCTGGCTGATAGCCGCTGCCGTGTTGACCGGTGGGCTGCTGGCAGGCTGGGGCAGCTTCTGGCGGGTGCGTTGCGAACTCAAGCCCTTGCTCAAGCTGGCCGAGCAGACCGAGGCCATCGATGTGCGCCAGCCGGGGCAGCGCCTGCACCTGCCCGAGCCTGCGCAAGAGCTGCGCCCCCTGATCGACCAGTTCAACGGACTCATGCAGCGCGTGGAGTCCACCTACGCGCAGCTGGAGGGCTTCAATGCCGATGTGGCCCACGAGTTGCGCACACCGCTGGCCACGCTCATGGGGCAGACCGAGGTGGCCCTGAGCCGGGAGCGCACCGCCGACGAGCTGGCTACTGTGCTGGAGTCGAACCTGGAGGAGTTGCAGCGCATTGCTGCCATCGTGAACGACATGCTGTTCCTGGCGCAGGCCGACCGTGGCACCAAGGCGCGCCGGGGCGCTCCGGTGAGCCTGGCGCAGGTGGTGGCGCAGGTGGTGGACTTCCACGAAGCGCCGCTGGAAGATGCGCGGCTGACCGTGGCGGTGCAGGGCGATGCGACGGTGGCGGTGGACGAGCCACTGGTCAAGCGCGCGCTGTCCAATCTGCTGGGCAACGCCATCCGCTACGCGGAGCCAGGCTCGGTGCTCAAGGTCAGCATCGAGGCCGACCCAAAGGGCGTGGTGGGCCTGGTGGTGGAGAACCGCGGACCATCGATCGCGCCGGAACACATGTCTCGTCTGTTCGACCGTTTCTTCCGTGCCGATTCCGCCCGCAGTGATGCCGACATGCCCCACCACGGCCTGGGCCTGTCCATTGTGGCGGCCATTGCGCGCATGCACGACGGGGATACGCTGGCCATGTCGAGCGCCGGTACCACCCGCGTGGGGTTCAGCGTAGCGGCCCACGCCTGACCCATTGGTTTTGGGGTTCAGCGTAGCGGCCCACGCCCGACTGATTGGTCTGGGGTTCAGCCCACCACACCATCGGCCAGCAACTGTTCCACCTCGGCGTTGGCCAGACCCAACTCGGCCAGCAGTTCCCGGGTGTGCTGGCCCAGCAGCGGCGCGGGGCGGCGTGTGTCGGTGGGCGTGGCGGAAAAATGAATGGGGCAGCCGATGGCTTGGGTAGGGCCTGCCTGCGGGTGGTCCAGTTCCACCACCATGCCTCGCGCAAGGGTTTGCGGGTGTTCCAGCGCCTCGCCTATGGTGTGCACCGGCCCGGCGGGAACACCCGCGGCATCGAAATCGGACTGCCATTGCGCGCGGGTGCGGGTGCTTACCACCGCGTTCATGAGGCCTACGAGCGTATCCAGGTGGGCCATGCGGTCGCTGTTGGTGGCAAAGCGCGGGTCCGTGCGCCATTCGGGGTGGCCCAGCACGTCGCAAATGCGCTCCCAGTTGCTCTGGTTGGCGCCGCCTATGTTGATCCAGCCATCGGCCGCCTGGAACGCCTGGTAGGGCGCAGTGAGCAGGTGTGCCGAGCCGGTGGGCTGCGGCGATTTCTTCGTGGCAAACCACACCGCCGCATGCCAGTAGGTCTGCTGCAGCGCTGCGTCGCTGAGCGAGGTGTCCACCACCTGCCCCTCGCCGGTCTTGAGCTTGTGGATGTAGGCCGCCAGTATGCCCAGCGCAGCCAGAATGCCGGCGTTCATGTCGGACACCGCGTTGCCGTTCTTCGACGGCGGCCTTCCAGGCTCTCCCGTCACCGACATGAGCCCGGCAAAGCCCTGCGCAATCAGGTCGAAGCCACCTTTGTCGGCATAAGGCCCCGTGCGCCCATAGCCCGTAATGGCGCAGTAAATGAGTCCGGGGTTGGCGGCCTTCAGCACGTCGTAGCCCAGCCCCAGCTTGTCCATGGTGCCGCCGCGGAAGTTCTCCACCAGCACATCGGCGTCTTTCACCATGCGCAGCAGCAGCGCACGGCCCGCCTCGCTTTTCAGGTTCAGTGCCAGCCCGCGCTTGTTGCGGTTGAGCATCATGAAAGGCGCTGACACCCCGTTCACCTGGGGGTCGCGGTAGCCCCGGGAGTCGTCACCGCCCGGCAGCTTTTCTATCTTGATGACGTCAGCACCCATATCCGCCAGCAGCAGGCCGCAGGTGGGACCCGACATGATCTGGGTGAGCTCCAGCACCTTCAGGCCCGCCAGGGGGCCAGAGCGCTGGGCAGGGGGCTTGCCACCAGAAGCCTCGTTTGCAGTCATTCCCTCAGCAACCTTTCCACGCCGGTCGGCGTTTGCCCACGAAAGCAGATACACCCTCGGCAAAGTCGGCGCTGCCATAGGCCGCGCGAATCAGGTCGTCGCCACTGCCTTCCGGGGGCACCTCGTGCATTTGCAGCCGTTGCAGGCCCGCCTTGCTCACGCGCTGTGTCACGGGCGCCAGCGCCGCCAGTTGCTGCACCAGTTTGCCAGTGGCTGCATCCAGCTCGGCAGGCTCTGCCACCGCGTGCAGGTAGCCGCACGCCAGCGCTTCGGGTGCACCCAGCAGTTCGGCCAGCATGAGCATGCGGCGCATGCGCTGTGGCCCCCACGCCGAGCGCAGACGCGCCAGGTTTTCCAACGACAGGCAGTTGCCCAGCGTGCGTGCAATCGGTACGCCAAACTGCGCATCGGGGGTGGCCAGGCGGAAATCGCAGCAAGTGGCCAGCAACAGCCCGCCGCCCACCGCGAAACCCTCCACCACCGCTACGGTCGGCATGGGCAGACTGCACATTTCCACAATGCCCGCTTCAATGCGGCGCTCGTAGGCCACGCCGTCGTCGCCGCTCTTGAACGCCAGGAACTGTTCGATGTCGGTGCCCGCCACAAACGCCTGCCCACCCGCGCCACGGAACACCGCCACACGCACCGAGTGGTCCTGCTGCAACTGCTGGCAGATACCCGACAACTGCTCGTACATCGCCCAGGTCATGGCGTTGCGCGCGGCGGGCCGGTCGAAGGTGATCCAGGCCACGCCCGCCTCGGTGCGCAGGGTCACGCGGCCAGCAGCCTCGGGGGTGGTCATGCTGCGTACTCCATCAGCGGTAGAACACTTCCACCAGGAACATCGGGATGGCGGGGATGTAGGTCACCATGAGCAACAGGAACACCAGCACACCGATGAAGGGCAGGTTCACGCGGGTCACTTTCCACATATCGGCCTTGGCAATGGAGCAGGCCGTCATGAGCACGCTGGCCACCGGCGGGGTCTGCTGGCCAATGCCCAGGTTCAGCGTCACGATCAGGCCGAAGTGCACCGGATCGATGCCCACAGCCTTTACCAGCGGCATGACGATGGGCACGATCAGGATGATGGCGGCGGCCGAGTGCAGGAACAGCCCGGCGAACAGGAAGAACACGTTCAGGATAGCCAGCACCGCGTACTTGTTCTGGGTGAGCGAGGAAATCCAGCTGGCCAACTGCTGCGGCAGCTGCTGCTCGGTGAGCAGGTGGCCCAGCAGGGCAGAGGCGGCCACCAGCAGCATCACCACGGCGGTCTGCACGCCGCCTTCCACCATGCACTCGTAGAGGTGCTTGAAGTTGAGTTCGCGGTAGATGACGCCACCAATGAACAGGGCGGCCAGCACGGCCAGTGCCGCGCCTTCCGTGGCAGTGACCACGCCGCCAAAGATGCCACCCAGAATGATCATGGGCAGCAGGAAAGCCCAGGCAGCGTCCTTGAAGGTGGAGCGCAGCTTGGACCAGCTGAACACCTCTTCCACGGGATAGTTGTAGCGCTTGGCGTACCAGTAGGCCAGGCCCATCATGAGGCCACCGCCAAGCACGCCAGGGACAATGCCCGCCACAAAAATCTGCACCACCGAAGCCTCGGCCATGACGGCGTAAAG
>Ga0075157_10001747_pt1 | contig 13285 bp, 10 predicted proteins | sample JI81BgreenDNA_FD_70967 | JGI IMG/M metagenome (GOLD analysis project Ga0075157, IMG submission 70967) | Wastewater effluent complex algal communities from Wisconsin, to seasonally profile nutrient transformation and Carbon sequestration -... | ecosystem: Engineered > WWTP > Effluent > Algae...
CCTGAACGCCAAGCGCCCCCTGCCCGCGTTCTACTGGACCGGCGACACGCCGATGCGCTGCGTGTCGGAATGTGTGGGCACCACGCGGCGGCACGCCTATGCGCACCATATCCAGCGGCTGATGGTGACGGGGAACTACGCGCTTCTGGCCGGGATTGACCCTGCGCAGGTGGCGGAGTGGTATCTGGCGGTTTACGCCGATGCCTTCGAATGGGTGGAACTGCCCAACGTGCACGGCATGGTGCTGCACGCTGATGGCGGGCGGATGGGGTCGAAACCCTATGCGGCCTCGGGCGCCTATATCAATCGCATGTCGGATTATTGCAGAACCTGCACCTTCGATCCGAAGATCAAGCTGGGCAAGGGCGCCTGCCCGTTCAATTACCTGTATTGGGATTTCCTGATCCGCAATCAGGCCACGCTGGCGCGCAACCCCCGGATGGGGATGCCCTACAAGACGCTGGCCGCGATGCCGCAAAGCCAGCGTGACGCGATCCGGGCCGAGGCCGCGGCGTTCCTCGGCGATTAGCGCGGGCTGCGCTTGGCGAGGATGCGTTGCAGGGTGCGGCGGTGCATCGACAGGCGACGCGCGGTTTCCGACACGTTGCGCTCGCATTGCTCATACACGCGCTGGATATGCTCCCAGCGCACGCGATCCGCCGACATGGGGTTTTCCGCCGGGTCAGGCAGCACCGCGCCTTCGCGTTGCAGCAGGGCGTTGACCACCTCATCGGCATCGGCGGGTTTCGACAGGTAATCCGTCGCCCCGATCTTGACCGCCGCCACGGCGGTGGCAATCGCGCCGTAGCCGGTCAGCACCACGATCCGCGCATCGGGCCGCTTGGCGCGCAGGGCCTCGACCACGTCCAGCCCGTTGCCATCCTCAAGCCGCAGATCGATCACCGCATAGGCCGGCGGCCGCGCCATGGCCAGCGCCTTGCCCGCCGCGACAGAACCCGCGGTTTCGACACTGAACCCGCGCTTTTCCATCGCCCGGGCGAGGCGCTTCAGAAACACCTCGTCGTCATCCACCAGCAGCAGCGTGACGTCATCGCCAAGATCGAGAGCTTCCTCGGTCATCGTGTTCCCCTTGCCTGTCCCCACGATCTAGCAGCATGACGGCCAAGGTCAAACACCGATGGCGGGATCAGGCGCGGCGCAGGATGCACTCGGCCTGATCGGCGGCGGCTTCGGCGGTCATGTCGTGGCGGAAGATTTCCACCGTGCCGTGCCCGGGCAGCACGAAATAGCTGAAGGTCGAATGATCGACCAGGTAGAACTCATCGTCGCTGTCCTGCACGGCAAAATAGGTGCGATAGGCGCGCGAGGCCTCGCGCACCTGCTCCTCGGTGCCGGTCAGGCCGATCATGCGGGGGTGGAAATTGGCGGCGAAGGCCTCGACCACCTCAGGCGTGTCGCGGCGCGGATCGATCGAGATGAACACCGGCTGCACCATGAAACCGCGCGATTCGAGGATTTCGGTCGTCTGGGCATTGCGCGAATTGTCCAGCGGGCAGACATCCGGGCAGAAGGTATAGCCGAAATACACGATCGTCGGCATGGTGATCACCTCGGCGCTGGTCACCGTCTGGCCCTGCCCGTTCACCAGGGTAAAGGGCCCGCCGATGGCATCCAGCCCGCCGGAAACCGCCGTGCTGCGACAGGGCGCGAAGGGATCATCCACGCCGGGCCGGAACGCCATCCAGCCGAGAACCCCCAGCATTGCCGAAATGAACGCCGCCGCGCCGATGGAATAGGTTCTGAGCATGTGCGCCCCCGCTGGCCAGACACAGCGCGCTTGATGCCCCACCCCGGGCCGCTTATCAATGCGCGACTGCGTGACCGCGACAACAGGCCGCCCATGGACACCCCTTCGCCAGGTTTGATCGACCGCGACGCCCAGGGCCACTGGGTGCGGCTGGAAACGCTGACCCGTGTTCGCTGGCTGGCGGTCGCCGGCCAATTGGCCGCGCTTCTGGCCGCGCATCTGGCGCTGGACCTGCGCTTTCCGCTGGTGCTGTGCCTGGCGGTTGTCGGCGTTTCGGCCGCGTCGAACCTGCTGAGCATCCTGATCTTTCCCCGCGTCAAGCGGCTCTCGGAAACCGAGGTGCTGCTGACCCTGATCTTCGACACCACGCAACTGGCGCTTCTGCTGTTCCTGACCGGCGGGCTGAACAACCCCTTCGCGCTGCTGCTGATCGCGCCCGTCACCATCGCCGCCACCGCGCTGACCACGCGCTCGGCGCTGATCCTGGGGGCCACGGCGCTGGGCTTCGCCTCGCTGCTGGCGGTCTCGCATGAACCGCTGCGCGCCACCGACGGCACGCCCCTTGCCCTGCCGGACCTGTTCCGATTCGGCTTCTGGCTGGCGCTGGTCATCGGAATCGGGTTCATCGGTCTCTATTCGCGCTCGATCGCGACCGAAAAGCAGGCGCTCTCCGAGGCGCTGATGGCCATGCGTCTGGCCCTGGAACGCGAGCGCAAGCTGACGGACCTGGGCGGAGTCGTCGCCGCCGCCGCGCATGAGCTGGGCACGCCGCTGGCCACGATCAAGCTGGTATCCTCGGAACTGATCGACGCGCTCGAGGACCCCGAACAGATCGCCGACGCGCGCCTGATCCGCGAACAGGCCGACCGCTGCCGCACGATCCTGCGGTCGATGGGGCGGGCGGGCAAGGATGACCTGATGCTGCGCCACGCGCCGCTGGAGGCCGTCGTGGCCGAAGCCGCCGCCCCCCACCGCGACCGCGGCAAGCGCGTCGAGATCGAGGGCCCCGAAGGCGCCGGCCCCATGCCCGACATCCACCGCCACCCCGAGGTGATCCACGGCCTGCGCAACCTGATCCAGAACGCCGTCGATTATTCGAAAACCGCGGTCCGGATTGACCTCGACTGGTCCGAATCGCGGATTTCGCTGCGCGTGCGCGACGATGGCCCCGGGTTTCCCGCGCATCTGCTGACCCGCCTGGGCGAGCCGTACCTGCGCGACCGCTCAGGCGACTCCGCGCGGCCCGGCTACGAGGGGATGGGGCTGGGCCTGTTCATCGCCAAGACGCTGCTGGCCCGCACCGGCGCCGAGGTGCGATTCTCGAACGCAGAGGGCGCGCTGGCCGAGGTGACCTGGCCCCGCGCCCGGATCGAGGCCGACAGCCGCCGTGCTCTGGGCGAGAATACGGTCAATCCGGGCGCCTCTTAACACCGATTTAACCAATTTGCCGAATCCTGACCCTGCGCAGACCCGTCCGGTCCCGCTTTGCAGTCAGGATTCCGCCATGCCGTCGTCGGTCCTTTTCGCCCTCGTCCTCGTCGCCACCTCGGCGCTGACCGTCGCCGGCGTGCTGATGCTGGCCAGCGCGCTGCGCAGACCCCCCCGTGTGCGGCGCAAGCATCCCCTGGGCACCGATACCGAGGCGGCCTTTCTCTTCGATGGCACGCTGCTGATCGACACAACCCCCCGCGGCGCCGCGCTGCTGGCCACCCTGCGCGACGCGGGCGAAGGCGACGACTGGCAACAGGTCACGCGCTTTCTGGCCAGGGATTATCCCGGGCTGAACGCGATTCTGGCCGAACTTCCGCGGCTTCGCCACAGCCGGATCGCCGCGGCCGGTGGCACCGGCGCGGATCTGGTTCTGGATTGGCAGGACGGGCTGGTGCGGCTGACGCTGGCCGAATCGGGCGATGCCGACAGCGCGGTGCAGCTTGACCGGCTCAGCCTGCGCGCCATGCAGGACGAACTCGCCCTGCTGCGCCAGATGACCGAGGCCGCCCCTCTCCTGATGTGGCGCGAGGGGGCGCAAGGCCAGGTGACCTGGGCCAATGCCGCCTATCTGCAGCGCGCCGCCGGTCCGAACCTGGCCGAATCGCTGGGCTGGCCCTTGCCCCGCCTCTTTGCCGCTGATGCGCCGCGGCGGGTGGAACTGCCGGCCTCCGGGCGTCTGGCCGCGACCTGGGTCGATGTGGTGCGCCTGCCCGATCCTGCCGGCGCGCTGGGCTTTGCCCTGCCCGCCGACGAGGCGCAAACGGCAGAGCGCGCACGCCGCGACTTCGTCCAGACCCTGACCAAGACCTTCGCCACCCTGCCCATCGGCCTTGCGGTCTTTGACCGCACCCGGCGGCTTCAGGTCTTCAACCCGGCGCTGACCGACCTCACCAACCTGGAACCCGAATTCCTGCTCTCGCGGCCGGGGCTGGAGGGGTTCCTCAACCGCATGCGCGACAAGCACGTCCTGCCGGAACCGCGCGATTACCGTGCCTGGTCGCGCCGCCTGCTGGAAATCGAAACCTCGGCCCTTGCCGGCAGCTTCGAGGAAACCTGGAGCCTGCCCACCGGCCAGACCTTCCGCGTCAGCGCCAACCCGCATCCCGATGGCGCGCTGGCCTTCCTGATCGAGGACATCACCTCGGAAATCCACCTCAGCCGCAATGTGCGCGCCGGGATGGAGACCAGCCAATCCGTGCTGAACCTGCTCGACCAGGCCATCGCCGTCTTCGCGCCGAACGGCCAGCTTGTGCTGACCAACGCCGCCTTCTCGCGCCTGTGGACGCTGGAGGGCGAGGAAACCCTGGCCGCCGTCACCCTGGACGAAGCGATCGAAAACTGGCGCGACTCCTGCGATGATCCCGAGCTGTGGTCCCGCATCGCCCGTCTGGCCCGCCCGGGCATGCCTGAAGGCGAGCCTGTCCGCGGCCCGATGCGGATGCATGACGGTGATTCGTTCTGGGTCGAGGCCCGCCGCACCGCCACCCACGCGCTGATGATCAGCTTCGAACCGGACCTTCCGGCCGCCAAGGCCTCGCCGCGCTCGCAGGTGCTGCGCGCCACGGCATGAAAAAACGCCGGGCCCCGCGGGCCCGGCGCCACATCCGCCTGAGCGAACCCTCAGATCGAGGCGTCGATCCAGCTTTGCAGCGCGGCCTTCGGCGCCGCGCCCACCTTGTTGGCCACGATCTTGCCGTCCTTGACCAGGAACAGCGCCGGAATCCCGCGAATCCCCATGGCGGCGGTGACCTGCGGGTTCTCGTCGACGTTGATCTTGGCGATCTTCACCCGGCCCGCGTATTGCGCCGACAGTTCCTCCAGCGCCGGGCCGATCTGCCGGCAGGGGCCGCACCATTCGGCCCAGAAATCGACGACAACGGGAATCGGGCTGTTGCGCACTTCGCTGTCGAAGGTCGCGTCGGTGACGGGAACGGTGGCCATGGGTCTCTCCTGAGGGGAACGGGTCCTGGGACTTGCCGAGGGAACCTATGGACCCGGACCCGCCGGGTCAAGGGCAGCCCGGGCTAGCGCGGCCGCCGTCAGCGCGGGATCGAGCGACATCAGCCGCCGGTTCACTGTCCAGAGCAGCGCGGTTTCGATGCGCCGACCCGGATAGATCGCGCCCAGAAGATGCGCATAGGCCCCCATCTGCCGCAACAGCCCCTCTGGCACCTCATCGCCCCGCTCTGGCACCTGCCGATTCGATTTGAAATCGACCGCCAGCACCCGATCCGGCCAGACCAGCAGCCGGTCGACAATCCCCCACATCGGCCGCCCCTGCCAGACGCCCGACAGCGTCACCTCGACCAGCGCCTCGGGCACGAAGAGGAACGCCAGCGCCGGATCGCTGCGGACGGCCTCGGCCTCGGTCAGGATCCCGTCGGAGGCGGCGCCTTCGGGGAGCGCGGCCCCTTCGAGCAGCGCATGCAAGACGTGACCGCGCGCCAGGGCGACCTCGGCCTCGTCACCCGCACCGGGCAGGGCCTTGGCACCGCCCAGCGCGGTCGGTGTCAGCAACCGCGGCGCCGTGATCAACGGCGGCAGCGGCGGCAGGTCGGGCACGGCACCCTCGGCCGGTGGCGCGACCTGCGGGATCACCGGCGCCGGCCAATTGCCATGCGCGTGCCGCCACCCGGGGCCGCAAGGCGTGTCGATGGGGACTGGCGCCAGGTCCTGAAACGCGGCAGACACCCGGGCGTGCCAGCAGGCCGGGTCGTCCGTCTTGCCGGCGCCGGCGATGATCAGCCAGGATTCCGCCCGCGTCAGCGCCACATACAGCAGCCGGTCGCTTTCGGCCTCGCGCAGCGCCGTGGCATGGGCATCCGCGGCGGACTGCGCCGGGGTCGCCTCGTCTCTGGTGGCGCGCAGGATCGGAACCCCGTCCGCCACCGCAATCGCCGCCCCGCGCGGGGCCGAGCGCGAATCGGTATCGGGCAGGATGACGATCGGCGCCTCCAGCCCCTTGGCGCCGTGCACCGTCATCACCCGCAGGCGCCGCCCGCCACCCTCGGACTGGCGCTTGACCTCGGCATCGCTGGCCGCGATCCAGCCCAGGAAACCGTCCAGCGTGGGGACATGCTCGGCCTCATACTCGAGCGCGAGCTCCACGAAAGCCTCGACCGCCTCGCCCGTTTCCTCGCCCAGCCGCGCGCGAATCCGGCGGCGACCATCGTGCCGGGTCAGCACCCGCTCGAGCAGTTCATAGGGCCGCAGGAAATCCACCTGATCGCGCAGATCCTCCAGCACAGCGCAAGTTTCGGCATGTTCAGGGTCGCTTTTCAGCGCCGACCACAGATAGCCGCGCCGCCCATGCGCCAGCCGGAACAGCGCATCCTCATCGAGCCCGAACAGCGGTGAACGCAGGGCAACGGCCAGCGACAGGTCATCCTCGGGCAGCGCAAGGAACCGCAACAGCGCGATCAGGTCCTGCACCGCCAGTTCGGTCCCCAGTTGCATCCGGTCGGCGCCGGCAATCGCCAGCCCCTGCGCCTTGCAGGCGCGAATCAGCGCCTCGAACAGGGTGCCGCGCCGGCGCACCAGGATCAGTACGTCGCCCTCGTGCATCGGGCGGGCGCCGTCGCGGGTGGGCACCTGCTCGCCCCGGTCGATCATCGCGCGCAGCGTCGCGGCGATATGCTGGGCCAGGATCACCTGCGGATCGCCGGGCGAGGGGCGGTCAAGCGGGCTGTCCCAGGGGGTTTCCTCGGGCGATTCGGCGGGCGACACGCAGGGCCAGAGATCAACCCGGCCCGGCGCCGCCTCGCGGAAGGCAAGATGCAGGGGCGTTCCCCCCAAACCGCCGGAATCCTTGGCAAAACACAGATCCACCAGCCGCAGGATCGCATCCGACGAGCGGAAGGAATGGCGCAGTTCCTGAAAGCTGAGCCCTTGCCCGATCGCCCCCAGCCGCCCGGAAAACCGCTCGCGCGCCTGTTCGAACCCCAGCAGATCGGCGCCCTGGAAGGAATAGATCGATTGCTTGCGGTCGCCGACGACAAAGATCGTCCGCCGCGTGTCGCGCGCACCCTGCCCGGCGGTGAATTCCTGGGTCAGCAGGTCGATCACGCGCCATTGCGCGGGGCTGGTGTCCTGCGCCTCGTCGATCAGGATGTGGTCGATCCCGCCGTCGAGCTTGAACAGCACCCATTGCGCCACCGCGCTGGACCCCAGCAACTGCCCGGCCAGACGGATCAGATCGTCGAACTCCAGCCAGCCGCGTTGCTGCTTTGCGGCGTCCATCATCGGCAGCCAGGCCCGCGCGAAACGGTGCAAAGCCTGCGCCATCGCCAGCGAGGCCAGCCCCAGCCGCAGCGGCCGCGCGGCTTCGACCCTTTCGCCCAGCGCATCGAGGGCCTCGAGATCGTCAGGGCCGATCCGGCGCTGCGTGTCCTTGGTGGCGTGTTTTCCGGTCTTGGCGGTGAACGGCGCGGCGCCCGACTGGGTAAGCAAGGCACCCTCCAGAAGCGTCACGCCCTCGACCCCCGGCGCGCGCACCTGCGCAAGTTTCCCGGCCAACCGCATGTCCTGCGCCGAACCGGCACGCAGCTTCGGCACCAGCCGGGCAATCAGATCGGGCGTGCCGGAATCGAACACCTGCGCGGCCAGACCTTCGTCCGTCAGGCCGGCGGGCAGGCCGAACAGCGCATGGAAATCAGGGGTTGGACCCAGAAAAGCGTCTCTGTGCTGGCCCAATTCACCCAGAAGGGCGGCAAAGCTTCCCTCGTCCAACCGCCGCATCAACGCGCGCAGAAGCCCGGCCTCGGGCCCGGTTGACAGGCGATCCAGCACCTCCAGCCGCAGTTGCTGCAGGCTGCGCTCGTCCACCTCGGCGAAGTCGGGCGAGACGCCGGCTTCCAGCGGAAACCGCCGCAACAGCGAGGAACAGAAGGCGTGAATCGTCTGGATCTTCAGGCCGCCGGGGGTTTCGATGGCACGCGCGAACAACCGGCGGGCGCTGGCCAGCAGCCTGGCGTCGACCGCCTCCTCGCCCATGGCGACCAGCGCCTCGGTCAGCCTGGCGTCGTCGAGCATCGCCCAACCGCCAAGCCGCTGGAACAGCCGGTTCTGCATCTCGCTCGCGGCGGCCTTGGTATAGGTCAGGCACAGGATCCGCTGCGGCGGCGTGTCGCGCAGCAAGAGGCGGGCGACGCGGTCGATCAGAACCTTGGTCTTGCCCGAGCCGGCATTGGCCGACAACCACGTCGATCCCGCGGGGCTGGCCGCGCGGTTCTGGCTGAGCGTCGCGTCATCCATCGTGATCACCCACTAGGATCGTCACCACAGGATCGCCCGCCGCCCATTCGCCCCGCCGGGACAGCGGATCATAGTCGCGCATCCCGCGCTCCAGATCGACGGCGCGCTGCGCGGTAAAGCCCTGTCCGGGCCGCCGATACAGCGCGATCAGCCGCAGGAATTCGTCTCTGTGCTTGCGCAAATCGTCAGCGCCGACCTCGACCACCTGCTCCTTGAAGGCCGACCCCAGACCGATGAACCGCGCCTCGGCAACCTCGGCCGGGCCCAGACCGAACGCATCTTCGGTCGCCATGATCGACAGCAGGAGCAACTGCTTGTTGAAGTGGATCATCTGCTTTTTCGACGGCAGAGAGCCGGTCTTGTAATCGTAAAGCCTGAGCCGCCCGTCAGGATCGCGGTCGATCCGGTCCGGCTGCCCGGTCAGGGTAAAGGGCGGCGTGCCCAGCACCAGCGCGCCACGCTTTTCCCGCAGCACCAGTTCGCCATCAAGCGCGGCATTCCAGTTGACAAAGCCCGCCGCCACCCTGTCCAGCCGCGCCAGCCAATGCGCGCGGATCGCGGGCCAGGCGCAATCTTCGGCCAGAACAGTCTCTGCGATGGCCAGAAACGCCTCGACCGAACCCGGCGATCCCGGGGGATGCCGGCGGACATAGTCCTCAGGGATGCGGTGCAGCACCGTGCCGCGCTGGCGCGCGTCGGCCTCGGGCGCAAGGGGGCGCAGGACGCGCAGTTTCAGGATGCGCTCGGCATAGATCGCGTAGGGGTCGCGCACCAGGGTTTCGATGCGCGTCACCGGCAGCTCGGTCAGCCGGGCCAGCGCGGGGGGCGCGGGCGCGGGGCGCGGGTTGCGGCGGGCGCACCCCTCGGGAACGGTTGACAGATCGGCCTCGAACCGCCGCGCCTGATCCAGCCAGCGCCGCCCGCGCGCGCGCATCGCATCCAGCGCCAGATCGCCCGATTGCGCGGGCAGACCGGCCGTCAGGTTGATCAGGCGGTTCAGCCATCGCGAAGGGACGGTCTGCGCCTCGGCATCGCGAAGGGCGCGCGACAGGATCACCTCTGGCGCGCCGATGGCCTGCTGGAAATCATGCGCCGACAGACCGATCTGGCGTTCGGGCAGAAGCAGACCCGCATCCAGCCGCATTTGCCGGTTGAACCAGGGATCCGGCGCGGGCGCGGCGGGCCAGACACCCTCGTTCAGGCCGCCGAGAATGACCAGATCGGCGCCTTGAGCGCGGGCTTCGAGCGTGCCCCAGATCAAGATCCCGGGGTGGGTGGAACCGGCCTCGCGCACCTGGTCGGCGGCCAGAAGCGTCTCTAACACAGCCGAATAATCGCGCGCGGTCAGGATTCCGCCTGAGTTGGCATTGTCGGCCAGGCGGGTCAGAAGCGTCAGCGCCGCCTCGCCGGCGTCCTGATCCCACAGGGCGCCGCTGCCCGTGCCGCCGGGCCCGCGCGCCCAGTATTCGGCCAGATCGCGGTGCGCCGTGACCCAGTCGGCAAAGGGCCTTTCGCCGGGCATCTGGGCCAGGCGCAGCCCTTCGATCACCCAATCGGCCCAATCCCGGCGATCCTCGTGCCGGGTGGCCCAGTCGTGCAGGCGCGCGTCGTCAGGAAACGGGATCGCGCGGTCGCGGCAATGCAGTTCCAGGTCGCGCAGGTGGCGCAGATGGTCACCCCGGCCGGTCTCGCTGGCGGCAAGCGGGTGTTTGAGCAGCGCGATCAGATCCTCGGCGCTGACCGGGCGCAGCAGCAGGGCCGCCACCTGCCGCAGGAAACGCCCGGGCGCGGACAGATCCAGCGGGCGGCCGGCGCTGTCATCGGGGCGCAGGAGCCAGCGGTCCAGAACCGCGGTGACGCGCCGCGCAAGCGTGCGATCCGGCGTGATCAGAGCCGCTTTTTTACCCTCGACCACACAGTTTCGCAGGCAGAAGGCGATCGCCAGGGCCTCGGCCCGGGCATCGGGCGCCTCGATCAGCGTCATGTTGGCGGTCGCCTGCCGCAGATCACCCTGCGCCGGGCCATCGGTCAGCCATTGGTCCGTCACCGGCGCGGGCCGCAGCGCAAGCGAAACCAGCGCATTGCGCGCGGGGTCAGGCGGCGGCGTGTCCACCCAGGGCCGAACCTGCGCCGCGCCCAGATTCAGAGACGCCAGCAGGCGCGCGAAGCGGAATTGCGGGTGATCCTCGTGCTCGAGCGGGTTCTGGAGCGCGTCGAACAGCGCGGGAGGCATGTCGAAATCGAAACCGGGCAGCACGACGGCACCCTGCGGCAGGCGGGCGATCAGCCGCATGAAGGCCGCCGTCGGCCCGCGCGAGCCGGTGGACCCCGCAACAATCACCGGGTTCGCGGGCGGCGCGGCCTGCCAATCGGCCGCAAGGCGCGCGACCGCCGCGGCGAGCCGGGCCTGCGTGCCGGCGCCGAGGCCCTGGACACGGGCGATCAACCGGATGAAACGCAGAGAACGCTCCCAATGCAACGAATGATGGCTGACATCGAGCGTATCGAGACGGTCGAGGGAGACCCCTTCGGCCATCATCTCATCGAGGAAGCGAAAAAGGCTCTCGGCCAGCGGAAAAGCAGCGGAAAGCGGCGCGAGACCGGGGTCCGAGCGCAGCAGCGCGCGGATCAGTTGCGCCAGTTCCAGCCGCGCGCCCAGGGGTTCTTCGGCGCTGTCGCCGGCCAGATCGGCGATCAGACGGATCCGCGGCAGGAAGCCGGGGCCTTGCGCGATCAGCGCGTCGCGCAGGCGTGCCTGCATGCGCGCGGTGTTCACGAAAACCTCGACCCGGGCCATGGTCTCCGGTGGGGCGCCGCGCAGGCGCTGGCGCAGACCCTGCGCCAGAAGCGTGGGAAAATCGGCGCCGGGCGGCAGGGCAAGGACCCGGGGCGTGGTCGAAGGCTCAAACATCGCGGAGGCGCTCCTGCCAGGTGTCGGCGCCCTCAAAGGTCAGGTTGCGCCCCTCCTCCGAAACCGAAAAGTGCAATGTCAGAGCCTGTTTTGGGGCGTCGTGCCCCAGCCTGTCCGGCCATTCCACCAGACAGAGTGCGGTTTCGAAGGCCTCGTGCAGACCCAGTTCCACGGCCTCGTCCGGATGGGTCAGGCGATACAGATCGGCATGCCAGATGTCGAAATCGGGCGCCTCGTAGGTCTGGATCAGGGTAAAGGTCGGCGAGGGGACGTCCTCGGACACGCCCAGCGCATGGATCAGCGCGCGGGCGAAATGCGTCTTGCCGGCACCGATCGGCCCTTCGAGCAGCAGCACATCCCCCGCAAGCAGATGCGGCGCCAGGCGGCGGGCGAGGGTTTCGGTCGCGGCGGGGTCGGGCAGGAAGCGGGTGATCTGCATGGGCGCAACACTAGCGCCGGACCGGGGCCGCCGCGAGGGGGTTCTTGCAGCGCCCCCGGGCCGCCGCCATATAGGGCGGGTTGGCAGAGAGGGCACGGTATGGCGGACGACAGGTTTCCCGGCTGGCACGGCACGACGATCCTGGCCGTGCGGCGCGGCGGCGAGGTGGTGGTGGCCGGCGACGGACAGGTGAGCCTGGGCCAGACGGTCATCAAGGGCACCGCCCGCAAGGTGCGCCGCATCGGGCCGCCCGGGCGCGAGGTGGTGGTGGGCTTCGCGGGGTCGACCGCCGACGCCTTTACCCTGCTGGAACGGCTGGAGAAAAAGCTGGAAGCCACCCCGCACCTGACCCGCGCCTGCGTGGAACTGGCCAAGGACTGGCGGATGGACAAGTATCTGCGCAACCTGGAAGCGATGCTGATCGTCACCGACGGCGCCGACCTGCTGGTGGTGACGGGCGCGGGTGACGTGCTGGAGCCTGAGCACGACGTGGCCGCCATCGGTTCCGGCGGCAACTTCGCCGCCGCCGCGGCGCGCGGGCTGATGGAGACGGACTGGCCCGCCGAAAAGGTCGCCCGCAAGGCGATGGCGATCGCGGCGTCGATCTGCGTCTATACGAACGGCAACCTGACGGTGGAGACGATCCGTAAGTGATCAGCGCCGCTGCGCCTCCATGAAGGCGCGCAGAACGGCGTTGATGCGGGTCTGGTAACCACGGCCCTGCGCCTTGAAGAAGGCCAGAACCTCAGGGTCGAGGCGGATCGAGACCGGCGTCTTGGTTTCGGGGATCACGAGGCGGGCCTTGGACCAGTCGACGTCAAAGTCGTCGTCATCCTGAGCAGGCTCGACACCAGCGGCTTCCTCATGCCGCAGTCTTTCCCAGTCAGTTTGGCCTTTCATCTTGCGGATTTGGTCCAGTGTGTATCGTCTGATATCGGTTTCGCTCATGGTGTCTTGCCCTCCTCGCGGTGATCAGGCGGATCGTGTCGCCACGCATCGTGAAGACAACGGCAATCAGGACGCCTTTGACGGGACCAATCGCAATCTGTCTGTCTTCGACTTCGCTGTTCCCTGGCAGCAGGATGTGTGGGTTAAGCAAGATTACCAGGGCATCGGCTAGGTCGATGCCATGTTTGTCAATGGTTTTGAGCCGTTTGGCTTCGTCCCATTCGAAGTTCATTCATCGTCTCCGTCTCGGCTACCTGCCGACAAGTCATTCGTGCATGGGTTCTCCTTTCTCTCTTGTTTTTCTGTATATACGCTTTGTATCTCTTTCCGTCAACCCCATCAAACCGCCGCTTGCACACCGTATCTGACTCAGGGAACCGCTGAAGGACACGCAAATGACCGACCTGACCCCCCGCGAGATCGTGTCTGAACTCGATCGCTTCATCATCGGCCAGGCCGAGGCCAAGCGGGCGGT
>Ga0075157_10001750_pt1 | contig 13271 bp, 9 predicted proteins | sample JI81BgreenDNA_FD_70967 | JGI IMG/M metagenome (GOLD analysis project Ga0075157, IMG submission 70967) | Wastewater effluent complex algal communities from Wisconsin, to seasonally profile nutrient transformation and Carbon sequestration -... | ecosystem: Engineered > WWTP > Effluent > Algae...
ATTCAGGGAATAGTTTTATCTTAAATCCCGAAAACCTTGTATTAATCATAGGTTACACTGTTAAATTTCCGTCAATATGTAGAGGTACATTTGTGGAAACGATAGTGATTTTGCATTCGGTATTAGGATTTTATCCAACTATTTATTTTTTTTTTTAATTATTTATATGCGTTTATTAGAATTACTTCTAGAAGTGCTGGCTTCATTTTCACTTAGTCTTGGTATTTGTTTAATTATATTTATATGGGGTTAAAAATTAAATTTCAAATTTTTTGGATAACAAATAGACATCTTTTAAACTTTGTAATACCATTTATGTTTTATTTAAGTTTCATAGAATTAGATATCTTATCGATTACGTCATGCTCTGGAAAACCAGATCCATGCATTGAAGCTTTAAAGGAAAGTTTAAAAGATTTAGAAATCCAAAAAGGAATCCCAAGGATGGTTATCGAAAAAAACGAATAATATAGCATTAGATGGAAAAAATGGACACGTTGGTACTGGGGTTGTTGAACGAGATGGTAGAGTTTATACTGCTCAGATGGTTGAAGCTAAGGATAAGGATGGACAAATAATGAGGAGAGAAAATATTTAAAGAACTAGGCTGAATAACATAATTGGTTAATGTTCTAGATTGCAAATCTGAAAATATCGGTTCAAGTCCGGTTTTAGCCTATACAAATAGAGAAATTTAATGATAATTGATAATAAATTTTTATCGAGTTTAATCTGTGATGCGCCAGAATCTTGGCAGGTTGGTTTACAAGAGCCTGCAAGTATTACTATGGAAGGTATTTTAATTTTTAATAATCATTTGTTATTTTTATTAATAGCAATTGTACTATTTGTTGGTTGGTTAATATATAACACTATTTTTTATTATGAAGAATTTAGTAATAAATTTAATTCTAGATTTGTTCATAGTAATAGTTTAGAAATAGTTTGGACAACAATTCCAGCACTTATCTTATTAACATTATCGACACCTTCATTTACACTACTATATGCGATGGATGAAATTTCAGAGCCTGAATTATCTATAAAAATATTAGGACACCAATGGTTTTGGAGTTACGAAATTTCAGACTTTAATTCTTGTAGAAAAAATCAAAAAACTTTTAAATTAGTTTGCTATATGATGGTGTTAGATGGGTTACCTAAAGAAAAACAAGGATATTTTCGATTACTTGAAACAAACAGACGATTAATATTACCAACAAATACTCACTTGCGTCTTTTAGTTAGTGCTGCTGATGTTTTACATAGTTGGACTATTCCTTCTTTCGGGTTAAAAGTTGATGCTTGCCCTGGTAGACTAAACCAAGTAAATTTATTTATAAAACGTGCAGGATTGTTTTATGGCCAGTGTAGTGAGATTTGTTGACGACTAGATATGTTTAATAATGTTGAGAAATTCTTGAATATGTTTATATTCTCTATTAATTGCCTTATCGCAAGGAACGACGTCTCTTTGCGAGAGTTAAGGTTAAAACAAGTTGGTATTATAAAGCCCCATACTTTATATAACCCAATAATTAAGCGACCAATATATTTTTTAATTGGAAGAATGTTAAAGAGTTCTTATTCATTTGAGGCTGCGTTAACGCTTGGCTGGGATTATGATGGTTTCCCTGTAAATCTGAAAAGATTGTATGCACAGAATACAATTTCGCAGATGATTGTATTAATAAACAGAATAAGAGAAATTGCATACCGCAGTACAGAAAAGAAGACTTTAGCATGTAATGCCATTGTTATATTTAAGCTAGGTAACCCCGTAAGAATTTATAAAAATATAAATTTTCTCAACCCAGTAAGAAGCTTATACTTTAATAAGGTGTTTTTTAGGCAACTAAGAGATGCGGCTGCCGGGGGCAAGATCGAGACCAAGGTTAATTCTGAATGGAGATTTGACCCAAATTCTCGTGCTTATCGAAGCGGAAGAACTTTATTAGCTTTTGAACTAAGTTTTCACTTAACGACTAAGCGTTGTTTTACGACACGTTTAGACAACAAAAGCGTTTACGTAAATAAAAATTTGACTAAAAATATTAAATCACAACTTAACTCTAAACAATGGATAACTATATCACAAAAAAAACTCTTAATAAAACATATAGAAAATTGTCAAATACATCTATCCGCTTTAAGTACTAATAAAATTTTATTGTCACGAATCTTTTATATTATGGAATTATTATTGAACAGTCTTCTGTTTCAGGTGTACGCTGTTGAAATTCTTTCTGCTAACCATGGTAGTAGGTCAGCAGGCATCGATGGTAAAATTTTAAAAAATACCCCTGAAAGTAAACAAGAACTTTTGCAAGAACTAAAGAATTTTCGAAAAAGAAAACCTTTACCTTTGAAACGAATTTACATTCCAAAGAAAATTGGTGGAAAACGACCAATTAGTATCTCTTGTATAACAGATCGTTTAGTGCAACAATTATTTGTTCTAGTTTTGGATCCTTTTGTAGAAGCAAACTCAGATGTTCATAGTTATGGATTTCGAAAAGGGCGAAGCCCCATTATGGCTATTGGAGATATTCAAAAAAATTTGCAAAGTAAAATTCGAAAAGGTTCAACAGGCTTAGAACCTGTATTAATTTGGGATGCAGATATAAAAAAGTGTTTTGATTCGATCAATCATAACTGGTTATTAAAAAATGTACCTTTTCCTCCTAAATATAAATATATCTTAAAAAATTGGTTGAAACTAGGTTATATTGAGTTTGGAACGATTGAAGAACTAACAAATGACACTGGAATTCCACAAGGAGGAATTATTAGTTTATTATTAATGAATTTTACTTTAAATGAGATGGAAAAGTTGGTTAACGATGAGATCATAAAATATCAAAAAGTTGTTCCTAGAAGTCGGTTAAAAATTTCTTCTAAAGGTGAATTTAAATTGTATCTTTTTCATAAGTTACTAGATGGTAATTTTAAAGAGCGGCAGATCAGTTGTAGATTTTTTAGGTATGCTGATGACTTTATAATTATATGTTCGTCAGCTCGATTATTATCGTTAATTCAAAAAAAAATAAAAAAATTCTTGCAGCAACGTGGGTTAGAGATACATCCTAATAAAAGTCAGACTGTTTTGTTTAATATAAATAAACCTTTTGATTTTTTGGGTTATACTTTTGTTTATCTTATTCGTACTAAGTTTATAAGAAGTAAATTATTGCATAGAAATAAATCGGAATATCGATTACACGGTAGACCTAGGCTATTTGTGCATCCTTCTAAATCAGCTATTAAATCTTTTAAATCTCGCTTAAAAGCACTTATAAAACACAACCAAAATACTTCGGCTTATCAACTTATTGCACTTTTAAATCCAAGAATTAGAGGATGGGTCAATTACTATTCTTTTTCTAATGCTCATGGCGCCTTGAGTTTACTGCGAAAGTGGCTTTATCAAAGGATTACTATCTGGATGAAACGAAAACATCCAAAAAGCTCTAGAATTTGGTTAAATAAACATTATTTCTTAATAGAAAACCTTCTAGAAGAACATGATTTGAAAAATAATTCTAAAATCGTTGACTATATTGTAAACATAACTTCTCTAAATCAAGTACAACAAAATAAATGGAATTTTTATGGGGTTGCACGTAAAAGTGCAGAAGGTTATTCTTATGAAATTTCAAGAGTTAATGTAATGCTTTGGCCAACATCTATTAAAAAAATTGTAGAGGCTACCACCCTTGTCCCAAATATTAATATTCTAGCGTGCAGTTATTATTTAAACCTAGATAAATGGTTAAAGGAGCGTGAGAAATTGGAGCGATTGCATCAAAATAAAGAGGATAAACTGTTTTCTGCATTATGGAAGAGAGATAAAGGTTTATGTTTTTTATGTGAAACTTCTTTGGCAGACGAATTGACTTGTTTTGAAAATAGTATCGAAATCCATCACATTAAACCTTTCGCTGAAGGAGGCTCAAATCAAAAATCCAATTTGGCTTTAACACATAGAAGTTGTCACGAAAATTGGCATCAAGAATATATCATCCGTGGGTTGGATATAAAAGAAAATTATACAAAAAATCGGCAAAAGTTTAAATAATAATTTTCAAAGTACTTAATATAAAAACTTTTATGCGTTATTTCTCTGAAAGTGCGTTATAAGGTTTGAATTCGAGAGTAGAGCTCAGTGCATCGAGAGGTGCTTGCTGAGATCATATGGGGGCTAGATCAGTGATGGTCTAATCTATCCAAGTGGTGTGAATCACGGATTTATGCCAATTGTTGTAGTGGCTATGCCAACTACGCAGTTTCATCATTATGTAATGATTAAATTAGGTTTAATTCAGCGCTAAGTTTTCAATTAATTTTTCTAAATTTTACAAATGATTATAAATATAAATTATGTTTTAACTATATTAGTAATATTATTTTTTATTGGTATTTTGGGTTTAGTATTAAACAGAAAAAATATATTAATAACGTTAATGGCCCTTGAATTAATATTGTTAGGCGTAAACTTAAACTTTGTTGTTTTTTCTGTATATTTAGATGATATTGTTGGTCAAATTTTCGTGCTGTTTATACTAACTATAGCAGCTACTGAATCATCCATAGGATTAGCATTACTAATGGTATATTTTAAACTTAAAAACAGCATACACATGGAAAAAATTAGAAAATCAAAAAAATAAGACTAATTACCTTTTACGGATATTAGAAGCCTGTAGCTCAGTTGGTTAGAGCGTACGCCTGATAAGCGTAAGGTCAGTAGTTCAAATCTACTTAGGCTTACAAAATAAATTTTAGAAAAATGACAATTAAAAAACAAAACTTATTAAAAAAGATTAAAAATTTTACTATAAATTTTGGGCCACAACACCCTGCAGCACACGGAGTTCTTCGGTTAGTGCTTGAATTAAAAGGAGAGGTAGTTGTTAGAGCTGAGCCCCATATAGGACTTTTGCATCGTGGAACTGAGAAATTAATTGAGCACAAAAATTATATTCAAGCTTTGCCTTATTTCGACCGGTTAGATTATGTTTCAATGATGGCACAAGAACACTCTTATTGTTTGGCTATCGAAAAATTGTTTAATAGCAAAATACCAAAAAGAGCCCAATATATAAGAGTTTTATTCGCAGAAATTACAAGAATATTAAATCATTTGCTAGCAGTAGGTTGTCACGCTATGGATGTTGGGGCAATGACACCTTTTTTATGGGCATTTGAAGAAAGAGAAAAACTTATGGAATTCTATGAAAGGATTTCCGGTGCAAGAATGCATGCGGCTTATTTTAGACCCGGAGGTGTTCATGTAGACTTACCAAAAGGTCTTTTAACAGACATATTTATTTTTATTGAGCAATTTAATTTACGTTTGCTTGAAATGGAAGATATGTTGACAGGGAATCGAATATGGAAACAAAGACTGGTTGATGTAGGAATTGTTTCAGCCGATGATTCTTATAAATGGGGATTTAGTGGTGTGATGCTTAGAGGTTCTGGTACTTACTGGGATTTAAGAAAAAGTCAACCTTATGAGATTTATGATGAAATTAATTTTGAAATTCCTGTGGGAAATAACGGAGATTGTTACGATCGGTATTTAATAAGAGTACGTGAAATGAAAGAATCTTTAAAAATTATCGAACAATGTATCAATAAAATTCCTTTTGGTCTTGTTAAAAGTAGTGATAACAAAATTACACCGCCGTTACGAAATGAAATGAAGCAATCTATGGAATCTTTAATTCATCACTTTAAAATGTATACCCAAGGTATGGTTATTCCTGCAAATGAAACGTATGTGGGTACTGAAGCCCCAAAGGGCGAATTTGGGGTTTATTTAATTTCTGATAATACAAATAGGCCTTATCGATGTAAAATAAAAGCTCCAGGTTTTACTCATTTACAGGCATTAAATCTTATGGCTAAAGGGCATATGGTGGCAGATGTTGTTACAATAATAGGAACTCAAGATATAGTGTTTGGGGAGTGCGGGAAAGAATTACGTGTTGAGTCCTCTAGTTGGATTAAGAGGAATACGGATAGAATAAAGAAGAAGCTTTCAGTCTTCACTTTAAAAGCCTTCTACCCGTTAGAGAGTTATATAATGTTAATATTTTATGAGTGTAATATATGTTAAATTCTTTACAGTTAGACCTTTAAGACAGGTGACCATTCAATGGTCGGAGTTATGCCAAGTTGGTTCTATAAAAGTAAGTAAACCTTTTCTCCGGTTGAACACTTCCAACAAAAAGGATCAAAACAAACTACTCCATTTGAACACAGTTCATTACCTAGCTGAGAAGCACTCAAACTCGGTATCGCCTACATGGGGTACACGCTCAATCGGTAATATCGCCCCAATTCGGTTTAGAATAAATAGATACCTTGTAGGAACTCGCTATTTTTGTAGCATAAACTATCAGGGGTCTTTTCAAAAATCGGAGGAGAGGTTAAAGAATGAAAAAGGACAAATTGAGGAAAACCTTAGTTTAAAGACTGCTCAGATACTAACCACGAGTCAACAAAACCCTTTAACAGAAGAGACGAGCTATTCAGATAGCATCTTATCTGCGCTGAAGGACCTACAACCTAAGAACGGGCAGTACATAAATTTAACAAAAAATTTTTTGTCCAAACCTGAAATTTTTAAATTTGCATATTATCATATTAAAAATAAACCTGGAAATGCTACCCCAGCTACTACGTCTGAGACACTCGACGCTATTAATCATGATTGGTTTGAAAAAATAGCTAAAGATATTTCAGAGGGTAAATATGCCTTTCAAAACTGTCGACGTATACGTATCTCCAAAGCAGATAAGAAACAATACCGTCCTATTACTATAGGGAATCCCAGAGATAAAATTGTTCAAAAAGCTATGCAAATAATACTAGAAGAAATTTTTGAAAGAAAAGAATCCTATTTTAGTCCTTATTCACATGGATTTAGACCCGGAAAATCTTGCCATACAGCTTTAGAACAGATAAAAACGAAATGGACAGCAATACCTTGGTATATTAAATTCGATATTATTAAATGCTTTGATGAAATTAATCGTAATATTCTTATTAACAAACTTAATGAAAAAATTAAGGATCGAAGATTTATTGATATGTTTCAGAAAATGTTTAAGGCGGGGATATTTCTTATGGGATCTAATGAAAAGCAATCACAATTAATTCAGGAAAACCTGGGAGTGCCTCAAGGTAATATATTATCTCCTATTTTATCTAATATTTTTCTTACAACGCTTGATAATTTCATAAATCAATTAATAAAAAAACATCGCAAGGGTGAACGAGCCTCCATAAATCCAGAATATATAGAAGAATCTAAAGTAATGGAAAAAGATTTAAAAAATATTCCTGAGGAGAATCTTAAACCTCAGTTAATTAAAAGAATAGTAAATCAAAAAAAACGACAAGCTTTAAAAAAAGGGCTTTGCTATACTTTATTTGATGATACTTATATAAGAATAAAATATGTGCGGTATGCCGACGATTTTATTGTAGGAGTTAGGGCTTCAAAAGAAACTGCTCTTAAAATAAAAAAAGAAATTATTTTTTTTCTAAAATCGTCTTTACATTTAAGAATAAACGAGGATAAAACTAAAATTTATCAAACCTATTGTGAAAAAGTAAAATTTTTAGGTATGAATATACATAATGTGCCTGCCAAACACCTTCCTTTCAGAAGAGCTCGACACTTAGAACAAATTAGAAGAAATAAGTCACGAATTGTAAATCGTGTAATAGGTATGCAAAATAAACGTTCTAAAATCTTTCGGGAACACATTTTTGAAGGACTAAAGAATCATTACAAAAAAGCAGAGGATACTGGTAGTTTAGATCAATGGAAACAAAACTTGGAAAAAGTTATATCTATTGTTATTCCTTCTAATAAACTTAATGGCAGTAGTCGTCGAGTTTTTTCTCAATTTGTCAAAGAACTTGATAAATTTTGGCATTTGGATCAAAATGATGCCTTAACTGAATTTTTGGAAAACAAGGATAAACAAAACTTCAACAATGAAGATGAGGTCATTAAAAAAGATCCTATTTTAATTCCACTTACCCGTAAAGAAATTTTGAGTCGTGTCGTGTCAGCTCTTGAATTAGAAGGTTTTAAAGCGCCTGGCTCGAAGGCTGGTAAGTATGCAAATATTTTTAACGAAGTTGGTGATATAACATACTGTCCTGAGATAATTACGTTTAGTCCTTCATTGATAGAAAATCTCAATAAAATTAATAAAAACACAAAAAGCGACCGTTTTAAAGGAAAAAAATTCTTAAAAGAAATACTTTTCTGGTTGAAACGAAAAGGAAAAAATAAAAAGCCTTCTTTTATAAGAAGTAAAATGGCAGAAAAAGTTCAAGAATATTGGGAGAATAATAAAGTTAGAACTTCCCTTCCTCCACAAATAACAATTGATTTAGCCAAACTTTATCACAAATTAGAAGAGAATAAAATTATCAATAACAAAAAAAAACCTATAGCTAAAACAAATATATTAATTGCTGAAGATTATTCTATTATTAGATATTATAATTGTGTTGCTTATGGTCTTATGTCTTATTTTAGATGTATAAGCAATATAAACAAATTAAAAGAAATTATATCTTATCATCTTAGATATTCTCTCATATACACTCTTATGAACAAACACAAACTTTCAAGTGTTAAGGCAGTATTAGAAGTTTATGGTAAAAATATACAAACTACTCAAAAAGATCGTAAAACGGAATATATTGATTTAATTAAAGTTAGTCAAATGAAATCAGAATTTTTAACCGAACCAATACTAAACCCGTATGAAAATATGGACAAAATTTTTAAAAGTCTACAATCAAGTAAACTGTTTGGACATAAGTGTGCCGTAATAGATTGTGAAAATGAAAACAACGAAATTCATCATATAAAACAACTATATAGAACTATTAATGATAAAGGCATTATTATTATTAAAGGAAAAGCTAAAAAACTAACGGGCGCTCTAGCTTACGAGTCGGCCCTTAAAAGAAAACAAATTCCTCTCTGTTCGTATCATCACAAAGCATGGCATAACAAAAAAATTGGATTAGATGACATTGACTCTTTCTGGAAGTAGAAATAGTTGACTGGAGCTGTATGAATGGCGACATTCACGTACAGTTCGTGAGGGCGACCCAAAGTCTACCCGAATAATAGATAGATAGTTAAAAATGGGATTAGTAAAAAAGCGAAAAATATTACAAGTTTTTTCTAATGGTAGTTTAAATTTTTGTTTTAATAGTTTTTTCTCCCCAAAAGATAGCCAATTTATTTTTTGCGAGAAAGATTTTAAAAACTTTCATCTTTATGTTAAAAAAAATGAGCATCGTCTAATTATAGACGATGATAAAAATTTACATTATAGAAAAAAAATATGTTGGACATTAAAAATTAAAATATAAAAACTTATGGTAAGTACAAATAAAGTATTAGTTGAAAATTTAAAAATATTAGCAAAAATTTTTCCTGTTAAAAAAATACAGATTTATAATAACGAAATATCAATAGTGCTTCGTACAAATGACTTTCTTGACGGATTATTATTTTTTAAAAACAATATTTTATGCCAATTTAAAATTTTATCGTGCATTTCCGGAGTTGATTATCCAGCTAACAAGTATAGATTTAAAATAGTCTATGATCTATTAAGTATTAGATATAACTCAAGACTTAGAGTTAAAATATTTAACCATGAGTTAGTTCCTGTAAATTCGTGTGAACACTTATTTCCTACAGCCGGTTGGTTTGAGTGTGAAGTTTGGGATATGTTTGGAGTTTTTTTTCAAAACCATTCTAATTTAAGAAGAATTTTAACTGATTATGGCTTTGAAGGATATCCGTTAAGAAAAGATTTTCCGTTAAGTGGTTACGTTGAAATGAATTATAACGAAGTTCAAAAAGGAGTAAAAGAAGAGTCAATAGAATTAAGTCAAGAATATAGAGATTTTGATACATATTCTCTTTGGGAAAAAAAATCTCATTAAATTTTGGTTTTTATTAAAAAATAGAAGAATAAATCAGCGTGTTTTTTAATATTTAGTTTTTGCGTTGTTGTTAGAATGGAGTAATGGTTAGCTCGTGGGGCTCATGACCCCAAGCGTGTAGGTTCAAATCCTACTTCTAACATAAGAAATGAAAAATTTGGTACAAAAAGATAAACAATTTCGTAGTAATGTAAAAAAATTTGAACGAAAACGTTTAATTTTAAAAAGTATAATTAAAAATACGTATTTAACAGATCTGGTTAAATGGAATGCGATAATAAAATTAACCCAATTACCTTCAAATAGTTCTAAAGTTTATGTGACAAACAGATGTACTTTAACGGGTCGACGTAAGTATATTAATAAGTTTTATAGATTTTCTAGAATAGAGTTTTTAAAATTAGCTAGATCAGGTAAGATTTGTAGCTTGAGAAAATCTACTTGGTAAAATTTTATTTATATTTTAATAAGTAATGATAAAACTAATTAACACCTTAAATGAATTACAAAAAAAACCTTTTATTTTCTTTTAAAGTAGAAGACTGTTTCTTAAACATTACTAAAAAGGTAAAACATCAATTTTTTTTTAATGAAGAAGATTTTCGATATATAAAAACTCGACATTCATTTCATTTAGTTGACCCGAGTCCGTGGCGTGCGGCTGACAGACGTGATGAACCCTTTTCAACTCAAAAGACCCAACTAGGTAGTAGTAAGCGCCTACTGGGGAAGCATCTTGCGAGGATTTCTTATTTATATACTGATTATTACTTAGGATTAGCTTGCCAATACGTTCTTCCGAGTACAGTAGGCCACACTGGAAAAAGAGTCAAAAGAACGTTTAAACCTGTTCTATCGAACACCTTAGAAGCATTTACCGCGGTCCAGTTATTTCATATGGGTGTGGGACTACTTTTTACGGGCATTAGGCCTTTACGGATATTGGGTACGGGTATATGGTATACTAGTAGGAATTTTTGGGTTTATATGCATGTACTCAGACAAATTACTAGTACCAATATTCAGTATTGGAAAGGTAATAGGGGAGGTTCGAGAAAACAGTTTCTTCGGTTGGGGCGAACTGAATCAATGAACCAACAAACATAATATATACAAAAAAAATGAAAGACAATTTAAATAACGATAAAGAGCTTTTTCATAAAGCCACAAGCACAGAAGCTTTAATAGAAGCTTGGACGCAGTTGAAGAGCAATTCTGGTATGCTTACTCCAGGCTCTGATAACGAAACATTACAAAGTATTTCAAAACATTGGTTTGAGACGGTTAGTGAAAAGCTTAGAAAAGGAGTCATGAAGTATCCAAAGGCTAAGCGTCTCGAAGTCCCAAAAACCACAGGCAAAATAGGCAAAAGGCTTTTAACTATAAACAATCCCAGAATAAAAATAATTGAACGTGCACTATTAAATGCCACAGAACCCCACTTCGAGGGTGTTTTCGAGTGGGTGTCTATTTCGGAAAAAGAATATCAAAAGTTAGTTACAGAAAAATCTACCTATATTAAAAAATCTTATGACGTAGAGACTAAAAAAACAATTTTTTTAAAGTCAATATGGATCTCTCCTAGAATATTTAAAGACAGTAGCGTTGGGTTTAGACCTAATAGATCCGCTCATACTGCTCTACATAGAATTAAGCATTGGAGAACAAATACTGTGTTTTTTTTAAGTTGCGATATAAAAAAAGCATTTGACAAAATACATAGAAATAGACTAAAAAATGTTTTTAACAAAGTAATTGTTGATGAGAGGTTTTGGATAGAGATTCAAAAAATGCTAAATGCAGGTTTCGTGCAAGAAAACTTAGCTTATTATAAAGATACTGGGGTTCTGCAAGAAAGTATTTTGTCTCCATTTTTATTTAACATTTACATGCATTCTTTTGATGAATTTATAGAGCGCTTAAATAAACCAAACAAAGAAAGCTATAAAGAAGCCAAAAACAGTCAATATGGAGACCAAGAAGCTCGTAAAGCCTATAAACAGCTACAGTATAAATATGGTGAAGGCATAAATCATACTTTGCGTAAACTTGGTTCTACAGAAGTGTTAATGAAACAACGGAAAAAAGATTACGCTGATCACTACAAAAAATATAAAGTCTGGTCTGGTATTGATAAAGATAATAAATTTATTAGTTATGTGAGATACGCAGATGATTTCTTAATTGGAATTATTGGCTCTAGAAAATATGCTTTACAAGTAAAACAGGATATAACCAATTTTTTGAAAAGCAATCTACATTTAGATGTCAGTAAATCTGAATTAGTCAATAGAAATGAAGGCAAAGTCTCTTTTTTGGGTCACTTTATCAAATTAGTTAACTTAAAAATGAAAACCAGGGTTCAAAATAAAAAGATAGCGGCAGCTCAAAAAGCAAAAAATAAGATTCTAAGTCGCATTAAAGTTAATGATCAAAGATTGGCAAGAGCTTTATTTTTGAGAACTCAAAAGAAAACGATCGAAATTTTAAGTAATGTTTCCAAATTATATGCCCTTAAACCGATAAGCAAAAAAAACATAGAAGTCACAGCTTTAAATTCAGCTATAGAACATTTAGAGGCAATTCGCGATAATATCCTTCTAAATTCTTCGTCAGATAGCTCTCTTGATACTAATTTAGCAATAAATAGGCTTCAAAAATGTAATGACGAAAGAATTCAACTTGATGAACAGGCTGCTTGTTATACTTTATTTGATGCCATAAAGGGCGTTACGTCTCAAATTAAAGATCAAGAACCTAAGAATATAAGTCAAGAAATTCTTAAAGAATTAAAAAACTTTGAAAAAAGTGTCGAAAAAATTGTGAAAAACGTAGAAACTGACTTAATAGATAAAAAGAGACAGAGTTTAATTGCTCAACATGCAAAAAGAGAAAACAAAAGAGTTTCTGATCGATTACATTCAGAGACAAATCAAGAAATTAAAGAATTAACACAGTTAGCCCCTGAGCTAGTTAAAGCTGAACTATCTTCTACAACCAGGGTTAATATAAGAGTTAGTGCAGATCTAAAATATATGGTTAATAAACTTCGTTTAAAAGGTTTTTTTCATGCAACTAAAGATAGACCTATAAGTAATCCTTATTTAGCAAACCTTTCGGATGCAGAGATTATAAAACATTATAATAGCATTATGCTTGGTTTACTAAATTGGTTCTCAGGTGCTGATAATTTTTATGCGGTTAAAGGAATCATTCAGGCTTTGAGAAAAAGTTGTGCTTTAACTCTTAAACTTAAACATAAATACAAA
>Ga0075157_10001752_pt1 | contig 13269 bp, 3 predicted proteins | sample JI81BgreenDNA_FD_70967 | JGI IMG/M metagenome (GOLD analysis project Ga0075157, IMG submission 70967) | Wastewater effluent complex algal communities from Wisconsin, to seasonally profile nutrient transformation and Carbon sequestration -... | ecosystem: Engineered > WWTP > Effluent > Algae...
GCTGGCAAAAAGCCGCATCGACACTTTCGACAAATCGATGGAGCAATTCCCTCACTCGTTCACAGGTGCCAAGGGAATTGGGATATTTCGGTTGGCTGGCAATGCGGATCACTCCATTGACGACGTGCGAACAAAGCAACAAGGCCGGCTTTCGGCGCTTTTCATACCACTGATGCGCGGATTCATGATGGATATGCATCGGGTCTAACAAGGCCAATAGCGCATTCACATCGGGGAGATAAAACTTCATACGCCGGGAATCGGTATCACTTTTCCTCGGCATCCAGCAGCTCTTTGATGTGTTGAGGAGTCACCGACCGTGCTTTGGCAGCAACAGGAAACAATGGGATCCCGTTGCGTTCCGTTTTTTTTCCTCGTGCGGGCGGTTCCACAGCCCTCCGCAGCATCGTGGAAACCACCGCGCCAAGAGGTTTGCGGTCACGCGCGGCAACGGCTTTCACCGCCTCCAAGACGTCATCCTCGATATTCAGTGTCGTTCTCACCAGAAAAGCATCACGCATCACGCATCAATTGTCAAGAACCCGCGCACGCAATCAAACGCAAGACTGTCGCAACGGCGTTTCCCCCTTGCCTAGTGCCACCATTCATTGCATCCTCATCCAGTCACTTTCATCACCCATGTCCCAAACCCACCGCACTTCCCTCTTCTCCCTTCTTCTCTCCTTGCTGTTCCTGGCCACAGCGACCCACGCCGCGGACCGCAAGCCGAATTTCATTTTCGTCATCGCCGATGACCAGCGCTGGGATGCGATGGGCGTGGTGCAAAAGGAGCACGGAGAAAAGGCCCGCTATCCGTGGTTCGAAACACCCAGCATGGACCGCCTCGCTGCCGAGGGCGTGCGTTTCCGCAATGCCTTCATCACCCACTCGATCTGCTCACCCGGTCGCGCGGGTTTCCTCACGGGACAATACACTCACAAAAACGGCATCATGGACAACAGCACGCCGTTTCCGGTGAACTCGGTCACCCACGCCACCCTGCTGCGCGATGCCGGCTACCAGACCGCCTACTTCGGCAAGTGGCACATGGGCCCGCAAAAGGGCCAGCGCCCAGGCTTCGTCTATTCGGCCAGTTTTGTGGGCCAGGGACAATACATGGACTGCCCGATGGAAATCAACGGCACCCTCACTCCCACCAAAGGCTGGGTCGATGATGTCTCCACCGACATGGCCATTGCCTGGCTCAAGGAAAACACCGCCAAACCTTTCTCCCTCGTGCTCGGCTTCAAAAGCCCGCACAACAAACGCGGCGGCGAAAACCTGCCGGAGCGCCTGCGCCATCTCTATGAAGGAAAAAAAACGCAGCAAACTCCCAACTGCGCCATCCCTGCCGTGTATGGCAAACCTTTCGCCAATCCGGAAAAACGCCAGGGCCGTGGCCTCGTCGATAACGCGGTTCACCTCGACTACCTCCGCCACATCAAGGGCATCGATGAAAATCTCGGCCGTTTGTTAGACACCTTGGATGAACTGAAACTCACCGAAGACACCGTGATCGTTTACACCAGCGACAACGGCTTTTTCCTCGGTGAGCGCGGCCTGGGCGACAAACGCGCTCTTTACGAAGAAGGCATCCGCATTCCCTTCATCGCCCGCTATCCCAAACTTTTCCCGAAAGGAAAAGTCGTCGATCAGCTCGTGATCAACCAAGACCTCGCTCCGACCTGGCTCGACCTCGCCGGCCTGCCCGCCCACCCCGGCATGCAGGGCCGCAGCTTCAAGCCGCTCGCGCTCGGCGAGGCCCCGAAAGACTGGCGCACGTCCTTTTTGTGCTACTACCGCAAGGAGCTGGGCGACACCCCCACCTGCCGCGGCATCCGCACGGAAAACGCCAAGCTCGTGATCTATCCGAAACATCCCGAGTGGACGGAAGTCTTCGACCTCAAAGCCGACCCCTACGAACTAAAAAACCTCCCCGCCGACGGCCCGCTGGCGAAAGAACTGACGGCCGAGATCGAAAAACAGATGAAAGCCGTCGGCTTCACGCAATAAGCCAGGACCCGACCTTTGGGCGGTCCGCTGGGGCAGGACGTGATTTGTTCATCTACGCCCATCCCGATCAAAAAACATTCTTGGATGCAATAGCATGATGGAAAGTGATGTTTGTGTGAAAAAATGGCTTGGAATCATTTCACAATTTTCTGTCGGTGCCCGTTCATCATTTCACAATTTTCTTGCAATATTCCTGGGTCGTTAATAACAATTCTCTGTCACAATTCATATTCAACTCTAACAGCAGCCTTGCTATGATTGACAAGTTTTTTTCTCGCAACCATCCCTCCCCTAAAAACCCGATTTCTCGCTTTCTGGCTGTAATCTTACCGCTTCTTTCGGCTGTGCCATGTGCAGGGGTTACCATCAGTCCCAATCCTATTTCAGTCACGGTGAACAGCGGTGAGACGGCAAGTCTTCCTCTCACTCTCAGCAATCCAGCGTCAAGCGCAGTGAATTGGAGATTAGAACTGCAGGATCAAAGCGGCGTAGCCAACACTCTGGAATCGCTCCGCACCTCCATCACTGCTTCTGGAACTACGATTAATGGTCCGATCCCCTTGCGAACCGATTTCACAGAAGGAGAGACTGGAACATCGATTGCCTCTGGTGACAGCGGAAGTTTTGTCCCGATATTCAATCAAGGCAATAGGCTGACGACAAATTTAGGTGGTCCGCTGAATTACTCCAACGGCGGGGTTGCGACATCCACCTCACTGGGCACTGGTGGACGTTACTTTACACGCAAGTTACCAGGGCTTTTCATTTTCGCTGCGGATCTGAATTCTGTTTCATGGTTCGAGGTAGCAGGCTCAATCACCTATGGACAAACTCGACAAACCAGCGAATTCACCATCACTCGCGATGGCAAGACATGGAGCGCCTTCATCGCCAAAACGGCTGATCACTGGCGAACCATCAATCATTTGATTTTGGTGGATCAAGCTGGACTTTCGCAATCGACTGGTACTGCCGCTACCGATCAGAGACATAGGATCAGCGGGCTTAGTGGCAGGTGTCGTCTCTATCACCTTTTGTTCATAACCAGTACCTCCACGATGCAACCAGACTCCGTTTTTCTCGATCTGGCCAATCGATTCTTAGACGCTGGGCCCAGAACCATTCCTAATGTTGTTAGCGTTACCCCAGCAAGCGGTTCGGTCACCGCGGCAGGCACCACTGCGGTAACCATGAACGCCAATGCAATAGGCGTCTCACCCGGCACATCGACTGGCCATCTCGTTGCTACATCGTCCACAGGCACACTGCTTTCAACGACACCAGTCACATTTGTGGTGAATGCGCCGCGGCTGGAAGTGCCTGCCATCATTAACTACGTTAGCGTAAAAACCATGGATCCCACAACGGTGAGCGCAGCGATTCATTCCGGATCTTCTACACCCGAAACCTGGACGGCATCCATTCCGAACGCGCCTAGTTGGCTGAGCCTCGTTACTGCTTCAGGCACTACACCCACGCCACTGGAGCTGCGCTTCACTCCGGGAACGCTGGCGGCTGGAACATACCGCAGTAACGTTCGTATTGTGTCTGGTGCGGCGACTTTTGAGATCCCGGTGGTTTTTCGCATTGACGATCTTGCGATTGGAAAATTCTTAGCTGATCCCGCACGTCCACTTCTTTACGCATTGAATCAAAACGCTAAGCAGCAAGGTGCTTTACTCGTTATCGACGCGATTAGACAAAAAATTACCCGCGCGATTGCTGTTGGTAAGGAACCTACAGACCTCGACCTGAGCGAAGATGGCTCGCAAATCATTGTCATCAATACAACTGAGCCATCGCTCTCACGGGTGAGTCTCTCGACTTTCAGCGTCATCGAGACCATTCCGCTAGCGGATTTTAGCAATGGAAACGAGGACATAGGTGGGCATGTAAAATGCGGCAAAGGTAATATCGTCTATTACGTAGATGAGCAATGGGGACCGCGCTTGCGTGTTTTTAACAGCGCTACTCGAACTGTCTTGCAGACCTTCAGCTCAGAAAGCGCCACGACGCCCGACACGAGCAATAACTATGGTTTTGGCGACATCGCACTGAGCCCTGACCGCACTAAGTTGTTCGGATGGCGTCAATATGGCGATGGGGCAGGAGTGGTTGGAACCCACCTAGTTCGCTTCTCCATAAACGCCGATGGCACGCTTGGCAGCTTTGCAAGAAGCAGTGATTACTCTTCGTCCAACTTCACCCGCGAGCCCTTCAATACGCCTATTCTTTTTACCCGCGACGGTTCACGTTTGGTGGTCAAAGACCGGGTGGTTAATCAAGCCGACCTCAACAACTTCCCTATTGTCTATCCAGACGAAATTTATTCCATAACTTCTGGCGGTGAGATTGCAGTGGGCGCGAATGCGATTTACGCCGGGCAAGGTGGTGAAGTTCTCCATACCTTGCCGTTGGCTGCGCCGGTTCAGGCCGTTCTTCCTGACTATTCTGCCTTAGCGTATTTCAATAGCACTACCAAATTGATCAGCTGGCTCGACCTCGTCAGCACGCTAGGGAGCAGCACACTCGGGCTCAATATTCAGCCTGCGAACGGTGCTACAGTTACCCGACCCAGAACTCTTAAGTGGCTGCCAGTCACGGGAATAAGAAGCTATCAGATTTATCTCGGAACCAACCGCTCCTTGGTAGAGAGTGCCACGACTTCGTCTTCTCTGTTTTTAGGTTTGGTAACGGGCAATGAGATGGCTCTCACCACTGACTTGTTGGTGGGGCAAAGCTATTTTTGGCGCGCAGTGCCGGTGGATGCCAGTGGCAATCCTGTCGGCTCAGGCACGCTGCATTCCTTCAATGTATCGAACCTAACTCTTTCGCGGAGTTCCATCGCCGCAGAAACAGTTCAAGGCGTGACCACTCATCTGGAGACGATCCAACTGGATAGTAGCACCCCGCAGGCATGGACAGCTACGGAAAGCACCGCATGGATCAAATCAGTGACAACTTCCGGCACTGCTCCTGGCAGCTTGCAGGTGGAAATCGATGCCTCTGGTCTCTCCGCAGGTTTGTATCAGGGGTCTGTGACCATCACGAGTTCTGGATCATCACTGAACTTGCCTGTTTCCCTACGAGTTTATGCTGCTAATTTTACACATGCTCAAGCGGATCAGGAATTGCCCTATGTCCTTGTCATCTCTCAAGGGGTTGACTCATCGACACAACCTGCATTTGTGCTTCGTCTTAACACTGAAACGAACAAGATCGAGACAGCGATTCCCTGCGGAACAAACGTTACAAGCATGGCGATTCACTATTTCGAGAATCGCATCTACTTAACGAATTGGTCGACTGGAATCTTACGCGCTTTTGACCGCACATCACTGGCGCAGGTTCAGACCTATCAGTTTTCTCCTTCTGCTCCCACAGGCTATGGCAATGGAGATGCCTATGTTGTGGCCGCTGGAAGAAGCGGCCGCATCATGGTAGAAGAGCAAGATCAGTGGATCGATTCCTGGCTGGTGGATACGGTCACGGGTAACAAATTGGCAGCTTTCTCTTCCCGTGAGGGTGGCGGATTGTTTGAACCCACTGGACGTTATTATTATCACGGTGAAAATAATTCATCGGGAGCTAAGCTCAACAAGTATGATACCACGGGAGACAAAATCACCTCCCTCGCGACAAAGCGGGTGGAATCCTTTAGTTATTATGGTTCGCGCCTCGTGACGATGAGCGGCGATGGTTCGCGTGTCTTCTGGAACGGAGGGGTCTTTGATCAGAATCTCAATGTGCTGATGCAATTGAACGAGGAAATCATCAGCAGTACCTATCGCGGTGAACTACTCTTTACCAATACCAAAGCCGTCAACGGTGCCAACAGCCAGACCTTGGCAACGCTACCTCTCGACACCAAAGTGCAAGCTGTCTCTGGTGACCAAAAGAAATTATTTTTATTCAAAAATGCTGCGGTCTCCGTGGTTGATCTAGCTACCATTGCGAATGTCTCGCCGCGTGGATTGATTCCTGGTATCGCAAATGGCTCAACCGTCATAGGCACTGTGCAGGAGCTTACGTGGTCGCAGGAGGCCGCCGCGATTTCTTATGATGTCTATTTCGGTAGTTCCGCTGCTGCCGTATCCGCCGCCACGAAGACATCGCCAGAATACTTGGGGAATGTCACTGGAACGAAGTGGGACGGATCATTGCAAAGTTTCGCGCCCGGTGGCAATTATTTCTGGCGTATTGATCTCAATGGATTCTCGTCCGTTACCAAAGGCAGCACTTGGTCATTTGGCATCGCGTCAGTGGATGTGATGCCGCGGTCCGTAGAAATCGCCGCGCCCGCCGGATCACCCTTACCAAGGCAGAGTCTCGCCCTGACAGCGGAGGCAGCTACCTCGTGGACGGCATCCACTACCACCCCGTGGATCACTTTGCGCACCACTTCAGGAAGCACTCCCAGCTCATTGCAATTTGACATCAACACCACCGGTCTGACGGTAGGAGCCAAGATGGGCTCCATCACGCTGCAAGCAGCGGGAAAATCCTTCAGCGTGCCCGTGGAGCTTACGATTGTGACTCTCAATGTTACTAAACTTATCACCCATCCGAACCGCCCCGTTGTATATGCGATCAGTACCTCACTGGCGGGCGAAGGTTTTTCTCACTTGTTGGAAATCAATCCTGCTACTGCCGGGATACTACGCACGCTGCCCATAGGCTTCGCGCCGACGGATGCCGATCTGGATCCAGTGAGCGAGCGGCTTTATATTTCCAACTGGGGTTATTCCGATACCAGGGTGATCGACGTGGCCGCCTGGACCGAGTTGCCTTCATTGAAATTGGGCGAGGATGTTTTTAAATTGGAAATCACACCCAAGGGTCGCCTGATTACCGAGGAACAGGATCAATGGATTCAGTTGAACATCTGGGACAGCGCTAGCGGTACGAACCTTGGTAATAGTTCCAATCCTTATTTTTCCGTTAGAGAAGGTGATGGACAAGTCGATCCCACTGGAAATTTTTATTATCACTGTGATAACAACAGTTCTGGGGCAACCATACAAAAATACAACATTGCTGAAGACAAATTCACACTCGCTGTGACGGGCCCACAGATTGGTTATGGTTCAAGAAATTTGATACTCAGCGAGGACGGAAAGCGTCTTTTCTGGCTGGGCAGAGCTTTGGATGAAAACCTTAATTTGGTAGCGACTATGCCATCTAACGCAGAAGTCCATGCAACCAACCGCACGGGAGAAATCGCAATTGGGCAAAGCGCCATCTGGTGGAGCGATAGCGGAACTCAACTATCCACACTTCCATTCGCCAGCACGGTAGCTACCGTTTCCGCTAACGACGCTTTTCTGATTCGCTTCAATGCAACTTCCCGCACCTTGCACAGCACAGCGATCCCAAGCATCACCGACCTTCCGGGCCCATGGCCGCGTCCTGGTCAAATCCTTTCGGAAAGCCCTCAACGTTTTTCTTGGACACCGGTGGATGGCGCGACTTCGTATCGCGTCTATATTGCGGCCGATGCCGCCGTGCTTCAAGCTATGACAGCTCCTACAGCGACAGTGGCAAGCGCATTTTATGACCCGCCTGCGGCCTTAAACTTCGGTCGTTTCTACTCCTGGAGGGTTGATGCTGTAAGAACATCTGGCGTTGTGACGGGCAATGTGCAGTCATTCTCGATTCGCTTTCCACAGGGGCCACAGTTGGCAATGTCTACGAACCAAACTGGTGCGGCACATATTTCTCTGTCACAAGGAAAGCTTCTCCTAGGATCAGGGAGTCAGGCAGGGAGTTGGAACAGTTGGGCACAACTTTTCGACTTTAACTTTACTACGGGTGCCACTGATACGGTTCAGCGTCTCAGTCAACAGGGAAATTCTCCAGATGACACTTTCGGTTCGTCAGTGGGGATGGATCAAAATAAGCTGTTTGTCGGAGTGTCCTTTAGGAACAACCCCGCTACCGCTGGAGGAAATGTTTTCGCATATCGTCTCGGAACTTATGGTTTATGGGAGCAATCGAATATTCTAGCTCCTCCCTCACCAGTAGCCTCCGAATACTTCGGCAGAGGTCTCGCAACTGCAGGTAATCTCATGCTCGCCGGCACCTCATCAAATCAAATCGGACGAGTTGTGGCTTACATCACCGAACCCGATGTAGTACAGACACAAGTTTTCAGCGCGTCCGATGGCGCAGTGAGAGATGGTTTCGGCTCGGTCATCGTGATGGACGGCAACCGAGCAATCATCTCCGCTACAGGATCAGGTGCTTCATCGAACCGCATTCCCAACCTCTATGCATTCACTCGTTCGACAGACACGGGATTGTGGACACAATCACAAAGAATTACGATTCCCAATGCGACAACTTTTTCACAAGCGGGTAGGGCACTAGCGCTCAGTGGTTCAACGATGGCAGTAAGAGTGAGCGGAAGTGCTGTCGCCATTTTCACCCTGAATAATTCCAATCAATGGGTGCATAGCGTAACACTTAATAGCAGTGCCGTTACGGGATCATCCTCAAATTTCGGAATATCGATTGCATTGCATGGCGATCAGTTGTTTATCGGAGATACGGGTGCAACACATCAAGGCACAAGCGGAGGTGTTGTTTACAGCTACAGACGGAACGGAACTTCATGGATTCCGGGGCCAGTGATTACTCCTGCAGCATCACGCAGTGGCTTTGGTCGCGGTATGGCGTGTCGCGAGGGTTGGCTGGTAGTCACAGGAGATACGGAGAATCGCCCCGCATCGGTTTACAAGATCGATCAAGCTGCCAACCGAATTCCTTGGTTCACGAAAAACTTACCTTCCCAATTAGTCGCGGGAAGAGCGTTCTCCATACCAGTTGAGGCTATGGATGCCGATGGCAATGCAGGCTTAACCATTACCAAATTACAGGGGCCGTCATGGCTCAATCTTACCGATAGTGGCCTTGGCGCGGGCCAACTATCCGGCACACCGGCGGGCGCATCAGGAAGCACCCATGACGCGCAGTTTGAGGTGAGCGATGCTCAGGGTGCTAGGACATTCTATGCCATGCGCATCACGTTGTTGTCCCCCACGGATCTGCCGATAATGACGCAAGAGCCCACTGGAGCGACTCTGGGTGTGGGACAGGAATTTGTCTTACGCGCCTCTGTTTCTGGCATTGGCCCGTTCCAGTGGCAGTGGTATCGTGACGGCAATCTGATCCCTGGTGCCACTCGCGACAGCCTAGTGTTAGGCGATGTGAATTTCTCCGATGCTGGACGATACCAAGCGCGGGTTTCCAATGTGGTAGGTGAGGTTTCATCGTCCGAAGTTGTTTTGACTGTGAACCCCGCCAACCGATATGCTGGCGATTGGACGACATTCGGCAGTTCTCCCTCGCATACGGGAAGACATCCTGCGGCACTAAATTTGACGTATTTTAGGCCTGCATGGAATGCGACCGTTCAGAGTGGATTTGCGTTAAATCGCGCGGCGATAGCGAACGGTCGTGCAGTGATCGTGCCACAAAGCCGTTTTGCCACTGGAATATCAGTCAGAGCACTGGACTTGCAGACAGGCGCTTCGCAATGGAGCTTCCCTGTGCCATCTAGCAATTCTACCAACCCACCTTCCATTCATCAGGATAGGGTCTATTTCCAGCGCGGCAAGGGCTTCAGTGATGTTCCTCAGTTGTTTTGCTTGAATGCCACAAACGGATCACAGGTCTGGGTATCGACTTTTGGTGCGCAATGGGAAAGCTATGAAGCTCCCGCCGTCACTGACCAGGGGATATTCGTAAATGGGGGCACTTATGGAGGTATGTATGGCTTCAACCATGATGGATCTGAGCGCTTCTTTCATAGCCTGGCGCAATACGATAGATGGACCCCTACCATCGCCAATGGTCGCCTGTTTAGTTGGGTCGCTGGGGGGTTCACCGAGCACAATCCTAATGACGGCAGCCCGCTGTGGTCGATCAACAGCGGATCGAGCACGAGCACGGTATCCGCCGTATCTGGTAACAGCGCCGCGCTGATCTCGACGACCGATTTGATCTGTGTTGATTTACCATCGCGCTCGATTCGTTGGCGAGTGAATTCCGCACATCGCGGTAGCCCGGCGATCGCCGATGGTCGCGTCTTCGCCATTCAGGGCAACGCTGTGCGCAGCTACTCGTTGTCCGATGGAAGTGCAAGTGTCGTGTATCAGACTACTGACGCAGCCAGCACGACCTTAGTTGATCAACCTATCCTCTTCAATGACCGCCTCGTGGTTTCCAGCGAGCAGAAAACCTGGGTATTCCAACTCGATGGCAAACTGCTACAAACACTCAACGCAGGAGGACGCCTGAGCTACTCGAATAGTTATCTACTTGCGGCTGGTCAAGATGGCACATTGCGAGCTTTCCGTGCTGTGCATGACAATGCAAACTTAGCGAGCTTATCTCTCAGTGTTGCTGAAATCTCTCCTCAGTTTGATAAAGATGTCACAGAATACATCACTACGGTTCCATTTGGCACCACGTCAACGACAGTCGCTCCTGTTCTGGAACAAGCAGATGCCTCGTTAACAGTAAATGGTGCTGCCAATGCTCCTGTCGCGCTAGTAGTTGGCAACAATACCATCTCTGTGAGAGTGCTTGCAGAAGATGGTGATACGGAAAAAACCTACCGCGTCGTAGTTACGCGTCTGCCGCAGGAGTTTGTTTTCCATTCATCAGCAGATGTTCCTGTTAGCAGCAATGGTTTTGTGGCGGGAAGTTATCCAGTAGTCATTCGCCTAGCTTACGCACCGCAACCAGGCACGACGCTGACGATGGTCAATAATACTTCACTACAATGGATCATTGGTAGTTTTTCTAATGTGATACACGGTCAGAAAATTACTTTATCCCATGATGGTGATCGCTATGATTTTGTTGTGAATTATTTCGGCGGCACAGGCAATGATCTAGTGCTTCAATGGGCAGATACTTCCCTTGCTGCTTGGGGTTATAATAGCTTTGGTCAACTCGGCGATGGCACCATGGAAAGACGCCTAGCTCCCGTATCGGTAAATACTGGAACAGCATTAGAAGGCAAAACAATAACTGCGATTTCATCTGGTTACTTGCATAGCATAGCTCTGACCTCAGATGGCTCAGTTTTTTCCTGGGGCGCGAATAGCTTCGGACAGTTGGGCAATGGTTCGTCATCGAACGTTTCTACACCCACTGAAGTACCAAAAACTGGCGCGCTATCTGGAAAAATCGTGGTCGACATAGCGGCGGGAGCTTTCCATAATGTCGCGCTTTGCTCAGACGGAACGATTGTCTCATGGGGTTACAATAATCACGGTCAGCTTGGCGATGGCACGCGTGTGAATCGCAACAATCCTATCACCGTCTCACCAGTTGGTGCTTTGATAGGAAAACAAGTAGTTTCGATTGCCGCTGGTGCGAATCACAGCTTTGCGCTTTGCAGTGATGGCACAGTTGCAGCTTGGGGATACAATGATGAAGGCGAACTTGGTAACGGAGATACGGTAAGCTCTCTCACACCCGTTCTAGTCAAGCCCGATGGCGTTCTTGCGGGACGCAAAATCGGTAGCCTAGCCGCTGGGCAATACCACACCATTGCTCTATGCACCGATGGCGGATTGGTCGCTTGGGGATACAACAATCGTGGACAGGTCGGTAACTCATCCACGACAAATGCCATAGCACCAGTGCAGATCAGCACGCAAGGTGCATTAGCAGGAAAAGTAGTGAAAAGCATCACGACTGGCAGTTCGCATAGTAGTGCGCTTTGTGCAGATGGATCAATCGTCGTCTGGGGTCACAATCACCGTAGCCAACTTGGTCTCAGCGACATTACTTCCAGCACCACACCGATATTATCCGGAGTATCAGGGGCCAATGCCACAAGCATCAAATCTGGCGGCACACACACTCTCATGTGCTATATGGATGGATCACTTTCCACATGGGGAGATAACACCCATGGTCAATTGGGGAATAACACGATGGTTCACAACATCAACTTATCTCCATTAGACTTCAGTTCCCTTAGTAACGGTAATGCGCCAACCACCATGTTCACAGGCGGTGGATCAAGCGCAATGCATAGCTTGGCAGTGGTCGCCATGCCACGTTCCACTCTATCAGCTAGAGCGATTGTCATTCCCTCAATTACAGGAATCCCGACGGAACCACACGCAGATCCAGACAACGATGGTATGACAAATTTGGTCGAGTATGCCTTTGGACTAGACCCCCTTGCCAATAGCCAAGGGCAGTTACCACAAGCTCGCCTAAGCAACGGCGAACTGTTCGTCGACTTTGAGACCCCCATCGGAGTTTCTGGTGTGATCTACGGAGCGGAATGGAGTGAAACACTGCATAATGGAAGCTGGCTACCCATAGCAGACAGTGGTGAAAATGGCAAACATCGCTTTGCGATTCCCACCACAACGCAAAAAGCATTCATTCGTCTTACGGTGACAATTCCAAGCTCAAATCGCTAATTGGAAAAAAATCAAATTTTTACATCAGATGAAATTTCGTCATATCTTTCACGTCGCCATTCTTTCTCTTAGCATAACGAAAAATGCTTCATCCGTACAACTATTCTGGAATGCGGGTGACAGCGGCATTTGGGGGACTGGTCCAGCCGATAAAAACTGGAATTCCGTATTCGGTGCTATCTCCGGCAATGTCACCTGGGACGATCCATCGACGGATGCCGCCATACTGCAAAACAGTTTACCCACCACCATTACCGTCTTTGATCAGGTGCAAGCCTCTGGTATTACTCTCAATGGTGCAAACCACAGCATAGAAGCCGGCACGATTACACTCGTTCGAGATTCATCTAACAATTTACCTTACTTTTCCGTAGACGCGGGCACTCTAACGATCAATACCCCTTTAGCTGGTTCAGATGGTGTCATCAAAAAAGGAAGCTCCACACTGATTCTAAATGGTAATCATATCTATACTGGAGTCACAGAAGTGACTGAGGGAATTTTTGATCTCGCAGGCACATCATTATCAAATACATTACAAATATCTTCAGGTGCTACTTTCATAGACCGCAATGCAGGCTTGCTCTCATCGGCACTAGTAAACAACGCTGGCAAGCTGACGATCAATACTGCGGAAACGATAACCAGTTACACTCAAAATGGCAGTGGTATCCTCAATGGTTCTGCGGCTCTGACAGTCACTTCCGCCACGCTCAATGGCGGAACCGTCGCAGGTAGTTTGCTGGGAAATACGATCAGCACAGGAGAAGTTCTCATCTCTGGTTCCATGGGTGGTGGTTCA